>Ga0065709_1000033_pt1 | contig 23450 bp, 18 predicted proteins | sample Hoacrofraction14_2_FD_59096 | JGI IMG/M metagenome (GOLD analysis project Ga0065709, IMG submission 59096) | Hoatzin crop microbial communities from Cojedes, Venezuela, sample from fiber fraction 14 v1 | ecosystem: Host-associated > Birds > Digestive system > Esophagus > Crop | place: Venezuela...
CACGAGCTTTGGATGAGGAGGGGTGGCGGAGCCGGGGTGGTTCGAAACCCTCCATTTCATTCATTTTGGCTAACTTTCCGCGGCCGGAATTCTTGCAAAAGGCCTGTTGGATTGAGTATATTTGCAAAGGAATCACACTTTGTGCAACTCTTCGAGGGCAAAACATGGGCAAAAGGGNNCTCGGATGTTGTATCTTTGCATCAGAAAATACAACCCCTCACGATGGCGGTGAGCGGACAAGATATACAAGCGTTCTTTGACTTACGGGTAATTCATGAGAATCGGCGAAATGGGCCGGTTTTCATTTTCCGGTGCCGATTTATTTTCTTTTCAGATGGTTTTGTCAGATATTTGTCGTATATTTGCATGCCATTAAGGAAAACTAAGAAAATATATGCCCGACATCAACTTTATCGCAATTGATTTTGAGACGGCAACGTCGCAGCGTGCCTCTATTTGTGAGGCGGGCATCTGTGTGGTGAAGGGCGGACGGATNGCGGAAACGCGTTCGTGGCTGGTCAGGCCCCAAGGCAACCGGTACAGTTATTTCAANATGCAGGTGCACGGCATCCGACCGGAGGATACGGCAGGTGCACCGGATTTTGCGGAAGTATGGGGCGAAATCAGTGAATATCTGCGAGAGTGTCCTGTCCTGGTGGCGCACAACGCCGCGTTTGACATCAGTTGCATCCGCTGTTCGCTCGACTTCTACGGTTTGCCGAAACCGGACATCACGTATTTCTGTTCGCTGCGGGCCGCCCGAAGGATGTACGACTTCGACAGCAACAGACTCGATTACCTGTGTGATCGGTTCGAAATCCCTTACGGACGGCATCATCGCGCCGGTGACGACGCCGAAATGTGCGCCCGCCTTTTCCTTCGCGAAATCAAGGATGCCGGATGGGCAACCCCCGAGGAGATGATGTGGTGTGGCGGGAAAGTATGACGGAAAAAGATTTTCAACAATACGATAAACCATTAAATTTTAATTTTATGACCACAAGAAACAGCAGTTTGGCAATGAATGCAAAAGAAGAGAGAAACGACAAAATCGTAATTTACAAGACGTCCGACGGACAGACACAGTTGGATGTGAAGTTGGAGAAGGACACAGTATGGTTGACGCAAGCACAAATGGCGGAACTCTTTCAAAAAGACCAGTCTGTCATTGCGCGACACATCAACAACATATTCAAGGAAGGAGAGCTTGATAAAAATAGTAATATGCAAATTTTGCATAATACTCTTTCCAAGTATAGACCAACCGGCATCTACAACCTCGACGTCATCATCTCCGTTGGCTATCGCGTAAAGAGTCAGCGCGGCGTGCAGTTCCGCCAATGGGCGAACCGCATTTTAAAGGAATATCTTGTGAAAGGATATGCCGTGAACGAGCGCATTCATAAGGAGCAAATCAATGATCTCCGCCAACTGGTGCAGATGGTCGGCCGGACGATAGAGCAGCATCCCATCGCAGAGAACGACGAGAACCAGGCGCTGTTCGATATTGTCGTGGACTACACCTATGCACTCGATACTCTTGACGATTACGACTATCAGCGGCTGGGCGTCTCCCATACTACAAAGGGTGAGGAGTTCCACGCTACCTATGAAAATGCCATGGCGGCTATCAATTCCCTGAAGGCGAAGTTTGGCGGCAGCCAGTGGTTTGCCAATGAGAAAGACGATTCCTTCAAGAGCAGCATCGGACAAATCTACCAGACTTTTGGCGGACAGGAACTTTATCCCTCCGTGGAAGAAAAAGCGGCCATGTTGCTGTATCTCGTAACAAAGAACCACTCGTTCAGCGATGGTAATAAGCGCATCGCCGCCACCTTGTTCCTTTGGTTTATGGACAACAACGGTATCCTGTATGGCCCGAACGGCAAGAAGCGTATCAGCGACAGCGCACTGGTGGCCTTGACCCTGATGATAGCGGAAAGCCGAACCGAGGAGAAGGATGTGATGATCAAGGTCGTGGTGAATCTCATCAATCAGGTCAACTGATTGATGAGATAATATTTCCCGTTTTNATCGGGAATTTGACAGAAATTTATTATCTTTGCAAACAAGGTAAACGNCTGGAGAATGGAAGGTGAGGATGAGCTTGTGGGGTGCAGTACCCCACAAGTACCGAACAAGCTCCGAACAAGTACCGAACAAGTGCGCAGGAGGTTAGCGGTAAATAACAACAAACAGACAAGACAATGAGCAACGAGATACAATTTCTGCTATACAACACGCCCGAAGGAGACGGCCGGGTGCAGGTGGTAGTCTAAAAAGACCAAGCTGATGGATGCAAACAAGTATATGATAGTGGATTTTCTGCAACAGGATGGAAGGAGTCCTTTCATCACNGAGCGCGTCAAGAGCATCCGTCCGGAAGGAAACTTCTATTGGATTACTTTCAATGGTGTACACAAATCGTGGAAATACAGTTGTGACAGGATATTCTACCAGGAAAATCCGGAAATAGTCGATATAGGAGAGCGAGGGTTCTATGTCAGGAAAAAACGGATTAAGGATACTCAAAAGGTACTCCGATTTACAAAAGGTACGTTAACGTTTTGGCGTATCACATATAAAAACGGTTATCAGGAGAATCTTTACGATCGCGATGTTTATCTTTCAAGAACGGATATATCGGTTGAAAACGACGGACTATGGAACTTTCTGAATCATATCGTTGCAGAAACCGGTTTGCAAATTCATGCCGATAAGGATGAACCTCTGAATATATTGCAGTCGCAATACAATCAAGTGGACGTCAAACGGGGGAACACGCCACTTGCCCTTTACCTGAAAGGCAAAAGCCGTGGTTCGAAGAAACAGTTGCCCTCTCATGTGTTCTATCCTTTCGGATGCAACGGAAGTCAGAAGAAAGCGGTGGAAAATGCGCTTTCTCATCAGGTGAGCATCATTCAGGGACCTCCGGGAACGGGAAAAACGCAGACTATTTTGAACATTATCTCCAACCTGTTGCTCAGAGGGAAGACCGTTCTGGTGGTGTCAAACAACAATTCGGCCGTGGATAATGTGGCGGAAAAACTGTCGTCAGAAGAAGTCGGTTTAGGATTTATCGTAGCCAAATTGGGAAGTGTAGAGAATCGGACTCATTTTATAGAACACCAACCGNCATACCCGGATATGTCCGAATGGAGACTGGAGCATGTTTCAGCAGTGAAAAAAACAGCAAATGAAACACTGAAAATCGCGAGTGAGGGATTTGACAAACAGACCCGATTGGCACAACTGCGGACGGAATATGCGGCATTGCTGACAGAACAAAAATACAATAATCTGCAAAACGCATCAGATTCTTTTGACGTATCTTGGTTGGATACAAAACCGTCTCAACTGTTGATGCGACTGCTCCTGCAGTTGCAAAGCGTTTCGGATTCAGGAAAGAAAATTACGCTTTTCTCCCGAATTAAATGGTTGTTCTCGTTTGGCANGCGGGCATGGGGAATCTTGAAAAATCCTCAAGCGGTTTCGATTTTGGAAGCCGCCTATTATCATTCCCGAAAGAATGAAGTAGAAACAGAAATGGCGGAGNGTGAGCAATTCCTTAAATCACACAACGTCAAGGAGTGTGTGGATGAACTTCGCCAAAACTCTTTGGACTATCTGAAATCACAGATTGCGGCCCGATACAAAGGAAAAGAACGTGTTACCTTTGAGAGAAAGACCGTCAAACAAAAATCAGAGCAGTTTCTGAAGGAATATCCTGTGGTGTTGAGTACGACATATTCTGCAAAGAGTTGCATATCCAACGATTTGNTTTTCGACTATGTCATTATGGATGAAGCGTCACAGGTGGATATCGCCACGGGCGCTTTAGCGCTCTCTTGTGCGGAGAATGCGGTGATTGTGGGAGATGACAAACAGTTGCCGAACGTCATCGACGGAAAAACATTGCAAGTGATAGAAGACATAGAGAGTACTTATTCTGTCGCGGAGGAGTATCGCATAAGCCGCAACAGTTTCTTGACCTCATGCAACAGGGTATTTAAAGATGCTCCTTCCACATTGTTGCGGGAACATTATCGTTGTCATCCGAAAATCATAGAGTTTTGCAATAAGATGTTCTATGATGGCGAATTGGTAACCATGACCAAGGATAATGATGAGGATGACGTACTTCATGTATTTCTTACCCCTGAAGGAAATCATGCCCGTGGTCATGTCAACCAGAGAGAAATTGACGTGATAGAAATAGAGGTGATGCCTGCTTTGAAAGAAGAAAAATCAGTAGGTATCATCTCACCTTATCGTGATCAAACGGAGGCAATCAATAAACAACTTCACCAAGATATTGCCAGCACCGTACATAAATACCAGGGGCGTGAGTGCAATGCCATTGTTATGAGTATGGTGGACAATCAACCTACGACTTTCTCGGATGACGCCAACCTGCTGAATGTGGCGATATCACGGGCAAAGAGCAAACTCTGTATCGTGGCTACCGGCAATGATATTCCGAAGGAGAGTATTCTTTCACAACTCATCGGATATGTCTGCTATAATAATTTTGATGTTACGAAGAGTAAACTCCACTCTGTTTTCGACATTCTCTATGGACAATACACACAAGAACGGTTGAAATTTGAACGTGAACATGCGCTGCCGTCAGATGAACTTTCCGAGAATCTCATTTACTCAACGCTGCAAGAGTGTTTGAAGCAAGCGGGACAGGATGGAAAAATACATATACTTGCACATTATACGCTCGCACGACTGATAACCGGCAAAAGCGGACTCTCTGCCGAAGAAATCGATTTTGTGGAAAGTCCGTTTTCACATATAGACTTCCTGTTATACAATCAGATAACAAAACAACCGTTGTTGTGCGTGGAAGTGGATGGCTGGAAGTATCATAACAACGAAGTGCAACGCCATCGCGATAAACTAAAAGACGGCATCTTGGCAAAAAACGGTTTGCCCATAAAACGGCTGTCCACCAATTCTGTGGTAAATAAAGATACACTTATGNCCGCAATTCAAGAAGTAATCGGACAATAACGTTTTCACTTCAAATCGTTTTGTAACAATGACGTCTTGTGAAAGCATCTCGCTGCGAAGACTGAAAAGGTTGTTTGGTTGTATTTTACAGCCCCGACGCATCAAATCGTATGGTTTGTTCGTCGGGCTGTTGGCGTTTCAAGAACATGGTCATGTAGATGGGAAGATAGACAATCTTGTCCCTTGTGCGGATATTGTCTTGACACAGCACGAAGGCACGCGGAATGTCGTAGTCGGCATTAGAGAGCACGTTGGAAAGGGCGTTGTGCCGAGCATAATCTTTCCCCGATTTCACTTCAATGGGGAGAACATGGTTTTCATATTCAATAACAAAGTCGAGTTCGCCCTGTTTCTTGCTGTTGAAATAGTAGAGCGAATGGCTGGCAGCGAGACCGTGGGCGCAGAGTTCTTGTGCTACGAAGTTCTCGTAGATGGCTCCATTGTTGATATTGATGTCTCCGCTGAACAAGCGCATTTGGATTTGGTTTCCATACATAGCAGCCAAAAGTCCCACATCGTTCAGAAACAGTTTGAGTAGATTGCGCTGCTTGCCGAGCAGCAGAGGAAGTGTAGGTTCTTCAACGTTATATACCGGAATGGCTACGCCTGCATCTTTTAGCCATAGGAAATCATTCTCATACCGATGAAACCGTGCTTTTTCGTTCAACTTCTTCAGAATAAACCGTTTGTTTTTTGCATTCAGTTCAGCAGGGATGAGTTCATAAATCTCGTCGATTTGTAGTTTCTTCTCTTCGGCGTATTTGGAGATGTCGAGTTTGTAAGTATTGATGACATCTTGTTGTGCTGCAACGATATTCCTTACGTTGTTCGTGTCAACGTAGGTCTGCACAACGGCTGGCATACCTCCAACCAAGAGATAATGCCGCATCAGTTCCAGCATGCGCTGGTGGATAAAGTCGTCAACAGGTTTGGTCTGTTGGAAACATTCTTGGAGATGTAAGATCACATCGCCTCCTATTCCGACAGCATACGCGAATTCTTCGAGGTCGAGCGGATACATTTCCAGCACGCTCATATAACCAACGGGGATGCTGCGGATATCCTTCAACTCGATACCAAGCAGGGAACCGCTCATTACATAGCGGTAACTGCCTTCGTCAACCAAGAATTTTATGGCCGTAACAATCTCCTTGCACTCCTGAACCTCGTCGAGAAAGATGAGCGTTTTTCCAGGAACCATGGGCTCTTTGGAGAAAGCAGACAAGCGAAGCAGAATCTCCTGTGCATTCCTCGGGTTTGCGAAAATGGCCATTGCTTCAGGACTTTCAATGAAGTTTACTTCCACAACATGCTCAAAAATCTCCTTCGCAACTCGCCGAATAGAGAACGTTTTGCCTGTCTGTCGTGCACCGGTTACCAACAACGCCCGCTTCTCATGGAGCAGGAAATCGTGTATAATGGTCTCGTTCTTACGTCGTAGCATAAGCAATCACAATTATATTTAGCTGCAAAAATAATCAAAAATACATTTTTCAACAAGTTTTTAGCTTAAAAATTACACTTTTCCAATATTTTCGGCGTCAAAATCTTACACTTTTCCAATATTTACTCGTGCTACTTGTACTGCTCGCTATAAGTGGACATAGTTTTTTTGATGGGGCAATATTTGGTGCACTTGCACTCTTTCTAACGAAGTATGATGTATTTGACGTATCATACATACAAAATTGTAAGGATATGAAGAGAAAGGAGCTATTAGTTCGAAGAATAAGAATATGACGAAGTGAAAAAATGTTGTGCAATCAACTACAAATTAAAGATGATTTCACTTCATTTCATAGCGCACTTTTTCTTTCAGAAAGTTCACCAAAAGTTCACCGCGGAAATTAAAAAAGCACTTACGATGTCGTAAGTGCTTGATTTTCAGTGTGGACCAGCCAGGGCTTGAACCTGGGACCTCCAGATTATGAGTCTGTTGCTCTAACCAACTGAGCTACAAGTCCGTGAGATGGAGCGGGGCGGGTGCGAAAGACAGTGCGCCGCTTGCATTCCGGATGCAAAGGTAAGATGTTTTGCGGGATTTACCAAATCTTTTGCTTCATTTTCGTCGTAAATCAGTGGAATGGTTGACTTTCGGAAAAGATGGCACAGGGCACATTTTCCCGGATTTCTTTGGATTTGTCGGTTTTTTTGCGGACCTTTGCGTATTCTTAGCCGTATGGCGGCATTGACGGAAAGATATGATTTGGAAAAATTTAAATGAGATTACCCAGTCGGAACCTTGTGTGGCGACCATCGGTTTTTTTGATGGCGTGCACAAAGGGCACCAGTATCTTATCCGTCAGGTCATNGACCGCGCCCGCGAGGCGGGTCTGGCGGCGGTGATTATCACGTTTGACAAGCATCCCCGCGAAGTGGTGGACGGCCAGTACAGACCGGCCTTGTTGTCGACGGCGGAGGAAAAAAGGATATTGTTGTCCAAAACGGGCATCGACGCCTGCGTAGTCTTGCCGTTTGACAAGGCCATGGCGGCGACGGATGCCCGCACGTTTATGACTTCCATACTCAAAGAACGCCTGAACGTGCGGCAGTTGGTCATCGGCTATGACCACCGTTTCGGCCACGACCGGACGGAAGGCTTTGAGGATTACGTCCGTTACGGCCGGGAGTTGGACATGGACGTCGTGCAGGGCACACCGCTGTCGCTTCAGGGCCGCAGTGTGAGTTCGTCATTGATCCGCAAGTATATAGAAGCGGGCGAGATGGAACTGGCCGAGGCGTGTCTGGGATATCCTTACACCTTGGCCGGTATGGTGGCGGGCGGATATCAGGAGGGCCGCCGGTTGGGATTCCCTACGGCCAACATGGAAGTGAAGGACAAGCGGAAACTGATACCCGAAGCGGGCGTATATGCCGTGAAAGCGCGGGTGGAAAAGACCATGGAAATGAAGCGGGCGATGATGAATATCGGTTCAAGACCCACTTTCGGCGGTGACGCGCTCTCGCTGGAGACCCATATTCTCCATTTCACCGATGATATCTACGGTCAGCGGTTGCGCGTGTTTTTCGTGCATCGCATCCGGGAGGAGAGAAAATTCGATACCGCTGAGGCTCTGGCGGAGCAATTGAAGGAGGACAAGGAAATCGTGGAAAAACAATTTGAAAAAGAGATAGAAGAATGAAATCTTTTCTGGGTGCCGTCTTTTCGGCGTTGTTGTACGTTGTGATGTTCCTGCTCATGCAGGTGGCTGCCTGCGTGGCCGTGGTCATTCCCTGGTATATGTCGAAGGGAAAAGACCTGCAGTTTATCCTCGACGGTCTGAAATCGGGCAATGTGGGTACGGACCCGACGATGCTCGTACTGGTTTCCGCCGCCGGCAGCGTACTGATTATCCTCCTGTTCCTGTTGGCCCGCTGGTGTAAAGTGTCGCGCAGTTATCTGCTTTCCAGGCCTTGGGCCGTCTTCTTCTGGGTGTTTATCATGACGCTCGGTACGATAATCCCGTCGGAATGGGCCATGGAAAAAATGAACGTCGACATGCCGGCGGACATCATGCAGACCTTGGAAATGATGATGCAAGACCGTTGGGGCTACATTGCCCTGGGTCTTTTGGCGCCCATTGCGGAGGAAGTGGTTTTCCGCGGAGCGATTTTACGGGCGCTGCTGAAAGTGTTTCACAAGCGGATGCACTGGATACCCATTCTCCTGTCGGCCTTGATTTTCGGTGCCGTACACGGCAATCTGCCGCAATTCATCCATGCCACGGTGATGGGTCTGCTGCTCGGTTGGATGTATTACCGCACCGACAGTATCCTGCCCGGCGTGGTGATGCACTGGGTGAACAATACGGTGGCCTATGTGGTATGCAATGTCTTCCCCCAATACAGTGACGCCAACCTCATAGACATCTTCAAAGGCAATGAACAGCACGTGTGGATGGCCCTCGGATTNTCGATGCTGATATTCCTGCCCGCCCTGGTGCAGTTGGCCTTGCGCCTGAGGAAAGCGCAGAAACGGTATTAGACACATCCGCCCGAAGGGCGATACGGACATAAATGAAGAGCGCCTGACCGGGAGGTCNGGCGCTCTTAACGTTAGTATGTTATGAAAATTTGAGAGAAATAGAAACTTCGCAGTTTCAATGTTTTACTAAATTGATTGTATTGAGAAGCATAGAAAATTTCATTTCAGTATGACGGTCTGTTCCGTCATGTCCTGCTGCCAGGCGTTCTGCCTTGTGGAGTCGATGACGGCGGAGTCGCCGCGGGCCACGGAGATGTTCTCTCCCGATATGGGAAGCTCTCCCGTGTAGTCCTGCCGCTGCTGGAAGGGCACCTGCATGGCGTTGCCCAAGGTCAGGATGATGGCGACGATGGCGGCGGCCTTGAACAGCGGCATCAGCCGGCGGGTCAGGGTCTTGCGGGGAGCCGCATCCTTCTCCTCGGTCATNGCCAGGATTCTATCATCGAAATCATCGCNCAGGACTTGCTCCTTGAGGTCTGCGCTCTGGCAGGTAAACAGGTCCTTGTAGGGCAAAAGCGCNTGAGGCACTTCCTTCTGGCTGAAGAAAGCGCGCAAGATTTCCTCCTCTTCGAGAGAAGTCTCGCACTGCCAATAGCGCTCCAAGAGCTGTTCGATGTATTTATAATCCATATTTGTTGATTTCCTCGTATTGTTGCCTGATGCGCTGGCGCCCCCGGAAGATGTTGACTTTCACCTGTTCTTCCGTGATGCCGAGGACATCGGCGATTTCTTTGTATGATTTCCCTTCGAAGTCGCGGANCTGCATGCACGTCCGTTGCTTTTCGGGCAAGGCGTTGATGAGTTTCCTGACCATGAGCAGACGGTCTTGCTGAATCATCTGCTCGTAGGGATTGGACGCAGAATCGGAACGTTCCGGAATGGCAGCCTCATCGTATGACGTGTCATTTCTTCCGGCTTTCTTCACCTTGTCCAGCGAGAGATTGCGGCAGACCGTCAGGCAATAGGCCTCGATGGAATCGATGTTTCTCCAATTGTCGCGGTTGTTCCACACCTTGATGAGCGTATCCTGAACGACGTCTTCGGCGTCTTCTTTCCGGAGCGTGATACGAAGTGCCAGGCGGAAGAGCTCATTCTTCAGCGGCAACACGTCGTTCCGGAAACTGATCGTTTTCATCTGCTCTCTTAAAAAATGACGATTGGGAAAAGGAAAAGTTACAAGACCCTGGTGAATTAACGTTTTTTAATCACGGTACCCTGCGTTCCGTCCAGGTTGTCGGCCGAGGCGATAATGACGCGGGATACCCCTTTCTCTAAGGCGTCAAAGGCATTTTCCAATTTGGGAATCATGCCGTCCGAGACGATTCCCTCGCTTTTCAGACGCTCGAAATCCTCAGGCGTGATGACGGGAATGACGCTGTCGTCATCGTCGGGTGAGCGGAGGACGCCTTTTTTCTCAAAACAATAGATCAGCGTGACGTCGTAACAGTCGGCCAGGGCTTTGGCCGTTTCCGCCGCAATGGTGTCGGCGTTGGTGTTCAANAGATGTCCGGCGCCGTCGTAGGTGAGTGGCGCCATGACGGGCGTGACCCCGCTTTCGATTAGAGCGGTCAGGCGATGGCCGTCCACCTGTCTGACATCGCCCACGAATCCATAGTCGACGCCGTCGCGGACGGGCCGTTTGTCGGAAAGAATCACGCTCATGTCGGCGCCGGTGAGGCCCAGTGCGTTGACGCCGGNGGCTTGCAGGGACGCCACCAGCCGCTTGTTGACCAGTCCGCCGTAGACCATCGTCACCACGTCTATCATGGCAGCGTCGGTGATGCGCCTTCCNCCCACCATGCGTGTCTCGATACCTAATTGCGAAGCCACTTTCGTGGCCTTGCGGCCGCCGCCGTGAATCAGCACCTTGCGACCGCCGATGGCGGCGAAATCGGTCAACAGCCGTTGCAGGCGGTCTTCGTCTTCGACGACGGCGCCGCCTACTTTGATGAGCGTTATCTCGTTTTTCATACTCTTCTCACTATTCAAGATAGGTGTATCCGTAAAGTCCTGACCGGTAATTGCCCAGGAACTCCTTGCCCTCCTCGAGCGAAATCTTTCCCTGCTTGACACTCTTGGTCACCCANGTCTCCAGTTGGCGGACCAGTTTCTTCGGGTTGTACTGAACGTAACTCAACACGTCTTCCACCGTCTCGCCGTCGAAAATCTGGTCGATGTGGTAATGACCGTCCTTCACACTGATGTGTACGGCGTTGGTGTCGCCGAAGAGATTGTGCATGTCGCCGAGGATTTCCTGGTATGCGCCCACGAGGAATACGCCGAGATAATAGGACTCGTTCCGTTTCAGACGGTGGACGGGCAGGACGTTGGAAATATGGTTGTTGGTGACAAAATGCGCGATTTTACCGTCNGAATCGCAGGTGATGTCCTGCAATGTGGCCAGTCGGGTGGGGCGCTCGTCCAACCGCTGGATGGGGACGATGGGGAAAATCTGGTCCACGGCCCAGGCGTCGGGCAGGGATTGGAACAAGGAGAAATTGCAGAAATACTTGTCGGCGAGGATTTTGTCCAGGTTGCGCAGTTCTTCCGGCGTGTGTTTCAGGTTTTTGGCCAGTGAATTGATTTCGCGGCACACGCTCCAATACATCTGTTCCACCTCGGCCCGCGTCTTGAGGTCGATGATGCCGTGAGAGAACAAGTCGAGCGCCTCTTCCCGGATTTGCTCCGCGTCGTGCCAGTCTTCCAGCATGTTCCGCGGATTGAGGTTGTCCCAGATGTCATACAGGTCGCGCACCAACTGGTGGGCGTTCTCGGAAGGTTCGAATTCTTCCGGCATCTCGGGCAGCGTNGCCGTTTCCAGGACGTCGATGACCAGGATGCTGTGGTGGGCCGAAAGCGAACGGCCGCTCTCCGTAATCAGGTTGGGATGAGGAATGCCGCTCTTGTCGGACGCCTCCACGAAGGTGTAGATACAGTCGTTGACATATTCCTGTATGGAATAGTTGACACTGCTCTCGCTGCTGGGCGAGCGCGTGCCGTCGTAATCGACGCCCAGTCCGCCGCCGCAGTCGACGAAGTCGACATTGTAGCCCATCTTGTGGAGTTGGATATAGAATTGCGCCGCCTCGCGCAAAGCGGTCTGGATGCGGCGTATCTTGGTGATCTGACTGCCGATATGGAAGTGAATCAGACGGAGNCAGTCGTGCATGTCTTTCTTGTCGAGGATGGCCAGNGCCTCCAGCAGTTCTGACGAAGTCAGNCCGAATTTGCTGGCGTCGCCGCCGCTTTCCTCCCATTTGCCCGAACCGCTGGAAGCCAGTTTGATGCGGATGCCCAGGTTNGGCTTCACCTGCAATTTCTTGGCGGCTTTGGCGATGATTTCTATCTCATTGAGTTTTTCTACGACGATGAATATCCGTTTGCCCATCTTTTGCGCCAGCAGGGCCAGTTCGATATAACTCTGGTCCTTGTATCCGTTGCACACGATGAGGGAGTCGCTCTGGCACTGTACGGCCAGGACGGCGTGCAGTTCCGGTTTGCTGCCGGCCTCCAGTCCCAGATTGAACTTTCGTCCGTGGGAAATCATTTCCTCCACCACCGGTTGGACCTGATTGACCTTGATGGGGTAGATGATGAAGTTTTCGGCTTTGTAATGGTATTCCTCCGAGGCTTTCTTGAAACAACTGGCGGTCTTTTCAATCCTGTTGTCCAGGATATCGGGGAAGCGCAGGAGCACGGGCGGCGTCACGTCGCGCACGGCGAGTTCGTCCATGACTTCGCGCAAGTCGATTTTTGTCTCGTTCTTGCAGGGCGTGACATACATGTTGCCCAATTCGTTGACACCGAAATACGACGTGCCCCATCCTCCGATATTATAGAGTTCCTTGGAGTCTTCGATGGTCCATTTCTTCATTTTGTGATTGCTTAGGAATATTTAAAATGATAAATCTCTCTCTTCTTTCTGAATGCCGTCNAGTCCCAGGCGCTCGCGGATGCCGGCCACGGTGTNTCTGATTTTGTCGTGCGTGTCGAGCAGCGACACGTCAATGACATGACGGGCCTTGTTGTAGAAGGGCTCGCGCGCGTCCAACTGCCTGCGGATGAACGTTTTCATCTCTTCGGGCTGCTTGTTCTTCAGCAGCGGGCGCTCTGTNCGGCCCATGCTCAGGTGCTTGTACAGGACTTCCGGCGTCGCTTTCAGGTAGACGGTGTCGCCCTGTGCGTTGAGGTAGTCCATGTTGTCGAAGAAACAGGGCGTGCCGCCGCCGCAACTGATGATGACGTCTTCAAATTCGGCCACCTCGTGCAGCATGTTGTGCTCTATCTTCCGGAATCCTTCTTCGCCCTTTTCCGCAAAGATTTGCGCCACGGTCTTGTGCATCCTGCTTTCAATATACCAGTCCAGGTCGTAGAATTTCAGACCGAGTTCCTTGGACAGCATGTTGCCTACCGTGGTCTTGCCCGCACCCATGTATCCGATGATGATGATGCGCACCATGTCACTTCTTTTTTGTCGGGGCGTTCCGGACGATGTNCATGCACTGGTCGTAGGAAAGTCGGGCGGCCGTCTCGTGCAGGTTTTTCGGCAACCGGTAATTCTTGCCGTCGTAGGCGATATACGGACCGTACCGGCCGTTGAGCACCTGCAGTTTGGCATCTTCCTCAAATGTCTTCAACGTCCTGAGACTTTCCTGTTGACGCTTCTCCTGAATCAGTTGCGCGCACGTGTCGAGCGATACGGTCATCGGGTCTTCCGTCTTGGGGAGCGTCACGTATTTCTTGTCGTAAAGAATGTAAGGGCCGAATCTTCCCGTACCGATGACGACCGGTTTGCCCTCCAGCTCGCCTACGGTGCGGGGCAGGCGGAACAGTTCCAGGGCTTCGTCGAGCGTGATGTCGCCCATGCTCTTGCCCGAAGGCAACTGTGCGAAACGCGGTTTCTCCTTGTCTTCGGCGGAACCGATTTGAACCACCGGTCCGAAACGGCCGATTTTTACGTAGACCGGTTTGCCGCTCTTCGGGTCAGTGCCCAGTTGGCGCTCGCCGGCCTTGTGCTCGCTGCGGGCGTTCATCACCTTGTCCACGACGGGTTCAAACTTCTTGTCAAACTGCTTCATCAGTTTGTTCCACTCGCTCTTGCCTTCGGCGATTTTGTCGAAGTCCTTTTCCACGTTGGCAGTGAAGTTGTAATCCATGATGTCGGGGAAATTCTCCATCAGGAAATCATTCACCACGATACCGATGTCGGTAGGCAGGAGCTTGCCCTTCTCACTGCCGACGATTTCCTTTTTCACCTTCTCCGTGACCTTGAGCCCCTTGAGCGTGTTTACGGTATAGGTGCGCTCTTCGCCTTTCTTGTCGCCCTTGTGTACGTATTCCCGTTGCTGGATGGTACTGATGGTGGGCGCGTAGGTGGACGGACGGCCGATACCCAACTCTTCCAATTTGTGTACCAGACTGGCTTCCGTGTAGCGGATGGGGCCCAGACTGAACCGTTCCGTGGCCGTGACCTCGCGGCGTTGCAGCGCGTCGCCTTTCTTCAGCGGCGGCAGGATGTGCGTGTTCTCCTGTTGCGTCTCCTCGTCGTCGGTCGACTCGCGATAGACTTTCAGGAATCCGTCGAAGACAACGGTATCGCCTTCGGCGATGAATTTCTCCTCCGTTCCGTCGATGTCAATCGTCACCGTGGTCTTTTCTATCTGCGCGTCAGCCATCTGCGAGGCGGCCGTGCGCTTCCATACCAGGTCGTACAACTTCTTGTCCTGGGCCGTTCCCTCGATGGTGATGTTGTTCATGTAGGTGGGCCGGATGGCCTCGTGTGCCTCTTGAGCGCCCTTCGACTTGGTCTGGTAGTTGCGCGGTTTGCTGTATTCGGCGCCGTACAGTCTGGTAATCTCCTCCTTGCTGCTGCCGATGCACAGTTTGGACAGGTTGACCGAGTCGGTACGCATATAGGTAATCAGTCCGTGCTCGTAGAGCCGCTGGGCCACCATCATGGTCTGACTCACCGTAAATCCGAGTTTGCGGGCCGCTTCCTGCTGCAGCGTCGACGTGGTGAAAGGCGGTGCNGGCGTGCGCTTGAGCGGTTTTTTGGCCACGTCGGCCACGGTGAAACCGGCGTTTTTGCATTTTTCCAAGAAGGCGACGGCTTCTTCGTGCGTGGCGAAACGGCGGTCGAGTTCGGCCTTCACCTCGGCGGCGGAACCGTCGGTCTGAATGATGGCGAAGATGGCGTTCACCCTGTAATACGGTTCNCTTTGGAAGGCTTGGATTTCGCGCTCGCGTTCCACAATCAGACGGACGGCGACACTCTGNACACGTCCTGCGGAAAGCGACGGTTTCACCTTGCGCCACAGCACGGGCGAGAGTTTGAAACCCACGATACGGTCGAGCACGCGCCGCGCCTGTTGGGCATTGACCAAGTTCATGTCCAAATGACGCGGATGCTCTATGGCCGCCAGAATGGCCGGTTTGGTAATCTCATGGAAAACAATGCGGTTGGTGTTTTTCTCGTCCAGGCCCAAAACTTCACACAGGTGCCAACTGATGGCCTCTCCCTCGCGGTCTTCATCGGATGCCAACCATACCTTGCCGGCTTTCTTGGCTTGCGATTTCAGTTCATTGACCAGTTTCTTTTTCTCTTCGGGAATCTCATAATCCGGTTCCAAAGAGTCGGGATTGATGCTGATTTCTTTTTTCTTCAGGTCGCGGATGTGTCCGTAAGACGACATCACTTTATAGTCTTTTCCTAAAAACTTCTCTATTGTCTTGGCCTTGGCGGGACTCTCGACAATGACTAAATTCTTCTCCATGATAGGTGTGTACTTTAATTCAAGGGCGCAAAAGTAAGGAAAAACTTGGCTCTCACCTTATTATATGGCCAAATTTATGCTTTTTTAACCCTCATGAGAGTCCCGCCTTTCAAGGCCGCCGGCCGCTATTTTCTCAGGGCCAGAAATCTTCTCAACCCCTCCCGGACCGAGCGCAGGCCGAACTGCTCCGTGCGGATGTCGCCGAGCGGTATCCACATGCACTCGGCCGCATCGTCAAGCGCTTGCAGACCGTCGGTGGAATCCACCTCGCAGAGGAAGAACATGTCGAGCGTATGGATGTCCATGCCCGAATAGCGGTACAGATTGGGCAGACTGAACACATATTCCGCCTTGACCACGTCGAGTCCGGTCTCTTCCTTTATCTCGCGGATGACGCCCTCTTCGCCCGTTTCGTCGTTGTCGGTAAATCCGCCGGGCAGGTCGAGCGTCCCCTTGGCGGGTTCGTTCTTGCGCCGTTCCACGAGCAGTTCGCCTTTATCGTTGAGGATGAATGCCACGTTGGCCGCACTGGGATTCCCGTAATAGATGAACCCGCAGTTGTCGCATTTCTTGCTTTTGAAATTGTGAATCTCAAAATGTTCACTGCCGCATACGGGGCAGTACTTGAATTTGTCTAAGGGATGCATGTCGTTTACCAGTTATCAGTACGGAACGGGAACAGCGGNAGACCGGCGGCATTGGCCACGTTGCCCACTTGGAAGTTTTTGAAACAATACCTTACGGCCACGGGTTTCTTNACCTCAGGCGCCGTCAGGATGATGCCCTGTGTCCAATAATAATAGGCCTTGGCAGGATAAAACACCTTGTCCTCGCCGGCGATTTCAAATCCCTGGATGTCCTCGTAACGGCTGATGGCATCGTAATCATTCTTCAGATGCACGAATACGGTGTCGGCATTGACCGACATGTCCTTGAATTCCGGACTCTCGCACATGATGCCCTCCATGCCGTACTGCTTGTTGAGGGCCAGGAAAGCCAGCCGCTGGCCTACCTCGCGCTTCTTTGCGGGGTGAATCTGCTGTGTCTCATAAGGATACACCAGGTCGTTGGTGCAGACCAGGGCACTGTTGGGAATCATTTTCGACGCCTTAAACTGTTGTTCGCGCAGGCGTGCGCCCCAGTCGGCGTTGACGTTGTCATAGTAATAAGGCGCGATTTCCACGAAATAAAAAGGAATCTCACCCAGTCGGAAGTCTCTCCGCCACTGTTCCACCAACAGTTTCAGACGGGAAGAATACTGGTCGCCCGGATCGCCCACGTTGGAGCACCCCTGATAATACAAAATACCCTTGACGGTATAATTGAGAATGGGATGGAACGTACCGTTGCCCCAGAGCAGCGGACGGTGATAGTCCCAGGAGAATTTCCTGACCATCTCGAGCGAGTCCAACGGGTCGGAAGTGTATTTCCTGAGGTTGTCCTCGTCGAGCCAGCTCTCTACGCGCGTCCCGCCCTTGTTGGCCATAATCAGTCCGACGGGCACGTCCAGGGCCTTGTTGACCACCTGGGCGAAGAAATAACCCGTGGCGCTGGCATCGCTGACAGTCGAAGGCGATACGGTCTTCCAGGCACAATCGGCGTCGTCCAGCGGCGTCATGCTCATCACACTGGGGATTTTCACATAGTGAATGCCGGAATAGTCCTTCGCGCCGATGACTTCCTGGTTGTATCCCTCCACCGGACAATTGCCGAATCCCTTGACCGGCATCTCCATGTTGCTCTGTCCGGCGCACACCCAGACTTCGCCCGAAAGGACATCNCGGAGCGTTACCTTGCCGTCACCGTCGTCAAAGGTAATCGAAAGCGGGGTGTAACCGGCCTCAGGCGTCTTGACCGAGACCATCCATTTGCCGTCGTCGCCGGTCTTTGCCGTGTATTTGTCCTTCGACCACGACACACTTACCTTGACCGTCTTGCCGGCATCGTCCCATCCCCAAAGGCGCGCCTCGGAGAGTTGTTGCAGTACCATGCCGTCGCCCAATACGTGCGGCAACCGGATTTTTGCCTCGGCACTTGCCGAAAGACAAAGGGCGGCCAGCATGAGCCCGCCCGCTTTCATAAAGTTTTTCATATTCGGAATAGTTTATTGCTGTTCTGCAGAAACGTCGTTCAGGTGTTGTCCGGCAGGCAAGGCGTCAAAAACTGTTCAGCCAGGCTTTCAGGTCGAGCAACATTTCGATGTGATACTTGAAACTGCCGCGCATGCCCCAACCGTGACCGCCGGAAGGATAGACGTGAAGAGATGCCGGAACGTCGTGCCGGTAGAGCTCCACGTAATAGTTGACACCGTTGACCGGCAACACGACATGGTCGTCATCGCTGAGCGCAATCCAGGCGCGGGGCGTCACGCGCGTCACCTGAAAGTCGCTGCTGTAGTCTTTTTCCTTTTTCTTGCTGGCGTTTTTGCCCAGGAAATTGTCGTGCGANCCCTGATGCGTGAATCCCGGTTGCATGGTAATGACGGGATAAAACAGGATTTGGAAGTCGGGCTTGGCGTCTTTCTCGGCCTGTGTCGCCACGGTGGAAGCCAGGTGGCCGCCTGCCGAAGACCCCATGATGCCGATGTCGCCCGANTTGATGTTCCAGGCCCGCGCGTTGCGTCTGACCAGTCGGACGGCCTCCTCGGCGTCGCTTATCGGCGTTTTCGGATTGCCGTTGGGCATGCGGTACTTCAGGACGATGGCCGCAATACCCATGTTGTTGAAGAATCCGGCCCAGTCGGTACCCTCTTTCTCAAAGGCCAGATGCGAGTAGCCGCCACCTGGCAGGATGACGACGGCCCGGCCTGTGGCGATTTTCCTGTCGGGCAGGAACACGCGCACTTTCGCCGTGTCGTTCTTGTTGACGTTGTAGGGCACACGACCTTCCCAGAGGTTCATGTCAAACTGCTGTTGGGCGGATGCCAGGAACGGCATCACGGCCAGGAAAAAGGAGGATATTATTTTTTTCATTGATGGAATACTGAAGTTGGAAAAGATTACAACAACGCCTGAATGGCGGCGTCAATGTCGCTGATTTGCACGTCGCGTTTCTGCGCGATGCAGTTTTTGTCAAGCAGGAAGAACGTGGGAATCTCACTCACGTTGTACCGCCGGAGCACCGACGCGTCGTCATCGGTGGCGACTCTTACCGACGTCCAGGGCAGCGCGGCCGTCTGTGTCTTCCAGAAATGCTCGTTGTCGTCGACGCTCACCTGATAGATTTCCAGTCCGCGGTCGTGGTATTTGTTGTACAGCTCCCTCAGACGCATGATGCGTTCGGTCGACCCTTCACCTGCAAAGAGGTGGAAATCCAGCAGGACCACATGGCCTTTCAAGTCGGAAAGGCGCTTCGTCTGGCCTTTGTTGTCGGTCAGGATGGCGTCGATGATACCCGACGTATCCACTATCCTGGCATCAAACTGGCGGTTTTGCGCGGCCTCCATGATTTTGATGTCCTTCATGCCTTCAATGGCGATGTTGTGGAGATTCTTGCCCCGCTCCGCATCGGGATAGGCGGCGTCCCAACTGGTCGCTACGGCGGCGAATACCTTCATGTCGTCCTTGTTGCTGCGCGGATTGAAAATCAGCGACTGCAACGCGCCCAAACGATAAGTCTGGAACAGGGCGTAATAGGCATAAGCCTTCATGGGCTCTTTGAAAATATANCCCCATTTCACCTTTTCCTTGTAGGCGTCGACCACCTTTTGCACGCTGTCTTCCACGGCCTTGACACCCAGATTCGGGTTCTTGGCGATGGCGTTGATTTGCTGTTGCATCANCATTTGCTGCAAGGCGAGCTCCTTGATTTTGGAACAATCCTCCGAACCTTTCACCTCGTAGCCCACCGACATGGTCGGATAATTGGCCTTGACGGTCACCGTTTCGGTGGAATCGATGGCGATATTGATGATTTGACCGGCGATGCGCAAACGGTAAAACTCCGGTGAAACCGGCGATTTTTCACTAAAAGAGAAGGCNCCTTTCCCGTCGAGCGNGACCGAATCCGTGGCGACGGGACCGTCCAGACTGACATGCTCCAGGTAGAGGACGGAGTCTTTCGCACCGGTGATTTCACCACTCACGGTGAATTTCCGGTTGTCGCACGAACTTACGCNTGACAAAAGGGCGGAAAACAAGAATAATTTAAAAATGGAAATATGCGATTTCATATAACACGAATTTGCCGCAAAAGTAGTGTAAAAAGCGCAAAAAACAAAAATATTTTTCGTTTTATTCTTTTGTACGGGTAATTTTAAGTAATTTTGCGCGATTTTATTTTTTATAGATGTATTTTTAAGATGAACGTAATTACGAAAACCCTTCAATTGGCTGATGGAAGAACCATCACCATTGAGACCGGGAAAGTGGCAAAGCAGACCGACGGAAGNGTNGTTCTNCGCATGANGGAACACCGTTCTTCTCGCCACTGTTTGTGCCGCAAAGGATGCAGTTCCCGGAACAGATTTCATGCCTTTGCAGGTGGATTACAGAGAGCAGTATGCCGCAGCGGGACGTTTCCCCGGCGGTTTTACCCGTCGCGAAGGCAAGGCAGGTGACAATGAGATTCTTACTTCCCGCCTTGTAGACCGTGTGCTCCGCCCGCTTTTCCCCTCCAATTATCATGCCGAAGTGTTTGTCAACGTGATGTTGCTTTCCGCCGACGGCGTGGATCAGCCNGACGCTTTGGCCGGTTTTGCCGCTTCCGCCGCCCTGGCCTGCTCCGACATTCCTTTCGAGTGCCCGATTTCCGAGGTGCGCGTTGCCCGTATTGGCGGGGAATATGTCATCAATCCTACTTTTGAGCAGATGAAGGAAGCCGACATGGACATCATGGTCGGCGCTTCCGCAGAGAATATCATGATGGTGGAAGGCGAGATGAACGAAGTGTCCGAGCAGGATTTGCTCGGCGCGTTGAAGGCCGCCATGGAAGCCATCCGTCCGATGTGCGAGTTGCAGAGCGAGTTGTCCAAGGAGTTGGGCAAGGACGTGAAGCGCGAGTACGACCACGAAATCAACGACGAGGAGTTGCGTGAGCAAATCAACAAAGAGCTCTATCAGCCCGTCTACGACGTCACCAAGCAGGCCCTCGACAAGCAGGCCCGTCAGGATGCGTTCGACAAGATTATCGCCGATTTCAAGGAAAAGTACGANGCCGCCCATACGGATCTCTCCGAGGATGATCTGGAAGAGAAGCACGCCGAGGCCGACCGCTACTATCACGACGTGATGCGCGACGCCATGCGCCGTTGCATTCTCGATGAGGGCATTCGTCTCGACGGTCGTAAGACGGATGAGATCCGCCCGATTTGGTGCGAGGTCAGTCCGCTGCCCATGCCTCACGGAAGCAGTATCTTTACCCGTGGCGAGACCCAGTCGCTCACCACTTGTACGCTGGGTACCAAACTTGACGAGAAGTTGGTGGACGACGTGCTCGACCGCAGTTACATGCGCTTCATCCTTCACTACAACTTCCCGCCGTTCTGTACGGGCGAGGCCAAGGCCCAGCGCGGCGTAGGCCGTCGTGAAATCGGTCACGGCCACCTGGCATGGCGCGGTCTGAAGGGTCAGATTCCTGAGGATTTCCCCTACACCGTGCGTCTGGTTTCCCAGATTCTGGAGTCCAACGGTTCTTCTTCCATGGCTACGGTTTGTGCCGGAACCCTGGCGCTGATGGACGCGGGCGTGCCGATGAAGAAACCCGTTTCCGGTATTGCCATGGGTCTGATCAAGAACCCCGGCGAGGAGAAATATGCCGTATTGAGCGATATCCTCGGTGATGAGGACCACTTGGGCGACATGGACTTCAAGACCACCGGTACGAAGGACGGTCTGACCGCCACGCAGATGGACATCAAGTGCGACGGACTCAGTTTTGAAATCCTGGAGAAAGCGCTGATGCAGGCCAAGGCCGGTCGTGAGTATATCCTCGGCAAACTGACGGAGACCATCGCCGAACCGCGTGCCGAACTCAAGCCGCAAGTGCCGCGCATCGAGGCCTTCGACATTCCGAAGGAGTTTATCGGNGCCGTNATNGGCCCNGGCGGAAAGATTATCCAGCAGATGCAGGAGGATACAGGCTCTACGATTACCATCGATGAGGCCGACGGCGTAGGTCACGTTCAGGTGAGCGCGCCCGACAAGGCCAGCATCGAGGCGGCCATTGCCAAGATCAAGGCCATCGTCGCCATCCCCGAAGTGGGCGAGGTCTACGAGGGAACCGTGCGCAGCATCATGCCTTACGGCTGTTTCGTTGAGATTCTTCCCGGCAAGGACGGTCTGCTCCACATCTCGGAAATCGACTGGAAACGTTTGGAGACGGTTGAGGAAGCCGGTATCAAGGAGGGTGACAAGATCAAGGTGAAACTCCTGGAGATCGACCCGAAGACCGGTAAGTACAAACTCTCTCACCGCGTATTGCTGGACAAGCCTGAAGGCTATGTGGAGCGTGAGCGCCGCCCGCGCAACAACGACCGCCGTCAGCGCAACAGCAACAACAACCGTTTCTCTTCCGACAACCGCCGCAACGACCGTCGCGAAGATCATCATGACGACAATGATGAGAATTAATCAATAATATTTTTTCATACTTTGTCAGGGGGTGTGCCCGTCGGGGTGCACCCCATTTTTATGTCTATGGCTGAAATCCTTTTGTCTTGTCGTCGCATTTCTTCAGCCTCTTCTTCGCGACGGGTGCGCACGTGTTTTTTGAAAAGGTGTATATTCTTCCCAATCCTTCTAAAGTTAGGAGTTGTGACTTCATTCTTGTCGATAAGGGTAATTTTTATCGGGCGTATGATTTGAAAACCATTATGGGAAAGAATTCTGTTAGTAATAGGCTAGCTGAGTCTGTAGGACAAACGAATAGGGTTATCCTTAATATGGCCGTTGAATACTACCCAAACAAATTGGCTAATGAAATCAAAAAGTATTTCGAGACGTATAGTGAAGCAAAAGAGGTTATTGTCTTCAAAGGNAAAAAAATGATACGTATTTACAGANATATGACAGAGAACAAAGGATTTATAAAGGACTTTAGCAAGAAATATAGACAATAAAAAAAGCACCTAACCGAAGTCAAGTGCCTCCAGGTACTACTACTGAGTGTTGCCTGCGAGTGGAAGTGTTGCCACTGACAGTTCTACTAAGGAACGCTGCAAATATACGAACTTATTTTGAATTACAAATAAAAAAACAGAAAAAATTCGCATTATGAACATAAAACAGTTTGCAGATGAGCTTCAGGCGCATGCACGAGAGGTTGATCACCTGACGCATACCTTATTCTCATTTGAGGGATGAGCATGAATTTGAGTATGCACGGGTGTAATTTAGTTAAATAACCTTAAAAGATTGATTCTTAAGCAGAATGACGGACAGGTTTTCATCTGAAAACCACTACTTTTTGCAGTCCAAACAAACGGGGAGAGTCTTAGAATCCCCGCCGGTCCCGTGTAAATAGTCGTGCCTTTGGCCGGACGTGACGGTTTGTGAATCGGGGCAAGAGCATGACTTGGCGCCCAATTAGACACTGCCAAGGCCAAGATTCCTGAGGAATCGGATTGCTCGGATGCAGGGTGGATAAGGAAAATCTACCTCTGTACGTTTTTGTGTGTAATAATAATTGATTTTAAAGTATAGTTAAAAATGAACACTTTAAGTTACAAAACG
>Ga0065709_1029420_pt1 | contig 23414 bp, 22 predicted proteins | sample Hoacrofraction14_2_FD_59096 | JGI IMG/M metagenome (GOLD analysis project Ga0065709, IMG submission 59096) | Hoatzin crop microbial communities from Cojedes, Venezuela, sample from fiber fraction 14 v1 | ecosystem: Host-associated > Birds > Digestive system > Esophagus > Crop | place: Venezuela...
CGTGATGCATCTCCACGATCGTCTTACACAGGTTGAGCCCTATTCCCGACCCGTCGATATGCATGCTTCCGGCAGCGCCTCCCTGGTAGAACCTGTCGAAGATATGCCTTATCTGAGCCGGTTTCAGACCGATGCCGCTGTCGATGACATTGATCTGCGCATAGTCGTTCAGGCCGTCCTTGCCGTCGTTGTCGTGTCCGCGCGTCACCTCGATGATAATCTCCCCGCCGTCGAAGCTGAACTTGAAGGCGTTGGAAAGCAGGTTGGAGATCACCTTGTCGAAATTGTTGCGGTCGATCCACACATACAGATGTTCCAGTTCCGACTTATACGTGAACTTGATATTCCGCTCCTTGGCGTTAAACTCATACATCTTGTATATCACCCCGATGAACGACACAAGATCGGTCTTCTGATATTTGAGCACCAGCTGCTGTTTGTCGATCTTCCGGAGGTCGAGGATCTGGTTCACGAGATTGAGCACCCTGTTGGTATTATGCTCGATAGTATTCAGTTCCTCCCCGCCCTCGGCCACGATGGTACTGTTTTTCATCAGTTTCCTCAGCGGCCCTTTTATCAGCGTTATCGGCGACCGGATATCGTGAGTGGCATTGATAAGGAATTCCATCTTCTCCTCGTAGAGTTTCTGGCGTCGCTTCCTGATATACTGGAAGATAACGAGAGCGACGACAGCCGCGAAGATCAGCATATAAAGCAGATAAGCCACGGGCGAATTATACCACGGGGGAGATATTATCACACAAAACTCCCTCACGGGCGACACCAGCCCGATGTCGGTTGCTCTCACCTCGATGATATACCGTCCCGGTTTGAGATGCGAGAAGTTGATATGGTTCACCCCGGCATCCGTCTCGATCCATTTGTCGCTGCCGTTGATACGATACTGATACTTGATATTCTCGTTGTTGGTGAAATGCAACAGCGAGAAAAGCATCGTGAAATTGTTGTCCTGATACGAGAGGTTGAACCGCGAACAGTCGGAGACCTCGCAGTCGATGATCTTCTTTCCACCCGACAGCGTCTCACAGTTGACGGGGATTCCTTCGATGAGGAAGGACGTGAGATGCACCTCCCCGAGATTCCAGTGAGCGTTCTCCAGCTGCGAGGGCGAGAACATCGTCACACCCTGCGACGTAGCGAAATACAGTTTGTCATTATCCTGTATCGCCACGTTTTTGATATACTCGCTCTCCACGAGACCGTTGCCGTGGATATACCCGATAAACTCCTTCGTGGCGGCCTGATACTGCCATAGCCCCTTCGACGTACTGCACCACAGGTCCCCGTTGCCCAACAACTTCATACTCCGGATCATCAGATTCTTCATGTCATCGTTGTCCGTCTCGAAGGGCTCCACCTTCTTGGAAGCCTTCCTATACACATACAACCCCATCTCCGTGCCGATAAGCATGTCGCCCTTTGATGTCTCGGCGAAAGAATAACAGATGATGCCACCGAGCTGACGGTTCCATCCCAAGGGCTTGAAGTTATTGCTTTCGGGATCGTAAGTACACAGTCCCGATGACGTACCGAGCCACAGTATCCCCTTGCTGTCGATGAAGATAGTCTGTATCCAGTCGTTGCAGAGCACACCGTCGGAGTTGTGCCCCACGCTCGTCCTGAAGTTGACGAACGAGCCGTCTTTCTTGTTGTACACCCCGAGGCCGTGGCCGAAGGCGGAGAAGTAAACCCTCTTCTCGTCATCTGCCATCGCATTGATATAATTGCTGTAGAACGACACGCAGTGCTGGAAGCTGTTCTTCTCGGGAGAGAATTTGAACAGTCCCGAGATACTGCCCGTCCAGAACGTGCCCTCCCTGTCGCGATAGATAAAACAAGTGTTGGGAGGCGTCTCGGGATGGGATACGATCTTACCCTCGGACGAGAATTCGAAGATGCCGTTGTTCTGTACCGAGCACCATATATGCCCGTTGTCGCCGAGACATGCCGACGTGATGGAACTGCTGATGTTATACTGCTGGCTCGACAGACTCCAGTAATTAAAAATATTACTCTGTTCGGGAATCATGAAGACGCCCATGCCGGGGCATCCCGTCCACAGGTTGTTATCCTTGTCAACGAAGAGAGCGAAGACATTCGCCGATGCCAGGTCGAAACTGGGGATGGGACTCTTCACCCGTTCTATCCGCCGGCTTCCGCTCTCCACCTTGAAGAGACCTTTTCCGAGACTGCCGATGTAAAGATTTCCCCTGTCGTCGGTGACGGCGCATCGCAGGTTGGCGCCATCGATATGCGAATCGCCGAGATCGAAATAGCGGGTGTCCATATATCCGTTGCTGTAGAGCGCCAGTCCCCGCTGGCATACCACGAGCATCCCCTCCCTGTATTTGATAAGGGCCGTGGGGATGCCGTACGGGGAATGTATCTTGATAAATGTCTGTTTTGCGATATCGTATTTGTATATGGTACTGTCGGCACCGCTCTTCCATATATTACCATTCTCGTCTAGGTAAATACGATTTATATAATAAGGTGCATCCTTGGGCACGCAGTTGGTGAGACTGTCGAGAGTCTGGTTTTTCTCCACCACCTTGTAGAGGCCATATCCCGCCGTACCGGCAAGGATGGATTCGTCGCCTGTCTGTACGATACACGATATACGGGGAGACGATCCGGTTTTCTGGTAGTTGATGAAACAGTCACGTTTCTTGTCGTACGCCATGAGTCCCTTGCTGGTGCCAACCCAGAGACATCCGCCCTTGTCGACGAAGAGTGTCGAGATGGCGTTCGACAGCAGAGAGGAGGAGTTCCCGGGAGTGCAGTAATAAGACTTGAAATGATAGCCGTCGAACTTGTTCAGTCCGTGGTCGGTACCCACCCACAGGTATCCGTCCTTGTCCTGGGCGAGGCAGGTGACCTGGTTGCTCGACAAGAGACTGGAGGAATAAAGATACCCCGACTGCGAGTAACTTGATATCCAGGTTGATGTTAGCAGCAGAATGCAAAACAGAAGTCTTTTCATATTCCAAATCTATTTCCGCTACAAACTTACACATTTTTTCGATACGTGCAACATTTTTGTCAATATTTTTTGTCTCAATGATTATCAAATATGTCTCATTTTCCGATGAAACCTACTGATTTTTGAGACAGTTACGTGATGTCTTATTTTCCCCGTCAAATGTTTCATCAAATCATCTTGAGACAAACGTGACAATAATTGTGACATTCGTTACAATAGATAAAATTAATAATATATACCTTTGCGGTGTGGTTTTGAAATATACGAATTATTAACTATAAAATTTACCGTTATGAATCTAAACCTAAAAAGAATTTTTGTTTGTGCCGCAGTCTTTCTGCTGACAGGTCTGCCGCACGAAGTAAGAGGAGAGAGCAAGGCTGTCGACAATCTTGCGGCCACCCCCGTAAAGAAGATCTCCGGCCGGGTATCCGATTCCATGGGTCCGCTCGTAGGAGCCACCGTCATGGAGAAGGGGTCGAAAGACAACGGAGTGGCAACCAACATCGACGGAGAGTTCTCCATCAGTGTGTCGCCCGGAGCCACGCTGGTGGTATCTTATATCGGATATATCACCAAGGAGGTGAAGGCCGCTGACAATATGGACATCACCCTTCAGGAAGAAGGACATAACATCAACGAGGTTGTTGTCATCGGTTACGGAACCCAGCGCCGTGAGACAGTCACCGGCTCGGTGGCGAATATCGGAGGAGAGAAGCTCAACCAGGTGGCTGCCACCAATGCGGCATACGCCCTGCAGGGCCGTATCGCGGGTGTCAACATGCAACAGACATCATCGCAGCCGGGTGCCGAGATGCAGATCAGGATCCGCGGACAGAGATCGCTGAATGCAAGCAACGACCCTCTCATCGTGCTCGACGGAATACCGTTCATGGGTAATCTGTCGGATATCAACCCCTCGGATATCAAGAGTATGGATATCCTCAAGGACGCCTCCGCCACGGCGATCTACGGCAGCCGCGGTGCCAACGGTGTGATCATCATCACCACGGTGAAGGGCGCGCAGGGGACTCCGGCGAAGGTGAGCTATAATGCTTATATAGGTATGAAGAAGGTATTCCACAAATATCCGATGATGAATACCGAACAATACACCAAGATGCGCGAATATGCCGGCATCTATACCAATTCGCTCGACGAGAGCAATGACGTGGATACAGACTGGCAGGATCTGTTTTACAAGACAGGCATCACGCAGAGCCACGACGTGAGCGTCACGGGCGGAACCAACGGCGGCAGTTACAGTTTCGGCGCCGGATATTACCGCGACGAAGCGGTGATCCCCACACAGGGATACTCCAGATACAGCATCCGCGGTAATTTCGACCAGACGGTAGGAAAGTGGTTCCGCTTCGGACTGAGCACTAACACCAGCTACAGGGAGACAACCGGCAGCAACGTTAGTGTATATAATGTATTGTCAAAGACTCCTATGATCGATCCCTACGACTCGGAAGGAAACCTCAAGCGCACGGTGGATATGCCCGTCGACGGAGGACAGTATGTATGGACGAAAGAAAGACTGGAGAGTCTTGCCGAAGAATATGTGAACGAGAACAAAGGTATCGGTACTTACAACACCATCTTCGGTGAGGTGAAATGTCCGTGGATAGAAGGACTGAGCTACAGAATCAACATCGGTCTCAACTACCGCACGTCAAAGGTAGGCGCCTTCACCGGTACCGGCATCGGATCATCAAACGAGAACGAACCCAACTCGGCATCAGTACAGCAGTCGATCACCAAGAACTGGGCGATAGAGAACATCCTCACCTACGACCGCACCTTCGGAGAGAAGCATCATCTGAATCTCACCGGACTGTATTCCGCCGAGCGCACTTTCTACGAGCAGAACTACATGTCGGGAAGAGATATCCCTGCCGAATACTTCCAGTATTATCAGATCGGAGCCGCACAGCAGGACCTGGCTGTCGACCCCGACAAGCAAAACTACTGGCAGAGCGGACTGATGTCGTGGATGGGACGAGCCATCTATACCTACGACAACAAATATATGATCTCGGCGGCATTCAGAAGCGACGCTTCGTCACGTCTCGCCAAGGGACACCAGTGGCACACCTATCCCGCAGTATCTGTAGGATGGAACATCGCAAGGGAGAGTTTCATGCAGGATGCCTCATGGATCGACAACCTGAAACTGAGAGCCGGATTCGGAGAGACATCCAACCAGAGTATCAGCCCCTACTCCACCCTCGGCGCCCTGAGCACGAAATATTACAATTACGGCAGTAATATGGCGACAGGATATTACGTATCCACCCTGCCGAACCCCGAACTAGGATGGGAATATTCCACCACTTGGAACTTCGGTCTCGACTACTCGTTCTTCTCCGGACGCCTCTACGGAACCCTGGAATATTATATCCAGAACACCCACGATCTGCTTCTCAGCGTGAACCTTCCCCCGACATCGGGCGTGGGCAGTTATATGGCTAATGTGGGAAAGACGAGAAACAAAGGTTTCGAATTCTCCATCAACGCCGTGATCCTCGATAATTACAAGGGATGGACATGGGAGGCAGGACTGAATCTCTACGCCAACAGAAACAAACTCGTGGAACTGGCTTCGGGAGCCGAACAGGATGTAAGCAACCGCTGGTTCGTCGGTCATCCCATCGATGTGATCTATGACTACAAGAACATCGGTCTGTGGCAGCAGGGCGAAGAAGAACTACTCGAGATCCTCGAACCGGGCGGCAATGTAGGTATGATAAAGGTGGAATATACCGGTGACTACGACGAGGAAGGCAATCCCACCCGTCAGATCAATACCGACGACCGCCAGGTGATGGACATGGAGCCCGACCTGCAGGGAGGTTTCAACACCTCGGTAAGCTATAAGAATTTCGACCTCACCGTGATCGGAGCATTCCAGATCGGAGGGACACTCATCAGTACCATCCACTCCTCAAACGGATATCTCAATATGCTCAACGGACGAAGAGGACAGCTCGACGTGGACTACTGGACAGAGGAGAACACCGGTGCCAAATATCCGAAGCCGGGAGGAATGACCAGTAACGACAACCCCATCTATGGTTCTACCCTGGGATATTTCGACGCAGGATATCTGAAGATCCGCACCATCACGCTGGGATATAACTTCGACAGTATCAAGGCGATAAGAAATTTCGGCATCTCACGTCTGAGAGCATACGTATCAGTACAGAATCCGTTCGTACTGTTCTCGCCCTATACCAACGAGTGCGGCCTCGACCCCGAGACAAACTCTATGAGCAACGACTCCGGCAACATGGCAGTAACCATGGAAGGATACAGAGGATCGCACACCCTGCCGGTAATCGGATATAACACTCCGTCGACCAGAAATTTCCTTTTCGGCATCAATCTAACTTTCTAATAAAATATCGATATGAAAAATATAATAAACAAATACAGCAAAGCGGCGGTGTTGTCGATGATATCACTGGCCGTCACCTCCTGTTCTTCTGTATTGGACGAGACCCCGAGAAGTATCTACGACCCGTCGTTCTTCAAGACAGAAAAGGGTATCGACGGAGGACTGACATCCCTCTACGCGCATCTGCGCAGCATCTATGGCAACGGATATTATCTGAATATATGCGAGACGGGTACCGACGAATATACCTACGGACAGAGCGCCGACCAGAATTTCAAGGTCGCCGACCTCTCCGGCCAGGGTGCCATGACGTCATCAAGCAGCAGAAGCGACGTGCTTTGGAACAATGTGTTCACGTATATAAACACCGCGAGCGGCATCATCGAGAACGCCTCGGAAGCCGGGATATCGGAAGAGAAAATCTCCGAAGCCCGTTTCTTCAGGGCCTTCGACTACTTCCAGCTGGTAAGAACCTTCGGAGGCGTGCCCCTCGACTTCGGATCGGGCGAACTGCAGTTTAACGCCACGCCTTCGCGTACATCCGTAAGAAACACCGTGCCCGAGGTATATACGAAGGCCATCTTCCCCGACCTCATCACGGCGATAGAAAACCTGCCCGACGAGCCCCGCACCACAGGAGCGGTGACGAAAACCGTGGCAAGGAAATATCTGTCGGAAGCATATCTCACTTACGGATGGTGGTTGGAAAATCCGAAAAACATACCCACATACCCGGAGTGCAGCCGCACGGATCCCGACGGACACGACGCAGCATGGTATTACCAGCAGGCATATAATATCGCGGTGGAAGCGTTGCAGAATCCCGGACCTTACGGACTCGTGGACACTTACTACGACGTAACAAGATACGACAACGACCGTAACAAGGAAATCCTGCTTTGGGCCGACCACACTTCAGAAAGCGCACAATACAACGGAATGACCGAGAGCGGCGGCAGTTGGAGTTATGCTTCGGGTAGTGCCCCCGACAATTTCGCAGGATGGATGTGCGCGTGGAACTATCCCACCATGACAGCCAAAGCCGGCAACGGTGGAGAGGACCATCCCCGACAGTTATTACCTGCGTCCTATACCTCAGGAGACTATCGACGCTTTCGAGATGACAGAAGAAGAGCGGATTGCATATCAGAATCCGGCTTATCGCACTGAATAAACAATATTAATACTTAAAACTTATGATTATGAAAAAGATTTATTCCTTTTTGACAGTATTTGCACTAAGTTGCATGAGCTGTTTTGCAGGTGATGTCGAAGACCTCTCACTGACGACAGGATGGAATTGCAATTTGGAGCAGGAGAGTACAGCACCCATGTATCCGTCGCAGGTGACCCTCGGCGGACAGTGGCAGGACATCCGTATCTGCGACGAGAGTTTCGACGCCAAGGAATGGGTACGTTACAAGGTGGTTTTCGCCGAGGCCTTCGAGGATGGCGAAACAGTACAGATCATGGTTCGTAATGCTGCCGAGGCCAGCTCTTACGGCGGCAACTACTATCCCATCGCAGCCGGAGTGACCGAGGTGGAAGGGACACTGAACGACAATCCGTTCACTGACGACGACTTCGTATGCACCGTCCTGGCAATACAAAACCGCACTACATCACAGGTGGTGTTCACCATCAATGATGTGATACTTTACAAAGAAGACGGCACGGAGTGGCATCCCAATCTCGTCAACGACTGGGGATCTTCGTATAAGAAACTCGGCGAGGGCGAAGTCACGGAGTATTATTCGTTCGGACAGTGGGGCACCCTGATGCACGATTTCGGCAGCAATGTCGTTCCCGACGAGGGTGACGTGCATCGTTTCACCGTCACCAGCAGCGAGCCCTTCCCTGAGAATCTCCAGTGGAAGGTTATCAGAGGCTCTGACGACAGCAACGCTCTCTATCCCGGTGCTTTCACCGTCGGAGAGACGACAGCCACGCTCGAACTCGACAACACTAATATCGTGAAAAGCGAGGATGACGAAATCAACTACTACACAGGTGTCGCCATTCAGGCTACCGCATCTGCTACTCTCCCCGCAGACGTCACTATGACCCGCGAGATCATCTACGGCAACGGAGCCCTTTCGAGAGAGACGATGCCGATAATCGGTGGTTACGGTGCTACTGTCATCGATCCGAATCCCGCCGAGGATGTCAGCGAGAACGGTCTGCCGACAAGAGTTATCATACCGGGAAGCTGGGGTGCCATCAAACTGTGGCTCGACAGCTTCGACGTTACCGAATATCCCGGTTATAAGATCGTGCTGAGAGAAAAGCCAGAGGACGAGACCGTACAGGTATTCTACAGGACAGAGACTCACGGTAGCTCCGGCGGCATCTATGTTCCCTGGGCTACAAGCGAGGAATATATGACGACACTGTCGGAAGACGGAACGACTCTCACCGGTGAGTTTGATATCGACGCTCTGGAAGGCGACAACACCGTATTGGCATTCGCACTGCAGAACCTCACGAGCAGTTCTGTTTCCGTAGTCGTAGAAGCTGTATATCTCATCAACGAGGACGGCGAAGAGATCGCCACTTCGGGTCTCACTGCATCCGGTCTTTGGAACGGTGGTACCATCACTCCTCTCGGAGGCAGCTACGACGATGAGGGTAATATCTATGACGCTTACGTAGAGTGGGCAAGCAAGTACGGATGGGTTGGTCCTTACAGCGGAGAAGTAGAGGAGAACACCTTCCACCGCTTCACCTTCTACACCGACGAGCCTATCCCCGACGGCGTATCACCGGTATGCTTCGACAGTTCATTCTCAAATATCGAGACGACCTCCAACGGAGCCGGCACCACAGTTTTCAGTGTCGACATCCCGGCATCTTACTCGATGTTCGCACTGCAGTATCTCGGTGAGGAAGACGCTCTGCCTATCAAGATCCGCTTCACAAAGATCATCCGTGAGGTATTCGAGAGTTCAACCACGGGCATACAGCAGATCAACGCTTCTAATGCAAGCACCGTTGCCGGCTGCGAGATATTCAATGCTTCAGGCGTACGTATCAGCAAACCGGCCAAGGGTATCAACATCATCAAAGAGACGATGTCTGACGGTAGCGTGAAGACAATGAAAGTGATTATCCGATAAATATTGTAATATGAGCAAGAGGATTGTTATTTTTGTACTTATGTCGTGTATATTCTGTGCGGGAACTTCCGCACAGAATACCACCTCTTCCGAAGATATGCCCATCATAGCTGACTTCGGGGCGGGGATACTCAACAGCGACGGTTCTATCGCCACGGTGTATCCTGCCACGATGACGCTCGAGGGACAGTGGTGCGACATAAGCATTTGGAAGACACCCTTCAACATCACGGAATATCCGGGGTTCAGGGTGCGTCTGCAACGAGGATTCGCGGAGAAAGGCGTGGTACAGCTGTTCACCAGGAATGCCTATTCCGCCTCCAACTACGGAGGACCGTATATAGAATTCGACGCCAACCAGGTGACTCTGGAAGGTGAGTTCACCGACTTCGACGAAGAAGGCAACTTCGACGACGACCCGGTATGTACTTGGTTTGCTATTCAATATACGCAGAACGACAAGATAACACTGTCGATCCGCGAGGCGGTGCTCATCGACGAGGACGGCAACGAAGTGGTATCTCACAATATCAGGAACGATAGTTGGAAACCGTCTCCCGACTGGCAGGATCCCGATCCGGTATATTCGGCCGACGTGCAGTTCACCAGCAAGGGAACCGTCGGTTTGTATTCGGGCGTGGTAGACGAGGGCACCAGTCATGTGTTCCATATCGTCACGGCCTCTCCTCTGCCCGAAGGTTTCACTATGATATGCGTGCTCGACGACGGTGACGATACCACCATAGCGTACGAAGTGCCGGGCGGAAGTACGGAATACACGTCGCCCGCAATCACCGAAGACTATCTCAGGGTATACTTCGAATATAGCGGAAGCTACCCCACGACGGTGCATTTCAACAAGATCAGCAGAGAGATTCAGGATGCAGCCGGGATTTCGAATATCCTTCTCGACGCAGGTATCAGCAAGCGTGAGATATATTCGCCATCGGGTGTCCGCGTAGCCAAAGGTACCAAGGGCCTTACCATCATCCGCGACAAGATGACCGACGGAAGCATCCAGACTAAAAAAGTATTCAAAACCAACTAAATATCAATCGTTATGAAAAAGATATTCATTACACTTTCTATATTATTGGCCTTCACGACCAATACTAATGCGCAGGATATACCACTGGTATACAGCGTGGAAAATACAGCGGCGGGTAATGCCGATCCGGTGTTTCCTACCATCGACCAACTGCCCTATATCGAGCCCCTCACCGACCCGTTCGAATTTTCTGACGGATCCGGGCGCGCTCTGCAGTTCTCGGAATGGAGCAAGCGAAGAGGAGAAATTGCCAGAGAGATACAACACTATGAGATCGGAGACAAACCGGTAGTGAGTCTCGATGATATCGAGGCTACTCTCGTAGACAACGTGCTGACGGTGACTACCACCGTAAACGGACAGACGCTGACACAGACAGCCACGATCAGCTATCCTTCGGGAGGCGAGGCCCCCTACCCTCTGATGATCGGCGCTGATAACATATCACTGCCCAGCGATCTTATCACCAGCCGCAATATCGCGACGATGAACTTCACCGGCAGTCAGGTTAACGGATATTCACAGTTCGGAGGATCCGGTTCGAGAGGTACTTATCCTTTCGATGCCCTTTACCCCGACCTCATCGACAACGGAGCATACTGCGAATGGGCATGGGGCTTCAGCCGTCTCCTCGACGGTCTGCAGAAACTCGGTCCCGAGGTGACGAAGATTGACATGGATCACATCGGAGTCACAGGGTGTTCTTACGCCGGTAAGATGGCACTCTTCTGCGGAGCCTTCGACGAGCGTGTGGCACTCACCATCGCCCAGGAATCCGGCGGAGGCGGCTGCGCTGCATGGCGAGTTACCCGTGTCCACAACCGTGATTACAAGAAGGAGGATGCATGGGAAGGTCTCGACAATACTGACTACAGCTGGTTCCTGAAGAGCCTGAAGGAGACATTCGCGCAAGACAAGACTTTCTACCTCCCGTACGACCATCACGAGTTGGTGGCACTGTGCTGTCCGCGTGCATTCCTCATGCTCGGCAATCCCGATTACAAATGGCTGGCCGACGGTTCCGGATATGTGTCTATGGAAGCAGCCCGCAAGGTATGGGAGCAGTATGGTATCGCGGATCGCTGCGGATATTCTATCATCGACGGACACAGTCACTGTCAGTTGCCGGAATCTCAATATCCGGAGGTGGAAGCATTCCTTGACAAGTTCCTTCTCGGCAAGGAAGCAGACACTCAGGATGTGCGCAAGGCTCCGGTATACCAGGAGGGTGGCAGCCGTGCAACAGCTCTTGAAGATCTGGGACAGTGGATGGACTGGTGGGGAACCGGCGAGGCTCCTCTCCTGCCGAGCAACAGGGTCGAATCAGTATTCTTCTGGGGTGATCCCACGGAAATGATATCCGCGACGGGTACCGACTGGGTTGTGGAGGACGATGCCGACTCTCCCACAGGCAAATGTGCGAGAGCTACGGTCGTAAACAAGACTTGTCCCGAGAATCCGGCACAGGCTCTGCAGTTTAATTTCAACGTCACCACTCCGCAGGATTATTATGTGTATGCATACGTAAACTGTGCGAAATCGAGCAATGATGCCTTCTTCATCGCCTTTGATGACAATACTCCTATGGTTGCCAACGGAGCGAAATCGAAGGGATGGGCATGGAAGAATCTGTACGCTCTGCTCGGTAGCACCGACAAGACCAACTTCGTGAAAAATCTCAGCGAGGGCGATCACACTCTGTATATCTACGACAAGGAAATCGACGCCAAGATCGGTCTTATCTGTGTAAGCAACGATGAGTCGCTGAGTGATTTCCTGAGTGATATCGAGAATGTCGACCTCTCCACCGTACTTGCTATCAATAACATCTCCGTAGGCAAGGGCGTCAATATCCGCAATGTCAGCTCTGAAGGAGGACTGCTGAAGATGACTGTCGATGTGGAAGACAGTTTCTCGGGCGTTATCGAGATATTCAACATCACCGGTTCGAGAGTTGCCGCCAAGATGGCCCGCCTCTCCGCCGGAACCCACACTCTTTCCTTGCCTGTAAACGTCAACAAGGGTCTCTTCCTTGTTAAGATGTGCGACAACAAGAATAAAGAATCCGTAACGAAGAAAATAGTAATCAAATAGTTTATGCAAAAAACGATTTCAAGCATACGAGGGCTGATTTTTTCGGCCCTCGTAATGTTGCCTTTGTCGTCGTTTTCTGACACTTCTAACGACTTAGCAACTAACGAAGAGGATGTTTTTTCCTCCAACATTCCGATAGTATACATCACCACCTCGTCGACAATAAGCAAAGAGGAGAAAGTGATGGGACGTATGAAAATCATCGACAACGGAGAGGGGAAGCGCAATCATGCCACCGACTCTGTCTTCGATTATAACGGATATATCGGAATAAAACTGCGCGGTAACAGTTCTCTGAGTTTTGATCAGAAGAAATATACCGTCGAGACCTGGGACAGCCTTGGCAACGACATCAAGGCGTCACTCTTGGGAATGCCCGCTGAGAGCGACTGGGTGCTCATCGCCCCGTATAATGATATCTCACTTGTAAGAGACGCTTTCGCCTTCAATATGTGGAACGAGATGGGACACTGGGCTCCGCGCTGCAGGATGTGTGAGGTGTTTGTCAATGATGAATATGTCGGTGTCTACAACTTATGCGAAAAAATAAAACGGGATGCGAACAGGGTGGATATCGCCAAGCTGAAGACCGAGGATATTGCCGACCGGGAGTTGACCGGAGGATATATCGTCAGGGTGGATGCCTACGACGACGAGGATGCCACCTTCGAATCCAAGGTTCCGGGTATACAGACGAGTTTCTGGGGCGGAGGAAATACCGGAACGGTGGTTTGGACGATATACTATCCGAAGAAGAAAAACCTGCAGCCGGAACAGAAGAAATACATACAGGCGTTTGTCGACAGTATGGAAGTGGCGCTACAGTCTGCGGGAAAGGAAAATGCTGCGGAAGAGTATTCGCGATGGGTCGACATCCCGTCGTTTGTGGATTATTTCATCCATACGGAACTGAGCCTCAATGCCGACGGATTCAAGCGCAGTGCTTATTTCTTCAAAGGCAAAGATAAGAAATCCGGTGAGAAGGCAAAGATGTTTGCCGGACCTGTATGGGATTATAATCTCGCATACGGTAACTGCAATTTCTGTAATGCCAGTGATGTGGAGGCCTGGGTATATGAGGGCTGTTCGACGAATCCCACTCCTGCTTTCTGGAAACAGCTAACAAACGATGAATCGTTCATGCAGCAGGTGAGAGAGAGATATGCCCAACTGAGGTCTACGATCATCAGCCAGAAGAGTATTGATGATTTCTTCGACACTAAAGCGGCATTGCTCGACGAGGCCAAAGACCGCCACTATGCCAAATATTCGAATCTTCTCGGAAAGGATTCCGGCGGAGGCTGGGGCTGGTGGGGAGGCGGCAACACCAATCCTGTGGCATATTTCGCTGCCTACCTCGTCGATTCTTACGAAGAAGAGATTTCGACAGTAAAGGAATGGTTCGGCAAGAGACTGTCTTTCCTCGACAAGAACTGGGGATACAAGGAGTCGTCCGTAAAGACTCTCAGTGGTTACTTTGATATTGAGATCCGGAATGCCGGCGAAGGGAAAATCGTTGTCTGCTCCGACAGAGATATTTATAAGATCACGGTATATTCACTCGGAGGAAACAAATTGGTTTCACAATTCTCAAAATCGGGGAACAACTGCTATCAGATTCAGATTAGCGATAATTACAAAAAGCCAGTGATAGTGGTCTGCGATGCAATGGACGGCAACAGCATCTCAAGGAAAATAAAATTGTAATTTCCAGAAAATAAAAGAATGCAACCACTGATCTGGCTGCATTCTTTTATTCATACCGGACATAAAGCCCTAACCCTGCTGCAAGAAAACCTCAGTTGTGAAGTAGACTTATTTTTTTGTAGATACCTGAAGTTCCTTGGCGGCTAAGACATTTTGCTTCTGTCCTTGAGAAACGGATACATTAAATGTTACAGCGCCATCTTTAAGACGTTTGTCAGACTGTACCACAGCGGTATATCTGACGCCCTTTCCGGGCTGTATACTCTCGATACGGGCATCAGGAGATACATATACGTGCTTGTTGCCCGTCACTTCCTTTACTGTCGGCTGAACGTTATATATAGTCTGGCTTGAGTGATTGTAAATCTCGAATATGATACGAGACTGCTCATTAGCGTTCAACCGTCCGTCGTTGTTCTGGTCGACATATTTCAGATTACGGATTTCCACCGTTCCTGCCCCTACGAGAGAACTGGATGTTGCGGGATTGAAATCGATACGGTCGTCGTAGTTGCCGTCAGGGGTATATCCGCTGTTATCGTAGTTATCGTAATCATTCTGCTGATATCTGCGCTGTGAGCTCTGTCTCGACTCCTGATAGCGGGCATTCAGTTTTTTGTCAGCCGAAGCACCGACAGCAGCACCGACGGCAGCGCCACCGGCCATACCGGCAAGTTGTCCGAGATCTGCACCACGAGGTCCTCCGGTTATACCGCCCAACACAGAGCCGATCATCGATCCGACTGTCATACCGGTATAGGCACCCGTACCTGTGTATGTTCCGCAGCTTGAAAATATCACTGCTGCAATCATTATTGCCAATACATTCTTTTTCATAAGACTACAATTTTTATGTTTCACGTCGCAAAAGTAGTAATAAAATCCGATATAAGCAAATGAAAGTCCCTATTTTCTGTGGGGAAATCCCTAAAAAATAAAGAAGCGCCCCGAAAAGGGACGCCTCTTTTGTATTGATTTGTAAGTTATTAACCAAATATTACTCAGCAGCAGGAGCCTCTGTTGCAGGAGCCTCTGTTGCGGGAACCTCTTCAGCCTTGGGAGTTTCCTCAGCCTTGGGAACAGTCTCTGCAGCAGCCGGCTTGCGGCTACGACGTGTCTTCTTAGCTGCGGCCTTGGGAGTCTTAGCCATATTCTCATCGAAGTCAACGAGCTCGATGAAGCACATCTGAGCAGCATCGCCCTGGCGTGCACCGAGTTTGATGATACGAGTATATCCGCCTGGACGGTCGCCTACTTTCTCGGCAACAGATACCTTGCCCTCTGATTTCGACTTAGAGGTACCGAACAACTCGTTGATGGCGTTTTTATCCTGAAGATAGCTGAACACTACGCGGCGTGAGTTTGTGGAATCATCCTTAGCCTTAGTAATCAGCGGTTCTACATATTTCTTCAAAGCCTTAGCTTTGGCTACAGTCGTAGTGATTCTTTTGTGCATGATCAGCGAGATGGCCATGTTTGCGAGCATGGCGCTGCGGTGGTCTGCAGTACGACTGAGGTGGTTGAATTTTCTACCGTGTCTCATTTTTCTTTGTAATCTTTGTCTAATTTGTATTTAGAAATATCGGTTCCAAACGACAGATTCAGACTCTCGAGCAAATCATCAAGCTCAGTGAGCGATTTCTTACCGAAGTTGCGGAACTTAAGAAGATCGGTCTTGTTATACTGCACAAGGTCGCCGAGGGTCTCCACGTCGGCAGCCTTCAGACAGTTGAGGGCTCTGACAGAGAGATTCATATCGGTAAGTTTGGTCTTGAGCAGCTGACGCATGTGCAGGATCTCTTCATCAAACTCCTGGTTTGCATCTACCTCACCGGTCTCCAGGGTAATCTTCTCATCAGAGAACAGCATGAAGTGGTAGATGAGGATCTTTGCAGCTTCTTTCAGCGCATCCTTCGGGTGAATGGAACCATCCGTAGTAACTTCGATAATCAGTTTGTCGTAGTCGGTCTTCTGCTCGACACGATACGGCTCCACTGAGTATTTCACGTTGCGGATAGGTGTGTAAATAGAATCGATTGGAAGTACGTTCACGTCTGTGCAGAATTCGCGATTCTCCTCTGAAGGCACATAACCGCGGCCTTTGTTGATCGTGAGATCCATCTGCATAGAGGCCTTACTGTCTAAATGACAAATCACCAATTCTGGGTTTAACACTTCAAATCCAGTCAAGATGTTATTCAAATCACCGGCTTTGAACTCTGTCGTGTTCTCTATCGTAACAGTGATTTTCTCGTTTTCATACTCTTCTACTGTCTGCTTGAATCTGACTTGCTTCAGATTCAGGATAATGTTGGTGACGTCTTCCTTGACACCAGGCACTGAGGAGAATTCGTGCTCGACACCGAGAATTCTCACGGTGTTGATAGCGAAACCCTCGAGTGAAGATAGCAGGATTCGACGCAGGGCATTACCTATGGTGACGCCAAAACCGGGCTCCAACGGGCGAAATTCGAACTTGCCGAACTTGTCGTTGGATTCCAACATTACCACTTTATCGGGTTTTTGAAATGCTAATATCGCCATTAATTTAATGATTTATTTAGAGTACAACTCAACGATTAATTGTTCCTTGATATTCTCGGGAATGTCGGCACGGTCGGGCTTGTGGAGATACTTGCCGCTCTTGGTGCTCTCGTCCCACTCGATCCAAGGATACTTGCTGTGGTTAAAACCTGCAAGTGAAGCCTCGATTACCTCGAGAGATTTTGCTTTCTCGCGTACTCCGACAACCTGACCAGGCTTAACTGAATAAGAAGGGATGGATACAACCTTGCCGTCGACTACGATGTGCTTGTGGTTGACCATCTGGCGTGCGGCTGCACGAGTAGGAGCTATACCCATACGGAAAACGACATTGTCAAGACGGCTCTCAAGATTCTGAAGGAGCACCTCACCGGTGATACCCTCTGTCTTGGCTGCCTTCTCGAACATGTTGCGGAACTGACGCTCCAGCACACCGTAAGTGTACTTAGCCTTTTGCTTCTCTGCCAACATGACACCATACTCCGACTGCTTTCTGCGACGGCTGTTGCCATGCTGTCCAGGAGGGAAGTTCCTCTTGGACAAAACTTTGTCTGCGCCGAAGATGGGCTCGCCAAAACGACGCGCAATTTTTGATTTCGGTCCTATATATCTTGCCATAATAAATAAATATGTCTTTAAATGATGAAACAGTTATTATACTCTGCGTCTCTTCGGAGGACGGCAACCGTTGTGAGGAAGCGGAGTTACGTCGATAATCTCTGTAACCTCGATACCTGCTGCATGTGTAGCGCGGATAGCCGACTCACGTCCGTTACCCGGACCCTTAACGTATGCCTTCACCTTGCGAAGTCCGAGATCGTAAGCGACCTTGGCGCAGTCTTCTGCTGCCATCTGTGCTGCGTACGGAGTGTTCTTCTTAGAACCACGGAATCCCATTTTACCTGCTGAAGACCAAGAGATAATCTGTCCCTCGCTGTTTGCCAAAGATACAATAATATTATTGAACGAGCTATGAACATGAAGCTGTCCCATAGCGTCAACCTTGACATTTCTCTTCTTTGATGTGACTGTTTTCTTTGCCATAATCCTAATTATTTAGTAGCCTTTTTCTTATTAGCAACAGTCTTCTTTCTACCCTTTCTGGTACGAGCGTTATTCTTAGTACTCTGACCGCGAACAGGAAGACCGTTACGATGACGAACTCCACGATAGCAACCAATATCCATCAGTCGCTTGATATTCAGCTGGACCTCAGAACGGAGGTCACCTTCAACTTTATACTCAGCGCCGATAATTTCACGGATCTTAGCTGCCTGATCGTCACTCCACTCGTTGACTTTCAGTTCACGGCTTACGCCAGCCTTGTCCAATATCTTTGCTGAACTACTTCGACCAATACCATAGATATAGGTCAATGCGATTTCGCCACGCTTATTCTGGGGCAAATCTACTCCAACAATTCTTATTGCCATTCTGTTAAAAAATTAATAATGTTTTAAATGTTTTCTTTTTAACCCTGACGCATTTTGTACTTAGGGTTCTTCTTGTTAATTACGAACAAACGTCCTTTGCGACGTACAATCTTGCAGTCGGGAGTACGTTTCTTCAATGATGCTCTTGTCTTCATAATTTATTTATATCTAAACACAATTCTACCTTTAGAAAGGTCATACGGACTCATCTCTACCTTCACCTTATCACCAGGAAGGATCTTGATGTAGTGCATTCTCATCTTGCCGGAAATATGCGCTGTTATCTCATGACCGTTCTCTAATTCGACGCGGAACATCGCATTTGAAAGTGCTTCAACGATTGTTCCATCCTGTTCTATCGCGGCTTGTTTTGCCATAAATCTAATATAAAACTCCTTCTAAACGTTCAACTTCTTCGAATGAAGATAAAATATCAGCCTGTCCCCTGCGTATGGCAATAGAGTGCTCGAAATGAGCGGCAGGCTTACCGTCGAGTGTCTTGATAGTCCACCGGTCGGGCGTCATGCCGATCTTGCGGCTGCCCATAGTTACCATCGGTTCTATCGCGATACACATACCAGCTTTCAACATCGCACCGTTTCCGCGCCGCCCGTAATTGGGGACCTGCGGATCTTCATGCATCTCGCGTCCGATCCCATGGCCTACCAGTTCACGAACGATACCGTAGCCTTCGGCCTCGCAGTGCTCCTGCACAGCACATCCGATGTCTCCGAGATGGTTCCCGGCCACGGCATTCTTGATGCCTAGGTAAAGAGACTCCTTCGTCGTCTTGAGCAGATGCTTGACATCATCGGCAACTTCACCAACACAGAATGTGTAGCAACTGTCACCATTATATCCGTCAAGTATCGTACCGCAGTCTATCGAAATGATGTCTCCGTCTTTGAGCACCGTATCCTCGCTGGGAACGCCGTGCACGACGACGTCGTTGACCGAGGTACAGATGCTGCCGGGAAACGGCCCTCCGTATGGATTGGGGAAGCCCTTGAACGACGGAACAGCCCCGTTGTCGCGGATAAACTCCTCCGCTATCTGGTCCAGACGGAGGGTCGACACTCCCGGTTTGATATAATCGAACAAAGTGGCGAAGGTACGGCCTATAAGCAGGTTGGCCTTGCGCATCAGTTCGATTTCATCTTCAGTCTTCAGAAATATCTGCATCGATATCGTTTAATATGCAGAAACGCCGCCGCGTCCTCTCACCTTACCAGCATTGAGCAGTCCGTCGTAATGGCGCATCAGAAGGTAGCTCTCGATCTGCTGCAGAGTGTCGATGACTACTCCGACGAGAATCAGAAGGGATGTACCTCCGAAGAACTGTGCGAACGAATCCTGCACATTGAGCAGTCCTGCCAGAGCCGGCATGATTGCTATGAAGGCGATGAACAGTGAACCGGGGAGAGTGATGCGCGACATGATTGTCTCAATGTAGTCAGCGGTGTCCTTGCCCGGTTTGATACCCGGAATGAATCCGTTATTGCGTTTCATATCCTCAGCCATCTGCTGCGGGTTCAGAGTGATTGCGGTATAAAAGTAGGTGAACGCGATGATGAGCACTGCGAACACCACATTATACAGCAAACTTCTGTGGTCCATCAGCGAACGCATCACATAATTGGAACTGTCGCCAGCCGAATAGTTAACAATCGCCAGAGGGATGAACATCAGAGCCTGTGCGAAGATGATAGGCATCACATTAGCGGCGAACAGTTTCAGAGGAATATACTGACGTGCACCGCCGTACTGTTTGTTGCCCACCAGACGCTTGGCATACTGTACAGGGATTTTGCGGACACCCTGCACCAGGAGGATCGACGCACATACTACTGCATAGAGAATCAGAATCTCGATGATGAACATGATGAGACCACCACTCGTGATTGCAGTAAAACGAGAACCGATTTCCTGCACGAATGCCTGGGGCAGACGGGCGATGATACCGATCATAATGATCAGAGAGATACCATTTCCAACACCTTTATCAGTAATGCGCTCACCCAACCAAAGGATAAACATACTACCTGCCATGAGGATGATCGTAGCCGGTATCATAAACAATCCCCAGGATATGCCTGAAGACAGGGCGCCGGATACCTGAAGCTTGAGGTAAGTAAGGTAAGACGGAGCCTGGAAGGCCAGTATGGCCACCGTAAGGATACGGGTGTACCAACTGATCTTCTTGCGGCCACTCTCGCCATCACGCTGCAGCTTCTGGAAATAAGGTACAGCCACGGCAAGAAGTTGCATTACGATAGAAGCTGAGATGTAAGGCATGATTCCCAACGCGAATATCGAGGCATTGGAAAATGCACCACCAGAGAACATGTCGAGAAGGGACATCAAACCACCCGAGGTCTGTGCCTGCAGCTTGTCCAGCATGCCGGGATTGATACCAGGCAGAACCACGAAGGATCCAAACCTATATATTGCCACAAACAGGAAGGTGATCAACAGGCGCTGGCGCAAGTCTTCGATCTTCCAACAGTTCTTTAGTGTCTCAATAAACTTCTTCATAACTTATTTTTCGATTATAGTTGCAGTTCCACCGACAGCTTTGATAGCTTCCTCGGCTGTCTTAGAGAAGGCGTTTGCTTCAACGTCGACCTTTGCTTTGAGCTCACCGTTACCGAGAACCTTAACGAGAGAGTTCTTCTTCACCAGTTTAGCCTCTACGAGGTCGGCGATAGTAATCTTGCTCTGGCCCTTCATATCAACGAAGTGCTGGAGAGTAGCAAGGTTGACTGCGAAATACTCCTTGTGGTTAATGTTCTTGAATCCCGATTTCGGAACCCTACGCTGAAGGGGCATCTGGCCACCTTCGAAACCAATCTTTCTCTTATAACCAGATCTTGCCTTTGCACCTTTGTGACCACGGGTAGATGTTCCGCCGAGCCCGGAGCCCGGACCGCGGCCTATTCTGCGACGTGAGTGGGTAGAGCCTTCAGCTGGTTTCAAATTATTTAATTTCATAATTGACCTGTTTTATAACGTTTAATTAATCAATAACGGTTACCAGATGGTGAACCTTGCGAATCATACCACGTACTGAAGGTGTATCCTCAACCTCTACCACCTGCGAAATCTTACGCAGGCCGAGAGCCAGAAGGGTGGCCTTCTGATCTTTAGGAGCGTTAATACGACTCTTAATCTGCTGGATCTTTATCTTTGCCATGTCTTCGTCTCCTTATCCATTAAAAACCTTGTTCATGCTGATACCTCTCTCGCCTGCAACAGTGTAAGCGTCGCGCATCTGGCTGAGAGCCTGAATAGTAGCCTTCACGAGGTTGTGAGGGTTGGAAGAACCTTTTGACTTAGCCAAAACGTCTGTGATACCCACACTCTCGAGTACGGCACGCATAGCACCACCGGCCACAACTCCGGTACCGGCAGCTGCCGGCTTCAACAATACCTGAGAACCACCGAAGTGAGCTTCCATCTCATGAGGAACGGTACCCTTGAGCACGGGAACCTTCACCAGATTCTTCTTTGCAGCCTCAACACCCTTAGCGATTGCGGCTGTGACTTCACCGGCCTTACCCAGACCATAACCGATAACACCATTGCCATCACCTACAACTACGATTGCTGCGAAGGTAAAGGTACGACCTCCCTTTGTCACTTTCGTAACACGGTTGATTGCAACGAGGCGGTCCTTCAATTCTACGTCACTATTTATTCTTACTTTGTTCATTGCCATAATCGTTTAAAATTTAAGTCCGCCTTTACGTGCAGCATCGGCAAGATGCTTTACTCTGCCATGATAAAGATAACCGTTACGGTCGAAAACCACTGTCTCGATACCAGCGTCCTTAGCCTTGCTGGCGATGAGCTCGCCCACCTTCTCAGCCTGCTCGATCTTGGGCATAGCCTCCATACCGAGAGAAGAAGCAGAAGCGAGAGTCCTGCCGGTCAGGTCGTTGATAATCTGTACATATATCTGCTTGTTACTGCGGAACACACTCATACGAGGGCGCTCTTCCGTGCCTCTTACGTTTTTACGAATTCTGTATTTGATCTTGATTCGTCTTTGTTCTTTCTTTGTTGTCATAATCGTAAATCAATTAATGTTACTTAGCTGCAGCGGTCTTACCAGACTTTCTGCGAATAACTTCACCTTGGAACAAAATTCCCTTTCCTTTGTAAGGTTCTGGCTTACGGAAAGAACGTATCTTAGCACAAATCATACCAAGCAACTGCTTGTCTGCGCATTCCAGTATAATAATAGGATTCTGGTTTCTCTCTGACTTAGTCTCAACCTTAACTTCCTTAGGCAACTGCATGAAGATGGGGTGAGTATAACCGAGCGCGAACTCGAGAAGGTTGCCCTTGTTTGACACACGGTAACCGACGCCGACCAGTTCGAGAGTCTTCTTGTAGCCCTCGCTGACACCAACGATCATATTGTTCACGAGTGCGCGGTACAGACCGTGGAAAGCCTGCTTCTGCTTCTGGTCTACGGCGCTCTTCTCATCAATCTCGAATGTAAGTTCTCCGTTCTCCTGCTTCATGATGATAGAAGGATCGAGCCTCTGCTGAAGTTCAACGTTACCCTTCTTCACGATAACCATATCGTCTTTCTGCTCTACAGTGACGCCTGCAGGGATGCTAATTGGTAATTTTCCTATTCTTGACATATTCAATCCTCCAATTAATAAACATAACAAAGAACCTCGCCACCGATCTTGAGATCAGCAGCCTCCTTGTTTGTCATTACACCCTTGGATGTAGATAAGATAGCTATACCTAATCCGTTAATTACTCTCGGCATGTCCTTGTATCCGGTGTACTTGCGGAGACCCGGAGTGGACACTCTCTTCAAACACTTGATCGCGTTCTCTTTGGTTTCGGGGTTATACTTCAAAGCCACTTTGATAGTACCCTGAGGACCATCCTCAATGAACTTGTAGTTCAGGATATAGCCCTTTTCGAAGAGGATCTTTGTGATCTCTTTCTTCAAATTTGAAGCCGGTACTTCGACAACACGGTGATGAGCCATGATGGCGTTTCTCAACCTCGTCAGATAATCTGCTATTGGATCTGTCAT
>Ga0065709_1029421_pt1 | contig 23414 bp, 20 predicted proteins | sample Hoacrofraction14_2_FD_59096 | JGI IMG/M metagenome (GOLD analysis project Ga0065709, IMG submission 59096) | Hoatzin crop microbial communities from Cojedes, Venezuela, sample from fiber fraction 14 v1 | ecosystem: Host-associated > Birds > Digestive system > Esophagus > Crop | place: Venezuela...
GTCAGCCTCTGTATTCGCTTGTAAGGGGGTTGTCCAAGCATAAAAATCAGTCATGATGAAGGTCTAAAGACGTTTAGCGGACACCAATAATAAGATATACTCGGTTTTTACACTTTCAGGGGCAATGCCGACCATAAGACATACTCGGCTTTTTACCCTTTCAGGGTCAATGCTGACCATAAGACATACTCGGTTTTTACCCTTTCAGGGTCAATGCTGACCATAGGACATACTCGGCTTTTACCCTTTCAGGGGCAGAGTTACTGCACACTTGCGCGATATTCTTGCCGCTGCAGGTTCTATGGTAACTAAAAGCCCCTCTCCCTTTTCGGGGAGAGGGGTTTGGGGAAAGAGGCTTTTCCCGCTTTCTTGTCTTGAAGTGGGTTTGGGGAGAGAGGCTTTTGCCGCTTATTTGCCGATTTCGAGTTCGCGGCAGAGGAAGGTTTCGATGCGCTCGAAGAGGTGGCGGGTGGTGTTGCCGCCGCTGATGCCGTGGTCGCGGTTGGTGTAGGCGTGCATTTCGAACTGGATGCCTGCCTGGGTGAGCTGCTCTGCCAGTTCGGCGGTGTTTTGGAAGTGGACGTTGTCGTCGGCCAGTCCGTGGCAGATGAGCAGGTGGCCGGAGAGGTTGTGGTAGCGGTGGAGGGGGGAGATGTCGTAGCCGCTGGGGTTCTCCTGCGGGGTTCGCATGAATCGCTCGGTGTAGGCGGAGTCGTAGTAGCGCCAGTCGGTGACGGGTGCGACGGCCACGCCGCAGCGGAATACTTTTCGTCCTTCGGTCATTGACATAATGGTGTTGAATCCGCCGAAGCTCCATCCCCAGATGGCGATGCGGTCGGCGTCAACGTAGGGGAGGCTTCCCATGTAGATGGCGGTCTCCACTTGGTCTTTCGACTCTTTGTCGCCCATGGTCATGTAGGTGCACTTGAGGAATTCGGAACCTCTGCCGCCCGTTCCGCGTCCATCGACGCAGGCCACGATGCATCCCATTTCGGCCATTCGGTGTTCCCAGACGAGTCCGCCGTGTATGCCGTTGCCCCAGGCGTTGTGCACTTGCTGGTTGCCGGGGCCGCTATACTGGTAGAGGAGTACGGGGTAGCGCTTGGCGGGGTCGAAGTCGTGGGGTTTGACCATCCATCCGTTGAGGCTGACGCCTTCGCTGGTGGTGAAGGTGAAGAGTTCGGGGTCGGGCAGCTGGAGGGCGTCGTATTGGCTGCGCAGTTCGCTGTTGTCGCAGAGGGTGCGGAGGGTTTTGCCGTTGCGGTCGCAGATGGTTTGCTCGGTGGGGGTGTGGATGGAGGAGAAGGTGTTGATGAAGTAGGCGCAGTCGGCGGAGAATGCGGCGCTGTTCACGCCCTGCTGCTTGGTGAGTTGCTGCTTGCGCCCCTTGGCGTCCACGCGATAGATGTACTGCTCGAGTGGGCTGCCCTCGTCGCTGGCGTAGTAGAAGTAGGTGCCGTCGGTGCCGTAGTAGTCTTTGACGTCGAATTCGCCCTTGGTGAGCTGTCGCTGCAGTCGTCCCTGCTTGTCGTAGAGGTAGAGGTGCTGCCAGCCGTCGCGGTCGCTGAGGACGGTGATGTTGGGCAGCGCGAAGTCGATGTGGCTGTAGTAGGAGAGGTCAACGTACTTGCTGTTGGTTTCGCGCATGAGGAGCTGTGCCGTGCCTTTTCGGGCATCGACGGTGTAGAAGTCGCAGCGGTTTTGCAGGCGGTTGAGGGTGACGGCCACGAGCTGGTCGGGCTTGTCGGTGGCCTGCAGGCGGGGGATGTATCCGTCGCTGTCGAGGGGCACGCTGAGCTGGCGCGTCTGCTTGGAGGCGATGTCGTAGCTCCAGGCGGTGACTTGGCTGTTGTTTTCGCCGGCCTTGGGGTATTTGTACTCATAGACGCCGGGGTAGAGGGCGTATTCCTCGTGGCGCGGGGCAGCGCCGGCAAAGACTTGGAAGCGGAAGGTGGGCACGGCGGTCTCGTCGAACCGCACCCAGGCGAGCATCTTGCTGTCGGCGGTGAAGGTGTAGGCGCAGTTGTATTCGAATTCCTCCTCGTAAACCCAGTCGGGCTTGCCGTTGATGACGTAGTTGAATCGCCCGCCGGTGGTCACTTGTGTCTCATTGCCGCTCTGCAAGTGCTTGACGAAGAGGTTGTTGCCGCGAACAAACGCCACCATGGTGCCGTCGGGGGAGAGGTGTGCGCACTCCTGCGCTCCACCCTCGCTCAGGCGGGTGAGTTGGCGGTTTTGGCGGTCGTAGATGTAGTATTCGGCGGTGAAACTGCGGCGGTAGAGGCGGTGCTTCTGGGTCTGGATGAGGATGTGCCGGCCGTCGCTCGCCATTTCGTAGTCGTCGAAGCCTGCGATTTGCTCGCCGCTGGTGGCATTGACGTCGAAGAGCGTGGACAGGGTTTCGCCCGTCTGGTAGCTGCATTCCAGGATTTGCCCGCCATTGTCGCTCAGGCGCGAGTAGGTGTTGCCGTCGGCCGTGGGGCGCAGGCCATAGACACGGCGGGGATAGTAGCGGTAGTTGGCCACGTCGTCGAGGCTGATGCTTTGCGCTTGCGCGGCCATGGCGCCCAGCATCAGGGCCAGGCTGAGGAGGATTTTCTTCATGATTTCAGTGGTTTCAGGATGTTTCCGAAGCGGTTATTTCTCCAGTTCGGCAATGTATTTCTGCAGAGCGCTCTTGATGAGCGAAACGGCTGGCACAGCGCCTTCGGACAGGTCTTTGGCCTTGGCCTGCTCCTCGGCGTCGAAGATGTTCACCCGCTCGCGGAGCAGGTCGGCGGTCTGCTTGCGCACGCCGCTGTCCTGGCAGTTTTTGGCCACAAACTGGCCGCTGAAGAGGAGAGTGCGGTCGTCGTAGCCATACTTCTTGCAGTATTTCTTGGCGAGCTTGGCGTAGTCCTTCCAGTTGCCAGCGGCGGCGTGGCCGATGACGTTGGCGGAAGCGACGAGCGCCTCAGCATCTGGCACGTTGTTGGCCTGCATCACCTTGGCGCACTCGTCGAGGCGGGCGGGGTCGAATGTCATGGCGCTTTGCGACTGCTGTTGGATGGCGGAGAGGGGATAGTTCTCCCACACCTGCTCAAAGTATTCGTTCATGCTCGACTCGGTCTGCTGCGCCAGTTCGCGCTGCTTCCACGTGGCGATGAATGCGGGGTCGTCGGGGGTGAGGCGGCTGTACTGCAGGGCCTCGAGCAGCAGGGGGTCGGACGCGATGTCGTCGCCGTGGCCGTCGAGCATCTGGCGGCAGAGTTGCTGGGCTTCAGTGCGCTTGTTGCGCGTCATCAGTTCGTCGAGCAGGGCGCGGAAGGTGTCTGCGCTGTGGTCGCCGCCGTCCCATTTGGCCTGCAGCTCGGGCAACTGGCTGCCCTGCATGTCTTTCTTCACGCGCTCCACAAACTCCTTGCCGGGCAGCGCGCCGACGATGCGGTTCACTTCCGTGCCGTCGTCTTTGAGAATCAGCATGGTGGGATAGGCGGCCACTTCGTAGCGCTTGGCCAGTTCAGGCCCCTCGCCCTTCTCCATGTCCACCTTCAGGCAGACGAAGTGCTGGTTCATGAACTCGCCCACTTCGGCCTGCGGAAAGACCTTGTTGGTCATCATCTTGCACGGGCCGCACCAGGTGGTGTAGCAGTCCACGAACAGTTGCTTGCCATCGGCCTTTGCCTTGGCGAGCGCGTCGGCAAAGGGAACGTTGTCGAGGAAAATCGTGCCGCCCTCAGCGGTGGGAGCGGTCTGCGCCATGGCCATGCCGCAACTGGCCAGCAGCGCCATGAGGAAAAGTTGGAATCGTTTCATATCGCTTGTGTTTTTGAATTTTGCGTTGGAAATTTTGAATTTTGCGTTGGAAATAAATCTCTTTGCCCACAAAGGTAGCGCTTTTTTTTGAGAAAATTGCTTTTTGCACCGCAAATTCCCCCTACACCATTATTATTTACTCCTTATTAACAGTCTATTAAATTATAAGGAGAATTTTAAAGTAGTGCGAAAAAATCTTTGTTATTTATCATTCTTTTGATTATAATCCTCCGTTTTCTATTATAAAAGCGTATCTTTGCAACCGAAATTATTATGATATGAAAATAAGAAACATTTTTATATTCAGTGCCACGGTCTTAGCAGTGGCAGGCAGTTGCGCGGGATGCGGCAAACTGATGGAAGCGTATAACGCTAATCATCCCAGCGGTTCTAACCAGTATTATAACATGCTTACAGGGCTTTCGCCCCAAGAAAGCATCTACATGAAGTTGGGCAGTCACGAAGTAGCGACTTACGAAGAACCAGCGCAAGGGACACTAAAGACATATAGGATGTGGTACCCTGCCGATGCAGCAACCAGCAAGAAGAAATACCCTGTCATCGTTTCTAACAACGGAACGGGTTGGGCTGCGGCAAAGTACACCGAGTGGTTCCGCCACATGGCCAGTTGGGGATTTATCGTCGTGGGCAACGACGAGGGGACATCATGGAACGGCAATTCAGCAGAAGCCACATTGCAATGGCTGATTCAACTCAACTCGAAGAAAGGTTCTCCAGTCTATCAGCACGCCGACCTCAATAATATTGGAACAGTAGGACACTCGCAAGGCGGAACGGGCGTTGAGAATGCCATCACCACGCAGCCGAGCGCAAAGAAGTATAAGGCGGCAGTGATGCTCGCCAGCACTTACAATGGCTACAACGCCCTTCTCCGCTGGAATGCCGATGCCTCCAAAATCACGATTCCGATGATGATTTTGGTGGCTAACAGCGACGGGTTAACACCATTGAAAGACTACAACACTCTTTGGAACGCCTTGCCCAACAATATAATCAAGGTGGCAGGACGCAAGAACAACTGCGGGCACGGCGATATGCTGGTATATGGCGATGGCTACGTCACGGCCTGGTTTCTTTGGCATCTGCAAGGCAATACGAAAGCACGCGAGGCTATCAAAGAATTGCGTACAAACCAATCTTACGTGGAGGTAAGAATGAAAGGACTCTAATTTCTTAAACAGGACGAAGCCGGCTTCAAAGACTCAGAGATAGCCCCCGGCTTGATGGAAAGGATTCGGCTTCTAATAGCGCATTGCCCAGCAAGAAGGCGAAAAATCAGTTATTAATTATTATTTGCGAGGTCTTTTCCTTGCCAACTGTCGGTCTCCTGCAGGCGCTTGTGCAGGCGGGCCACGAACTCGTGGTTCTTCAGTCCCCAGCCCGGCACGGCGAGGAGTTCGGGCGGCGACTGCGACACGAAGCGCTCAAGCACCAGGCTGGGGCGCAGCAGGCGGATGAAGCGGACGAGGCAGTCGAGGTATTCGTCGAGGGAATAGCGGGGGAAATCTTGCGGCGCGGCGCGAAATTCGCGCTCCATGGCAGTGCCGCGCACGATTTGCAGCTGGTGGATTTTGAGCGTGGTGAGGGGCAAAGCGTTGAGGCGCGCCGCTTCTTGCTCAATGTAGTTGGCGATTTGGTGGGTGGTGGGCAGACCCAGGATGAGGTGGCCGCCGCAGGGAATGCCGCGCTTGGCGGTTTGCTCCACGGCACGCTGCACTGCCGCGAAATCGTGGCCGCGGTTGATGCGCTGCAAAACGGCGTCGTCAGTGCTTTCAATGCCATATTCCACCAGCACGAAAGCGCGCTTTTGCAGTTCGGAAAGGTAGTCGAGAACGTCGCCGCTGACGCAATCGGCGCGCGTGGCAATGACGATGCCGGCCACGCCTGGCACCGCCAGCGCCTCCTCGTACCTGCGCTGCAGTTCGGGCAGCGGCGCATAGGTGTTGGTGTAGGCCTGAAAGTAGGCCAAGTATTTCATTTGCGGGTATTTGCGGCTGAAAAAGGCGATGCCCTCCTCCAGTTGCGCGCCGACGCTCTTTGCCTGCTGGCAGTAGGCGGGGTTGAACGTCTGGTTGTTGCAATAGGTGCAACCGCCGCGCCCCAGCGTGCCGTCGCGGTTGGGGCAAGTGAAGCCGGCGTTGACGGAAATCTTCTGCGCTTTGGCGCCGATTTGCTCAGTGATCCATGGCCCGAAGTCGCGGTAGGGTTTCAGTTGCGGGTCATTCATCGGCCTGTTCCAGTCGGTGCAGGTGGTCGAGGTTCCAGCGCTCGGTGGGCGTGGGCTTGTTCACGGCCTCCAGTTGGCGCACCATCGCCGCTTTCTCCTCGTAGGTGAAGGCGTCGAACTGGCTGAAATCGATGAGTTGGGAGTGCAGGAAGGGGAAATTCTCGCCATGCGGCGTGAGGCGCAGCAGGGGTTCGTGCTCCAGGAGCGCGGCGGTGGAGGCATTTTCGCCCGAATCGAGGAAAACGCAGAGCTGGCCGTCGGTTCGCGCCATGACGTAGCGGGTGGGACTTTGCCCAATGGTGAAGTGGCAGGAGGGCAGGCTGTCGAGCGGGCCAAAGCAGTCGGTGGGCAGGAAATGGATGGGCGTGTTGTCGGTGGCGAGCATGCCGCTCACGGTCTCGGCGTCGCTCACGGCCACGGCATTGCCTGCATCGTCGGTGTAGGTGCCGGCAAAGAGTTGCAGGTGTGCCTGGCGCAGGTGCCGGCCGAGCGCCTCGCGGTTGGGCAGAAGCGTGAAGAAATGGTCAACGGGCGGCAGTTCGGGGTCGAAAACGAACTGCATGTGGAGCAGGAATGCGGTGTCGGCGCGCTCCACGGCGGCGGTGAGCTGAATGTCGCTTGGCGCCTCGGCCGAATCGGTCTGGGCAAGCACGTAGCGGCCATTGCCGTCGGGGCGGAGCAGGAAGAGCGTCCCCTCGTCCTCCAGGTCGTGCAGGCGGTAGAGCAGCAGTTCCACGACGGTGTCGCCGCGCTGCAGGTCGGCGGCGTCGCTGCGGAAGATTCGCGCCACGCCGTTGGCATTGGCAAAGCAGAACGTGGCGGCGGAATCGTCGGGCATCACGGCGTAGGTGAACAGATTGAGGCTGTCCACCTGCGCCGTTTTTTTTGTTTGCGGCTGCTGTTGCTGGGCATCGTTGCGCCCGTTGCCTTGGCAGGCCGACAGGAGCAGGGCGGCGCAGAGCGAGATGAGGAGCGTTTTTTTCATGGCGGAAAGGGCATTGTGCGGATGCAAAAGGGTGATTTTGCATCAAAACGCAAGTCCTTTCCGCCTTTTTGCGGAAAGGATTTGCGCCTGATTGGTGGTGTTTTCGGAAAATTTACTTCGCCTTCGCGGGCTCAAAAGTCTTGCCGTTGAAGGAGATGGTGACGGTCTTGCCGGGCTTTCCGGCGATGATGTCGTTGCCTTGCTGCGGCAGCGTCACCTTGTGGTCGGCCTGCTTGGGGTCGAATGCGCCGCTTTCGCTGAGCGCTTTCTTCACGTCCTGCGCCACGTCCTTCGCCTCAGTGAGTTGGCGCGTGGCGGGGTCGAACACGTAGAATTCCTGCATCTGCTTCACGGCCTTGGGGTCGTTGGCATTGCGCAGGCTGTAGCCCACGAGCATTTTGCCGTCGGCCATCTGCCATTGGCGCATCTGCACCTGGTTGTCCTTCGGCGCTTTCTCAATGGCGCGGAGGTAGTTCTGGCCCTTCAGCACGTCCACGTCGAAGCGGCGGTTGGGCTTGTTGGCAATTTTGTCGAGGATGGCGCTGTCGGCGGCCTGATTGCTGCTTTGGCAAATGAGTTTGGCGAAGTCGATGATGCTCGGTTCCTTCACGCCTTCGGGCAGCACCATGGCGCCGGGAGCGGCAGCGGCCTGCTGCTCAGGCTTGGGCTGTGCCTCGGCGGCAGCGGTGTCCTTCATTGCTTCCTGCTGAATGCGGTCCATGGGCGTAGCCTCGGGAATGTCCTTCAAGTCGCTCGTGCTGAGCCTTTCGCTGTGGCGGCAGGCGCAAAGCACGAGGAGCGCCGTGGCGCAGAAAAGAAGTGTTTTTTTCATTTTTTCCTATGTTTGTTGTTTGATTGTTCCGTGCAAATTTACGATTTCTTTCGTTTCCAGCGAAACTTTCGGGTCATTTTTTGCTGGAAATGGCGGCGGAGTAGAGTTTGTGGCGCAAAATGTAGTTCACCACATGGCCGTTCATCCACTTTTTGCAGAAGGCGATGTCGCCCTCGCGCAGGGCTTGGCGCAAGCGCGTGCCGCTGATGTCGAAGGCGGGGAAGCCGTCGCCGATGAGCGTTTCCCTCGCATCCGGATGTTTCATGAGGCGCACCACGGTGGCGGCGCGGGCAGCAGGGGCCTCGGCGCGCCCATAGGCCAGGATGTCGAACTGGCGGAGAAGGTCCTCATAGTTGCGCCAGCGGTCGAAGCGCTCCCAGTTGTCCTGCCCCACGATGAGCACGAACTCCATATCCTGCCCGTGCTCCGCCGTGAGGGCGGTCATGGTGCGGTAGGTGTAGCTGGGCAGCGGCAGGCGCCCTTCCAAGTCGCTCACGCGCAGATGGGGGAACGGGGCGGTGGCGATGCGCGCCAAGCGGAGGCGCTCGCCGTGGCTGAGCAGTTCGCTCTGCTGGTCGCGCTTGAGCGGGTTGAGGGGCGACGGCATGAGCCACACCTCATCCACCAGCCCGTGCCTCACCAGCGCATTGGCCAGGCCGGTGTGCCCGCGGTGAATGGGGTTGAAACTGCCGCCGAAAATGCCTACGCGTTTCATCGCTTCCGTCGTTTGCTGCGCAAAAAAACTACGCCTGCAGGAACGCCTGCACCTTCTCCAGCGCCTCGTTTTGCGCCTTCGCCAGGTCGTCGTTCACTACGATGGTGTCGAATTTGTCGGCGAAAGAGAGTTCGTAGGCCGCGCGTTCCAGGCGCTGCTCAATCACTTCCGGCGCATCGGTGGCGCGCTTCTCCAGCCGCTCGCGCAGCACATCCACGCTCACGGGGTGGATGAAAATGCTCAGGGCGCGGTCGCCGAAGTATTCCTTCAGGTGCATGCCGCCGTGCACATCCACGTCGAACACCACATTCTCGCCGCGGGCCAGTTGCTCCTCCACCTGGCTCTTGAGGGTGCCATAGAAGCGGTCGGCATACACTTCCTCGTACTCAATGAAGGCGTCTTCGGCAATCTTCTGCCGAAACTCCTCGGGCGTGAGGAAGAAATACTCCACACCGTTCTGCTCCTGCCCCCGCGGCTTGCGGCTGGTGGCGCTGATGGAGAAGTGGAGGTTGAGCGGCTGTTGCATCAGGTGCTTGATGATGGTGCTCTTGCCGCTGCCGCTCGGCGCGGAGAAAATGAGCAATTTGCCTGGTTTTGTCGGTGTTTCTGTCATGGCTATGCTGGGGGTTCTTTCTTAATTAACAATGTTTTCATAGAGACAGGAGTCCGGAGTATCACTCGCTCCGCTCGTTAGTAGTAGAGGCCGATACCTGCATTGGTCAGGAAAACTATCGGCTGACTGCCCGTGAGCGCAGCGAACGTTACTCCTGACTCCTGACTCCCTTTTTCAAACGATGCCCTTCGTTTTTCAAAAGGAAGCGCTTCGTTTTTCAAAACGATGCCCTTCGTTTTCTGAAACGATGCCCTTCGTTTTTCGGCAAAGTTAGGAGATTTTCCGCGATGTGGCAAATGTTCGGGGAATTTTTTGCAGGAGAAAGGGGGCAAGAAAGGGATTTTTTGCGTAACTTTGCCACGTAAACCGCACTGTGGCCTTCGGAAAATGCCACGGCGGACGGATTTGGAAATCATTAAAGCCTAATTGAATATGTACCAGAAACTTCTTTCGTTTGCGCTCGCGCTCACCCTCTGCGCGCCCCTCTGCGCCGCCGACGACGTGACGAGCCAGTACCTAACGAACGCCTCGTTCGAGGCCGACGACGCCAGCAGCCTCAGCGAAGTGACCAGCACGGCCGACGGCCGGCGCGGATGGACCCTCACGCAGCCCACGGGATGGACGGTGAGCGGCACGAGCGTGACGCAACTGCTCGTGAGCGCCGACTGCTACGCCGACAACAATTTCGGCCTCATCACCACCATTCCCGACGGCACCTACGCCTACTACCTGCGCATGGGATGGAGCACCGGCGCCACCACCCTCACCCAGACCACTGGCACGCTGCCGGCCGGGCGCTACCGCCTGAGCCTGGACCAGCGCACGGGCTATGCCAACAGCGCCACGTCGAGCTTCAGCGTGAGCATTGGCGGCGAAACCACCACGGAGAGTTTTGCTGCCGGCAGCAGCGGCATCTTCGCCAGCACCGGCTGGACCACCACCAGCGTGGCATTCACGCTCGACAGTGACGCCGCAGCCACCATCAGCATCAGCATCAACTGGCTGAGCGGCGGCAGTTGCATTATGCTCGACAACGTGCGCCTCTACCGCCTTGCCGACGACGAGGACCCAAGCGACGACCCCACTGAGGCCGATGCCGAGAGCCCCACCGAGGGCGTCATCACCAGCGACTTCGTGGAGGAGTCGGTGATGATGGACGACCTGCTGCAGATGCTGGCAAACTTCACCACTTATATTAAGAATGACTACAAGGCCTGCACCTATCCCAACAGCCTGGGCGAGGAGTGCGGCTGCTTCATGGGCGAAAACACCATGGCCAACGACGAGCGCGGCGTGCGCCCCAATGCCGACCTCTCCATGATTTGCGCCTTCCTCGTGAAATACGGCAAAGGCAAGGTGACCCTGCCCAGCGAAGTCAGCTGGAGCGACTTGGAGGACATGGCCATGAAGACCCTCGTATTTGCCTACAGCACCCACAAGGCGAACAAGCTGAAAGTGTGCTCCGGCGGCAACTACTGGGGCAGCACGAGCACCAGCGACTACGTGTGGGAGAGCAGCCTGTGGGCCATGAGCGTGGCCTACAGCGCCTTCTTCCAGTGGGACAAACTGAGCGACGACCAGAAGGGCTACGTGGAGGCGCTGCTCAAGGCCGAATGCAACTACGAGCTCTACCGCTCCATCCCCACGGGATATAGCGGCGACACCAAGGCCGAGGAGAACGGTTGGGAAGCCGATGTGCTGGCCGCCACGCTTGGCCTCTTCCCCACCGACGGCCTGGCCAGCAGCTGGTTTGAGCGCCTGCGCCAGTTTGCCATCAACAGCTATTCGCACATCAACGACAAGACCGACGCCACCGTGGTTGACCCCGACTACGACACGAAGACCGTGGCCGACCTCTACGCCGGCCAGAACCTCTATTCCGACTACACGCTGCAAAACCACAACCTGTTCCACACCAGCTACCAGAACGTGGTGATGCAGGAACTGGGCGAGGCCGCGCTGGCGCTCAAGCTCTTCCAGAGCGAACTGAGCGGCAAGGAGACCTGGGCCACCAATGCCCTCATGCACAACAACCAAGAGGTGATGGACAGCGTGCTCGTTTGGCTGGCACTGGCCGACGGCGAACTGGCCATGCCCAACGGCAACGACTGGAGCCTCTTCCTCTACGACCAAATCACGTCCTACACCACGCAGGCCTGCTTCCAGCGCGACGCCAACGCGCTGCTGCTCGAAAACCTGGCCTACAAGCAGATTAAGGCGCGCCAAACTACGACCAGCGACGGCTCGTGGCTGCTCAACGCCGACGTGGGCGCACGCCGAATGGGCGTGGAGGCTCACCGCGTGATGATGACCTGGCTGATGCACCACGTGGCATCGACCGCCGACCTCGCCGCACCCACTTGGGACGAATTCAACCAGACCTACGCCGAGGCCAAGGTTTTGCCCTGCCAAAACGTGGTGCGCGCCGCCACCGACAGCCGCTTCACCTGCTTCTCCTGGAGCACCGGCCTGAAGAGCTACACCGGCTATTTCGCCGCAAATTGCCCCGACAAGAACAAAATCGTGGTGCCGTTCCGCGCCAACAACACGGGCAACCTGCTCGGCTGGTACACCCTTGACGGCAAATCGACCAACGCCACGCCCGTGGTGAGCGGCACTTACGCACTCGACGGCAATGCCTACACCATGAACGGCGAAATCAACACCAACGACGCCGCGCTCAACAACCGCTTCTGCATCTACTCCACGCCCAGCAACGCCGTCATCTACATCGACCACGTGCTGGCCAAGGCCTCGGCCACCATCACCAAGGAGCAGGGCGGACTGCTCGGCATCAGCACCGACCCCTTCACCAAAAGCACGCGAACCATCTACCACAACGGCACGCACACCACCAGCAACGGCGCTTCGACAAAGGTTTTCGACACCAACTATGCCAACATCGACAACCAACTGGGCATCCTGACCAACGGCACGCAGATGGCCTTCGGCGACCGCAGCCTCAACAACTCCATCTACACCGCCAAGTTCTCGCCGCTCTATTCGGCTGAGAGCCGCACAGTGGCCACGGGCGACACGGTGGGCAAGCGCGTCTGCATCTACTATAGCCTGACCGACGCCGAAACCACCGCCGCGCTGGCCGAGCAACTGCAGTGCCTGGGCGACCGCCTGCCGAAGGGATGGAACGGCGTCATCGCCCCCGAGACCGACCAAAGCAACCACCTACTGCTCAGCAATTTCCGCGGCACGCGCAAGGCTTCGCTCACGGACATCAGCTGCAGCCTCGGTGCACCGCTCCTGGCCGACAGCACAGTGATTGAAAACGGCAAGGCAAGCGCCAGTTTCACCGTGAACCAGGGCAAGGCCTACGCCCGCACCCTCGACTGGTTTGTCACTGCCGACAGCATCAGCGTCATCAGCGACGGCGACACGCTGCGCCTGAATGCCAACGAAACGGCTGACGCACAGGCTATTGGCGTGAGCAAAGTGGAGAACGGCGAAGTGCTTTCCGCCTCGTTCGACCTGCCCACCCAGGCCAGCGCAACCGTATGGAGCGAGAACGGCGAACTGAAGTACAGCATCAATGACCCCAGCACGGGCGTGGCAAACCCTAAGACGGCCTCCGATGCCACTGAGGAGGCCGGCTACGTTTCGCTCAGCGGCATCCGCCACGCGCAGCCTACGCACAACGGCATCTATGTGCATGGGCAGAAGAAAGTGCTCGTCAAGGGAAATTGACGGCTGAAAACGCAAAAATCGCCCATTTCATCGGGATTTTTTGGCTTTTTTGCCTGCCATTCGGGGCAAATTCCCCGTGCAGGCGGAAAACTGACCCAAAAATAGCGAATTTTCCCGATGAAATGGGCGATTTCTAACGAAAAGGACACAAAAAAAGTGCCGCACCCAAACGGATGCGGCACTTGTTGTTTTCAGGACCGATTGGAGGCCTGATTTTGGAAAGTCTTTGCTGCGAAATGGGGCGGTCAGAGCACGTTGAGCACTTGCTCCTTGATTTGCTCCAGTTCGTCCTTCATCTTCACCACGATATTCTGCATTTCGGCCAGATTGCTCTTGCTGCCGGTGGTGTTGATTTCGCGGCCCATTTCCTGTGCGATGAAGCCGAGTTTCTTGCCCTGCCCTGGCTCCGCTGCCATGGTTTCGCGGAAATAGTTGAGGTGGTTGGCGAGCCGCTGCTTTTCCTCATTGATGTCGAGCTTCTCGATGTAGTAAATCATCTCCTGCTCCAGGCGGTTGCGGTCGTAGTCAATGTCGGCCAGTTTGGAGAGATTGTCCACGATGCGCTGGCGTATTTTCTCGACGCGCGACTGCTCGTAGGGTGCAATGCTGGCGAGGAGTTGCTCGATGTTGTCCACCTTCTCGTGGAATTTCTTCTCGAGCGCCGCGCCCTCCTGCTTGCGGAAGTCCATGAGCGCGTCGATGGCGCTGTCGATGGCCTGGCTCACGGCCTGCCATTCGTCGTCGGAAAGCGTCTCCGCCTCGTTTTGCGAAAGCGCTTCGGGCAGGCGGAGCAGCGTGCTCATCCAGTCGGCTGGGCGCGGAATGCCGGTGTCCTTGCAGATGGAAAGGATTTGTCCGTAGTAGGAGCGCACCACTTCGCGGTTGATGGGCATGGCCGTGGAGGCGTCGCTTTTCTCCACCCAGAGCGTGAAGTCCACCTTGCCGCGCTGGAGTTTTGCGGCGATGCGCTGGCGGATTTCCATTTCGTGCTCGCGGTAGAGCGGCGCGATGCGTGTGGAAAGGTCGAGTTGTTTGCTGTTGAGCGATTTGATTTCTGCGTGCACTTTTTTGTTGGGCAGCGTGGCCACGCAGTTGCCATAGCCCGTCATGGAAAGTATCATAATTGCGTTTTTGTGGTTTTAAGTTCCTGCGATTTTGAGTTTATCAGACTATAAAAAGAGATTTTCGGTGCAAAATTAGCGTTTTTTCGTTTTATTGTCGTAATTTTGCAGGATAAATTATTAAATTAGCGGCGAAATGTCTTGTATTTTGCACATAGAGACGGCCACTGAGACGTGTTCAGTGGCCGTGAGTCAGGACGGTGCGGTGATTTACGACGATGTGGCAACGGAAGGCCGGAGCCAGGCAGCCAAACTGGGCGGCATGGTGAAGAAAGCGCTGGATTTCACCGACGACCACGCCATTCCGTTCGACGCGGTGGCGGTGAGCGAGGGTCCAGGCAGCTACACTGGGCTGCGCATCGGCGTGTCGATGGCGAAGGGCGTGTGCTACGGCCGCGGGCTGAAATTGCTGGCAGTGCCCACGCTCAAAGTGATGTGCGTGCCGTTGCTGCTGCGCGAGCAGGACCCGCTGCCCGAAGGCGCCTTGCTTTGCCCCATGATTGACGCCCGGCGCATGGAAGTCTATGCCGCCGTTTATGACCGTGCGCTGCGCGAAGTGGTGCCGACCAAGGCGGTGGTGGTGGACGCCAATAGCTTTGCGGAGCAACTGGAGCGCGGACCTGTCTATTTCTTCGGCACCGGCGCGGCGAAATGCAAGGACGTCATTGCCCATCCCAATGCCCACTTCGTTGACGGCATCGTGCCGCTGGCGCGAAACATGTGCCCCCTGGCCGAAATGGCCCATGCGCGGGGCGAGGTGAAGGACGTAGCCTATTTCGAACCGTTCTACCTCAAAGACTTCGTCACCACAGTGAGCAAAAAAAACATTCTCAACACATGATTCAGAACAACCTTCCCCCGCGTCCGCAGGCCAAGGCCGTGGAAGTGGACTACAACACGCAGCGCGAACGCCTGCCCATGCCGGAGTATGGACGCCTCATTCAGCAGATGGTGGACCACTGCAAGACGCTTACCGACCGCGACGAGCGCCAGCGCTGCGCAAACACCATCGTGGGCCTGATGGCCAGCATGAGCGAAATGCACGGCAATGCCGACGATTTCCGCCAGAAACTCTGGAACCACCTCGCCTGCATGGCCAACTACGAGCTCGACATCGACTATCCCGTGGAGATTGAGCGTCTGGAAGACACCAAGGCCAAGCACGAGCGCATCCCCTATCCGCAGCAGAAAATCCAAAAGCGCCACTACGGCGCGCTGGTGGAGCAACTGCTCAAGAAAGTGGACGAAATCAAGGACCCCAGCGAGAAACTCATGCTGGTGGAGCGCGTGGCCAACCAAATGAAGCGCGACCTGGGCCGCTGGAACCGCGATGCCATGAAAGACGAAAAGGTGATGGACGACATCGCCAACTACACCGAAGGGCGCGTCAGCCTGCTGCCCAACGAGGTGGACCTGCTCAGCGACGGGCAAATCATCAACGAAGTGCAGCAAATGACGCCTTCCAAGAAGAAGAAAAAGAAAAACTGACGACGTATGGCTAAATTCATCATCGAAGGCGGGCACACGCTCAAGGGCGACATCGTGCCGCAGGGCGCCAAGAACGAGGCGCTCGAAGTGATTTGCGCCACGCTCCTCACGCCGGAGCCCGTGGTGATGCACAACGTGCCCGACATTCTCGACGTGAACAACCTCATCGGCATGCTCGGCAAGATGGGCGTGAAAATCACTTCGCTCGGCCGAAGGGACTGGCAGTTCCAGGCCGACGCCGTGGACATGAACTACCTGGAGAGCGACGAGTTTGTGCGCGAATGCACTGCCCTGCGCGGCTCCATCCTGCTGCTCGGCCCCATGCTCGGCCGATTCCACAAGGCGTGCGTGGCCAAGCCCGGCGGCGACCAGATTGGCCGGCGCAGGCTCGACACACACTTCCAAGGCATCAGCGAACTGGGCGCCACGTTTGAGCACAACAGCAAGCGCGGCATCTACGAAATCGGCGCGGAGCACCTGAAAGGCACCTACATGCTGCTCGACGAGGCATCCATCACTGGCACCGCCAACGTCATCATGGCCGCCGTGCTGGCCGAGGGAACCACCACCATCTACAACGCCGCCTGCGAACCCTACATCCAGCAGCTCTGCGCCATGCTCAACCGCATGGGAGCGCGCATCTCGGGCATTGCCTCCAACCGCCTCGTCATTGAGGGCGTGAAAGAGCTGCACGGCACCGAGCACACCGTGCTGCCCGACATGATTGAGGTGGGAAGCTTCATCGGCATGGCCGCCATGACGCAAAGCGAAATCACCATCAAGAACACGTCGTTCGACAATCTCGGCATCATTCCCAGCGCCTTCCAGCGCATGGGCATCCGCCTGGAGCGCCGCGGCGAGGACATCTTCGTGCCGAGCCAGCCCTCCTACGAGGTGGAAACCTACATGGACGGCGGCATCATGACCTTCAGCGACGCACCCTGGCCCGGACTCACCCCCGACCTCCTGAGCGTGATGCTCGTGGTGGCCACGCAGGCCAAGGGAAGCGTGCTCATCCACCAGAAGATGTTTGAGAGCCGACTCTTCTTCGTCGATAAGCTCATCGACATGGGCGCCCAAATCATCCTGTGCGACCCACACCGCGCCGTGGTGGTGGGACACAACCGCCAGATTCAGCTGCACGCCTCCCGCATGACGTCGCCCGACATCCGCGCCGGCATCGCCCTGCTCATTGCCGCACTCAGCGCCAAAGGCACGAGCGAAATCAGCAACATCGAGCAGATTGACCGCGGATACGAGAACATTGAGAGCCGACTCACGCCGCTTGGCGCCAAAATCACACGAGTGCAATAGGACGCCGCGCATGATTCAACCCGAAAGCCTCTACCAAATCGGAACCATCGCCAAGGCGCACGGACTGCGCGGCGAGGTGGTGTTCCATTTCTCAGACGACATCTTCGACACGGCCGACGCCGACCATCTCATCCTCGGCATCGACGGAACCCTCGTGCCCTTCTTCATTGAAGAATACCGCTTTCGCGGCGACGCCAGCGCCCTCATCAAGTTCGACGGCATTCACTCGGTGGAGCAGGCGCGGCCCATCCTCGGTTGCCCCGTTTATATAGAAAAGGAGTTGGCGGCCGAGCGCGGTGGCGAACAGCCGCAGACACTCGCCTACTTTGTGGGCTTCACCGTCACCGACGAGCGGATGGGACTCCTGGGGCACATAGAAGACGTCGATGACCAGACGGAAAACTGGCTTTTCCTGGTGCGCACCGCCGACGGGCGGCAAATCATGCTCCCCGCCCACGAGGACCTCATACTTGACATTGACCACGAGCAGCGCGCCATTCGGATGCGGCTGCCTGAAGGAATACTGGATTAATGGTTGAAAATGCTTGTTCATAACGCTTTAATTCGATTTTTTAGTTTGTTTGTAAATAAAATATGAAAAGAATTGCCATACTCGGCAGCACAGGCAGCATCGGCACCCAAGCGCTCGACGTCATTGCCTCGAAGCCGGAACTCTTCGAAGCCTACGCCCTCACGGCGGGCAACAACGTGCAGCTGCTCATTGAGCAGGCGCGCAGGTTTCAGCCCGAAGTCGTGGTCATTGCCAACACCGACCACTACGACGCACTGCAGCGCGCCCTCAGCGACCTGCCCATCAAGGTCTATGCCGGCCCCGACGCCCTCTGCGACATCGTCAAAGACAGCAACGTGGACATCGTGCTGGCCAGCATGGTGGGATTTGCCGGACTGAAACCCACCATCAGCGCCATCGAGGCCGGGAAAGCCATCGCGCTGGCCAACAAGGAGACGCTGGTCGTGGCGGGCGAGCTCATCACGCGCCTGGCCAACGAGCACCGCGTGCCAATCCTGCCTGTGGACAGCGAGCACAGCGCCATCTTCCAGTGCCTCGAGCCCGGAAACGCCATCGAGAAAATCCTGCTCACCGCCAGCGGAGGACCCTTCCGCCACTGCTCGGCCGAGGAACTGAAGCACGTGACGAAGGCGCAGGCACTGGCGCACCCCACATGGACCATGGGCGCCAAAATCACCATCGACTCCGCAACCATGATGAACAAAGGCTTTGAGGTCATTGAGGCCAAGTGGCTCTTCGGCGTCAAGCCCGAGCAAATACAGGTCGTGGTACATCCGCAGAGCGTCATCCACTCCATGGTGCAGTTCCAGGACGGCGCCGTCAAGGCACAGCTCGGCGTGCCCGACATGCGGCTGCCCATCCAGCTCGCCTTCAGCTTCCCCAAGCGCCTCCACAGCGAGTTCGACCGCCTCGACTTCTTCCAGCTCAAAGACCTCACCTTCGAAGAACCCGACACCAACCGATTCCCCTGCCTCCAGCTGGCCTACGACGCCCTGCACCAGGGCGGAAACATGCCCTGCATCCTCAACGCAGCAAACGAGGTGGTGAACCGCGCGTTCATCGACGACCAAATCGGATTCTGCCGCATCAGCGAAATCATTGAGCAGACCATGGCGCACATCCCATTCCAGAAGGACTGCACGCTCGACACCTACCTCGCCACCGACGCCGAGGCGCGAGCCTACGCCAAAACGCTCCTGCCATAACCCTTCATTCATAAACCAACCTCCTCACTGACAATGGAAACCCTCATCAAGATAGCACAGCTCATCGTTTCACTCTCCATCCTCATCGTGCTCCACGAAGGCGGACACTACCTTTTCGCCAAGCTCTTTGGCGCGCGAGTGGAGAAATTCTACCTCTTTTTCGACTACAAATTCCACCTCTTCAGCACCTACGACAACTGGTTCCGCCGCCTGCTCGGCAAAAAACCGGTGCCTAAGAAGGAAGACGGGGAATACGAGTACCAAGGCACAGAGTACGGCATAGGCTGGATTCCACTCGGCGGCTACGTCAAGATTGCAGGCATGATAGACGAGTCCATGGACAAAGAGCAGATGAAACAGCCCGCAAAGCCCTGGGAACTCCGCACCAAGCCCGCATGGCAGCGCCTGCTCGTCATGCTCGGCGGCGTCATCGTCAACTTCCTCCTCGCATTCTTCATCTACGCCATGGTGCTCTACGCCTGGGGCGAACAATACATCAAGCCCACCGACATCACCTACGGATTCAAGTTCAGCGAGCAGGCCAAGGCCGACGGATTCCAAGACGGCGACATCATCACCGGCGTTGACGGCGAAACCTTCGACAGCTGGACCAACGCCAACCTGCGCGACATTGCCAACGGCAAGACCGTCCACATCCTGCGCGCCGGACAGCCCATGGACATCACCCTGCCCCACCAGCTCAACCTGCTCGAGATGCTCGAGACGCCCCGCTACGTCAGCGAGCGCATACCCCTCGCCATCGACAGCATCCTGCCCGGCACCCCCGCCGCAGCCATTGACCTGCAGAAGGGCGACAGCATCGTCACCTTCGCCGGACAGCCCATTGCCGACTACAACGACCTCATCAACGCCAAGGACCTCGTGGCCAAGGCCATCACCGAGCCCATGACCCACGCCGACAGCCTCAAGCTCCGCACCGTGCCCATCGCATTCCTGCGAAGCGACAGCCTCGTGCAAGACACCATCGCACTCACCGCCGACTTCTCCCTCGGCTTCATGAACCGACAGCCCAACTACACCATCTCCACCCGCAACTACTCCTTCCTCGGCTCCCTGCCCGCCGGCGTGAAGTACGGATGGGACACCCTTAAGGGCTACGTCAGCGACCTCAAGTACGTCTTCACCAAGAAAGGCGCCACGCAAGTCGGCGGATTCATCGCCATCGGCAACATCTTCCCCGCCACCTGGGACTGGCAGCGCTTCTGGCTCCTCACAGCATTCCTCAGCATCATCCTCGGCTTCATGAACGTCCTCCCCATCCCCGCCCTCGACGGCGGACACGCCCTCTTCGCCTTCTACGAGATGGTCACCGGACGCAAGCCCAGCGACAAATTCCTGGAGCGCGCCCAATACGTCGGCATGTTCCTCCTCCTGGCCCTGCTCATCTTCGCCAACCTCAACGACATCCTCCGGCTCTTCCACATCATCTCCTAAGCGCCGGAAATCGAAATCCACCTCCCCCAACTCACGCTTCAGCCGCTTCGAGAGATTGTAAATCACTCTGCGGCAGCGAATTCCGCCGGCATTGCAGTCATCCGCTGCAGTGCCGGCTTTGCATGAAAACGACACGCGGAACGTGCCAAGCGGCCCCAGCTCCACCACATGCCCATTGAACAAAAAATTCTGAAACGTCTTCATGATGGCGAAAAAAGCGTACGCCAGCATCCCCTGGTCAATGCCGCTGTTCTCCGCCGCCCGCGCCAAAATCGTCTCCGTCTTGATGCGCGAATACGTCACCGGCCGCGCCACAAACAGCGTCTGGCCCGTCACGCCAATATACTTCTCTCTCACGACTGCATTAATTCTACCCTTGCCCATTTTCAATTAATAATTAACAATTAACAAATGCTTGGTTTGCAACTCCGTTCAGGTTTGCGGTTGCAAAGATAATATATAAAAGGTGGCGCATCCAAATTTGCATCCAAGAAAAATTCCGCTCCAACTTGAACGATTTTCCCTCCAACTTGGCGGCGCCCCTCCCCAACTTGAACGGCCCGCCCGCCAACTTGCAGCGCCCGCGCTCTAACTTGCAGCACGGCATAAAAATCCCCGCATTTCCTTTTTCCTTTCAAAAACATTCAGTATCTTTGCCAGCGAATAAAGACGAAAACGACATGACGACAATCCAAATGAATGCCCAAATACAGCAGGGGCTCAGCATCCTCCAGAAAGACGAGGGGATGATGCGCCAAGTGGCAAAACTGGTGCAGAAACTGGTGAAACAACTGCAGAGCAAGGAAGATACTGTTGCGGAGGAAAAACACTTCGCACTGCAAGATTATTGCGGCATTCTCGACACGCAAGGCAAGACCGACCGCGAACTCATCGACGAATATCTTGAAGAGAAATACGGCGTATGAAAGTCTTTCTCGACACCAACTTGTTCCTGGAGTTCATCGACGAAAGGGCGCAAGCAGATTCCGACCCCATGCCCGTCATGACACCAAAAGAATTTGCCCAAACATACAAATAAGCCTGCGGCCAACACACGGAATCAGCATCGCCCCTTCTCTTCCAAAAACGGTGAGGGGATGTTTTGCAAACGCTGCAACATTGCAAAATCACGGATTAACCAATCGAACTATGCGCACGCTCATCACCATCCTGCTGTCGCTCCTGCTCACGCTCGGCGCAACGGCCAAAACCGTTCGGGTGAAAACGCCTGGAACGCTCGCCATCACCATCGGCGAAAAGCAAAAGTACAGGCTCAAATCGCTGAAAATCATTGGCCCGCTCAACGGCGACGACCTCCGCTTCCTGCGCGAAATGGCGGGCAGCGACTCCCTGCAGCGCCCCACGCCAGGCAGGCTCGTCAGGGTGGACCTCTCCCAAGCCACGTTTGCCACGGGCGGCGGATGCTACATCGTGCACGACACGCCGCAGCACACCACTGCACCCTACACCGTGCCGAAGTTTCTCTTCCGCAAAACCATCATCGAGGAGGTGGTGCTGCCCGTGCGCACCGATACGCTGGCCACGGGCGCCCTGGAGCATTGCCGCCTGCGCACCATCGCACTGCCCAACGGCATCTACATCGCCAACTGGGCGTTCAACGAGGATTCGCTGCTCGAAAGCATCGTCTTCCCCGACTATGTGGCGCGGCTCGGACAATACGATTTCTACGGATGCAAGCGCTTGAAACACATTGAGATGCACAGCGTGGGCCATCTGCCCAGCCACTGCTTCGAAAGCGAAGGACTGGAGACTTTCACGCTCACGGGCGACGTGCTGCACGTGGATGCCGAACCCTTCTTCAACTGCCCCCGCCTGCGCACGGTGGAATTCCGCGGCACCACCCTTTCCACGGGCGGCATGGCGGTCGCCCGCAACTGCCCCATGCTCACCGATTTCAACTTCGGAAACATCATGAGCTGCGGCTTCAGCAACGTGCTGGAGTGCCCACTGCTCACGCAGTGCAAAGTCACTGGCCAAGCGGTTTTCGGCAACGCCGGCAGCAGTTTCATCCCCGTCAACCGCCAGCCCTCGCCACAACTTGCGCAGGCCTTCGGCGAGGCGCTCCAGAGATTCCGCATCCAAGAACCCAACAGCGCCGTCTGGGCCTTCCTGGGCGGCAACATTGACTACGACTTGGCGTGCATCTACGCCCTGGCCGGCGAGAAGGAACCCGCGCTGGCGCACCTGGAAAAATCAGTGCAAGCGGGCTACGACGACTACTCCAACATCAAGCAAGACAGCGACTTGGCGCTTTTGCGCAGCGACGAGCGATTCGGCCGCCTCGTGGAGGAAGTGCGCAAGCGCGGCGACAAACTCCTTGCGCTGCAATCCGCTGGACCCTATATGAAAGGACAAAAGGCTGACTATCAGTTTACTTACCAGCCCGCCACCGACGCCGACCTGCAGCGCGTGCGCGCCTTCTTCAACCTCGACAGCATTGCCGGCAAGGGCGACGAAATCAGCCAGATGAAGAACATCATGTACTGGCTGCACGACCAAATCCGCCACGACGGCCAGAACGGCATTCCCAGCGTGCCGCGCAACGCCATCGACATCTACAAGGCCTGCAAGGCGGAGCAGCGCGGACTGAACTGCCGCGGACTGGCCATCATGCTCTGCGAAATGTATCTGGCCATGGGCTGGCCCGCACGGTTCCTCACCTGCCTGCCGCGCGACTACCAGAAGGACAGCGACTGCCACGTCATCAACTGCGTCTGGAGCCGCACCCTCGGCAAATGGATTTGGATGGACCCCAGTTTCGCCGCCTACGTGAGCGACGAAAACGGCCTGCTGCTCAACCAGCGCGAAGTGCGCCAGCGCCTCATCGACGGCCGACCGCTCGTGCTAAACGACGACGCCAACTGGAACCACCAGCAGAAACAAACCGCCGAGTACTACCTGCAATACTACATGGCAAAGAACCTCTACTACATCGATTGCCACACCGCCAGCCGCTTCAACGCCGAAAACCCCGGCAGCACCGCCCCCAACCCCTCCGTCGCACTCTGCCCCCAAGGCGGCGCTTACTACAGCAACAGCACCTGGGGCACCGACGTCTTCGACGACGACTACTTCTGGCAACCGCCCAAAGAGGAATGACACCCGCGCCGCATATATCATACGCCGTGGAACTCATCAATGGACGCCGCATGCTGCCATGAGTGGCACGCGCGCGTGTATAATACTGCCAGCGAAGGTTACGTATAGCACTTTCATGCTGCCATGAGTGGTACGCGTGTGTATATAAAAGGTGTCCCGCAATCACCCAGAAAGGGTAAAAACCGAGTATGTCCTATGGTCGGCATTGACCCTGAAAGGGTCACCTGCCGCGAAGCGGCTGAGTAACCGGGGGTGAAAAATCGAAGCGAAGCGAAGATTTTTTACCCCCGGA
>Ga0065709_1006213_pt1 | contig 23388 bp, 19 predicted proteins | sample Hoacrofraction14_2_FD_59096 | JGI IMG/M metagenome (GOLD analysis project Ga0065709, IMG submission 59096) | Hoatzin crop microbial communities from Cojedes, Venezuela, sample from fiber fraction 14 v1 | ecosystem: Host-associated > Birds > Digestive system > Esophagus > Crop | place: Venezuela...
GAGACGTACGGGTCATATGGCGGCGTGTATACGGGCGACAACACGGGGTTTTATGTCGGATCGACGCCGTGGGACATTCCGGCGGATTATGACCCGACCACGCGGCCGTGGTACATTGACGGGAAGGACAGCCGGGAATTTGTGTTCGGTGAGCCCTATCTGGACGCGAGCGTGAATACGATGTGTGTCAGCGTGTCCGCGCGGATGGACGCCGGGGACGACAGTATTGTCCGCGTGATCGCGGCGGATATTTATCTGAATTATATGGACGAGCTGGCGCAGTCGCTGGTGTCCGGGGATACGCTGGAAGGCGCGGTCATTGTGACGGGAGACGGCATGATCGTGGCGGACTCGACCGGGAAGGACGCCGGCGAGGCGCTGGAGAAAAGCGAGGATCTGGCGTTTCTGGCGGAAGATTTGAAGGACAGGGAATCCGGACTGTATACCATCGGCCGGGGATGGAAAAAATATTACGCGTCCATGGAACAGATTCCTGTGACCGGGTGGTATCTGATTGTGTACGAGGCGCGGGCAGATGTGCTGCACAGCCTGTATGTGACGATGATTGTGATGGCGCTGCTGGCGATTGCGGTATCACTGTTGCTGGTGGTGGTCATGCGCCGGTACGGGCGGGAAGTGTCCCTCGTGGAGCAGCAGGCGAATCAGGCCAAGACGGAGTTTATTTCCCGGATTTCGCACGATATCCGTACGCCGATCGGTCAGGTGCTGAATTTGACGGAGTTCGCGCGGAAGGACAAGGATGATCCCGAAAAACTGGATGAGGATCTGAGCCGGATTGATACCTCCGGGAAGTTCCTGCTGTCCCTGATCAACGATGTGCTGGATGTGTCTCAGATTGAGAGCGGGCGGATGGAACTGCATCCAGAGGTCAGCACATATTCCGATTATATGAACGATATCCGGAATCTGATGGTTCCGCTGTGCGAAAACCGCGGGCTGAAATGCGAGTTCAGGGGGATGGAAAACGAGAAAGAGCTTCCGGACATGTACTGCGACGTGGTCCGGCTGAAGCAGATCACGCTGAACCTGATTTCCAACGCGGTCAAGTATACCAATGAGGGCACGGTGACTTATATTTCGGAATCCCGTGCCCGGGAGGACGGCGGGCTGTCCTTCGGGTACACGCTTGAGGATACCGGCGTGGGCATGACGGAGGAATTTATGGAACACATGTTCGATAAATTTACCCGCGACACGAAGAATGAGCTTCGGGATTCGACGCAGATGGGCAGCGGGCTCGGGCTGTATCTGGTGAAAAACATGGTGACGCTGATGGGCGGAACCATTGAATATCACAGCGAAAAAGGCAAGGGAACCCGGGTCACGGTCCGCATGGAAATGGACAAGGCGCCGGAGGACGCGAAAAAGAAGACCGCGGGCAGCGAGAAAATGTCCATGCGGCAGTTCCGCGGGAAGATTCTGCTGGCGGAGGACAATGAGATCAACACCGAAATCGCTCTGCGCCTGCTGGAAGAGATGGGGCTGACCGTGGCCTGTGCCGAAAATGGTGAGGAAGCGGTGGAGAAGTTCGCGGCGTCCGCGGAGGGCGAGTTTGATCTCATCTTTATGGATATTCAGATGCCGAAGGTGGACGGATACGAGGCGACAAGGCAGATTCGCACCCTGGAGCGGAGCGACGCCGAGACGGTGCCGGTGGTTGCGATGACCGCGAACGCCTTTACCGACGCCATGGAGGAAAGCAAGGCGGCCGGCATGACGGGCTTTATCACCAAGCCGCTGGTGATTACGCAGATTTACGAGGCGCTGGATCAGGCAGGGCTGGGCGTTTAAAAAAATTTCAGATTTGGGGCGGAAACCGACCAAAAGGTTAAAAATCGGATTGACATCCGGGCAAAAAAAGTTTACAATCTCTGTAAAGAAAAAACCGCGGGGCGACCTGCGGGTATAAAAAGGAAGGAGATTCCCATGAAAAAGTTTCTGTCTGCGGTACTCGCGCTCGCGATGTTGCTGACCATCGTCAGCATCGTTCCCGCCAGCGCGGAAGATTACACCATCCGGATTTATTCCAACTCCAATTCTCCGGAGCGGACGACCTGGCTGATCAACGCGGCCAAGGAAGCGGGTTTCACGATTTCCATCGATGACAACACCGTTATTTCCGGCGACACCGCGGCGGTGCAGGCGGCCAACGAGAACAAGGACGGCGACATTATCTTCGGTCTGAACGAAGTGCGCTGGTCCCAGCTCGTGAACGGCGAGTACGAGAACCTGAAGATCGCGGACTGGACCCCCAGTTGGGCGGACAAAGTCGGCGAGTACAAGTATGACGGCAAGGCTTACGGTCTGGTGATCCAGAACATCCTGATGCTGTATCGGACGGATGAGCTGGGCACGAACGGCGACGCGCTTCACTTCGCGCACTGGGCGGACATCGTGAACTGCGGCTACACCTGGTATCGTCAGGGCAAGGTCGGCGGCACCACGAACGCGAACATCAATAACGCGATGCTGTATTCCTTCACCGATCCGGAATCCCCGGCCGGCGGCATCTCCGTGGAAGGCTGGAAGACCCTGTGGGCCTACTGCGCGAACGGTAACTTCACCGGTGACAAGTACGGCCTGGATCCGCTGATCCGCGGTGATGTGCAGGTGTCCACGTTCTACTCCTCTTCCCTGTATGGCAACATTGAAGCCGCTCAGGAAGCCGGAACGAGCGAGAATCCCCTGAAGGGCACGCTGGAGCCTGAAAATTGGGCGCTGGTGGACATCGATGACGGCACCTACTACATCGCTGAGTATCTGGGCGTTCTTGAGAACGAGAACCGTACCGAAGAGCAGACCGAGACCGTGAAGGCGTTCGCGGAGTGGTTCGGCTCCGCCGAGACCCAGATTGCCTGGTCCGACGAATTCGACAGCTATCCCTGCAACACGGACGCCGTGGCGGAGCTGTATGAAGAAGTGCCGGCGATCTACGCCATCAAGAACTGCTCTCTGACCACCGTTGAGGGCACGGACATGACTTATGCCGAGTATGTGGGCGCGCACTCCTCCGAGTGGACGAACATCATGACCAACCTGGGCTTCTACTGGGCGGACAACGCGGCTGCTCCCGCGGAGCCGGATTGGGACAACCTGGATTGGGCGACCCTGACCCAGGCGGCCGAATAATCTTTTCTGACCCCCGATGGGCGGGCCCGTCACAGGGCTCGCCCTTTTTTGAGGAAGCCGTCCGCGTGAGGGCGGAAGCCTGCTATTTGAGGAGGGATTTCCATGATTGAGCTCAATGATATTGTGGTCCGGTTCGGGGATTTTGAAGCGCTGCACCATATCAACGTGGACGTGAAGGAAGGTGAGTTCTTTACCTTTCTCGGTCCGTCCGGGTGCGGCAAGACGACCACCCTGCGGACGATTACCGGGTTTATCGAGCCGGTGAGCGGGAGCGTGTATATGAACGGGGAGGATATCACCCATGTGCCGATTGAGAAGCGGAACATCGGTATCGTCTTCCAGAGCTACGCGCTGTTTCCGACGATGACTGTGAAGGACAATATCGCTTTCGGCCTCAAGATCAAGAAGCTGAAGAAGCCGGAGATCGAGGAAAAGGTGAAGACCATTGCCCGGAAAGTGGAGCTGCAGGATGATCAATTGGCGAAGGCGGTCAGCCAGCTGTCCGGCGGACAGCAGCAACGCGTTGCGATCGCGCGCGCCCTGGTGACGGAGCCGGCGATCATTTGCATGGATGAGCCGCTGTCCAATCTGGACGCGAAACTGCGCGTGCAATTGAGAAACGAGCTCAAGCGCATGCAGCGGGAATTCGGGATCACGACGATTTACGTCACGCATGACCAGGAAGAGGCGCTGACGCTGTCCGACCGGATTGCAGTGTTCAACAAGGGATATATCGAGCAGATCGGCACGCCGAATGAGGTGTACAACCATTCCGCGACCGAGTTTGTGGCGAACTTTATCGGGGATATCAACCGCCTGGAGGACGGGATTGTCCGGGAGATGGGGCTGAACGGAAATGAGCATCATTTTGTTCGTCTTGAGCGCGTGCGTGTGAACCGGGAAGCGGAAGCGAATGAGTTCCGGTGCGACGGTGCCATTGAGAGCCGCGAGTATTACGGGCTGTACATCAAGTACATGATCGACGCGGCGGGACAGAAGATCAAGGTGATTGAAAAGAACGACGGCATCAATATCTATGAGGCCGGGGACCGCGTCACGGTGGGTATTCATCCCGAAGACGTGATGTCCTACCCGGCCGAGTAAAAGAAGGAGGCGTTCGCATGCAGTCCGCGCGTACTAACAAATGGTTCGATGCCTCCCTGATTTACAAGGTATTCGGCATCGCGCTGTTTGTGTATCTGTTTCTGGGGTTCATGCTGGTGCCCTGTCTGAACACGCTGACATCGATCTTCACCGCATCCGACGATCCGCTGGCGGTGATCAAGTTTTTCTTCGCAGGGAATATGCCGAGTTTTGTGGTGAATTCCCTGAAGCTGGCGGTGTGCCTCGTGATCACGGTGAACATTGTCGGTATCAGCATTGTGCTTCTGACCGAGTATTTCGACATCAAGGGCGCGAAGATTCTGCGCATGGGATACATGACCACGCTGATTTATTCCGGCGTGGCGCTGGTGACGGGATATCAGTTCCTGTACGACTCCAACGGCATGCTGACGACATGGCTGACCGGCATTTTTCCGGAGATGAACAAACAGTGGTTCACCGGGTTCAATGCCGTTCTGTTTACCATGACATTCGCGTGCACGTCTAACCACGCGCTGTTTTTGCGCAACGCGATCCGGGGCATTGACTACAACACCGTGGAGGCGGCCCGGAACATGGGCGCGAAACCGTTCAAGGTGCTGCTGAAGGTCGTGCTGCCGACGCTTTTGCCGACGCTGTTCAGCCTGACGGTCATGACCTTTATTACCGGTCTGTGCGCGATGTCCGCGCCGACGCTGTTGGGATACAATTCCATCAACCCGGAGATTGTCCGTTTGGCGGGGTCATCCATGGCGGATGAAGCTTTCCCGCAGGCGCGCGCGGCGCTGTTGTCCGTGATTCTGGCCCTGTTCACGATCACGCTTCTGACCGTGCTCAATCACTATGAGCGGAAGGGACATTACCTGTCCGTGAGCAAGACCAAGGCGAAACTGGTCAAGCAGAAGATTCAGAACCCGGTAGCCAATGTGCTGGCGCATATTTACGCGTATATCCTGTTCATCATTTACATGACCCCCGTGGTGATGATCGTCGTGTTCTCCTTCCAGAACTGGCCGGCGATCCGGTCCAAGTCCCTGAACATGAGCGACTGGACGCTGATCAACTATTTCGGCACACAGGACTATGAGTATATGACCAGCCGCGGCAAGCTTCGGACGCGCAAAGGCGTGATTTCCGGAGTGTTTTCCAATGCGGATACCGTGGGTGGTATCCGGCTGAGTTTTGTGCTGTCCGCGCTGGCAGCGGCGCTGGCCTGCGTGATTGTCGTGATTGCGGTGAACTACATTTTCAAGCATCGAAACAAGAAGCGCGCGGTGCTCGTGGAAAGCTGCCTGCTCTTCCCGTGGCTGCTGCCGACGATTCTGATCTGCTACTCTTACCGGATTTTCTTCAATGACAAAATCTGGTATGTGTTCGGGCAGAACATGTATTACCGGGAGAATGTAAGATTCCTGATCGTCATGGCTTATGCGGTGGTCAAATTGCCATTCGCTTTGCGAATGATCAAGGCCGCGTACTATGCCATTGACGATGAGCTGGAGGACGCGGCAAGGAACCTCGGCGCGAGCAATCTGGTCACCTTCCTGAAAGTGAAACTGCCGATAGTGCTGCCGAGCGTGCTGGCGGTATTCGCGCTGAACTTCAATGCCCTGTTCACGGAGTATGACATGAGCGCGACGTTCCAGTCCAGTTACGGCAAGACCTATGCGATGGTCATTCAGAGCATGACGCAGGAGGAGGGGCGTGACGGGTACAACATGAACGGCTCCGGCCGGCGGTGCGCGTCGACGGTATTCATCATGCTGGTATCCGGGCTGATTCTGTATCTGGTGTACGGTGTCGGTTCCCGCGACCTCGGCGAGCGGCTGGCGCTGAAGGAAAAGCGCCGCAAGCGTCTGGAGAAGATCCGGAGCCGTCTGTCCGGAAAGAAAGCGGCGGCGTGAGCAAGTCTTACAATTTGATCAAATTTGGGGAAAACCGGTTGACTTTCTGACCGGGGAAAGCTAAACTTGTGGAAAAGGCGCGATGCGCCCGGAAAATTATTTTCATATGAAGGAGGATCTATCCATGAAGAAAATCCTGTCTCTTGTGCTGGCTCTGTGCCTGGCGATGGGCATCATGTCNTTCGCGTCCGCGGAGAGCGCGGCGACCACGCTCGACCAGATCGTGCTGGGCGAGAATACNGACCTGACCGCTGAAATCACCTTCGTGTATCATCGGACCGACCTGGCCGGCGACGACGGCAAACTGGCGGGCTATGTGAAGGAATTCAACGAAATGTATCCTAACGTGACGATCACTTACGATCTGATNACGGACTACGCCGAGAACGCGCTGCTGCGGGTTGGCACCGACAACTGGACCATCATGGGCATCCCCACGGTGACCAAGGACGANCTGAGCACCTATTTTGCGCCTCTGGGCGACCTGACCGCGCTGGACGCGCTGTATAACTTCATGAGCCAGTGGGCTTATGAAGGCGTGTGCTACGGCATTCCCTCCACGGGCAACGCGCAGGGCATCGTGTACAACAAGGCCGTGTTCGAGAAGGCCGGCATCACCGAGCTGCCCAAGACCCCCGATGAGTTCATCGCGGCCCTGAAGGCTATCAAGGAAAACACCGACGCCATCCCGCTGTACACCAANTATGCCGCNGGCTGGACGATGGGCGCGTGGGATGCGTATATCGGCGGCTCNGCCACCGGCGACGCGACCTATATGAACCAGATTCTGCCCCACAAGGCGAACCCCTTCACCGACAACGGCGATGGCACCGGCCCCTATGCGGTGTACAAGATTCTGTATGACGCGGTCAAGGAAGGCCTGATCGAAGAAGACTACACCACCACTGACTGGGAAGGCTGCAAGGGCATGATCAACAACGGCGAGATCGGCTGCATGGTGCTGGGTTCCTGGGCGTACACCCAGATGCGCGATGCCGGCGAGCATGGCGATGACATCGGCTACATGAGCTTCCCGATCACCGTGAACGGCAAGCAGTACGCTTCCGCCGGCCCGGACTATTGCTTTGGCATCAACGCGCAGGCCTCCGACGAGCAGAAGCTGGCCTCCATGTACTATCTGAAGTGGCTGACCGAGAAGAGCGGCTTTGCTTACAGCGAAGGCGGCGTGGCGATCGACAAGAACGGCGAGAATCCCGACCTGTACGCGGCGTTCGAAGGCATTGAGTTCCTGGCGGACGCGGATGCACTGGACGGCGAAGCGACCCTGCTGAGCGATCTGAACGCGGAGAGCGAGCTGAACATTAACAATGGCGGCAACACCAAGATTCAGGAGATCGTCGAGCATGCCTTCAACGGCGATAAGGAATTCGACGACATCATGGCTGATTGGAACACTGCCTGGACCGATGCGCAGACCGCGCTGGGCGTCGAAGTGAACCAGTAATATTCGGTTTGATCTCTGAAGCGAATCCTTCGGGGGCCACAGGGTGAAACCCGTGGCCCCCTTTTTTAACAGGCAAGGAGGGGGAAAAACATGACGACCGCGCCCAGTCTGACGCAGCGGAAAAAGAAGCGGAACTGGCAGAAGGTTCTGCTGATTGTCACCTTTTCGGCGGTGCCGCTGTTTCTGCTGATTTTGTTTACATATGTGCCTTTTATCAAGATGATTCAGTTCAGCTTTTACAATATGAGTTACACGAAGAATAAAGGCTTTGTGGGGCTGGCGAATTACGCGAAAATCTTTACCAAGAGCGAGTATGTGGACGCGATGCTGCTGAGCCTGTACTATATGGCGGGCGCGGTGGTGCAGCTGTCCCTGGCGCTGTTTTTCGCGACGCTTCTGACCAGCGGCGGAATCCGCGGGACGGGCATTTTCAAGGGCATCATGTTTTTCCCGTTCCTGGTGAACGGAATTGCGATCGGATATATTTTCAAATTCTTCTATACCCGCGGGTTTGTGCTCGACAGCGTGCTGCAGGCCATCGGGATTCCGCTGGAGTCACTGCCGTATTGGCTGAGGGATCAGAGTATCAACAACTGGAGTCTTGTGTTTACCTCGGTGTGGAAATACTGCGGGCAGAACATGGTGCTGTTTATCGGCGCCATCGCGTCCATCGATCCCACGCTGTATGAGGCGGCGACCATTGATGGCGCGAACAAGTGGCAGCAGTTCAAGACGATTATTCTGCCGGGCATCAAGACTGTGTTCATGCTGAATTTGATCCTGTCCATCACGGGATCTCTGAGCGCGTTTGAGCCGGCGTATGTCGTGGGCTCCATGGGCGCGAACGGCACGGCGACCTTCTTTATCAAGATTCACCAGATGGCCCATGTGACCGGGAAGGTCGGCATGGCGTGCGCCATGGCGATGGTACTGATGGTGCTGATTTTGATTTTCACGGCCGGACAGAGACTTTTCTTCCGGTATGTGATGAAGGATTCCGAGAACACCTTTGACGCGAAGGCCAATAAGGCCAAGACACTGTGGTAAGGAGGGGAGAAAAATGAGTCAGAATACAGCGGCTTCGATTGCCTCTCAAAACCGGCGCGCCGTGATTCGGCGGACGATTTTGCGGACGCTGGCGTATATTTCGCTTCTCCTGGCGTGTTTTATCGCGCTTTTGCCGATTGTATCCGCGTTTACGGTGTCCTTTAAGACGGATGATGAGTACACGAGCACCAGCGCCATGGAATTGCCGAAGGACTGGACCAATCTGGAAAATTACCGCATGGTCTGGGAAGGCAATTCTCCGAGCCAGAGCCTGCTCCGGGCGTTCGCGACCTCCGGGCTGGTTGTGGTGGTCGTGGTGTTTGTGTCGGTGATGATGGGCTCCATGCTCGGATATGTGCTGAACCGGTTTGATTTTCCGGGGAACAACCTGATCCGGAATCTGTTCCTGATCGCGACACTGATTCCGGGTATCGCGATGCAGGTGACGACCTATCAGATTATGACGCAGCTGAAGCTGGTCAATACGCTTGTCGGTTACATGATCCTGATGAGCGGCACGGACGTCATTTCCATTTACATCTTCCTGCAGTTCTTCGAGAATCTGGATGTCGCGCTCGATGAAAGCGCGGTGCTGGAAGGGTGCACGTATTTCGGGGTGTTCTTCAAAATTCTGCTTCCGCTGACGGTGCCGGCGATTGTGACGGTCGCGGTGCTCAAGGGCGTGGGCGTGTATAACGAATATTATAACGCGAACCTGTATTTGAACAGCGGAAAATTCTATACCGTGTCCACCGCGCTGTATTCGTTCAGCGGACCGTATAAATCCGCGTACAACATCATCTGCGCAGGCGTGCTGCTGACACTGCTTCCGCCGCTGGTGGTGTTCCTGGTCTTCCAGAAGCAGGTGTATGCGGGGCTGGCGAGTGGATCTGTAAAGGGGTAAGACAAATTTTTCCGCCGGTGGCGGAAGTTAAAAATTTGTCATACAGAAGCCACACAGAGCGGAGCGCGGAGACGAGCGCTGCCTGTGGCAGATGAAGCGAGTCGGAAGCGTGGTGAGCAACAAGCCATGCAAGCGAATGCGAAGCAGGGCGCCGATTGCGAACCTGACCGAGCGAAGCGAGACAGCACAGGCTGCGTCCGCGACAATGTGGCTGACGGAATAGACAATTTTGAGCCACAGTGTGGCAAATTTCAAAATTGTCTTACAGAAGGCGCACAGAGTAAAGGCAGCATAGGCTGCGTTTACGACAATGCGCCTGACGGAGAAAAAAAGGAGAGAAATCATCATGCTCAGAGACGAGATGCGGGAGCATCTGACAAAAAAGATTCTGCCGTTCTGGGAAAAGTTGAAGGACGAACAGCATGGCGGATTTTACGGGTTCATGGATGCCGATTTAAATTTGGTGCCGGAGGCGGACAAGGGTTGCATTCTGCACGCACGGATTCTGTGGTCCTTTGCCACGGCGGCGCGGGTGACCGGGGAACAGGAATACCGGGAATATGCCGACTGGGCCTTTGAAGGGCTGAAGATGTTCGCGGATCGGGAGCGCGGCGGCGTGTATTGGAGCATCACATTCGACGGGACGCCGGCGGACACGACCAAACACACCTACTGTCAAGCATTCGCGATTTACGGGCTGGCGGCGTATTACCGGCTGTGTCAAAACGCGGAAGCGAGGGAGATGGCGCGGGACCTGTACCGCGTGATTGAGGAAAAATGCACGGTGTACAACGGGTACGGTGAGGCGTACAAGGCGGACTTTTTGCCGGAGAGCAATGAGAAGCTGAGCGAGAACGGCGTCATGGCGACCCGGACGATGAACACGCTGCTGCACGTGCTGGAGGCGTATGCGGAACTGCACCGGGCGGCGCCATCGGAAGAGGTTCGCCTCGCGGCCGTGAAAGCGTTGGACCGCTTCCTGAATACTATGTATAATCCGGAGAAACGCCGGTTGGAAGTGTTCTATGACGACGAGTATCATCCGCTGCTGGACATGCAGAGCTACGGGCACGATGTGGAGGCCGGGTGGCTGCTGTGGGACGCGGCCGAGGAAGTGCTGCCGGAAGGCGAGCGGGAGCCGTACCGGAAGATGTGCCTCGATCTGGAAAGAAGCGTGCGGGAGCGCGCGTTCACCGACCGCGGAACGAAGAACGAGATCGTGAACGGTGAGGTCAACGAGCTGCGCGTATGGTGGGTGCAGGCGGAGACCATGCTCGGATTCGCGGAGGCCTGGGAGCTGAGCGGGGATGAAAGCTTCCTCGCGGATATGAAAACCGAGTGGAAGATGATTCGGGAAATGATTGTGGATCCGCGGGAAGGCGGAGAATGGTATGCGAACGTATATCCGGACGGGACGCCGGACGGGCATCCCGAGGTGGAAGAGTGGAAATGCCCCTACCACAACAGCCGGATGTGCCTGAGACTGATGGAGAAAAATTTACCGATCTGACCGGCAGGAGAAACCCTGACGGGTGAAGAAAAAGATACGGACTTCAAAAATGACCCCCCGCCAACGCGCGGGGAGAAGGAGCGAAAGATGGAAGAAATTCGGATGCTGAACGCGGGCAATCTGCCCAACATTCCCTGGCAGGAGAAGCCGGACAACTTTGTGGAAGGCTCCGCGCCCGTGTGGCGGTATACGGAGAACCCTGTGCTTGGGCGCAACCCTACGCCGGAAATTTCCCGGATTTTCAACAGTGCCGTGGTGCCGTGGGAAGACGGCTATATCGCCGTGCTCCGCGGGGAACAGGTGAACGGTATTCCGCATGTGTATCTGGGTCATTCCAAGGACGGCATTCATTGGGACGTTGAGCGCAACAAGGTGCCCTTCACCGACGAAAAGGGTGAGCCGATGCTGCCGCATTACGCCTATGATCCCCGCCTGGTGAAGGTCGAGGACACCTATTATATCATCTGGTGCACCGATTTCTACGGCGCGGCGATCGGTATGGCGAAGACGAAGGATTTCAAAACCTTTACGCGGGTGGAAAACCCCTTTATCCCGTTCAACCGCAACGCGGTGCTCTTCCCCCGCCGGGTGGGCGGAACGTATAAGCTCCTGTCCCGTCCGTCCGACAGCGGACACACGCCTTTCGGCGATATTTTCCTGTCCGAGTCTCCTGACATGACTTACTGGGGCAAGCACCGCCATGTGATGGGCGCCGGGCGCGAATGGTGGGAGAGCGTGAAGATCGGCGCGGGCGCCGCTCCGATCGAGACGACCGAAGGCTGGCTGATGTTCTACCACGGCGTGAGCTCCACGTGTAACGGGTTTGTATATTCCATGGGCGGCGCGATTCTGGATATCGACGAGCCCAGCCGCGTGAAGTACCGCTGCGAAAACTATCTGCTGACGCCGGAAATGCCGTATGAAGTGACCGGTTTCGTGCCGAATGTGGTCTTCCCCTGTGCGACGCTGCAGGACGAGGCGACCGGTCGCATCGCGATTTACTACGGATGCGCGGACACGCATGTCGGGCTGGCCTTCACGAAGGTGGACGAGGTGGTTTCCTATATCAAGGAACACAGCGTGCTGAACTACGGGGACGACGAAGCGGTTCATCATTATTGAGAAACCGGCGGAGGAGAAAAAGATGAGAAGCCGCAGTTTTGAAAGCCTGATGGAAAGCTATGAGCGCCTGCTGGCCCGGCCGAACCCGGTTGATGAACGGTTTTATAACGGCCTGTACTGCCGGTACCGGAATCCGGTTCTGACGCGGGAACATGTGCCGCCTTTCTGGATGTACGACGCGAACCCGGAGACAAATCCGTTTATGATGCAGCGCCTGGGCGTGAACGCGACGCTGAACACCGGGGCGATCAAGCTGAACGGGAAGTACTGTCTCGTGGTCCGGGTCGAGGGCATGGACCGGAAGAGCTTTTTCGCGGTGGCCGAGAGCGACCGGCCGACGGAAGGTTTCCGCTTCCGGGATCGCCCGGTGATTCTGCCGGACACGGAAAAGGCCGAGACGAATGTGTATGACATGCGGCTGACCGCGCACGAGGACGGATGGATTTACGGTGTGTTCTGCTCGGAAAGTAAAGATCCCGGGATCGCGGACCTGAGCGCCGCGGTGGCCGCCGCCGGCATTGTGCGGACGAAGGATCTGGAGAACTGGGAACGGCTTCCGAACCTTGTGACGAAGCATTCCCCGCAGCAGCGCAATGTGGTGCTGCATCCGGAGTTTGTGGACGGGAAGTACGCCTTCTATACCCGCCCGATGGACGATTTCATCGAGACGGGCAGTGGCGGCGGCATCGGGTTCGGGCTGTGCGATGATATCACCCATGCGGTGATCGACGAGGAAAAGATCATCAGCCCGAGACGGTATCATACGATCACGGAAAGCAAGAACGGTGCCGGCGCGGTGCCGATCCGGACGGACAAGGGCTGGATTCATATCGCTCACGGCGTGCGGAATACGGCGGCGGGGCTGCGGTATGTGCTGTATGCCTTTGCCACTGATTTGAACGATCCTTCGAAGGTGATTGCCGAGCCCGGCGGCATGCTGCTTGGCCCGCTCGGGCGGGAACGCGTGGGCGATGTGAGCAATGTGGTGTTCACCAACGGCGCGATCGCCGACGAGGACGGAAAAGTGTACATTTATTACGCGTCCTCCGACACGCGCGTGCATGTGGCGGAGACGGACACGGAACGCCTGAAGGATTATGTGTTTAACACGCCGGAGGACGCGCTGCGCTCGCCGGACTGTGTGCGGCAGCGGCTGAGCCTGATTGAGAAAAATCTTGCGTATTTGAAAAAGTAACCGGGAGGCAGAAAAGATGCTGAAGATTTCTCCCCTGTTCGCGGACGGCGCGGTGCTGTGCCGGAGAAAGGAAATCCGGATTTTCGGCGAGGCGGCGGACGGCGAGCGGGTATTCTGTGAACTGCGGGACGCGCAGGACAATATGCTCTGCCGCGGGACCGCGGAGACGGTGAACGGGAAATTCCTGATTCTCCTGCCTCCCCAGGAAGCCCGGACGGACTGCTCCCTGACGATTTTTACCGAGGATGAGACTTTCCGCGCGCTGGACATTGCCATCGGGGAAGTATATCTCGCGGGCGGCCAGAGCAATATGGAGCTGGAACTGCAGAATGCGCAGGAAGGGCAGGAACTGATTCAGAAGCATGTGAACCCGCTGGTGCGGTATTTCAACGTGCCGAAGTGGGGCTATTTCGGGGAGGAGCGTGACGCAGCCTGGGAAAGCGTAAAGTGGCACGCCGTGGGCCCCGGGTACGCGAAGGACATGAGCGCGGCGGCGTATTTCTTCGCGATGAAACTGCAGGAAAAGCTCGGCATCGCGGTCGGAATCATTGACTGCTATCTGGGCGGGACGTCCGTGACCTGCTGGATGGACGAAGAATGGCTGGAGCGCACGTCGGAAGGCCACCGCTACAAGGCGGAATACGCCGAGCGGACGAAGGGCAAGACCATGGAAACCTTTATGGCCGAGGAACACGCCTTCCGCACCGCGCTGGATGCGTGGAACAACAGCATGGCGGAATACAAGGCCGCCCATCCGGGATGCGCGTGGGATGACATGGTAGCGGAGATCGGGGATTGCCCGTGGAATCCGCCGGAAGGCCCCGCGTCCTGCTATCGGCCGGCGGGGCTGTATGACACGATGGTGGCGCCGGTGACGCCGATGGCGCTGACGGGCATTCTGTATTATCAGGGCGAGGAGGACACGTGCCGGACGACGATGTATGACACGCTGCTGATGTCCCTGATTGAGAAATGGCGGACGGTGTTTATGGACGAGAGCCTGCCGTTTGTGATTGTGCAGTTGCCGATGTGGATTGCCAAGGGCGCGGAGGACAGCAAGACCTGGCCGGCGCTGAGAATGATGCAAAGCCGGGTGCGCGACCGGGCGAGGAATACCGGTATGGTGTGCCTGCTCGACCAGGGCGAGTTTGACAACATTCATCCGACCAACAAGCGCGTGGTCGGAGAGCGCATGTTTGAACTGATCTGGAAAATGGTGTATCAGCAGGACGGACAGGTGAGTGCGAGAATCGTGAAGCGCACCGTCCGCGATGGCATGATGACCCTTGAGGCGGATCAGCTTCTGTCCGTGACGGACGGGCAGGAACCGGCACTGCTGGAGCTGGCCGGGGCGGACGGAAACTATGTGTCCGCGCGGGCGATGATCGAAGGCAGTGAACTGCATTTGACGGCACCCGGCGTGACGGACCCCCTGCATGCCCGGTACGCGTGGACGGATTATGGCATTGTGAACATTTTCGGCGGCAATGGACTGCCGCTGGAACCCTTCCAATTTTAAGCAAAGGAGACAAGAGGATGACAACGATTACGCTGGACACCCTTCAGAGCCGGGGAACTATTCACAAGGAGATTTACGGACATTTTTCCGAGCATCTGGGACGGTGCATTTATCAGGGTATTTTTGTTGGAAAGGACAGCCCGATTCCGAATACCCGTGGCATTCGCAATGATGTGGTGGAAGCTTTGAAAGCGATTCATCTGCCGGTGCTCCGCTGGCCCGGCGGTTGCTTCGCGGATGAGTATCACTGGGAGGACGGTATCGGCCCGCAGGAAAACCGCAAGCGCATGGTCAACACGAACTGGGGAGGCGTGGTGGAGGATAACTCTTTCGGCACGCATGAGTTTCTCGATTTGTGCGAGCAGGTCGGGTGCGAACCGTATATCAACGGCAATGTCGGCAGCGGCACGGTGAAGGAAATGGCGGAGTGGGTCGAATACCTGAACTCTGACGGGGATTCCACGACGGTGCTGCGCCGGCGCGCGAACGGGCGCGAGAATTCCTGGGGCGTGAAGTTCTGGGGCGTGGGTAATGAAAGCTGGGGCTGCGGCGGATGCATGCGGCCGGAGTATTATGCCGACGAATACCGGCGGTATCAGACCTTCTGCCGGACGTATGGCGACAATAAGCTTTACAAGATTGCCTGCGGCGCGAGTGATTTCAACTATCGCTGGACGGAAGTGCTGATGCGTGAGGCCGGAAAGATGATGGACGGCCTGTCCCTGCATTATTACACGGTGTGCGGGGAAGGCTGGGGTCATAAGACGCAGGCGACGGAGTTTGATGACACGCTGTATTACAAGTGCCTGAAAAAGGCCGCGCGAATGGATGAATTGCTGAGCGGGCATGACGCGATCATGACCCGGTATGATCCGGAAAAGCGCGTGGGTCTGATCGTGGACGAGTGGGGCACCTGGTTTGACGTGGAGCCCGGCACGAATCCCGGGTTTCTGTATCAGCAGAACACCATGCGCGACGCGCAGGTGGCGGCGATTACGCTGAACATTTTCAACCGGCACTGCGACCGGGTGCGCATGGCGAACATCGCGCAGATGGTGAACGTGCTGCAGGCGATCATCCTGACGGACGGCGCGAAGATGGTCAAGACCCCGACCTACCACGTGTTTGATCTTTTCCAGCGGCATCAGGACGCGCGGGAAATCGCGTGCAATGTGAGCGGCGCGGTCAGCGCCGGCGAAGGAGAATGGGCGCAGGCGCAGGTGTCCGCCTCCGCGTCCGAGAAGGACGGCGAGGTGACCGTGACGCTGGCGAACATTTCAATGGACCAAAATGCGGAAATCGAGATTCGCGGCGTGAAGGCCGGCGAAGTCAAAGCCCGGGTGCTCAGCGGCGAAGCGCATACCTTCAATGATTTCGACAATGCTCCGCTGGAAATTGCGGAACTGAAGGCGGAAATCGCGGACGGCGCCGTGAAGGTGACGCTCCCGCCGTGCGCGGTGGCGGAGCTGGTGCTGAAGTGATTGGAAAGCCGCCCTGCCGGAGATGCCTGCTCGAGGACATGCCGGACCAGGCGGAACTGGCGAAAAATCTCCGGGAACTGATTGACCTGATTCCGGAGGAAAACCGGACCGGGGGCGCGGAATACCGAAAGCGGCTGGAAATTTGTCGGGACTGCGGTCATTTGCGCCGCGCGACCTGTGAATTATGCGGGTGCTATGTGGAGCACCGCGCGGCTAAAAAGAAAGCCGGATGTCCGGCGGAAAAATGGTAAAGAACACCCCTGTGAGAATGAAAAGCTCACAGGGGTGAATTTTTACGCGTTTAATTTGAAATCCAGTGAAAAGCGCATGGGTTCTTCTTCTTCCGCCGGGGCGGGGAAGCCGATCTGAATGATCCGGCCGGAGAGAATACTGACCTGCGGCGGCGGGTATTGCCCGCTGACCTGCACGGTCAGACCGGGCAGCCGCCATTCATTTTCGGAAATGATGGAAGATGCCGCGCCGTCACATTCGATTTCACAGAAGATGATCATGTCCCGGCGCACATCGGACCGGACGGACATGTCGATGTGGTTGCCGTTGACCGTACCGTCAAAGAAAACGGTATGCATGTGCCGCATGATGCCGTCCTTCGTCTGCCGGAGGAGCTTGATTGTCCCCAGTTCTTCCCCGTGCCGCCAGAACACGACAAGCGGGTGCAGTTGGTGGCTGGGGTTTTTACTGCCACTCAGCGCGCCGAGCATCAGGTTCGGCGTGATATGCGCGGTGGCGGTACACAGTGCGCGGTTCCGGTCCGGGTCACCGCGCTCGGACAGTTCCCGGAACTGCCGGGTGAGGGATACATTTTCCTTCGGCGCAAAGAGCGCTTGCTTTGCGTCCTCCGGCATGCGCGGGTCGCCGAGCACCAGCAGGGTGTTGGAGTCGCTTTCGGTGCCCCACGGGGGAAAGGGATAGCTTTCTTCGCCTGCGCAGAGGTAGAAGAGGGACGGGAACGCCGTATGCGCGTTCTGTTCCAGTTCATAGGCGCGGGAATACGGACCGCAGAAGTTCCGCATGGCGGGGTTATAGAAGGCCATGACATCCTGCCAGATGCCTTCCTCCAGTTCCGTACCCAGATTTTTTAATTCATCATTCGAGCCGTACCGCCGCCAGAACCCGAGCGTGGAAAGGTCCACCCCGCAGTAGGTCGGGGAATTGAACTCGGCAATCGCGTGCAGTTCCCGGTATTTTTTCAGCATGCCGCGGGCATAGGCAAGCGCGTAGTCCCGGTATTCCGGAATGTTCAGGCGCGTGCCGAAATAATCCAGCTGGAAGACGTGCATGCATTCGATGTTCGTGTTCAGCGGGGTAAAGCCGGTGCGGGAGCGCTCGACGGCGCCCTCCAGCGCGAGACGGCAGCTTTTTTCAATCCGGGAAACGGTTTCGGGGGAAAGCGCTGTTTCGAAGTGTTCCAGCACCATGGCGAAGCACATCAGGATGAACTCCCGGGAGTTCGGCTCATAGGTGGACCAGACGACCGGCGCGGTCTCAAACAGGGATGCGCGCAGCATTTCCTCGATGTCACCGGCGTGCTCCGCGAGGGAGGAATGCTCCAGACGCATTCGGAACGCGTCCGCCATGCGTTCGTATCCGACATCCGCGGCGTACCGGCCGTAGAGCCCGAGACGGTGAACGTCCAAAACGCCCGCGGGCGGGACGGGCTCGCCGTCGTGGCGGTAGACGCCGTGGAAGATTTCGCCGGGCGCGTCGATTTGTGTGTCGATCACGGCATGAATGATTTTTTCGGCGCGGTCCGGGTTTTCGTCCGTGATTAAAAGCCCGAGGGCATAGTACATGGAGGGACGGGTGTCGTAAACGCCGTCCGGGCAGACCATGCCGCGTTCTTCGTCATACAGGGGAGTGAGATAGTCCATGGACTGGGAAACCAGTGCCCGGGCTTCACGGGACAGGGACTGACAGAGTGACATAAATTTTCCTTTCAGGTTTCAATGAATTCTTTTTCCAGACGATCCACGAGGGGCAGCAGTTCTGCGGGAGTGTGAATGGTGTATTCCGGCACTTCCTCGTCGGTTTCCGGAATCATGGAGCGGCGGGGCGCCCAGTCGATCAGCACGGAATGAATGCCGAACCGGTTCGCGCCCAGAATATCGCGCTTGAGATTGTTGCCGACCATGATGATCCGGCCTTTGTCTGCGTCGGTCAGTCCCAGCGCGTCCATCGCGGCTTGAAACATTTTTGCCGAGGGCTTGTCTTCGCCGACTTCCTCGGAGATGATCCGGGCGGAAAAAATATCCGCGAGACCGTTTCTTTCCATCGTGTTATGGAAGGACCGGACGAGCCCGTCCGCGACCATGACGACCGGGTATCCGGCATCGTAAATGGCGCGCATGGTATTATAGGCGCCGGGGATCAGATCCGCCGAAACGACGGTGTCGCCTTCATAAACCTCGGTGCCTTCGTCAACCACGGTGTCCCCGATATCCGTAAAAACGATGATGTGTTTCATTTTGCCTCCTTATTTCCCGGTGCGTTCCATTCTTTCCATTTCGGCGCACATCAGCAGGAAAGCGCCGACGCCGTGCAGGTCGTTGACAGAGACCGGACGGGCACAGTAGAAGGGATAATCGCCGACGCCCGTGCCGATGCAGACATTGCCGATCAGCAGGTCGTCGCCGTTATGCCCGAGGGAAGCGGCCACGCCGGCAAACCCACGGCGGGCGTTTTCGGCGTATTTCGCGCTCAGAAGCCCGGTGCGGACGGCTTTGGCCAGCGCGGCGGTGTACAGGCAGGAGCAGGAATTTTCCAGCCAGTTGCCCTCCTGATCGCCCTTGTCCACCACCTGATACCATCTGCCGTCTTCGGATTGGAAGGGGAGGAGCGCGCCGAGCAGTTCCTTGACCAGCGCGCCGAGAGAATCATATTCTTCCTCGGAGAGGAAATCCATTTCGTCGAGCAGCGCGACCGGCACCCACCCCATGGCACGACCCCAGTGCTCCGGAGAACAGCCGGTGACCGGATCGGCCCAGTCTTCCTTTTTTTCGCCGTCCCAGGCGTGGAAGAGCAGACCGTTTTTCGGATCCCGAGTGTGCTCAAACATGAGTTTTGGCTGCAGTAGTGTTGTCTGCTTCAGTTCCTCGTCCCCGAAACGCGCGGCGTATTCCATGGAGAACGGGCCGCCCATGTACAGCCCGTCCAGCCACATCTGTCCGGGAGTGGTGGTTTTGTGCCAGTAGCCGCCATCCGCGTCCCGGGGCGTTTGCCGGAGGCTGTCCCGGACGGAGCGGAGGCAGGACAGGTAATATTCATCGCCCGTTTCGTCCAGAATCGGATACAGCAGGATGCCGGGCTGAATATCGTCGAGCATGCCGGGGATCGCGTCTTTCATATGCCCGTCCGCGTCAAAGACGGAATCAATCCAAGCTTTCGCGTAGTCAAAATAACGGCGGTCGCCGGTGAGACGCCAGGTGTTCAGCATGCCGGAGAGAAAAACACCCTGATGATAATGGAAATGCCCTTTGGGAGGCAGGGAGGGCGCGTCAAATTTCCGCATCATGGTTTCACAGGCCTGAACGGCCAGAGACAGGGGGGAATCACTCATGGAAAGACCTCCTTACAAATCTGCTTTTGCATATCCTGTATTTATTTTAAGGGGCGCAGGGCAGTGTGTCAATGAGGGTTTTCACCCGACGAAAAGTATGATATAATCCCCTCCGATTTGATTTCGGAGGTGGGCGGATGAAAACGTATGAAAAGGAATTGCCGGCGGAATATGTGGAAGTCGGCCGGGTGGACGCGACGGAGAAAAAGTTCGCCACGAAGCTGACGATCGCGAGCTTTGTGCTGCTATTGCCGTTTGCCATTTGGGTGGGGGTGCTGTGCGGGCTCGGGCAGAAGAGCGGGACGCTGGATCTGAAAGCGCTGTGGGACGGAAGCTGGATTCCGCTCCTGGCGATTGTGTTGTATCTGGTGGCGCATGAGCTGACGCACGGGATTGCGTATAAGCTGATGACCGGGGAAAAGCTGACATTCGGGCTGACGCTGACGGTCGCGTACTGCGGGGTGCCGGATATTTATGTGTACCGCCGGACCGCGCTGATCTCGCTGCTGGCCCCGTTTGTGCTGTTCAGCGTGATTTTCGGGGGACTGACGATTTTTACGACCGGGATTCAGCATATTTACTGGCTGGTTGTGTTCGGCGTGCACTTCAGCGGGTGCGCGGGAGATTTGTATGACACGTGGCTGTTCCTGACGAAGTACAGGGATGAAAATACGCTGATGCGGGACAGTGGACCGACCCAGTGGTTTTATCAGAAGCAATCAATCTGATTCGTCTGAAATCAAAATGGCGGGAAGACCGACTGCCTGCGCGCCGGAAATGTCCGAGACCGGGTCATTTCCGACCATGACGCAATGGGCGGGAGCCAGATCGCAGCGGTCCAGCAGAATGCGGAAAAACCGTGGGGAGGGCTTTTTGATGCCCTCCGCGGAAGAAATGAAAATATGCTCAAAATAAGACGTAAGTCCCAGGGAATTCATTTCCGGGAGCGTGAAAAGCGCCTGCGCGTTGGAGAGAAGTTCGATCCGGCGGCCGGCGCTTTTCAGTTTTTCCAGCATCGGAATCGTGTCGGAATACAGCGTGAGCTTTCTTGTGGACAGAGCGCGAAACAGGATGGCGGTGTCTTCAATTTCCGCTTCTGATGGGGATACATTTTTTGCTTCGTACAGGCGGCGGAAAACATTTCCGATGTCCGGCTCGATCAGGTTTTCCGGCTCGTCGGGGAGTTTTTTGCGGCATGAAATGATTTCATCTCTGACAAAGGCGTGATAGGCCTTCCGAAGCTCCGGACCGATCCACGGCGCGCCCTTCAGGGTATAAAATTCCGCGGTCTTCCGCCAGAGATACGGATTGCTTTCATTGGTCCGGATGTCAATCAGGGTTCCGTAAAGGTCAAAGATGATTGTGTCATAGGAAAGCAGCTGTTCAATGTCCAGACGCATGGGCGGGCTCCTTTATGTATTAATTTTCCCCGAGAAGAATCAGCATATCTCCGTTTTGAATATCCATGATTTCATTCAGCCCCGGATTAAAGAAGTTCTGATTTTTGTATCCGTCACGCTTGTTCAGTCCGAGGAACACATAATGATACGTCAGCGTGACATTCCGTAAATCCGCGACGCTGATTTGACCGACACAGCCAAAGTCCGCGGCGGGTTTCAGATAAATTTCATTGCCTTCGTTGGACAGGATTTCTCTCAGTGCGTCACTTAATTCGGGACTGTGGGCCAATTGCGCCAGGAAGAGTGACATCATATTGGAAGCTACAATATAATCAATGGAATCATTGCCCGGGGCGACCAGATTCAGATTACGTTCGCTGATTAATTCGGCGGAAATATTATAATTGAGGTGATGTTTTTCCCGCAGTTCGGTTAAGCGAAGAATCATGATGATGCAGCGCATATCGGATTCGTCGATATTTTCCATGCGCTCGTTCAGGACAACAACATGCTCCATTTCGCGGACGAGGTCAAGCAAAGCGCCGTCCTGATACACATCCGTATTAACGAAGGAAATTCGCATTTGAGGCCGGATTTCCTTCAGCGCTTCGATGACTGTTTTCGCCTGATTTTCATTCAGGTTGGCCAGCTGAACGTTGAATATATCTTCAGGCAGTTCTTTCAAAATGGTGGACAGGACAGGGCTGTAGCCCAAAATCACGATATCGTGTTCCAGTTTTGTGTGGGTGAGATCGGTGAAATGATCCGCAGGATGAAGAACCGGCTTTTGACTGACGATATGCGCGCTGTCTTTGGTTTCGGAGAATACGATGATATGATCGTCCGGTTCGATTTTTTGGTTTGCGTTCGGATTCAGAAAGACCCTGTTCTCTCTGTACAACCCGACCGGGACGCCTTGATCAAGACAGAGGGAAAGATCCTTAAAACTCATGCCGACAGAGCCCGGAATGGATACGGAGTACAATTCGGAACCTTCGAAATTGAAGATTTCCTCAAATGTTTTGGATAAGCCGGCTTGTGTGCAGGAGTGCGCGAGGATTTTCGCAAGCATTTCATAGGTGTGAAATACGCTGACATTATGACGCGCAGTGACGGATTCCGGGAAATGATATTTCCGGCTGGAAACCAACGCGGAAATCGTTGCTTTGGAATTCGGGTACGCCCGGAGGGATTTTGTGACAGCCAGTAAAACTTTGGCGGTATCCAGATCGGACATGGGGTTGATAATGACGGAACGGCATTTGGAGACGGAACATTTTTCGTATGAAGCCGGATCAAAGATATTAACGGTCCTGCAAACCAGTGTGATATTGCCGGGAATATTAATATTTTCCTGAATGCCGGTTTCCATTTCGTCTTTTTCCAAATCGGCGGCAATCACCAGACAGCAGGGTTTGTCTTCCGCGGCGAGGATCAGTTGTTGAATTAATGTAAATTCGCCGGGTTGGTAGCCGACAATAATAAAATGATCCGATTCAAGGACTTTGGAGTTGCCGCGCTTGAGGCTTTGCATTTTTTCCTCAATGGCGGATGAAAAAATACCGATCAGCAAGCTGGTGAACAGCAATCCGATGATGGCGCCCAACGCCATCAGGATCCGATAGGCGATATTTCCGTCCTCCGCATAGGGCATCCAACTGTTGATGACGGTCGCGAAACTGTCCCAGATGGTCGCCTCGGGTCCGGCGTCTTCGTTCAGCCGGAAAAGAATGATCAGAGATGCGATCAGTGCAATGGCGATCAGCGTAATAATCAGCAAAATACGAATCAGCGCAAGGCTGCCGTGGGACATCCGGTTATCCAGCCAGTATTGAAATTTTTCTTTCAGAGAGGGTTTCTGTGAATTGGATTGGGTTTCCCGGTTCATGATTTCCTCCATAACGCAAATGCAATTTTTGATGCGGCGGCAAAGCCGGATATGTGAAAAGTTAAATACTGCTTGAATTATAATCTGTTTCTGGGACCATTGCAAGAAAATGAACGAATTGA
>Ga0065709_1029422_pt1 | contig 23346 bp, 8 predicted proteins | sample Hoacrofraction14_2_FD_59096 | JGI IMG/M metagenome (GOLD analysis project Ga0065709, IMG submission 59096) | Hoatzin crop microbial communities from Cojedes, Venezuela, sample from fiber fraction 14 v1 | ecosystem: Host-associated > Birds > Digestive system > Esophagus > Crop | place: Venezuela...
AAAAGCAAAGGGGATTGCGAAATCATGCGCAATCCCTTTATCCATCAGCCTTTGAAGGGCGTTTTCGGTCAGAATGTATAACTTTCCCTTCAGAAAACGAAGGGCATCGTTTTTGAGAACGAGCGCAGTCGTTCCGGAAAAGGACTGTGGTCGTTCCGGAAAAGGACTGCGGGGATTCTATTATATAATATGTACGCGTACATTATTTATATATGGCGCGCGTTGCTTTTTGCAGGTTGAAAAGTGGGGGATGCGGCGGGGGTGAACATATTTTTTGGGGCGTTTTGTTACATTTTTTTAAGAGTATTTGCAAAGTTTTCAAAATTATTGTCTATTTTTGCAAATGAGAAATGATGATAATACTGCAAAAACAACAAAAGTACAAATAAATTAAACTAATCAACACTCGGAATGAAAGAGAAGAACTTGGTGAAGCATGCCGCGCAAGTGGTTGCTTGTCTGTGTGTTTTGTTCCTGGGCGCTGCGTTGGCTGGATGTTCTGACGATTACAAGTGGGACGATGAGGACCCTGATTTTCTGAACACGAGCATCTATGACTATCTGCAGAGCGAGGGGAACTTCACGAATTTCCTGCAGTTGATTGACGACTTGAACTACAGCGAGGTGCTGGCCCGCACGGGCAGCAAGACGCTGTTTGTGGCAGACGATGACGCGTTTGCGAAGTTCTATGCGTCGAACGACTGGGGCGTTGGCTCTTACGGAGAGCTGACGGTGAGCCAGAAGAAGTTGTTGCTGAATTCGGCAATGATTAACAATGCTTATCTCATTGAGATGATGTCGAGCACGACGGGTCCGGTGGCCGGGCAGTGCCTGCGCCGTGAGACGGCGCTGACGGTGCTCGACAGCGTGCCGCACCTCTATGCGAAGGACTTGCCGGTGAGCTACAATGCTGAGGACAAGGACTACTGGGCTCGCTGGCGCGACGACGCGAAGGGCGGCATCTATATTGCGCTTGACAACACGAGCGGCATGATGACGCATTTCCTCGCGACGCAGATGGCGAACAAGGGCATCACGGATGAGGATTTCAAGATTATCATGGGCGTGGAGCGCGAGAAGAGCGATGCGTATGTGTATGACTGCAAGGTGGTTGAGCAGGACATCACTTGCCAGAATGGCTATATTGACCGCCTGGACAAGGTGCTGGTGAATCCGCAGAACATGGCGGAGGTGCTTCGCACGAATGGCTCGACGAATATTTTCAGCCACTTGGTGGACCGTTTCTCGGCGCCGTTCTTCAGCCAGAGCCTGACGGACAGCTACCGCCTGCTCTACGGCAACGACGTGGACAGCGTGTGGGAGAAGCGCTACTTCACCACGCAGGAGTATCGCCCGCTGACGAGCGATGCGGGCACTGACCCGAAGGGTGACCCGAATGGTTCGAAGGTGAACTACGGCCTGCTGTTCGACCCGGGCTGGAATCAGTATCAGCCGAGCGACAAGATTGAGAAGGAGCAGGACATGGGCGTGATTTTCGCGCCGACGGACGCTCGCCTCTATGAGTATTTCTTCGCGGACAACGGCGGCGGCAAGTTCTTGCTCGAGGCCTACGCGCCGGAGGAGATGGAGCAGGTGAAGAGCGCGACGGACTATGAGAATATCTACCGCGCGCTGGACCAGATTCCGCGCAATGTGATTCAGGCGCTCATCAACAACCTGATGAAGGAGCAGTTCTGCAACGCCGTGCCGAGCAAGTTCGAGACCATCAAGGACGATGCTCAGGACCCGATGCTCGACGAGACGCACTTGGACAAAATCAACGACGTGATTTTGGCGAACAACGGCGCCATCTACCTGATGGACGAGGTGCTGACGCCTGCGCAGTATGCGGCAGTGAGCGCTCCGGCCTACGTGAGCCAGGACATGAAGGTGATGAACTACGCCATTCAGAGCCTGAAGTGGAACGGGGAGAACAAGAATTTCTACGCCTACTTGCTGGCCATGAGCAGCCGCTTCAGCCTGTTTGTGCCGAAGGACGGCTTCTGGTATGTTGACCCGGCGTCGTTCGCCATCACGAGCGGCACGCCGCGCGCCATCTACTTCGAATGGGACGACGCGAAAAACACGGTGAAGGGCACTTCCTACCCCATCACTTACGATTTCACCACCGACACTTACAGCATCAACACGAGCAGCCCGCTGAGCACTGGCGCTGCCACGACCAACGAGCTGTATGACCGCCTGAACGACATTCTTGAGACCCACACCATTGTGCATGAGGACAAGAGCGACATTTCGGGCATTGACGAGACGGAGACGGGCGTGGAGTGCAACCAGCACTACTTCCTGTCGAAGAACGGCGCGCCGGTCTATGTGAAGAACGCTACGCAGCGCGCCAGCGGCATGCAGGTGCAGGGCGGTTGGGGCAATCAGCACAACGAATGGAGCACGGTGACGCGCTTCGACGACAAGACGCGCGAGACGAACGGCAACGGAAACGGCATGGCCTACCAGCTCGACGCGCCGCTGGTGCCCACCATCGAGTCGGTCTATAGCATGATGTACAACAACCGCGACAAGTACGGGCAGTTCTTCGAGCTGTGCCTCACCGACAACCAGGAGGTGCTGGAGGCGCTGGAGGGTTACCTGAACCGCGACGAGGACGGCAACAAGATTTACAGCAGCACGTCGGAATACCTGAACCGCTACACGATATTCGTGAACAACGGCGGCATCCCCTGCTACGACAAGCAGACGGGAAGCGTTGCCTCGAGCGCCACGAACGTGCGCTTCTTCAACAACTACCGCTACACGGTCTATCTGCCCACCGACGCTGCCATTGAGGAGGCCATCAGCAAGGGCCTGCCCACTTGGGAAAGCATCCGCGAGTATCTGGAGCTGGACAAGGAGGCCGAGGAGCGCAGCGAGCTGAGCGAGGCCGAGGAAGAGGCGCGCAACCAGAAGGCAGCGGCCATGGTGACGACGCTCATCAACTTCATCAAGTACCACTTCCAGGACAACAGCGTCTTTGCCGACGCCCCCGCCCTTGCGGCAACGCAGTATGAGACGGCCACGCTGAACAGCGAGACGGGCATCTACTGCAAGGTGACGGTTTCTTCCGACGGCAACAACACGCTGAAGGTGACCGATGCCACGGGCCAAAGCTACAGCGTGGACGGCAGCTTCAAGAACAAGCTGGTGCGCGACTACGTGCTCACGGGCAGCGGCAACTCGCGCCTCATCAGCGCCTCGTCGTTCGCCGTGATGCACGGCATCGATGGCGTGCTGAACTACAAAGCGCTGACGAACGGGCGCTACGACAGTGACTGGGCCAACGTGAACGCTGCGAAACGCCTGGTGAGAAAGTTTAAAATCACCAAATAAGCAGGAAGACTATGAAACACCTATATAAATATATAATGTGCATGGCAGCCGTGCTGCTCAGCACTTCAGCCCTGGCTCAGCACCGCATCACCGGCCGCGTGTTCGACGAAATCGAAGGCATTCCCATGGCCAACGTGGTGGAGCGCGACGCCAACAACCGTATTGTGGAGCACGCGGTGACCGACATGAACGGCAACTTCAGCATGGTGGTGAAGAACACGAAAGACCACCTCGTGGTGTCCTACATCGGTTACCAGACGGTGAACCTGCCCATCGGCAACCGCACCAAATTTGACATCAAGCTGCAGAGCAACACCACGCTGAAGGAAGTAGTGGTGAAGGCCAAGCCGAAGACGCAGAGCAACGGCATGACCATCCCCATGAAGGAAGTCTCTGTGGCCACGCAGACCATGCAGATGGAAGACGTGGAAGGCCTGAGCTTCGCCAGCGTTGACGAGGCCATGCAGGGCAAAATCGCCGGCCTCGACATCATCAGCAACTCCGGCAACCTGGGCTCCGGAACGAGCATGCGCCTCCGCGGCGTGAGCACCATCAACGGCAGCGCCGAGCCGCTCATCGTGGTCGATGGCAACATCTTCGACCTGCCCGACGACGTGAGCAGCGTGAACTTCGAAGACCTCGACAACGAGGAGCAGTTCGCCACCCTGCTGTCGGTGAACCCCGAAGACATCAAGGAAATCAAAGTGCTGAAGGACGCCGCCTCGGCCGCCATCTGGGGCTCGCGCGGCGCCAACGGCGTGCTCGAAATCACCACCCGCCGCGGTGTGAGCGGAAAGACGAAAATCAATTTCTCCTACCGCTTCACGGGCTCGTGGATGCCGCAGGGCCTGAACATGCTCGACGGCGACGGCTACACCATGATGCTCAAGGAGGCCTACTTCAACCCGAAGCAGAGCAGCGCAACCTCCAACATGGTGGAAATCAACTACGACCAGAGCCGCCCTTCCTACTACTACAACTTCAACAAGAACACGGACTGGGTGGATGCCGTGAAGCAGTTTGGCCAGACCCACAACTACTACCTGACGCTCACCGGCGGTGGCGAGAAGGCCAAGTTCCGCATCAGCGGCGGCTATGACCACCAGACAGGTACCATCATCAAGCAGGTGCTCGACCGCTTCTCCACCCACGTGGTGCTCGACTACGACGTGAGCGACCGCATCCGCTTCTCGTCCAACTTCCTGCTGACCTACACCGACAACCAGCGCAACTGGGACGGCAGCAGCACCAGCGCCATCCTGAGCCGCGCCTACAGCGCCATGCCCAACATGAGCATCTGGGAATATGCCTACGACCCCATCACTGGCACGGCCTACCGCACGGGCGACTACTACAAGATGCTGCCCACCTACGACAGCGAAGGCGAAACGCCCGACGGATACAGCAGCAAGTATCTGAGCGACATGAAGAGCAACGGCAACCCCGTCGCCATGGCCAACCGCGCCTTCAACGACCAATCGACCTACAAAATCACGCCGCAGTTCAACCTCCGCTACAAGCTCCTCGGCAAGGACAGCGACAGCCACCAGCTCGACCTCAACGCCGAGATGTACATGAGCATCTACAACGAAAGCGTGAACACCTATTTCCCCAACTCCCTGACCACCAATGCCTGGTCGAGCGGCGTGAACACCACCAGCAACTCCGAGTATAAGAGCTTGGAAATCACCAACCGCGAGACCCTCATCTACACGCCCAAGTTCAACAACGAGGACTGGAGCGCCAGCGCCATGCTCCGCTACGAAATCACGAGCGGCGACGGCACGCGCCAGAGCGTGGGCAACAGCGGCATTCCTACGGGCATCACCTCCTCGGTGGCCACGGGCTATCTCACCAACACCTACTCCTACAGCTCGCAGTGGCGCAGCATGGCCCTGCGCGCCTCGTTCCACTTGGCCTACCTCGACGGCCGCTACAGCTTCGACACCACGCTGAGCCGCGACGGAAGCACCAAGTTTGGCGCAGGCAACAAGTGGGGCACGTTCTACGCCTTCTCTGGCCGCTGGAACATCAGCGACGAACCTTGGTTCCGCCCCCTCACCCGCTACGTCAGCCTCCTCTCCTTCCGCCCCAGCTGGGGACGCGTGGGACGCCAGCCAGGCAGCGAGTACCTCATGTACAACAAATATGGTGACTACGGCGTCTATGGCTCCGGAAGCACGCTCCACAGCGCCATCAACCCGCAGAACCTGCGCCTCACCGACTTGAAGTGGGAAACCACCGACTCCTGGAACTTCGGCTTCAACGTCAACTTCCTGGAGGACATGCTCAAGTTCGACATCAACCTCTACTCCAAGAAGAGCCACGACCTGCTCATGGCCAACACCGGCATCCCCGGCAGCACTGGCTTCGGCAGCCTCTCGTGGAAGAACGTGGGCGAACTGAAGAACGAGGGTTGGGAACTCTACATGAGCACCGGCAAATTCCTGAAGAAAGGCAAGTTCTCCATGACCGCCTCCTTCAACATCGCGCAGAACATCAACACCATCACCAAGATGGATGCCACCGTGCTCTCGTCGATGAACGGCGACTTCAGCTACAAGAACGCCACCTACCTGCAGCGCATCCAGATTGGCAACGCCGTGGGCAGCATCTACGGATTCAAGTACAAGGGCGTTTACCGCTACGACTATGAGCACAGCGGCTACACCGACGAGTCGCGCAACACCTACGGCGACAACACCGCCGCAGCGGCTGCCGAGCGCGGCGAGAACGCCACCTGCCCCGTGGTGACCGACGAGAACGGCAACATCCTCTACGACTCCAAGGGCAATCCGCTGAAGATGTACTACAACTACGGCGGCACGAACTACGAATTCAAGGGCGGCGACGTCATCTACGAGGACATCAACCACGACGGCCAAATCAACGAGCTCGACATTGTCTATCTGGGCAACTCCAACCCGAAGTTCAACGGCGGTTTCGGCCTCAACTTCTTCTACGGGCAGTGGACACTCAAGCTCTCGTTCAACTACCGCCTGGGCAACAAAATCGTGAACATGGCACGCCTGAACAACGAATCGATGCGCGGCAACACCAACCAGAGCCGCGCCGTGGCATGGCGCTGGCGCAAGAACGGCGACATCACCGAAATCCCCCGCGCCATGAACGCCAGCATCGGCGAGTCGTACAACGCCCTGGGCAGCGACCGCTACGTGGAGAAGGGCGACTACCTGCGCCTGCAATACATGCAGCTGGGCTACAACGTGCCCGCCAAGTTCTGCAAGCGCATCGGCATACAGAGCCTCAAGTTCTCGGCATCGGCCAACAACCTGCTGTGCTTCACCAAGTACACCGGCGTTGACCCCGAAGTGAGCTACGGCTCGTGGGGCGTCTGCTACGACAGAAGCAAGACCCCGCGCTCCAAGTCCTTCACCCTCAACATGAACATTGGTTTCTAAAAAGAACGCCTTCCTTTCCGGAAACGATGCCCTTCGTTTCAGAAAACGATGCCCTTCGTTTTGAAAAAAGAAGACCTTCGTTTCAGCAAACGACAGCCATCGTTTCCAGAGGAAGAAAAGTCAAGACCATAAAATCAACAGCAATTATGAGACTAAGACAATATAAAAAAGGATTGCGGACCGCAGCGCTTCTGCTGCTCGCCGCCATCGCGCTGCCCTCGTGCGATGACTTCCTCACCATCACGCCCAGCAACTCCATTCCCGAAGAGGAATTCTGGGAGGACAAGAGCGACCTCGAAGGCGTGGTCACGGCCTGCTATGCGCGCCTCATCAAGAGCGACGTCATGAGCCGTTTCATCACTTGGGGCGAGCTGCGCAGCGACAATTTCGAGCTCACCACCGGCGTGACCAACGAGAATGTGCGCAACATCATGAATGCCAACCTGCTCAGCACCAACGGCATCTTCGACTGGACGTGCTTCTACAACTGCATCAACTATTGCAACAAGGTGCTCGACCACGGCGAAGAGGTGGTGGCGCGCGACGAGAGCTTCTCCGAAGGCGACTGGCGTCCCATCCGCGCCGAAATGATTGCCCTGCGCGCTTTCTGCCACTTCTACCTCGTGCGCACCTTCGGCGAAGTGCCATACGTCACCACGAACTACGACAACGACGGCCAGGACTTCAGCATTGAGCAGAGCACGCAGATTGAAGTGCTCGACAACATCATCTCCGACCTGGAGAGCGTGAAGGGCGAAGCCATGGTGGACTACGGCAACACCGTGGACAACAAAGGCAAAATCACCCGCAAGGCCGTCTATGCCATGCTCGCCGACGTCTATCTCTGGCGCGCCAGCCTCAAGGCCGGCAACAGCACCATCGGCGGAACTTCGGCCGAGAGCGACTACCAGAGCTGCATTGACTGCTGCGACTGGGTGATGGAGCAGATGCTGGCCGACTACAAGAAGGACCAGAAGAATCAGTCAATCAGCGGCTCCGACGACCTGGAGCTGGAAGACCTGCTCATCCCCAACGTGGACTCCTCCACCAGCCTCTTCGGCAGCAGCGTCACCGGCGCCTTCGACAATATCTTCGGAACGGGCAACAGCCGCGAGAGCATCTTCGAACTGCAAATCGACGGAACGAACAACAGCAACGACATGGTGAACACCTGGTTCTACAACCTGAAGGAACAGAAGACCGGCACGCTCGTCTGCGCCAACAGCCTGATGCAGAGCGTGGACGCCAATCCCAACCAGGAGCTGCCCGGAAGCATGTTCACCAAGACCGACTACCGCCGCTGGGAAACGGCGCAGGCCAAGAGCAGCGACCAGACGGAATACCCGCTCGCCAAGTATATTTACCGCACCATGGAGCAGTATAACGGGACTAGCACATCGGGCATGAAGGACAACACGGACTTCAACACCATCGTGGTGAGCGTGAGCACCTCCTACCCCAACCCCAGCAACTGGATTGTCTATCGCCTGAGCGACATGATGCTGATGAAGGCCGAGGCCATTTCACAGCTCTACAGCGACGAGGACAACCTGAAGGAAGCGTTCCAGCTGGTGCGCTCCATCTTCAAGCGCTCCAACCCCTACGCCTACGAGAACAAGCCGGCCAGCACCGACTCGCTCAGCTTCGAGAGCTTCAACTCGCAGGAGGCCATGGAAAACCTTGTCATGGCAGAGCGCCAGCGCGAGTTCGTGGGCGAAGGCAAGCGCTGGTTCGACCTCGTGCGCTATGCCCAGCGACACGGCGGCACAAGCGAGATGCTCGACATGCTCACCCGCAAGTATGGCGACAACAAGAAGGCCATTGAGGCCAAGCTCGCCTCCCTGCAGTCGCTCTTCTCGCCCATCTACACCGACGAGCTGAAGAACAACCCGCTGCTCCACCAGAACGAGGTGTGGAACGACAGCGAAAGCACTTCGAAAACCGATGAGCTTTGATTCGCATCGCGCGCCTATATATAATAAGGAGTAAGAAACGATTGCACGACAAAGCCAAAAACTTCGTTTACCACACAACAACATATAGCATCACACCACTATGAAATCATTGAGAAAACATATCGGAATCGCAGTTCTTCTGCTCTGCGCCACCGCCATGGGCCTGGGCAGCTGCAAGGAGAACATCGACGACAGCGACCTCTACACCTTCACGGGCGAGATGATGATTGACCACTTCGTGAACCATCCCGACACGTTCAGCAACTATCTCGCCATTCTGGAGAAGGTGCATCCCAGCAACCGCAGCGAAAGCACCATGTATGAGCTGCTGAAGGCGCGCGGCAACTACACTTGCTTTGCGCCCACCAACGAGGCAGTGCAAAGCTATCTCGACTCGCTCTTCCAGGCAGGGCTCATCAGCAGCGCGTCGGTGGACGAAATCACCGACAGCGTGGCAGAGGCCATCGTCTTCAACAGCATCATCGACACGGGCAACTCCACGGCCTACGCATCAACGTCGTTCGACGACCCCATGCCCACCAACAACATGAACGACCGTCCGGTGCGCGTCACCTACGGCGTATCGGGCAGCGTGAACGCCAGCGGCGACACCATCAGCACCACCGACATCTACATCAACATTGCCTCGAAGGTCATTGAAAAGGACATTCAGGTGGAAAACGGATACATCCACGTCATCGACCACGTGATTTCGCCCTCCAACGCCACCGTGGGCGACCTCATTCAGAGCACCGAGAACACCACATTCTTCGGCGAACTGCTCAACGCCACAGGCTGGGACCAGCAGATGCTTTCCTACCGTGACTACGACTACGACGACAAGGACGAGGCCGGCACCACCTACAAGGGCAGCAGCGGCAACTGGGAAGGCAAATATCCCGAGCACCGCTACCTGAAGTACACCGTCTTCGTGGAGACCGACTCCGTGTTTGCCGCCAATGGCATCACCTCCATCGACGACCTGAAGAACTACCTGAAGGCCAATGCCTACTACGACGCCAACACCACCTACGACGATGACTACGAAAACGAGGACAACGCCGTCAACCAGTTCGTGGCCTACCACATCGTGAAAGTGGGACTCGACTGGAGCAACATGGTGATGTGGTCCAACGAATACGGCTTCAGCAACGCCAACCTGAACGACGGCAAGCAGTTCCGCGTGAACGTTTGGGAATACTGGGAGACCATCGGCAAGCACCGCCGCACCATCAAGATTACCGGCATCCGCGGCAATCAGAAGCGCATCAACCGCTACGCCACCTACAACCAGAGCACCTACCGCGAGGTCAGCTCGCAGGTGTGGGACGAAGGCATCGCCGTGGAGCAGACCAATGGCAACTACGACAACAACTCGCTCAATGGCTACTACTTCCCCATCGACGGCATCCTGCTCTGGACCGAGGACGTGCCCAACAAGGTGCTCAACGAGCGCATGCGCTACGACATCTGTGCCCTGCTGCCCGAAATGATTTCCGCCGGCTGCCGACTCAACCGCAACAACAGCTGGTATTTCACGCCCGACTACTTCGACAACATCCCCTCGATGAGCGACCAGACCGAGTTTGAGTACCTACCCAACACGGCGGGCGCCGGAAGCAGCGGCAGCTGGCTCAACTACCAGAGCGACGAGTTCAACATCCGCGGCGTCTATGACTTCGTGATGAAGCTGCCGCCCGTGCCCTACACCGGCACCTACGAAATCCGCTACGGCGTCAATGCCAACGGCAACCGCGGCATGGCCCAGATTTACGTGGGAACCAACCCCAACAACCTGCCCGCCATCGGCATTCCTATCGACCTGCGCATTGGCGGCGGAAGCTCGCTCGTGGGCTGGAAGAGCGACGCCTCGCTCGGCAGCACCGATGCCATCGACGAGCTCGACAAGCAGATGCGAAACAACGGCTACATGAAGGGTCCGAAATACTTCTGCCCCGCATCGGGCGTCTCTGGCCGCGACTGCCAGAACTGCCTGCGCCGCGTGATTTTCACCGGACAGCTCAATGCCGGCGAAACCTACTACATCCGCTTCAAGTCGGTGCTCAACAGCACGCAGAGCGAATTCTTCTACGACTACCTCGAGCTCGTGCCAAAGTCCATCTACAACGGCGAAGTGGCCGAGGACAAATGGTAAAGCATTTTTCGCCAAATCCTAAAAACACACGATAAGACCATGATGAAAATGACAAGAAACAATATAATGTGGACGGCCGCCGCACTGCTCCTCGGCATCGCGGCCACCGTCTCCTCCTGCAGCGACGACCACTTCGACATCAACGGCGAGGTGAGCGGACGCCAGAGCGTTTGGGAGAACATCGCCAGCCAAAGCGAACTGAGCGAATTCGCCGACATCCTTTCCAGCCTCTACTACTCCAAGAGCGAGGGCAATCCCACGGCACAGACCTACGCCGACCTCTTCAGCGGCGACCAGACCTTCACGGTGTGGGCGCCGAAGAACGGCACCTTCGACTACGCCACATGGAAAGCCCTGCTCAACGATGGCACCGCCGCCAGCGCATGGAAGGTGGAGACCGAGCTCGTGCGCAACTGCATGGCACGCTACACCCACCTCGTGAGCGGAAGCGGAGTGGACAAGTTCGACCTCTTCAGCAACAAGAGCGCAACCATGGACTGCGCCGCATACACCATCAACGCCCTCACCATGACCCAAGTGAACCTGGGCAGCAACAACGGCGTGGTGCACATCACCGACGGCAACATCGCCTACCTGCCCAACCTCTACGAATTCCTCGGCACGCGCAGCGACCTCGACAGCATCGCTGACTTCATCTACAGCTTCGAGGAAGAGATGTTCGACGAATCGGCCAGCACCCAGGGACCCACCATCGACGGAAACATCACCTGGGTGGACAGCGTCACCACGCTCTACAACGCCTACCTGCGGAGCCGCTACCTCGACGCACGCATCGACCGCGAGGACAGCCTCTACGCCATGGTCATCCCAACCAACAAGGCATGGGCAGCGGCCTACGAGCGCGTCAAGCCCTACTTCAACTACCAGCAGGAATATCAGCAGACCATCACCACCGTTTCTGCCGACGGAACCGAGAGCAGCGAGACCAAAGTGACGACCATGACCGACGAAGAGCTCGACAGCATCACCAAGTTCCGCATCCACGACGTCATTGCTCGCAACCTCGTCTTCAACACCACCGAGCAGTATGGCCACACCGTTGACCAATACTCCGTGGAAGGCGCCTGCGACTCCTTGCTGAGCACCTACGGCACCACTTTCTACGACCCCAACAGCGCACGTCTCTTTGCCGGAACGCAATACGAAACGCTGAGCAACGGCTACGCTTTCGTGGTGGACGAATGGAACTACAAGCCCCTCGACGCTTGGGTCTTTGAGCGCGAATTCGAAGCCGAGCGCGTGTGGGAAACCTACAGCAACTGCACACCTACCACGCAGAAACTCTCCATCAACTATTCCTACGAGCTCAACGGCGAAACCGTGGACACCATCATCGAGGAGACCGTCCTCGTGCTCACCCCCACCCGCTCCACGGGCAACACTTCCGCCACCTTCCAGCTGCCCAACACCCTCTCGTGCAAGTACGACATCTATGCCGTCATGGCCTGGAACACCGACGCCGCAAGGCCCTACCAGTTCCGCGCCTACCTCAACTACCACCAGAACGGCAAGACGGCGCGCCGCCAGCAGCTCAGCCCCATTGAGGGCGTCAACGGCACCGGACGCTACTTCCAGACCAAGGCGCCCCACGTGGACGACAACGGCATCCTGCAGTGGAACGACAGCGTGCTCGTGGCGCAGGACTTCGAATTCCCCTTCTGCTACTACGGCTTGGAGGATGCCTACGTCACGCTCGAAATCGGAAGCTACATGACTTCCTCGCAGCGCACCACCTACACCAACGAGCTGATGATTGACAAAATCGTCCTCGTGCCTAAAGTTGACGAAGAATAAAGCAAATGAGTCCATCCTGTTTGAAAACAAAGACCTTCCTTTGCTGAAACGAAGGGCATCGTTTTCCAAAACGAAGACCTTCCTTTTCCAAAACGAAGACCTTGCTTTCAAACCCTCAAAACCACAAGAATAAAAACATCCCACAAAATATGAAGAAAGAAATCTTATTCTCAGTCTTTCTCAGCGCCCTGGCACTGCCCATGAGCGCGCAAGACGTGGAAGAGACCGAAATCGTGGAAACCGACAGCGTGGTCGTGACGGCGCCGCAGCACAAGAAGCCCCTCCCCACCTACGCCATGAAGGAAGTGAGCGGATATGTTTACGACGCTGCCACACGCCAGCCCATCGACGGAGCGCGAGTGGGCGCATACAACGACAGCCGCTACTCCACGATGACCGATGAGCAAGGACGCTACACGCTGAGCGTGCCCACATTCGTGCAGTCGCTCTATGTCAGCGTGCCAGAATACAACAGCGTGCAAGTGGGCATCGGCAATGCCACCACCGCACCCGACGCCGCGCTCTACAGCAGCGCGCTCAAGGGATTCTACCAGCCCGAAACACCCATCACCTCCGCCAGCAAGGCGCTCGTGGACAAGACCACCAGCGTGAGCATTGACGAGGAAATTGAGCGCACCCTTGCTGGCGACATCCGCACCATCAACCGCACCGGCATGCGCGGGCAAGGCGCTGCCATGTTCATCCGCGGACTCAATTCGCTCAACCTCAACGCGCAGCCGCTCATCATCCTCGACGGAATGATGCTCGACATGCAGCTCGACCGCGCCACCATCCACGACGGATTCTTCAACAACATCCTCGCCGGCATCGACCCCGAGGACATCGAGAGCGTTGAGGTGCTGAAGAACGCTACTTCGCTCTACGGCGCACGCGGCGCAAACGGCGTGGTGCTCATCAACACCAAGCGTGGCAACAGCATGGCAACCCGCATCAACGTCACCCTCAGCGGTGGCTTTGAGCTCGCGCCCAGCTACACGCCCATGATGAACGGCAGCCAGTACAAGAACTACGTCAGCGACCTCATCGGCACCACCGAGTTTGGCCAGAACAACTCCACCGCGGGCTATTCCATCCCCTTCCTCAACGACAACCCCGACTACTACTGGTACCCCATGTACCACAACAACACGGACTGGAGCAAGGGCCTCTACCGCACGGCCTTCACGCAGAACTACAAGGTGGGCGTGCAGGGCGGTGACGAAGTCGCCATGTACAACCTCTCCCTCGGCTACAGCAATGCGCAGTCAACCGCCAAGGAGAACGGTTTCCAGCGCCTCAACATCCGCTTCAACACCGACATCAAGCTGCTCAAGGACCTCTCCACGCAGCTCGACGTCTCCTACTCGCGCATGACCTACAACCTGCGCGACAACGGATGGGCCGAAAGCTACGACGCAAGCACCATCTCTTCGCCCAATGTCCTCGGACTCATCCAGTCGCCGTTCCTCTCCAAATATGGCTACTACACGGGCGACGACATGAAGCTCCACCAGTCCTCCGTCTATGCCGGCAAGTACTACGATGACGACAACTACCCCTTCGCCTTCGCAAGCAAGTATGGCACGAATGCCGCGCTCGCCAATCCCTATTGGATTCTCAAGAACGGCGATGGCACCAACAAGAACAACCAGGAGGTCACGCAGTTCACCCTCAACATCATGCCCAAGTGGGTCATCAACAGCCACCTCTACCTCACCAACCGGTTTGCCTACCAGCTCAACCGAACCAGCGAGAAATACTACCTGCCCGAAGCCGGTACGCCCGTCTATAACCTCAGCGGCCTGGGCGACGTCACTTCGCTCGTCAAGAGTTTCTTCGGAAAGGAAACCGCCATCTACGAGGACTTCCGCGCCAACTGGCACGCCAACTACGGCGCGCACAACGTCAGCGCATTCGGCGGATTCCGATTCACCAACAACACCTACTCCGACAACTACATGCGCGGCTACAACAGCGGAAACGACAAGATGCCCGACATGAAGAACTCGCTCCTCTTCCGCAGCGTCAATGGCACCAACGATGAGTGGCGCAACCTCGCGTGGTATGCGCAGGGCGACTACAACTACAAGAACACCTACTTCGCCAGCCTCACGCTCAGCGCAGAGTCTTCCTCGCGCTTTGGCAAGGAAGCCGACGAGGGCCTCAAGCTCTTCGGAGTCACCTGGGGCTTCTTCCCGTCGCTCCAGCTCGGATGGGTCATCACCAACGAGCCCTGGATGCAGAAGGCCAAGGGCATCGACCACCTGCGCCTCACCTACGGTTTCGACGTCACGGGCAACGACGCCATCCCCTACTCCGCATCGCGCACCTACTTCCAGTCGGCTGAGTTTCTGAAGCAGGCCACCGCGCTCCAGCTCGTCAACATCGAGAACCCCACCATTCAGTGGGAAACCACGCGCCGACACAACCTCGGCCTCCACGGCTCGTTCCTCAAGAACCGCATCCAGGCTGGCGTTGACTTCTACCTCTCCACCACCTCCAACCTTCTCACGCTCAAGTCCAACAACTACATGACGGGCCTCGGCAGCTACTGGACCAACGACGGAAAGCTCCGCAACATCGGCGCAGACGTCTATGCCAACGCCATCCTCATCAACAACAAGGACTTCAAGTGGGAAATCGGCGCCACCATGGACCACTACAAGAACAAAATCATCGACCTGCCCGAAGGCGACTACACCACTAATATATATGGTGGCGAAATCCTCACCGCCGAAGACCACCCCGCTGGCCTCTTCTACGGTTACCAGACCAACGGCGTCTTCGCCAGCGATGCTGAGGCTGCCGCCGCATACAACGGCAACGACTACCTCAAGTACCCCACTGGCATCAAGGCTACGCCCTACAAGAACTTCTCCGCTGGCGACGTACGCTTCGTGGACCAGAACGGCGACGGCATCATCGACGAGAACGACAAGACCGTCATCGGAGACCCCAACCCCTCCATCTACGGAAACATCTTCACCGCCCTCCACTACAAGCGCTGGACGCTCGACATCTGCTTCAAGTACTCGCTCGGAAACGACATCTACAACTACCAGCGCAGCCAGCTCGAGAGCCTCAACGGTTTCTACAACCAAACCACAGCTGCCGTGAACCGCTGGACCGTGGAAGGACAGCAGACCGAAATCCCCCGTGCCTGCGCCACCACCAGCGAAGACTGGGTGAACAACGAGCGATTCTCCGACCGATGGATTGAAGACGGCTCCTACCTCAAGCTCAAGACGCTCCGCCTCTCCTACCAGCTCCCCATCAACCTCTCATGGATTCAGGGACTCACCATCTGGGCCGAGGCCAACAACCTCTTCACCATCAGCCCCTACACCGGAGAAGACCCCGAGTTCTCCTGCGCCAACGGAATCCTCTACCAAGGCATCGACGCAGGCCTCCTCACCGCAAACCGCAGCTTCTGCCTCGGTGCAAGAATCAACCTCTAAAAGTTAAGAAGTCAGAGAAGTCAGAGAAGTTATCACTCGCTTCGCTCGTTAGAAGTTATCGAAGCCTTGCGGCTTCTAGCCGTTACCACAAGCAAGTAAAACTATCGGCCTTAACTTCTAGGCGGCATAACCGCCGATAACTTCTTTAACTTCTTAAAACCTCAAAAACTCATAACCTCAAAAACTCATAACCTCACCCAATATGAAACTGAAAAATCTTATCATGACAATACCGCTCCTCGCGGCCCTCACCATCAACACCGCCTGCGAGGACATGCTCACCGTCGATACCGGCGACAAGGCATACACCAACGCCAACGACACGCTCTACTCCTACCTCGGCATACTCAAGTGCGTCCAGGACGTGGCCGAGCGACAGGTCATCCTCAATGAGCTGCGCGGCGACCTCGTCTCAACCACCGAGTACGTCACCGACACGCTCCATGCCATCGCCAACTTCGACGACCCGCAGGACGGTTCCTGCTCCATGCTCCAAATCAGCGATTACTACGCCATCATCAACAACTGCAACCTCTACATCGCCAATGCCGACACATCTGCCGTCAAGAGCAACAAGCAGTACATGATGCCCGAGTACGCACAGGTGCAGGCCATCCGCGCATGGACCTACATGCAGCTCGTCAACCTCTACGGCTCCGTGCCATTCATCAGCGAGCCCATCGCGTCGCTCGACGTCCTCGACCGCTTCGACTACGACAACAACCAAGTCACCAGCGAGAACCTGCTCGACCGGCTGCTCGACCTCGGCCTCGACAAGTACATCGACACCGACTACCCCGTCTATGGCACCTACAACAACGGAGCAATCACCTACGCATCCTCGCTCGCCTTCTTCCCCGTGCGCCTCGTCCTCGCCGACCTCTACCTCCAGCGAGGAGCATCTCAGGCCGACTACCGACAGGCTGCGCAATACTACTACGACTACCTCCGCACGCTCTCACAGCCGCTCCCCGCATCCGCTGCCACTGCCACCAAACTCAATGGCAACGCCGCAACAGTCTTCGGAACCGACTACACCTTCTCACGAAGCGGTAACTGGGGACGCGCCGCTGCACAATACACCACTTCCACCGCCAACGACCTCATCACCTCCATCCCATCTTCCGCCAACAAGCAGTTCGGAACCATGCTCCTCCGCGTAGCCGACATCTATGGCTACACGCCCACTTCCTCGCAGAGCAGCGAAACCACCACCGACGACGACGGAGAGGAAGAGACAACCACCAGCGGAGCCATCTCCGTCATACCAACCTACAAGAGCCAGACCATCTCATCGCCTGCCTACCAGGCGCTCAACCAGGCACAGACCTACGTCGTCTGGACACAAGGTTCCAACAACCGCCGAGAGGACTACGCCTGTGGCGACGCACGATTCAACTGCGCAACCAGCGAACTCACCTTCAACACTGGCGGCAGCACATCCACCACCGTGCGACTCGCATCCAAGGCCGCAAGCGGAAACACATTCTACTACTCCATCCCCGTCTACCGCAAAGGCGTCGTTTGGCTCCGACTCGCCGAAGCGCTCAACCGCGCCGGATTCCCACAGCACGCATTCGCCATCCTCAAAGACGGCATCAGCGCTTACAACTACCCCGACACCGCTGCCACCATCACCACCTACCCCGTCAGCCTCGACGAGAACGGTGACACCATCTTCAACGAATACGGCTACGCCAAGCGCGACACCGTCGTCACCCAGTACACCGCATACAACACCTACGGAGCAATGCACTACGTCAGCAAAGACGAAATCAAAGACTTCTTCCTCAGCTTCAAAGACGACAACTGGGACTACAACTACGGCATTCATGCACGCGGCTGCGGCTACGGACGCTGGTCCGTCAGCGAAGGACAAGTAACCAACATCACCGGCTACAACGACTCCACCGTCTTCGACTACGTTCCCCGACTCCAGGCCGAAGGCATCGACCCCACCACAGCATCCGAGAACGACATCATCAACGCCGTCGAAAACATCATCGCCGACGAACTCGCACTCGAGGCTGCATTCGAAGGCTACCGGTTCGCCGACCTCGTCCGCATGGCAAACCACAAAAACGCCTCTGGATACAACGGAACGCAGTGGCTCGCAACCAAAATCGCCAACCGAGAAGTCGGCACCGACTCCGATGGCAACACAACCAACCAACCCAACACCGAAATCTACAACAAACTCCTCGACACAACCAACTGGTACTTCACCAAACCAGCCTGGTAAACACACACAACACCCCACGCAAAAGCCGCGACGGACATCCCGCCGCGGTTTTTTTTGTGTAGTCTTTGTTGTGGAAGTCAAAGAAGTTATCAGTCGCTTCGCTCCTTAGAAGTTAAAGCCGATAGTGGCAAACTCGACACTATAGGGCGACCATCTTCTAAGAACGAAACAAAAACGAAGGGCATCCTTTTGCAAAAAGAAGACCTTCCTTTCGCAAAACGAAGGGCATCGTTTTCAGAAACCAGTGCCATCCTTTTGGGAGGCGGCAGGAGGAGAGGCTATTCCCCTCCGACCCGCAATCACCCTGAAAGGGTGACAAGCCGCGCAGCGGCTACTTAATCCTGGGTCATGCGAGCGAACGAAGTGAGCGAGTCGACCCAGGGATAGTCATCTATGGCAGGACTTGGGCTATAATGCTCCGGAACAGGTGTAGGAGCTCGGCTGACAGGCCGATGGGCACCGCGCTGTGCCAACAGTTCGCCCCTACCCCTTTTCATCCCCCTGCACCATATTATATATATAAGTCCCTCAAAAACGACGGGGTGACTTTGCAAAACGTGCATAAAATGACTTTTTTTACGCATAAAACACAGAAAAACAAAAAAAAAACACCGAAAATTTGGCAGAACGTTAAAAAAATATTTAATTTGCCCCAATTATAAACCAATTTTATTAACCTTTTAAAATTTCATGCTTATGAGAAAGAAGTTACTTAACTTCGCGCTTACCATCGCATTGTTCGCCATCGGCAGCAACGCTTATGCGCAGTTCACGTCTTCCATCGACTTGGACTACAAGACGGATTACTCTACCACCGCTGCTAGCTTCAACCTCACTGAGGTCGCTACAGCACTCGGAACCGACACCGCTACCCTGAAGACCGCCTACGCAGCCTTCGAGGCTGGTGAAACTTCCGACGTAAACGTTACCCTCACCTCCACTGGCGGCAACGTTTACCCCAACGACACCCTCGCATACACGCAGGGCACCACCGGAAACTTCTGGATGACCGTTGACGGTGACGCATGCAACTGGGGCACAACCAACTGCGCTTGGTACAACATGAACGAGGTCAACACCGCCGAAGACCTCTTCACATTCTGGCTCGGCATCTTCCCCGACTTCACCGCCGGAGGAACTGCCACAGCAACCTACACGCTCTACTACGGCGAAAAGAGCTGCACATTCACCATCACTGCTACCATCGCCGCTAAGCCTACGGGCGTAAGCGTGGACACCAACGTCTTCAGCGAACTCGAAATCGTGAAGACCGTCGAGGCAACCCTCGAAATGACCAACAACGACAAGTATGAGGCTGAAGCCGACACCGTGAACGTAAGCGACATCGCTGAACTCCTCGGCGTTGAACTCTCTGCACTCCAGGCCGCTACTTCCGACAACGTGTACATGCGCATCTACGACTACAGCAACACGCAGGCCTTCACCGACACCATCGCCAACTGGATTGGCACAACCAACGGTTGGGCACACAAGATTGAGGACGAATCGACTGGTGAATACACTGGCGAAATGGCCATGGGTGCTTGGGGCGAAAACTGCATCGTTTACGTGCAAGACTTCGCCATCAGCGACGACGGACAGCTCACTTACAACGTAGGTCCCTACCCTGGCGTTGACGACAACACCACTTGGTACACCACCTTCTACATCGTGGCTGGCACAAAGGCTTACGCAGTGAAACTCACTGTGACGCTCAAGGAAGAAGAAGCCAAGAAGTTCGAGATGTCGCTCAAGAACACCTACGACTTCGATGTTGAACTCTATCCTTCTCTCACTTACTCGCAGCCCAAGACCACGGCGCTCGACCTCACCAGCATCCTCGCTGACCTCGAGGCTGAAGCAATCGAAGACGATGCATTCTATGCATACAAATCTTCCAGCCAAGAATTCGGCAGCGAATATCTCACCAACAGCTACAACTGCACTCCATATCCTGGTTTCTGGATGGCAGCCGACGGCACCTACGTGGGCAGCTGGGGCAGCAGCGCTTCCTACGGTATCTCTCTCGACGTAAGCTCTGGCGAAGTATCTTGGTTCGTAATGCCGGGTACCACCAACACCGAAGTGGGCACAAGCCAAGCCGCTACGTTCTTCATCGTGAACCCCGACAACGGCAACACCGTTCAGCTCAACTTCAACATCACTTACGCTGACTACAACCCGCTGGAGAACATCGAACTCAACCTCGTCAAGACCCTCACCTACGACGTACAGCTCATCGCTGAACAGGGTTACAGTCAGGTGATTGAAGAAAACACCGACAGCGCTTACACCGTAGCAATCGACGTGGAGACCATCCTCGCAGCTCTCGAGACTGAGGAAACGGCCATCGGCAGCGACTGGCTCTATGCATTCAAGGAAGGCGCAACCGAACTGGTTGACTCCCTCATCACCAACAGCTACAACTGCACACCGAATCCAGGCTTCTGGATGAGCGAAGACGGCACATGGCCCGCTGGATGGGGCAACACCGCAGCATACGGTATGACGCTCGACGTGAGCACCGGCGAAACCAGCTGGTACGCTATTCCTAGCGGCACGCAGGCCGTTACGGGCAACACCTTCACAGGCAACTTCTTCATCGTGAACACTGAAAACGGCAACGTGGTGAAGCTCGTCTTCAACATCGAGTACGTGGAAAGCCGCAGCAATGTGGAAGAAGTAGGCACTGAGGAAGTGAACATCATCATCAGCGAAGACAATCAGAACGCCGACGGCCTCTACTACGTGGCTAACGACCTCGCAGCTTGCCTCGAGGCTCTGGGCATCACCAAGGACGAATACGACTCGGGCATCTGGCAGGCCAAGAACTCTGCTGGCGCATACGTGAACATTGAAAGCTTCGAAGGCGAAGACGCTGGATTCGACGCTGAAGGCGCTTACGTAGGTGCAGAAGAACCTGTATTCGCAATCGGCTACGACGCTGAAGAAGGTCAGTTCACTGGTTCCCTCTACGGCGAAGAAATGCAAGAAGACACCAAGTACACCGCAACCGTTGCATTCCGCTACGACGACAAGCGCTACGTATTCAACGTAGTCCTCGGCACCGCTACCGGCATCAACGCAGTTGAAGCAGACGAAGCTGCTGGCAAGCAGGGCGTGTACACCATCACCGGTGTTCGCCTCAACAACGCCAACAACCTGCAGCGCGGCATCTACATCATCAACGGCAAGAAAACCCTGGTGAAGTAAATACCAACTGACAATATATAAAAGGAGTGGGTCGCACATGCGACCCACTCTTTTTTTGGGTAGATAGGAGCATCGCTCGCTCCGCTCGCTGGGAGTCAGCCGATAGTAAAAAAAATCCGCACCAGGTGGCGCGGATTCTGTTTCCCCTTGCGGGGAGGTGGGTGGACTTCGTTAGGTGATGATTTATTTCTTCCTTAGGAAATCACATTCTATGATGCGCAGTTCGGAGCGCACCTTGTCGCCGTCCTTCGCCTTGTAGAGGTCGAGCTCGTTGGCGGTGGGCTGCACGAGTTCGGTCACTTGGCTGAACGCGTCGCCCTCGGTGGCCGTACCGCGCAGGCGGATGGTGAACGTCTTGGCCGTTTGCCCTGCATCCATGCTCAGCGGCAGGCGCACGTAGCCGAGCGACAGGGGCGTGCTGCCCTGCCATACGCAGCGGCCGTCGGCAAGGATTTCGAGCGGATAGCTGCGGCGGCGCCAACCCGTCAGCTTGAGGTCGAGGCAATCGATGTGCTGCGGCTCAGCGAAGTGGAAGGCAATCCACGCCGTCTCGCTCTTGCCGTCGTTGTGCCACTCGGTCTCCTCGTTGTCGTCAATGGCACTCTGGGCGGTCTCTCCGTTGCAACCAGCGGTCACAGCCTCAGGCACCACAGCCGCCATCGTCACCTGCAGCGGCTGGGCAGGCATCGGACTGACGCTGACGGTTTGCAGCGGCTGCGTCAGGTCGGGTTCGGCCACGGTCTGCAGCGTGCAGACAGCGGCAGGCAGGCCTTGCGCCTCAGCCACCACGCGGATGGCGCCCGTCTGCGTCGTACTGCGGACGAGGGCGCGATTCACGCCGCACTCCACGGGCAGTTCTTTGCTGCCCACGCAGTTGCCTTCGCCCTTGCCAATGCCGCCAATCCATTCCGCAGGACCTTCCAGGGTGAAGCGGACGGAGCGGTTGTCGAGCGGGCAACGGCGTCCCTGGGCGTCCACCACTTCAAAGGTGAGGAGCGCCATGTCTGCGCCATCGGCCACGAAGCCCTGCGGCGACGTCAGCGACTCCATGCGCAGTTGCACGGGTTCGCCCACCGTCTCCTTGCGGCAGCGCGACAGTTCGGTGCCGTTCTGGCCGTAAGACACCGCCTCAATGGCGCCATTTTCAAAGCGAACGGAGTCGAAAACGTGCAGGAAATGGTACTGCACGCTGCTCTCCACGTAGGTTTTCCCGTTCACGGAAAGCGTCACGCGGTCGGCATCGCTCACCACATAGACGGGCTTGACGGTGCCTTCGGGATAGTTCCAGTGACCCATGATGTAGGTGTGGCTGCGCTGCGGCGTCACCCATCCGTCCCACATGGCGAGGTGGGTCCAATAACTGTCCTTGGGCAGGCGCATGGCGTCGGTGAGGCCGCTCGTGCGGTAGTTCGATTCGCCGCGGCAATGGGTGTTGGTGTCACTGAAAATAATCTTCACGCCGCCGCTGCTGACGCGCTTTCCCGTGCCAGGGCGCACCATCCAGTAGTCGTACCAGCGGCGAATGTGCTCCACGGCCAGTTGGTCCTGATTCTGATTGTAGGCCGAAGCGTCGGCGTTGCGGTAGAGCGGTCCGTCGCCCTGCTTGTGGTAGGGGTACGACCAGTCGTCCCAGTAGCGGCGCAGGCCCTCGTCACGGCAATATTCCATCGCCCACACCGGCTTGCGCGCGCTCTTATTGATGTAAAGCATTTCGCCGCCATATTCGGCAGTGGTGCTGGCC
>Ga0065709_1006267_pt1 | contig 23298 bp, 21 predicted proteins | sample Hoacrofraction14_2_FD_59096 | JGI IMG/M metagenome (GOLD analysis project Ga0065709, IMG submission 59096) | Hoatzin crop microbial communities from Cojedes, Venezuela, sample from fiber fraction 14 v1 | ecosystem: Host-associated > Birds > Digestive system > Esophagus > Crop | place: Venezuela...
ACATTGACTATGGCCTCGCCGTTGCGGAACAGCAGCAGTTTTGCCTTGATGGCCCCAAAGCAGCTGTCCCTGACCCAATCGTAGCCAGAGGGGACGCTTACCGCAGATAGGTAAACAAGAGTATCGGGGAGCGGGGCATGCGAACTGTCCTTCCCGAATCCGGGAGAAGAGTTTCTGGCCCCTGCGACTGTTTCGCTCTTCCGCCGTGAGCCAATCGCGAAGTCTAGAGGATTGCATGCTAGGATGCAAAGCGGAACAAAAATACTCAACAGCACTTGTCTCATAACCTTATTTGTTTTCAGCAAATAAAGTCATAAAAAAGTGTTTGAACTATAGAGTAAAAAAAAGTTTATACGTTTTTTAATAAAGAATTTTTTTTACTTCATTAAAAAACAAGCAAAAAACGGCTATAGATTGAAGCGTAGGCCAGCCTGGAAATTTATCATGAAAGGTTTTTCGGTACGGATGCTTTTTGGCTGGGCGCAGTCGAAATAGTACCTGACACTAGGGTCGAGATAGAGACCGACTCCCTTTCCGAGCTTGAATTCCAGACCAAGTCCACCGCCAACGGAGTACTGAAGTTTGTCGACAGGGTCGCTCAAAACAGTCCCGCCCTCAAGAATCTTGTATTTGTTGGAGATGCAGTATTCACCCTCGCCACCGCCAAATACATAGAAGTTAATCTTCTGGGAGTTGAGGATATTGTAATACAGATTGAGTGGAATTCCAATGTACTGAACATTGTGGCGAATATCACTGACGATAATCTGCTCGTTGCCGTAATTGCCTGTAAATGTGCGGGTTAGCAGGGAGTAGTCGATGCCTGTGCCGACCGACCATCTAGGTGCGAAATGGTAGCGAACGCCCAATCCAAGGGTGAGCGGAATTCCGTAGGTGGATTCGCTGGTCTCCTGGATTTCATTTAGGGAATTGCCGCTGACACCCATTGCGATGGCACTGCTTCCCGCATCGTTGGTGGCAATGCTGCCGCCTGCGTACAACGAGGTGTGCCTCTGCTTTTTGCTTGCACGGCTATCCTCGAATGCCATCTGTGCAAATGGGTCGTCATTGGCTTCTTTGTTTGTATCAACAACACTACTCTCAATTACCACATTTTCTTTCTCTACTTCCTCCTGCTTAGGCTCAGCCACCTGCACGGCTTCTGGCTGTTTTTCGGCCTTAGGCTCTGCTTCAGGTTCGGCCTTGGGCTCTTCCTTAGGTTCGCTCTTGGCTACTACGGGAGCCTTTGCCTTGGGGCTAAAGCTCTGCTGCGCCTGCTGGGGAGTAGATTTTGGTTCTTCTGTGGTAATGTCCGACAATGGCAGGGTGGATTCAGGATCCACCTCTGCCATCTGGACAGGGTCCACAAGGGCTACAAGCCCACTTTCTTTATTATTATTGATTAGGTTGGAATTGTGGTCGTTTGTTCCAATGAAGAATAACCCTGTACCCAGGGCTGCGGCGACTGCGATGCCTGCTGCTGTCCATCCCCACTTGTTGCTCTTGTGCACGGGGGCAGCGGCTGCGTCTATGGCGTCCAGACGGGAAGATATGCCAGACCAGATGCGGGAAGGAACCTGTTCCTCCGCACCGTCAAGCATCGATCTTATTTGAAGATCAAAATCCTCGTAGTCTTTCATTTGCATCTTAAAACTTTTCTTTAATCTTACTTTGCAGCATCGACCGCGCCCTTTGCAGCTGGGAGCGGGATGTCGCCTCCGAAACTCCCAGTGCCTTGGCAATTTCCTTGTGGGAGTAGCCTTCAAGGATGTACATGTTGAAGACCGTCCTGAATCCGGGTGGCAGCTCGGCAATCATCTTCATCAACTCGTTGTAACCGATGCTTTCGATTGCAGATGGGCTGTCGCTGGTGATATCCCAGGCGGCGGATACATCTTCGGTCTGCTTGAGTACGTCCTTTTTTCGCAGGCTCATCAATGCGGTGTTTGCAAAGATCTTTCTTGCCCATCCCTCGAAGGAACCCTCTCCCGAATAGCTCTCAATCTTGGTGAAGAGCGTCACAAATCCGTCCTGGAGTACATCCTCGGCGGCTTCGCGTTCGCCCATGTAGCGCAGACAGACAGCATACATTTTGCCCGATAGCATATCGTAGATGGCCTTTTGCGAGTGTCTGTCGCCCTTCTTACATCCTTCAATCAGAGTGGCAAGGTCAGTATTAAGATGCACTTTACTTCCAAAAAGTTGCATCGCTTTTAAAAATCAATGTCCAAAAATAGCCAAAAATTTATTGAAATGCACTATTTTTGTAAAGTAATCTGTGCAATGAAAAAATTGAACATTATAATTTTTGCCATCTTCCTGCTATGCGGGGAGAGTGTTTTTGCGCAGACTATCAAGATAGTAGGGGATCCCAAGCAAAAGAGCTTTGTGGACAATGTGCTGATAGATGCAGTGGCCCAGATAGATACAAATGCAAGGGCTGCCAAGGCCAAACTCCAGTATCTGGAGAAGCACTGTGCACCCAATGACGCGGTAAACTATTATCTGGGACTTATAGAATATGCCGAGGGCAATACCGAATCGGCGGAAACCCATATCAAGAAGGCTATCCAGCTGGATTCCACCAATTTATGGTACTGGGATGCGCTCGCAGGACTTTACAATTCCCAGCGCAGAGGAGCAGAGGCGGCAGATATCTACCTGAAACTGCTCGACAAGGCTCCCAAGAAGTACACCAACGCCTATACGCTGACCCTGCTGGGAGACGACCAGCTGGCATCGATGAAGGACACGCTTGCCCTTGAGAACTACGAAAAGGCTCTGGTCCTTTCACCGGGTTATGCGCCCGCGCTGCTAGGCAAGGCCGAGGTCTACCGCCTTCGCAATAATGTGCCAGCATTCTTCACCACAATTGACGGATTTGTGCGCGACGAGGACATCCTGCCGGCCCCTAAGTGCGATTATATCAATCAGTTACTCCAGCATATAGATGGAAACTTCTACCGCGGCTGGAAGGTGCAGCTGGACTCTTTGGTGAATGCATGCATCGAGACCCACCCGACGGATTCCAGCGCAATGCAGTTGGCAGGTTCGTGGTACTACGGCACAGGCCGTCCAGATGAGGGAATAGCCCTTTTCGACAAGATTGTGGCAGCCAATCCCGACAATCTTCAAGCAAGATATATAAGGATGCAGCTCCGCTATTCCGACAAGCGCGACACCAAGGAAATCATCAAGGAATGTGAAGATATAGTGGCCATCGGTGGCGAGAAAAACCCTGAAGTGCTGCCTGCACTGTCCTCAATCGGGGATTGCTACTACGAGATGGGCGATGACGCAAAGGCCTTCAAGGCCTACGACAGAGTGCTCAAGATAGACCCCGAATATGTACCCGTGCTGAACAATTACGCCTACTACCTGAGCCTGCAGAAAAAGCAGCTCTCCAAGGCGGCACGCATGAGCAAGATAACCGTGGAGAAGGAACCCGACAACCCCACCTACCTGGATACCTATGGCTGGATTCTGCATCTCCAAGGCAAGGACCAGGAGGCAAAACCCTACTTCAAGCACGCAATGATTTACGGTGGCAAGGAAAGCGAAGTGATCCTAGACCATTACGCCGAGGTGCTCAAGGCGCTGGGCGAGGACGAACTTGCACAATATTATAAGAGTCTGGCAGAATCCAAGAAGCAATGAGAAGATTTGTGGCCATAATGCTTTCGCTGATGCTGGTTCTGCTGGCATCGGGGACCGCTATGGCCCAGACCAAGGCCCAAAAGAACAAGAAGGCCGCACTCGCCAAGGAAATTGCGATTCTCGACAAGCAGATAAAGGAGACCAACAAGCAGAGCAAGAACGCCCTCTCGTCCCTGAATCTTACCAGAAAGAAAATCACCGCCCGAAAGGAGCTGGTGGCCGAAAGTGACAAGGAAATAGCCGAACTGGACAGCCAGATTCAGGCCCAGTCGGACACCCTAAAGAAGCTGGAGGAAAAGTTCAGCAACATGTCCGTCTACTACAAGGACTTGGTCAAGACCGCCTATCGCAGCCGCGACGCCCGCACCTGGTACATGTACATCCTGTCCAGCGGCAATTTCGGCCAAGGCTTAAGGCGCTATGCCTATCTCAAGAGACTTTCCTCGCAGATGAATTCTCAGGCCAAGCAGATTAGGGAGATGCGCGACACTATCGCCGCACACAAGCAGATGGTAGAGTCCCTCCGCAGCGAGGCTGGAGCCGTTCGCCAGGAAAGAATGGGCGAACTCGACCAGCTGCAGAAGGAAGAAGGGGAGAGCGCAGCCCTTGTAGCCCAACTCAAGAAGGACAAGGCCACCTACCAGAAGCAGCTAAAGTCCAAGCAAAAGCAGATGGAAGACCTGAACAAGGAAATCCAGAGGATGATTGCTGAGGCCCAGAGAGCCGCTGCCGAAGCCGCCCGCAAGGAGGCTGCACGCAAGGCTGCTGAGGAAAAGAAGGCTGCAGAGGCTGCTGCCAAGAAGAACGCCAACAAACCCGCGGCCACCACAACAACTCCCAAGACTACAACTCCATCCAAGCCGTCAACGACAGCATCTTCAAAACCTGTTGCGCCTGCTGATGTCAAGCTGGACGCCGAGTTCGCAAAGAACAAGGGCAAACTGCCTTGGCCCGCAGAAGGATCTGTGGTTGAGAGTTATGGTCAGCACTACCACCCCGTCTATACCAATGTAAAGATGCCTTTCAACAATGGCGTCAACATAGCCGTATCCCCGAATACCGCAGTAAAAGCCGTGTTTGACGGCACCGTGAAGCAGGTAATCATCATGCCGGGCTACAACCAGTGCGTGCTGGTTCAGCACGGCGGCTACTTCACCTTCTACTGCAAACTCGCCAATGTCAACGTCAAGGCTGGCGACAAGGTCAAGACCGGCCAGGTTCTTGGCAAGGTGGATACAATATCAGGAGAAACCCAGCTTCATTTCGAACTCTGGGAGGGAAAATCTTCAAGAAATCCTGAAATCTGGCTGAGGTAGATTAATCCTCGCCGGTGGTCCAAACCAGTACATGGCGGTCAAAGGTCATGTACGAGAGTTCGAAATCCTCTTCATAGCCGTCCTTGTGGATAAAGGTAGCCTCAAGCTCGCCTTCACCCTTGGGGCGGAAGGAGTCAATCTCAATCTGCTCGGCGAAATCCACCCTGTACTGGGAGATTTTCTTGTACACAGCCTCCTTGGCGCACCAGTAGATGGCAAGCTGCTCGTTGCGGCGGTCGTCCTCGAGGTCCTCGATTTCGTCGTCTGAGAGGGCCTTCTTCTCCACTGCGGAGAAGTCCCTATCCAGGCTTTCGCAGTCTATGCCAACATCGTCAAGGTCGTTTAGGATAACGGCCACATAGTTGTCGGTATGGGTTATGCTGATGTTAACCGCATTGTTCTCGATATAGGGCTTACCGTTGTCGTGGTGTGACAGGTAGACCTTTTCGTCGAACATTACATCCAACAATGCCCGTACCGCCAGCTTCTGCTTGCGGAGGGATTCGCTCTTTATAAAGGAAATTTCCTCCATTTCGTCGGAGGGGATGCTCGAGAGAGCCCTTAACTCGGCTTCGGATTCAGTGATATGCCAGACACCTAGTCGCGAGTGTCCGTCGTCATCAAGTTCTTTTGTTAGAAATAGTGCCATAAAAATTTTATAACGCTGTGCAAAGATAATCAAATTTTAATTATCTCAAAAATCATAATAAATTACTACCTTTGTAATCGCTTATCGAAACTATATATTTTGGATATGAAATACTTAACTGACGAAAAATTGGTCATCGTTGGAGCAGCAGGCATGATTGGCTCCAATATGGCCCAGACCGCTCTTATGCTCGGTCTTACCCCCAATGTATGCCTCTATGACATTTACGAGCCCGGCCTTAAGGGTGTGCTTGCAGAAATGGACCAGTGCGGTTTCCCCGATGCAAACATTACTGCAACCATCGACCCCAAGGAGGCTTTCACCGGAGCAAAGTACATCCTTTCTTCAGGTGGAGCACCCCGCAAAGAGGGTATGACCCGCGAAGATTTGCTTAAGGGCAACTGCCAGATTGCAGCAGAATTCGGTGAGAACATCGAAAAGTACTGTCCTGATGTAAAGCATGTTACTGTTATCTTCAACCCCGCTGACATTACCGGTCTCGTAGTTCTTCTCCGTTCAGGCCTTAGCCCCGAGAAGGTTACCACCCTTGCAGCCCTCGATTCTACCCGTCTCCAGGAGGCTCTTGCCCAGGAGTTCGGCGTTCAGCAGAGCAAGGTTACCGGCGCCCACACCTACGGTGGACACGGTGAGGCAATGGCAGTATTCGCATCCCAGGTAAAGATTGACGGCAAGCCCCTCAGCGAGTGCGGACTTAGCGAAGAGCGCTGGGCAGCAATCAAGCAGCACACCATCCAGGGTGGCAGCAACATCATCAAGCTCCGTGGCCGCAGCTCCTTCCAGAGCCCTGCCTACAACGCAGTCAAGATGATTGAGGCAGCAATGGGCGGCGAGCCTTTCACCTGGCCTGCAGGCTGCTATGTTAAGGAAAAGAAGGTGATGATGGCTATGCCTAGCGTCATCGACTCCAAGGGTGTTCACTACAGCGAGCCCGCTGGAACCGCCGACGAACTTGCAGCCCTCAACGCTTCCTACGAGCACCTCGTAAAGATGCGTGACGAGATTGTAGACCTCGGCATCATCCCCGCTCTTCCCGATTGGGCAAAGGAGAATCCTAATCTCTAGAGTGAATCAGCAGGCGCTGTAATCAGGGAATCGATTGCAGCGGTAATATAATCCGACAACAGCGAATCGGCGATGGCCTTCATCTTGAGAGCGTCATCGTCGGTTGCTGGTTTTATATCGGGCAGAATCCTGCGTGCGCAGATGAAACGGCTGGCGTAATAGCCATATTTCCAACGGGTTATGGCAACGCCACTATGCTCCGCATGGATAAAATAGAAGTCCTCGCCGCTCTCGTCAGGCTCTATGAAGATGCCAACATGACCTACCGCCTTGCGGTCACCGCGGGAACCAAATACCACGATATCTCCCTTCTGCATAGCCTTGACGCCACCCTTTACAGGACGCCCGTCCAGAGCCTGGTCGCGTGATGACCTGCCAAGTTTATATCCGAATTTCTTGAAGATAAAGCCCGTAAAGCCCGAGCAGTCGAAGGAAGATGGGCCTGTAGACCCGTAATGATATGGATATCCCAGATATTTCTTGGCCTCGGCAATAATCTGCTCGGCCTGCACATAGGCGGATTCGCTATCGTCTTTTGGGATATTTACTAGACTTGCAAGCGTAAGCAGAATGCCTGCAAACAATTTCGCTATCATTTTGTCGGGGTACCGTGACTCGAACACGGGACCCTCTGCTCCCAAAGCAGATGCGCTAGCCAACTGCGCCACACCCCGAATTCCCTCAAAGGGGATGCAAAGATAGGCCAGATTCCCGAAAAAACAAAATTTTATCCGTATATTTGAAGGCTATAACCCTTTTGACGATGATAATCGAAGCTAAAAATATCCATAAGTCCTTCGGAAACCTTGAGGTGCTGAAAGGCGTTGATTTTTCGGCAGACAAGGCCGAGGTGGTATCCATTACTGGTGCATCAGGTGCTGGTAAAACCACTCTGTTGCAGATACTTGGCACCCTGTCCACTCCAGATTCGGGCAGCCTAGTAATCGATGGTACCGATGTTACCAGACTTGGAAGCAACGAACTTTCGGCCTTTAGGGGCAAGCGTATTGGCTTCGTGTTCCAGTTCCACCACCTGCTCCCCGAATTCAACTCGGTGGAGAATGTGATGATTCCCGCGGTGATTGCAGGCAGAAGCGCTTCAGAGGCGCGCGCCGAGGCCGAGTCGCTGCTTGGCGAAATGGGGCTTAGTCACCGTCTGGACCACAAACCATCGGAGCTTTCGGGTGGCGAGCAGCAGCGCGTAGCCATTGCCCGCGCCCTAGTCAACCACCCAGCCGTGGTGTTCGCCGATGAGCCTACGGGCAATCTGGACTCCAAGACCAAGGACGAGATTCACAGAATCTTCTTCGACCTTCGCGACCGTCTGGGCCAGACCATTATCATCGTGACACATGACCCCGATTTGGCCGCGCTCTGCGACCGTTCCCTGGTAATGAAGGACGGGCTCTTTGTATGAGTTCCTTTAGGTTCAAGCAGTTTGAGGTGCAGAACGAGAAGTCGGCTCTAAAGGTCGGCACGGATGCCGTGCTGCTTGGATCCGCCATGACCATCCTGCCAAGTGACGCCAACATGCTTGACATCGGCACAGGTACCGGCGTAATCGCCCTAATGGCAGCCCAGCGCACCCAAACCGCGCATATCGAGGCCATTGATATCGATGCACCCTCTGCCGAAGAAGCAGCATTCAATTTTGCTGCATCTCCCTGGTCCTCAAGGATTTGCGCTCGCCACACCTCTCTCTCTGACTATGTTCCTACTCATTCCTTTGACCTTATATTTTCTAATCCTCCTTACTATGATGCGTCGCTGAAGAACCCTGATGCTAGAGAAGCTGCCGCTCGTCATACTGATTCTTTAAGCTATCGTGATGTATTTTCTTTTGCTTCTGCTCATTCATCGCGTTTATCCGTTATCCTTCCTTCGGATAACGATAAAATGGCACTTAGGCTCGCTGCAGGTTTTGGGCTGTATCCGTTTAGGTTGGTGTATGTTCGGAGTACGGAGAGGAAGAAGTTTTCGAGGCTGATTGCGGAATTTAGTCTGGTGCGGGGCGAAGTGCAGCGCGAAGAGCTGACGCTGATGAACAACGAAGGCGGCCGTAGTGAAGACTACACCCGCCTAACGCAAGAATTCTACCTATAATATATTATACAGCCTTATACGACTCAGGATTGCGGAAGCCCGCAAGGAACGCCTTGACCTCCATGCGCTTCTTGCCTGAAAGCTGGATATCGGTCAGCGAAATCGCACCATCTGCTGTCGCAATTGCCAAATACCCCTTGCCATCGCTCAGCACTGTGCCAGGCGCAGCAGCCTTGCCAGCGTCTGCAATATCTCCCTCTGCCACCTTGCCAAAGAAGATTTTAAGGTCGGTACGCTTGCCGTCCTTATCTTCCAGAGTGGTGAAGGCGGTAGGGTAGGGACTAAGGCCGCGGATGAGGTTGTAGATATCGGTGGAAGGCTTGTTCCAGTCGATGTGGCAGGTCTCCGTGGTGAGTTTGGGTGCGGGTTTGAGCACCTCGCTACCCTGGATGAAGGAGCGCTGGACGCGGGTCTCGACATTGTGCTGGATGATGCCTTCCGTGGTCGTAACCACCAGTTTGGCGCCGATCTCCATCAACTTGTCGTGTACATCGCCAGCAGTATCTTCGGGCCCAATGCGGCACTCTTCACGAAGGATGATGCCACCGGTGTCGATGTTCTTGTCAATCATGAAGGTGGTAACACCCGTAATCTTCTCGCCATTGATTACCGCCCAGTTGATAGGTGCAGCACCCCTGTACTGCGGCAGAAGGGCCGCGTGAAGGTTGAAGGTGCCGAGTTTAGGCATGGACCAAACCACCTCTGGCAGCATCCTGAAGGCCACAACCACGAAGAGGTCAGGCTTCCATGCTGCGAGTTGCTCCAGGAACTCTGGGTCTTTGAGCTTGACGGGCTGGAGTACGGGTAGATTATGCTCTACTGCATACTTCTTCACCGCGCTTTCATTCATCTTAAGACCTCGTCCGCTTGGCTTATCGGCCACTGTAACCACGCCAACAACCTTGTAGCCACCCTGTACGAGGGCGTCCAGGGATGCCACGGCGAACTCGGGCGTACCCATGAAGACAATGCGGGTAGGTCTGAACTTCTGGGCCACCTTGCTCTTAATCTTGCGCCACCATCCTGCGAAACTGTCGTTCTTTAGCAGGCTGGAGTCGTTGATTGCCTTGAAGGTGAGGAATGCCCCTATGGGGCCCAGCACCGCAGCGGAGATGAATGTACCCACAACTGCGGGGGTTGCTCCGTCCTTGGCGAGCTTGGTTCCCGTGATGTCTACAACCCAGTAAAGCACGAAGAATAGGGCGGAGATGATGGCGCTGGTTCCGAGGCCACCCTTCTTGATAAGTGCTCCCAGAGGGGCTCCAATGAAGAATAGCAGCAGACATGCAAGTGCCTGGGAGAAGCGCCTGAAGAACTCCGTCTTTGTCTTGCGGAGGGTATAGTAGTACTCGTAGGTCTCGTTCTGGTTGGTGTTGAGGTCGGCCTGCATCTTCTTGGCATTGTCGCGGGCCTTCTCGTAGGCGCGGATTTCCTTGGCTAAATCATTCCATTCGAGGAAGTCCTCGTTTTTGTAGATTGGCCTGCCTTCTGCCCTGGATGCGGTATCTAACTGGCCGCGCAGCAGGAAGTTGGATGCTACGCGCATCTGCTTGTACTGCTTTTCGTGGGACTCGTTGGTCTGGAGGGTCAGCGAGTCGATATTGTACTCCAGCTGGTCCATCTTCAGTGCCCTGATCTGGTCGCCAAATCGGGTACTGTCGGACTTCTCGAAGGAGTAGTTCTTGAGCGGAATCACCAGCTGCTGCATGTCAAAGTCTATATGCTGGAGCTCGCGGGTGGTGTCGCGGCCAGCCCTGGTGTTGGTCTCCTGGTAGTTCGCGCCACTGTATAGGGTGAAGGTAAGGTAGTCCTTTTGCTTGGACAGTTTCATCTGCGCAGAGTCTGCCAGCATCAGGGCATTGTTACCCTTGCCCGTTGTGTGGTCGTAGACCATTACCCCGTACATCATGCCGGTCTCGTCGTTGCGGTCGTCTACCCTAAGGATGTAGCCTTCGATGCCATCATAGAAGATGCCCGACGGAATCTTGATTTCATTCTTGGTGCGGGCAATATCGTCGCGCAGGGTGTAAATCTGGTTCACAGCCTTAGGCACAAGGTCGTTGCAGACGAAAAGGGCGCAGACGCTGATGATAACCGATACGATTGAAAGCGGAAGCAGTACCCTGGAAAGGGAGATGCCGGCCGACTTGATGGCCATCAGCTCGTTATGTTCGGACATCTGGCCCACCGTCATCATTGACGATAATAGGGTAGCCAGAGGAAGGGCAAGGGGCAGCACGGTGCAGGCACCCCAGAACATGAATTCCAGGATGACCCTGAAGCCGAGACCCTTACCCACAAGTTCATCGATGTAGACCCACAGGAACTGCATCACCAGGATAAAGATGGCGATGGCAAGGATTCCAACAAAGGGGCCTACAAATCCCGATACTATGAACTTGTCGAGCTTTTTCAAATCTTTTCAATCATTTTGTCGAGGGCATCCTGAAGTCCTGCAAGATTCTTGCCGCCTGCGGTAGCCAGGCCGGGCTGTCCGCCGCCACCGCCCTGGATGAATTTGGCGGCTTCGCGGATGTCTGCGCCGGCATTCTTGCCAGCCTTGACAAGGTCGGAAGAGTACATCAGCATCAGCTGGGGCTTGCCTGCCGACTCGAAGGCAGCGGCGATAACCAGATTCTCGGCCTCCTTCTGGAGCATTGCAGCGGCATCGCGCAGCATGCTGAGGTCGCGGGTCTCCATAATCTTGATTACATTGTGCCCGTTGATGGTCTCACTCTGCTTGAGCAGGGCCTGCTTTAGCTGAAGGGTCTTTTCCTTGGCAATCTCGGCAATCTGCTTCTTGTAGCCATCATTCTCATCAATCATCTTCTTGATGGCGTCGGTCAGACCAGGGGTGTTGTTGAACATTGCGCGGGCGGTGCGGATCATATCCTGAGCGGCGTAAACCATGGTCTCGGCATCTTCGCCAGTCACGGCCTCGATGCGGCGGATACCTGCTGCGATTGCGCTCTCGCTGACAATCTTGAAGAAGCCGATGTTACCTGTTGCAGATGTGTGGCAGCCACCGCAGAGCTCGACGCTGGGACCGAACTTCACTACGCGGACGCGGTCGCCGTACTTCTCACCGAAGAGGGCGATTGCACCCATTTCATTGGCTTCTTCCATGGTGGCGTTCCTATTCTCAACCAGAGGGTAATTGCTTCTGATTAAGGCATTTACCTTCTTTTCCACCTCGGTAATCTGCTCGTCGCTGAGCTTCTCGAAGTGGGAGAAGTCGAAGCGCAGATACTTGTCGCAGACGAAGGAACCCTTCTGCTCTACATGGGTACCGAGCACCTCGCGCAGTACCTCGTCCAGAAGGTGGGTTGCACTGTGGTTGTTGGCAATCTTCTGCCTGCGGGCTGCGTCTACCTTCAGGGTGAAGGTGCCGCTGCCGTTTGCAGGGAGTTTGTCTGCGATATGTATGGTAAGATTATTCTCCTTTACGGTGTTGAGGATCTTGATTTCTTCACCGTCGGCGCTGATGGCAACGCCTGTGTCGCCAACCTCGCCGCCCATCTCGCCGTAGAACGGGGTCTTGTCGAAGACGAGCTGGAGCATTTCCTTGTTTTTCTGAACCACCTTGCGGCTCTTGAGGAGAAGGGCTCCACTGTGATCGGTCTCGTCGTAGCCTGTGAATTCAACATCCTCGCCCTCGTGGTAGATGGTCCAGTCGCCAAACTCGTTGGCGGTGGCGTTGCGGGCGCGGTCCTTCTGCTTCTGGAGCTCTACCTGGAAGCCTTCAAGGTCGACTGTGTAGCCGTTTTCGGAGGCAATCAGTTCGGTAAGGTCGATGGGGAAGCCGAAGGTGTCGTAGAGTACGAATGCGTCAACTCCGGGGATTACCTTGGTGGCTGCATTCTTGGCCATGTAGTCGTCCATAAGCTTAATTCCGCGGTCCAGGGTACGCAGGAAGGCCATTTCTTCCTCGCGGATTACATTTTCGATGAGCTTCTGCTGGGCCTTGAGTTCGGGATAGGCATCGCCCATATCTTCTACCAGCTGGGGAACCAGGCGGCAGAGGAAGGGCTCGTTGAAGCCGAGGAAAGTGTAACCGTAGCGGACTGCACGACGAAGGATGCGGCGGATTACATAGCCGGCCTTGACATTCGAAGGGAGCTGGCCGTCGGCGATGCTGAAGGCGATGGCGCGGATATGGTCGGCGCAAACGCGCATTGCAACATCTNTGTCGNTGNTCTCGCCGTATTTGTGGCCGCTGAGTTCACCGAGCTTGCCAAGCAGGCCGGTGAAAACATCGGAGTCGTAGTTGGAGTTCTTGCCCTGAAGGATGGAGCAGAGACGCTCGAATCCCATGCCTGTGTCGATATTCTTGGCAGGAAGGCTTTCCAGATGGCCGTCTGCCTTGCGCTCGAACTGCATGAATACGAGGTTCCAGATTTCGATTACATGGGGGTCGTCGTGGTTTACGAGCTCGGCGCCGGTCTTGCCGCTGGCCTTCTTTTCCTCCTCGCTGCGGATGTCGATGTGAATCTCGGAGCAGGGGCCGCAGGGGCCTGTATCGCCCATTTCCCAGAAATTGTCGTGCTTGTTGCCAAGCAGGATATGGTCGGCGGGCAGATGCTTGAGCCAAGCCTGGCGGGCTTCCTCGTCAAGGGTGGTACCATCCTCGGCAGAACCCTCGAATACTGTAGCGTAGAGCAGGCTCTTGTCGATGCCATACACCTCGGTAAGCAGTTCCCAGGCCCAGTCGATGGCTTCCTGCTTGAAGTAATCGCCAAAACTCCAGTTGCCAAGCATCTCGAACATGGTGTGGTGGTAGGTATCGTGACCTACGGCCTCCAAGTCGTTGTGCTTGCCGCTAACGCGAAGGCACTTTTGGCTATCGGTCGCGCGGCGGAACTTGGGAGTGGTGTTTCCCAGGAAGATATCCTTGAACTGGTTCATACCAGCATTGGTAAACATAAGGGTGGGGTCGTTCTTGACCACCATGGGTGCAGAGGGCACTACCGTGTGTCCTTTGGATGCGAAGAAGTCCAGAAACTTCTGCCTAATTTCTTTAGATGTCATCATAATTTTCGGTAAATCCTGCAAATTTACAAATAAATATTGACTTTAGCGCCCACGCGGGCGCTAAGATTGCATTGTCATTAGCGCCGTTAACTTTAGGTAAGGCTTGCCAATTGCCGAAAAATGAGTATATTTGCCTTCTAATGCAAAGATATGTGTTCAACCCCATGACCCTTATGTACGAGCCTCACGAAGAGCCCCGTTATAAGAGGGTATTGCGCATAATCGGCTTTATAGTAGGCGCTTGCGCCCTGTGCTACCTTTATTTCTGGCTCTACACTTCGGTGTTTGGATGGGACCTGCCAAAGACCACCCTTCTTAAGCGCCAGAATGCCGAGTGGAAGGCTAAGATTTCGCTGCTGGACAGGCAGTTAAACATCTGCGAATCGGTGCTGGACGGTATTGAGGAGAGGGACGACAATGTCTACCGTTCCATTTTCGGTCTTAATGAGGTTCCTGAAGTGCAGCCCGCGGCAGACGAACGCTATGCCCAGTTGGACAACAGTGGTGCTGACCCAAAACTCAAGCAGACAGTTAAGCGCATAGATAATCTTTCCAAGCGTACATATATCCAAAGTACGGCTCTGGACGAGGTGTATACCGTGTCCAAGACCGCTGGCGATATGGTTTCCCACATCCCCGCAGTGCCGCCGCTGCTGCCTGATAAGAGTATGGTGCACCTTGCTAGTCCATTCGGCTACAGAACCGACCCTGTGTACGGTGGGTCGCGCTTCCATGCAGGCCAGGACCTTGCCGTGGCCCAGGGCTATCCCGTGTACGCAACGGGTGACGGAGTCGTGATTACAACCGACTTTAAGTTTACGGGCTACGGTAACGAAATCGTAATCGATCACGGCTTTGGCTACAAGACCCGCTACGCCCACCTGAGCCGCATCTCGGTAGGCGAGGGCATGCATGTAAAACGAGGCGATTTGATTGGTGCAGTGGGTTCTACGGGCAAGTCTACGGGCCCCCACCTTCACTACGAGGTGCTTTACAAGGACAATGCAATAAATCCTAATACCTTCATGGACATGGACATGCCGCTGGACGAGTACCGCGCCATGATCAACCAGCGCAAGGAGGAAGCCGAGCCGCAGCAGAAATCTACAATGGAACTCATTAAGGGGAGGAAGAAGTAATGCCTCAGTACGAATTTGACAGCAAACAGGTACGCGCCCGCCGCGTCAGGAGGTCATTCTGGAAGATTTTTTCCAGAATCCTAAAGCTGTTCCTTGCTTCTATTGCCCTGTTCATTGTGCTTTACAGCATCATCGCACTCGTGCTCAGCACCGACGCTGAAAGGCGACTTCGCCGCGAGAACCGCATGTACGAGAAAATCTACCCTACAATCAAGCCCAAGGAGGATTTGCTGGAAGATGCACTCGCGGGCCTGCAGGTCAAGGACAATGCGATTTATGAGGAAGTTTTCCACTCCGAAGCCCCCAGCGTCGACCCCATCAGTTCGCTGGACTTCCTCTTCGGAGCAGATACGATTCCCGAAAACAAGATTGTGACCTACACCACCGCCAAGGCCGATGCGCTTAGCGAAATGGCCGCTTCGGTTGAGGCCACATTTGAAGATATCTATCGTTCGTTGGCAGATTCGGCGACGGTAATTCCGCCGATGATGATGCCGGTAAAAGAGGTGTCATACCCCCAGGTTGGAGCCTCAGTCGGCAATAAGTTGAACGCTTTCTATCAGGCTGAGGTTCAGCACAAAGGCCTAGACTTTATCGTTCCGCAGGGCACGCCAATCTACGCACCCGCCGATGGCACGGTGGATGATGTTAAGCAGAGCGGCAAGGGCGAGGGCAAGGCTATTACCATTACGCATGACGGCGGCTACACCACCCGCTACCTGCATCTTTCCGAAATCAAGGTGCGTTCTGGACAGAAAGTCAGCAAGGGTGCGCTGATAGGATATTCGGGCATGAGCGGCAACGCCTTTGCACCCCATCTGCACTACGAGGTGATTTATGCAGGCGAACCGCAGAACCCCGTAGACTACTGTTTCGGAAGCGTTGGGCCAGGAGAGTACGCAAACATACTGTTCATGTCGGTAAATACAAGACAATCAATGGATTAACTATATGGAAAAACTATTCTACTCCATCAGTGAAGCGGCCGATATCATTGGCGAGAACATCTCGCTGGTCAGGTATTGGACCAACACCTTCCCTAAACTCCTGAAGCCTTCCCGCACGGCCAAGGGCAACCGCCAGTATACCGCTGCCGACATCGAGACGCTCAAGCAGCTCCACTTCCTGATTAAGGAAAAGGGACTTTCGCTGGAAGGTGCCGAGCGCGAAATGCTGTCCGGCAGGGCCAAGGTAAGCGGAACCGTAAAGGCTCTGGATTCGCTCAAGGAAATCCGTGCACAACTCGTTGAAATCCGCAAGTCGATATGAAAGTGCGCGACATCATTGGGGCAATCGAGGAATTCGCACCCCTTACGGTTCAGGAAGACTGGGATAATTCCGGGCTCCAGATTGGCAGTCCCGATGCCGAGGTAAGCGGGGTCCTGCTGGGTTTTGACTGCACTCCAGACCTCGTACGAGAGGCCGTGGAAAAGGACAGCAACCTCATTATTACCCACCATCCGCTGCTCTTCAACGGAATTAAGAACATCTATCCCGACGACTTCACAGGCCGTGCGGTAATCGAGGCCATCAAGGGTGGCATTGCCATCTACGCGGCTCACACCAGCGCCGACAAGGTGATAGATGGCGTTAGCGGAGCCCTTGCGCAGATTCTTGGCCTTCAGAACATCCGCGTTCTTGACCCGGAAGGCGAGGGGATAGGTCTTGGCGCAATTGGTGACCTCCCTACCGAAATGCCCGCTGCAGAGGCTCTGGAACTGGTTAAAAGCCGCCTGCATCTACCCGTAGTCCGTGCTTCACGCTATGATGGAATTACCGTAAAGACCATTGCAATATGCGGTGGAGCAGGCGCTTCGCTGATTGACAAGGCCCGCGCCGAAGGGGCACAACTCTACCTCTGCGGCGATGTAAGCTACCACCACTTCTTCACTTCGGGCGATTTTATCGTGGCAGATATCGGACATTTTGAGAGCGAAGTGCAGATAGTGGACATTTTCCACACCATATTACAGAAAAAATTTCCTAACTTTGCACCCCTTATACAAGAAAGTGTACATAACCCGATAAATTATCTATAGATACAATATGGCAACTACAAAGAAAGCAAAAAAGGTCGTGACTCCGATTGACGAGCGCGAAACCTTCGTTTCCCTGCAGAAGAGTTTCTCCGATTCCGATCTCTCTGTAGAAGAAAAACTCAAGATTCTCTACAACCTCCAGTCTGCCGACAACGATATCGACAAGCTGGTTCAGCTGCGTGGTGAGCTCCCCGCAGAGGTTGAGTCACTCGAGTCCGAAGTTGCAGATTTCGAGGGCAAGATTGCCCGTCTGAAAGAGGCAATCGAGGGCTATACCAAGAACATCGAAATCAGCAAGGAAAGCATCATCGAGCACGACGCAGAGATTGAGAAATACCAAGGCCAGCTTGCCAAGATCAGCAACAGCCGTGAGTACGATTCAATCAACAAGGAACTCGAGAACACCAACCTTCTCCGCCAGATTGACGAGAAGCACATCCGCGAGGCCAAGGACAAGATTGCAGAGTGCAAAGAGCGCATTGAGGCCTGCCAGGACCGCATTTCCATCCTGAACGGCGACCTTGACGCCAAGAAGGAAGAGCTTGCCAAGATTACCGAGTCTACCGCCACCGAGGAGGCAGCACTCCAGCAGCGCAGGGACGCTTGCGCCGCCAAGCTTGACGACCGTACCCTCAGCGCCTACAACCGCATCCGCAACGCCAACCAAAACCATCTTGCAGTGGTATCCGTATACCAGGGCAATGCATGCGGCGGCTGCTTCAACATCATCACTCCCCAAAGGCTTGTGGACATCGCATCCGGCAAGAAGCTGGTCATCTGCGAGCACTGTGGCCGTATCATCGTTAATCCCGACGCCGAATAGTCATGGCAGAAAGCAACCGCAGGCCTAAGAAGCAGACCACCGTCAACATCGACAGTCTGGGTCAGGAGATGGGGAACAAGCCCCCTCAGGCCCTGGATGTTGAGGAAGCGGTGCTCGGTTCAATGCTGCTTGAGCCCTCCAGTGTCGACCAGGCAATGGAAGAGCTCAAGCCCAACTGTTTCTACGACCCTCGGCACAAGATGATTTTCGAGGCCATCAGCGCCTTGGTCAACGAGCACGCCCCGGTGGACATCGTCACCGTGAGCAACAAGCTCAAGCAGCTCGGCAACCTGGAGGCAGTTGGTGGCGCAGTTGTGCTGGCCAACCTCACCGAAAAGGTAGGTAGCGCAGCCCATCTGGAATACCACCTCAAGATTCTCAAGCAGAAGACCATCCAGCGTGAGCTGATTTCGGCCTCCTACGCCATCCTGAAGGACTCTTTCGATGACTCCATCAATGTGGACGACCTCATCGACATGGCCCAGACCAAGGTGTACGACGCCATCCAGAGCAATGTCAAGAAGGAACTTCAGGACATTGGATCGGTCATCAACCAGGTGGTAAACGACATTGCCGAGAGTCAGAAGACTACGGGCCTAAGCGGCGTGCCTTCGGGCTATGTAAGTATAGATAGAATCACCCAGGGTTGGCAGCCTTCTGACCTCATCATCCTCGCTGCCCGTCCTTCGGTTGGTAAAACGGCTTTCGCCCTGAACATCGCCCGCAACGCAGCTGTGGACCACCACATGCCAGTAGCGGTGTTCTCGCTGGAAATGTCAGCGTCCCAGCTGGCAAAGCGTCTGGTGGTAAGCGAAACAGGTCTTAGTGCCGACAAGATTAAAGGTGCATCCAAGCTCGAAGACTACGAGTGGGAGCAGCTTGAATACAAGCTCAAGGACCTCAGCAAGGCGGCTTTCTACATCGATGATACCCCTGGTCTTCCCCTGATGGAGTTCCGTACCAAGGCCAAAAACCTCGTGAAGAACAAGAAGGTGCGCCTGATTATCGTGGACTACCTCCAGCTGATGCAGGGCCCTACCGAACTCCGCGGTCTCCGCGAGCAGGAGGTGGCAGCCATTTCCCGTACCCTCAAGGCAACGGCCAAGGAGCTCAACATCCCCATTATCGCCCTTTCGCAGCTCTCCCGTCAGGCAGTGCAGCGTACAGGCGGTACGGGAAAGCCCCAGCTTAGCGACCTTCGTGAGTCCGGTTCCATCGAGCAGGATGCCGATATGGTAATCTTCATCCACAGGCCCGACTACATCGGTCTTTCGGACAATCCCGAGGACAAGGAAAAGACCCAAATCATCATTGCAAAGCACCGTAACGGCGAAACCACCGATATCGACATGGTCTTCAAGAGCGACAGGGTAAGATTCGTGGAGATGGACGAGGCTCTGGACGCACAGGCATCTTCAATGCCAATCGGATCGGCGATGAACTCCGACTTTGACTCTCACTTTGATTCCCAGATGAATCCCGAATTTGAATAGGACTTGAACCTGAAAAAACTATGGCGGCAAATGAAGTATCACATACTGGCAAAATCGTAGCGCTGGACTCCCAGTTCACTACGGTGGAGATTATCTCCGAATCTGCCTGCAGTGCATGCCACGCAGCGGGTCTCTGCGGCGTCTCCGAGGCCAAGACCAAGGCTGTGCAGCTGCCCACCACCCTGGGAAACTGGGAAGTAGGGCAGGAAGTTGAGGTGGTGCTCAAGCGCAGCATGGGCTTCAAGGCCGTCTGGCTGGCCTATGTAATTCCGCTTGTAGTGCTGCTGGTGGTGCTTCTGACCCTAGTGCAGACGGGGATGAAGGAACTTCCTGCAGGCCTGATAGCCATCGCCGCAACCGCAGTGTACTATCTGGTTCTCTGGCTTTTCAAGGATAGACTTAGAAACGAATATAGCTTTTATATAAAAGAAAAATGAACTCAACAATTATCTGGACTATTGTAATTCTTGCGGGTCTAGGATTGCTGCTCGCTCTTCTCCTGTACTTCATAGCACAGAAGTTCAAGGTAGAAGAGGACCCTCGCATCGAGGAAATCGAGAAGACTCTCCCTGGCGCAAACTGCGGCGGTTGCGGCTATGCCGGCTGTCACGCATTTGCCGACACCGCAGTGAAGGCCCCCAACCTCGACAAGCACTTCTGCCCTGTCGGTGGCAATGAGGTCATGAAGAAAGTCTCCGCAATCCTGGGCTACACCCTCGAGGAAAAGGCCCCTCAGGTTGCGGTTCTCCGTTGTAACGGCACCTGCGCCGCCCGTCCTGTGGTTAACCAGTACGACGGCGTGCAGTCCTGCAAGGTTAAGGCGGCTCTCTATAGTGGAGATACCGGCTGCGCCTTTGGCTGCGTAGGTTGTGGCGACTGCGTCGCTGCCTGCAACTTCGGAGCCCTCAGTATGGACCCTGAAACAGGTCTGCCCGTAGTGGACGAGGAGAAGTGCGTCGCCTGCGGAGCCTGCGTCAAGGCCTGCCCTAAACATCTATTTGAACTTCGAAACAAGGGACCTCGCGGTATGCGTGAGTTCGTTGCTTGCCGCAACACCGATAAGGGCCCTGTTGCCAAGAAGGCGTGCGCCAATGCCTGCATCGGTTGCGGTATGTGCTTCCGTACCTGCCAGCATGGTGCCATCACATTCGAGAACAATCTGGCCTACATCGACTTCACAAAGTGTAAGTTGTGTCGTGAGTGTGAAGCAGTCTGCCCTACCGGCGCTATTCACGGAATTAATTTCCCTCGTCCTTTGGATAAGGATGCTGTAAAGGCTCGTATTCAGGAACGCCAGAAGAAGGAAAGAGAAGCCGCTGCTGCCGCTAAGGCTGCTGCTGCTTCGGAGCCGTTGAAAAAAGAAGTAAAGGAGGAAACGAAATGAGTAAAGTGACTTTTAGTATTGGCGGCGTTCACCCGAACGACTCCAAACTGGCAAGAGGCTGCGCCATCGAGGTTCTTCCTCTTCCCGAAAAGGTATATGTATCCATGGCCCAGCACCTCGGCGCCCCCGCCAAGCCAATCGTAGCAGTCGGCGACAAGGTAAAGGTAGGCCAGGTAATCGCAGAACCCGGCGGCTTCATCTCCGCCTTCGTACACAGCCCTGTAAGCGGCACAGTCAAGTCCATCGCCCCCTACAAGGACATCGCCGGCAACAATGTAACCCATGTTGAGATTGCAGTCGAGGGCGACGAATGGGCCGAAGGCATCGACCTCAGCACCGACCTAGTAACCGAGATTCCCGAAGACCGCCAGGCCATTCTGGACAAGATCAAGGCAAACGGCGTAGTCGGACTTGGTGGTGCCACCTTCCCTACGCATGTCAAGCTCAACCCCGCTCCCGGCAGTGTAGCAGAATGCCTCATCCTCAACGGAGCCGAGTGCGAGCCCTATCTGACCAGCGACTACCGCATCATGCTTGAGCGCACCAAGGAAATTATCGTAGGTGCCGCCATCATGCAGAAGGTACTCGGCGGCTGCAAGGCCATCATCGGCATCGAGGAAAACAAGCCCGAAGCCATCGAAGCAATGAAGAAGGCTCTTACAGAACTTCCTTATAAGAATATAGAGGTGCTTCCTCTGATGAAGCGCTACCCTCAGGGCGGTGAAAAACAGCTCATTGACGCTGTTATGCACCGTCAGGTTAAGTCAGGCGGCCTGCCTATCAGCGTAGGCGCAGTGGTGCAGAATGTTGCCACATCTCTCGCAGTATACGAGGCCGTTCAGAAGAACAAACCTCTGATTACCAACACCTTGACCATTACAGGTGACTGCCTCCCCGTCGAGAAGATGCACAACTACCTCTTCCGTATCGGTATGCCTCTTAGCTACATCGCAGAGCAGGCAGGTGGAGTTCCCGAAGGCGCTGCCAAGCTCATCAGCGGTGGCCCCATGATGGGTAAAGCCATCGCAAATCTGGATGCATGCACCGTAAAGGGTTCATCTTCAATTCTTTATCTTTCCGAAACCGCAACCAAGAGGGGAGTGCAGAGCGCTTGTATCCGCTGCGGACGCTGCGCTGACGCCTGCCCTATGGGTCTGGAGCCATTCCTGCTCAACCGTCTGTACAAGGCCAACGACCTTGACGCCCTTGAGAAGAATGCCGCCCAGGATTGTATCGAATGTGGCTGCTGCCTCTATTCCTGCCCCGCAAACATCCCTCTGCTGGACAATATCCGCATGGCAAAGGGTAGCGTAATGGGTGTTATCCGCGCCCGCGCAGCCGCTGCAAAAGCCGCTGCAGAGGCCGCAAAGGCAGCCGAAGCTGCAAAGTCTAACGAATCTAAAAGCTAAAGGATATGGGAAAAATGCTAATATCTCCTAATCCACATATACACGCAGATGTCAGCACCAAGAGTCTGATGCGCGATGTAATCATAGCCCTCTGCCCTGCAGCAATCGTTTCCTTCCTCTTCTATGGTTGGAGCGAAATCCTGATTATGGCAGTCAGCATCTTAGCATGCGTACTCCTTGAATGGGCTATTACCAAGTATATGCTCAAAAAGCCCAGCACCATCGGAGACCTCTCCGCAGTGGTGACCGGTATGCTTCTGGCTATGAACCTGCCTCCTACCACTCCCTGGTGGGTAGTTGTTATTGGTGCAATCGTCGCTATCGGCGTTGCCAAGATGACCTTCGGCGGTATCGGCCAGAATGTCTTCAATCCCGCTATCACGGGCCGTGTGTTCCTGCTCATCTCCTTCCCTACGGTGATGACCGACTGGACAGTTCCCGCCGGATTCATCCAGAATGTTGATGCCGTATCGGGTGCAACCCTTCTGGGTATCGCAAAGGAGCAGGGTGCCGCAACCGCGAATGCTCTGGTAGACCTTAGCACCCTCTTCACCAACATCGGTGGTTCCGCAGGTGAGATTTCTGCACTTGCCCTGCTCGTTGGTTGGGTGTATCTGCTTGTCCGCAAGGTGATTAAGCCTTGGATTACCCTGAGTATCTTCGCAACTGTAGCAGTGATTGCCGCCATCTTCCATGGTATCAATCCCGACGCCTACACAGGCCCTCTCTTCAACCTCCTTACCGGCGGTATGATTCTGGGTGCTTGCTTCATGGCTACAGACTATGTTACCTCTCCTATGAGCAATTGGGGTGGGGTAGTCTATGGCTTTGGCATCGGCTTCATCGTCATGATGATCCGCTACTTTGGATCTTACCCCGAGGGTATGTCCTTCGCTATTCTGATTATGAACATGGCGGTTCCGCTCATTAACATGGGCTTCCACCAGAAAAAATACGGGAGGAAGTAATTATGGCTGCTGAAAGTAATCTTAAGAATATGGCTCTCTCCCTCTTTGGGGTCTGCCTCATCTGCGCAGCAATCCTGGGCGCTGTGTATGTAGTTACCAAGGACCCGATTGACGCTGCTGCCAAGGCTGAAGCCGAGGCTGCCATCGCCAAGGTTCTTCCCGACGGTGGAACCATCTCTGATGCAGATAAATACGAAGGCTGCG
>Ga0065709_1029423_pt1 | contig 23258 bp, 21 predicted proteins | sample Hoacrofraction14_2_FD_59096 | JGI IMG/M metagenome (GOLD analysis project Ga0065709, IMG submission 59096) | Hoatzin crop microbial communities from Cojedes, Venezuela, sample from fiber fraction 14 v1 | ecosystem: Host-associated > Birds > Digestive system > Esophagus > Crop | place: Venezuela...
GTCGGTGTAGCACTCGAGGTCGCGCGGGGTGTCGGTGGCCGTCTTGTAGCAGTCCGACATGTCCTTGGGCTGCTGCCAGGGAAGCAGGCCGGAGGGCTCGAACTTGCCGCAGGCGACGTCGAGGATGGCGTCGTCGGAGGAGCAGTTGGTCCACAGGATGGCGTCCGCGTAGGGCTCCAGCTCATGCCAGCACATGACGGGGTTGTTCGTCTTGACGACCACGATGAGCTTGGCGTCCTCGGGCAGGGCCTCATTGGCCATGATGACCATGTCGAGGTCGCCCTCGTTGGAGGCGGAGACGCTGTTGCCAAAGGGCGAGAGGTTCTCGTACTCGCTCTGGCTGGCGTCGACGCCAGCAATGCCCTCCTCGGGGCAGCCGCTCTCGGCGTCGGCCGTGAACTCGCGGTACTGCAGCGAGCGCGGCGCGTAGCCCGACTCCTCGTCGCCGGCCGACATGCCAGAGGTGGAGGGGCCGTCGATGATCACGAGGCCGTACTTCACGCCGTCGAGCGCGTCGCCCGTGGCACGGATGATGTCGGACTCCAGGAGCGTCTTCTCGGGCTCAGCGGCCTCGGCGTCACCCTCGGGAGCGCCCTCGGGAGCATCACCACCCTCGGCGCCATCGCCACCCTCGGTGGGGGCACCGCCCATGGCAAAGCCGGCGACGTCGGCATCGGAGTCGGCCGCGACCGGGTCGCCCGTGGGCTCGCCCACCTCGTCGGTCACGACGGTGAAGTACTCGGAGAGCATCTCCTCGTCGATGGGCAGGTCGGCCGAGGCTCCCGTGTCCTCGGAGACCATGAAGCCAAAGACACCACCGCCGCCGCCCGAGCTGTACTTGAGGGGCACGTAGACCTTGGGCTTGTCGGCCATGAAGTCGTCACCGATGACGCCGTCGTTCTTGAGCATGACGATGCCCTTGCGCAGGGTCTCGGCCAGGAAGTCGGCGTACTTGGAGGTGTCGGTATCCTCCTTGCACTGGTCAACCGTGAGGTAGGGGTTCTCGAAGAGACCAAGGTTCATGGTGGTGCGGGAGATGCGCATCGTGGCATCGCGGACGCGGGCTTCGGCCTTGTCCTCGCCCATGTTGGTCTTCATGATCTCGTAGGCGTCGTCGAGCAGGTCATAGGCGCCGTCATCGATCATGAGGCACATGCCGGCCTCGTAGGACTTGGCGAGCTTCTCCGCGTCGGAGAGGTTTTCGACGCCCCACGGACGCTGGCCGATAATGCCCCAGTCGGAGCTGTACATGCCCTCGAAGCCAGCGGCGCGGCCCACGCTCATGATGTACTTGCTGAAGCCGCCGCCCACGAGCTCGCCATACTCCTCGCTGTCGCTGTAGGGGATGGAGTAGTAGGGCATGGCCGAAGCGCACTGGCCGGTCTTGGAGTCGAGCTGCAGGGCGCCATCGGTGAAGGGAACCCAGTTGGCGCGGAAGTTGTCGTTGGGATAGATATCAAATCGGCCGTCGCGGTTGTGCGAGTTGCCACCAAACTGCGCGGCGCCGTCGCCGGGGAAGTGCTTCATGTTGCAGAGCACCGAGTGAATGCCCCAGCCCAGGTCGTTGCCATTCTCGTCGTAGGTGGACTGGCAGCCGGAGATGAAGCCGTTGGCCATGTCGCGAGAGAGCGCGGGGTCATCGGACCAGGTGCCGGAGTTGCGGTCCCAGGTGGGCTCGGTGCCCACGTCGGTCTGCGGGGAGTTGGGCTTGGTGCCACCGAAGCCGCGGATGACCGTGGAGAGGTCATCTGCCATCTGGCGCACGGTCTCCTTGTCGAAGGTCGCCGCCAAGGCAGGGCTGGAGGGCCACAGCGTGCCGCCGATGCCCATGGCAGCCATGCCAAGGAAGGCCTCGCACTCGAAGACCACGGGGATGCCGTAGTTCTTGGACTCGGCGTAGGCTTGCATCTCGTTGAACCAAGGCACGTACTGGGCAGGTGCCGTGGTGAAGGTCATCATGATGCGGTTGGTGTAGCCCTCGTCGATGTCCTTCTTCTGGTCGTCGGAAAACTCCGAGGAGCTGCCGCCCATGCTGGCACCCTCGGAGTCGGAGCTCCTGAAGGAACCGGAGACCATCTGGCGCAGCTCGAGGCTCACGTCCATCTGCTTGGCCAGGTCCTCGGCGCGGGCCGTGGTGTCCTGGCGCCAGTCCTCCCACAGCGACAGCTTGCCGTCGCCGTCGAGGTCCTTGAACGCGTAGCCGTCAACCTGGATGAGCTTGGCCTCGTCAGCGCAGCCCAGCGTGGCGCCGTCCTGGTTGGTGACGCGCGTCCAGCCCTCGCCGGTGTTCTCGGTGGTGTAGAGCACGGTGCCGCTGCCCCACTCTTCGGGCTCTAGGGGATAGTCGGCCGCGGTGTGCTCGACCGACGCCGCCGCGGCGGCGCTGCCGGCGTCGGAGCCGGAGTCGCTGGCGCAACCGGCCAGAACCAGAGCGCTTGCGGCCACGGCACCCTCGACAAAGTTCCTACGGGTGATCTTTGCCATGTCTTCTCCTCCTCATGTTTAGCCCGACCTCTTCCTTGGGGCGGGCTTCCTGCCTGACCGCAGGATGCCAAGCGGGGCGGGGCGGGTGACGATTCGCTGCCGCCTCTTGTTGGGGAATTGACACGTTTGGTTTTGACGGCCGTGGGCGGCAGATTGGTTCGGCAGACGGATTTGCCCCGCACGTACCAGCCGTGATTCAATAGGTCCTGCAGCCAAGGGGAGGGGGTTCCCATGATCAAGGTCCTCATCATCGAGGATGACGAGCAGGCATATCTCACGCTCCAGTCGCACCTCGAGCGCTTCTCGCAGGCGCACCACGAGAGGTTCCAGGTGTCGTGGCTCAAGACGGCATTTGAGTTCACGCAGTCGCAGCAGACGGCCGACCTCATCTTCTTTGACGTGCAGCTGCCTGGCATCGACGGCCTGGAGGCCGCCGAGTACCTGCGCACCTATGACACCGAGACGCCCATCATCTTTGTGACCAACCTGGCGCAGTACGCCGTGGAGGGCTACAAGTTCGACGCCATCGACTTCATGGTCAAGCCCGTGGAGTACCACGACTTCAGCATGCGCATGGCCAAGGCGATGCGCTCCATCAAGCGCAAGAACATGCGCCGCATTTTTATCAACACCAAGGACGGCCTGGTGGTCATGCCCGTTTCACGCGTGATCTACATCGACACCGCGCGACACGACCTCTACTACCACCTGGTCAACCAGGAAGAGCCGTTTGTCTACCGCGGCAGCCTCACCAAGGTCGAGAAGGACCTCGAGGACTCGCCGTTCGTGCGCATCTCGAGCAACTGCCTGGTGAACATGGACCACGTGGCGCGCGTGAGCGGGCCCGAGCTGCGCCTGTCCAACGACGAGGTGGTCTACATCAGCCGCGCCAAGCGCAAGGACGTGCTCAGCGCCATGGCGGCCTACTTTGGGGGCAACGCGTGATGGACCTGAGCTTTTTGGAGTCCCCCCTGTTCACGTGCGCCCAGTTTGTCCTTGCCATGGGGCTCTTCTCGTGGGGGCAGGCGCGCAGGGACCACTATGCCGCACGCGTCTGCGCCGTGGTGGCGCTGTGCGTGTCCATGACGGTGGCGGAGGTGTGCCTGAGCAACGCAGACAAGGGGTCGGAGCTGTCGCTGCAGCCGCTGTGGCTGCAGTTTGGCCTGTTCGCTGCCATCGCCCTTGCCTGGATGCCGCTCATCCGCTTCTGCCACGACGTCTCGTGGCAGCGCTCGGCGTTCCTTGCCGTGGCGGGCTACACCACGCAGAACCTGGCAGACAGCACCGGAGGCCTATGGGCCGTCATCCAAAGCCAGATTGGCGGAGGGGGACCGGCATTTGCCCCGTCGGGGCAGGCCATCAGCCCCATGGCCATGAGCCTGGACAGCTTCGTGGCAAGTGTCGTCTGCACCATCGTGGTCTACGCCCTGTGCTACGTGCTGTTTGCCAGGAATCTCTCGCAAGACTGGCACCTCAAGCCTCGGGACTGGCACGTGGCGGGCCTCTTTGCCATCATGCTGGCCTTCAGCATCGTCTTCGACCTCACGCTCAAGCAGGCGATGTCGCTGGACATGACGTTTGTGCAGCGCCTGGTCTTCTCAACAACCAAGATCGTGTTTGGCGGCGTGCTGCTGTACGTGGAGTTTGGCGTGTTCCTGGGCAACCGCATGATCGGCGAGATGGAGGCCATGCAGCAGGTGCTTGACGAGCGCGAGCGCCAGTACAACCTCAGCCGCACCAACATCGACGCCATCAACAACAAGATGCATGACCTGCGCCACGGGGTGCTTGAGCAGCTGATGGGCTCCAACGCGCAGGTCGACGCGAGCACCCTCAAGGACATAGCGCGTCACCTCAACGTCTACAACTCGCAGGTGCGCACCGGCAACGTTGCCCTGGACACCGTCATCAGCGAGAAGAGCCTGCTGTGCGAGCAGGAGGGCATCACCTTCACGTGCATCGCAGACGGCAGCGCGCTGGACTTCATGGCACCGGCGCAGATCTACTCGCTCATGGGCTCGCTTCTGGATGACGCCATAGCCTCGTCGCTGCGCATCGCCGAGGCGCGCAAGCGCAGCATCTCGCTGGTCATCGACGAGCGGGCCGGCATGGCAACCATCCACGCGGAGCACCGCTTCAACAAGGCGGAGGGGCATCCCGACGGTGCCGGGCGCACGATAGCCGCCATGGCCGAGCGCCAGGGCGGCAGCTATGCCACCAGCACCGACGATGGTACCTTCTATGCCAGCGTCCTTCTTCCCATCCCCGAGGGATAGGGCCACCTGCAGCCCAACCGTGTGTGTCAAAAACTGCCCCACCTAGGCACAAACTCGCCTGGGTGGGGTTGCTCTTCCCTAGCGTGTGCGCCAGCAAAACAAACTACGCGCGCGAAGGGAGCAGTATGTTGTACGTCGGAATCGACCTGGGCACATCGGCGGCAAAGTTCCTTCTCATGGACGAGAAGGGCTCCATCCGCAGCATGGTGAGCAAGGCCTACCCGGTGGAGTTTCCGCAGCCGGGCTGGAGCCAGCAGGACCCCGAGGACTGGTGGCGCGCCGTGCGCGAGGGCATCCCCGAGCTCTTGGTGGGCCAGGACGCCTCGAAGGTTGCGGGCATCGGCTGCGGCGGGCAGATGCACGGCCTGGTCGCGCTCGACGCGCAGTGCCGCGTGGTGAGGCCAGCCATACTCTGGAACGACGGGCGCACCGCAGCGCAGACGCGCCTCCTCAACGAGGAGGTTGGCACCCAGCAGCTGCTCGACAGCACCGGCAACATTGCCTTCGCCGGCTTCACGGCCCCCAAGCTGCTGTGGATGCGCGATGAGGAGCCGCAGCTCTTCAACGCCATCCGCCACGTGCTGCTACCCAAGGACTACGTCAACTTCCGCCTTACGGGGACCTTCTCGTCCGACCCGTCCGACGCGTCGGGCACACTGCTGTACGACGTGGCGGCGCGCGACTGGAGCGCCCCCATGCTCGAGACCTGCGGCGTCGAGGCCGCATGGATGCCACCCGTGTACGAGAGCTACCAGCCCGTGGGCACCGTGGACGACGCCGTGGCCGACGAGCTGGGGCTGCCGCGCGGCGTGGTGGTGTGCGCCGGCGCCGGTGACAACGCGGCCGCGGCCGTGGGCTGCGGTGTGGTGGGCCCGGGCTCGTGCAACATCAGCTTGGGCACCTCGGGCACCGTCTTCATCCCCACCGACGGCTTTGCCGCGGGCGTGGGCGAGCGCATCCACTCGTTTGCGCATGCAGACGGCGGCTGGCACGTGATGGGCTGCGTGCTCAGTGCCGCCAGCTGCAACGCCTGGTGGATGCAGGACGTCCTTCTCACCGACGACTTCCCGGGCGAGCAGGCGGGCATCGACGCCAACCACGTCACGGTTGACGAGCCCTACTTCCTCCCCTACCTCATGGGCGAGCGCAGCCCCCACAACGACCCCTTCGCGCGCGGCGCCTTCGTGGGCCTGCGCATGGACACCAGCCGTACGCAGATGACGCGCGCCGTGCTGGAGGGTGTGGCCTTCGCAATCCGCGACTCGGTGCAGATCGCCCGCGAGCTGGGCACCGAGGTCACGCACAGCATGGTGTGCGGCGGTGGCTCCAAGAGCCGCCTGTGGCTGCAGATGATGGCCAACGTCTGCGACCTTGCGCTGGAGCTCCCCAAGACCGAGCAGGGGCCGGGCTACGGCGGCGCCATGCTGGCGGCCGTCGCCTGCGGCGAGTACGCGTCGGTTGCCGAGTGCGCCCGCGCCATCGTCGAGGTCACCGACCGCATCGAGCCCAACGCCGAGGCCGTCGCCGCCTACAAGGAGCGCTACCAGGTGTGGCGCGGCCTCTATCCCGCGCTGAAGGATTCGTTCTTCCAGATGAGAGGAGCCCAGTGATGCAGATTCTGTCTGTCTTTGACGAGGAGTTTCGCGCCTACGGGCGCGTGTGGGACGACGTCGACCCCGCGCTGACGCAGCCCATCGCAAACGCGCTGGCAACGCGCACGCCGCTTCCCGACGCCACCGACTACGTTCCCACCGACCCCGCCATCCAGGATCTTGACGCGGCAATGGCCCTGGCGCCCGTGCTCTTTGGCGGCCAGCCCGTCGAGTTTGGCTGGTGCAACGGCCACAACCTGGCGCTCAACTGCCTGGAGTACCACCGCTCGAGCGAGTTCAACCTGGGCGTGGGGGACTTTGTGCTGCTGCTGGCCCTGCAGGCGGACATCCATGACGGCCAGCTTGACACCAGCACGGTCAAGGCCTTCCGCGTGCCGGCCAACACCCTCGTGGAGGTCTATGCCACCACGCTGCACTACGCGCCCTGTCAGGTGAGCGACGCCGGCTTCAAGGTGCTGGTGGCGCTTCCCTGGGGCACCAACGGGCCCGCCCCCCAGCTGGATGTCGCCGGCGGCGACGGCAAGCTGCTGTGGGCAAACAACAAGTGGCTGCTCGCCCACCCCAGCAGCGCCGAGGCGGCGCAGGGCGCCCACGTGGGCCTTGTGGGAGACAACGTCACCATCCGGAACCAGGAATAGACGGCGGAAGGCGCCGTAACAAAGGAGAGAGGAGCCCCCATGCTCGAGTCAACCAACATCCCCACCGTCAAGCTGGGCATCATCGCCGTCAGCCGCGACTGCTTCCCCATCCAGCTGAGCGAGAGTCGTCGTGCCGCCATCGTGGCGGCCTGCGCTGACCTTGGCCTGGACGTCTACGAGGCGCAGAGGGCCGTCGAGAACGAGACCGACATGCTGGCCGCCGTCGACGAGGTCAAGGCCGCGAGCGTCAACGCCCTTACCGTGTTCCTAGGCAACTTTGGCCCCGAGACCCCCGAGACGCAGATCGCGCAGCGCTTTGACGGCCCCGTGATGTTTGTGGCGGCGGCCGAGGGCGACGGCGACCTCATCAACGGGCGCGGCGACGCCTACTGCGGCATGCTCAACTGCAGCTACAACCTGGGCATGCGCCACATCAGGGCCCACATCCCCAGCTACCCCGTGGGCACCGCCGCCGACATCGCCCGGATGATGGCCGACTTCGTACCCGTGGCGCGTGCCGTCATCGGCGTGAGCAACCTCAAGATCATCACCTTTGGCCCGCGCCCGCAGGACTTCTTCGCCTGCAACGCCCCCATCAAGGGCCTGTACGAGCTGGGCGTCGAGGTCGAGGAGAACAGCGAGCTTGACCTTCTGGTCTCGTACCGCGCGCACAAGGACGACCCGCGCATCCCCGAGGTCTGCGCCGACATGGCCGCCGAGATGGGCGAGGGTCGCTACTACCCCGACCTTCTCGCCCGCATGGCCCAGTTTGAGCTGACCCTTCTTGACTGGGCCGAGCAGCACAAGGGCTCGCGCAAGTACGTGGCCTTCGCCGACAAGTGCTGGCCGGCCTTCCCCGAGGAGTTTGGCTTCGAGCCGTGCTACGTCAACTCGCGCCTGGTCACGCGCGGCATCCCCGTGGCATGCGAGGTCGACATCTACGGCGCGCTGTCCGAGTATGTTGGCATGTGCGTGAGCGACGACACCGTGACCCTGCTCGACATCAACAACTCGGTGCCCGCAAGCCTGTACGACGAGAAGATTGCCGGCAAGTTTGACCATGACTGGCAGCTCACCGACACCTTCATGGGCTTCCACTGCGGCAACACCCCCAGCTGCAAGCTCTGCGCCGACCGTGCCGTCAAGTACCAGCTGATCCAGCACCGCCTGCTCGAGCCCGAGGGATCGGACCCCGACTTCACCCGCGGCACCCTCGAGGGCGACCTGGCCGCCAGCGACGTCACGTTCTTCCGCCTGCAGTGCGACTCTGAGGGGCAGCTGCGCAGCTACATCGCGCAGGGCCAGATCCTGGACGTACCCACGGGCTCGTTTGGCGGCATCGGCGTCTTTGCCATCCCCGAGATGGGTCGCTTCTATCGCCACGTGCTCATTGAGAAGCGCTACCCGCACCACGGCGCCGTGTGCTTCGCGCACTGCGGCAAGGCGCTCTTCGACGTGTTCCGCTACCTGGGCATCGCTGACATCGCCTACAACCAGCCCGCGAGCCTGCCCTACCCCACCGAGAACCCCTTCGCGTAAGGTCCTCGTCCGTCTAAAGTGGTAGATGCCTCGGCGCCCTTCTCACCTTTGCCCTGTTGGCGAGAAGGGCGCCGTCATATACCCCCGCCTTGGTGGAACGGGACCCAGTACGTTTCCACCTTGGACGCGGCACCTACGCTCGGGGTTGCGGGTCTGAGTGTGACAGGTACCTGAGTGTAACAGGTACCTGGTACCTGTCACAAGGTACCTGTCACAGTGGTGGACACTCGGACAGGCCGAAGTTGACGCCGCGCGCCCAGGTCGTGCCACCTCACAACCCGGGCGCATCCTTGCGGGCCAGCCGCCCCTCCCTCTTGCTACCATGGCTGCATGCGGCGTCTTTCCAGAAGAGGAGCAGCCATGCAGCGACAGGCTTTCAACGACGGGTGGGTCTTCTATAAGGGCGGCGAGAAGGACGGCATGCCCGTGACGCTGCCGCACGACGCGGCGCAGACCGAGCGACGCTCGCCGGATGCCGCGGCCGGCCCCTCGGGCGCATACTACCCGGCAAACACATACCGCTACGTGCGAGAGCTCGACGTGCCTGCCAGCTGGGAAAGCCGTCATGTGCTGCTGGAGTTCGAGGGCGCCTACCGCAAGGCGCGCGTGCTCGTGAACCGCGTGGAGGCCGGCTCATGCGCCTATGGCTACCTGCCCTTCACGGTGAGCCTCGACGGCCTCTTGCGCTATGGCGAGAAGAACCGCATCGAGGTCGTGTGCGACTGCTCCCAGCGCCCCGACTCGCGCTGGTACACGGGCGCGGGCATCTACCGGACCGTGTGGCTCTGGCTGGGGCCCGAGGGCGGCCCCGCCATCGAGCCGTGGGACGTGCGCGTGACCACGCTGAGTACGCTGCCTGCCTGCGTGAGCGTTGGGCTTGCCGGGGCAGGTGCCGACGCATGCGCTGCCATGGCGGACGGGTCTTCTCCCATGGTGGAGATCCTGGACGGCGACGACGTGGTGGCATGCACCACGGAGCTGCCATGCACGGTGGAGGTGCCCGACGCACGTCTCTGGAGCGACGAGGACCCGCACCTGTACACCTGCCGCGTCACGCTGGGTGCCGAGACCGCGACGACCCGCTTTGGCATCCGCACGCTGGGCTGGGCCGCGGGCGGGCTCTTCGTCAACGGCAAGAAGACGCTCCTTCGCGGTGGGTGCGTGCACCACGACAGCGGCATCCTGGGCGCGGCCACTTTTGACGAGTTCGAGCGCCGGCGCATCGCGCGACTCAAGGAGGCCGGCTTCAACGCCATCCGCAGCGCGCACAACCCACTCAGCCGCGCAGCCCTGGAGGCCTGCGACGAGCTGGGCGTCTATGTGATGGACGAGGCCTGGGACATGTGGTACCAGCACAAGAGTGTCTATGACTACGCCAGCGACTTCATGGACAACTGGCGGGGCGACCTTGCGAGCATCGTCGCGCGCGACTACAACCACCCCGCCGTCGTCATGTACTCCATCGGCAACGAGGTGAGCGAGCCCGCCGAGGAGCGCGGCGTTGAGCAGGCCCGCGCCATGGTCTCGTACCTGCACGAGCTGGACGCCACGCGCCCCGTGACGGCTGGCATCAACTTGGCCATCCTGGGCGGCGCGGCGATGGGCATGAACACCTACGAGGAGGGCGGCGGCCGCAACGACAGCGCCGACGCCGGCATGAACGGCATGAACAGCCTCGTGTTCAATGTCATCGCCAGCAAGGTGGGCACGGCCATGAACAACGTGGCAAACCTGCCCATGGTCGACCGTGCGGTGAGTCCCGTGCTGGACAGCCTCGACATCGCCGGCTACAACTATGCCTCGGGCCGCTACAAGCTGGAGGGCCACGCGCATCCCGGCCGCGTTGTAGTGGGTTCCGAGACCTTCCCGCAGGACATCGCGCGCAACTGGGCCGCGGTGGAGCGCTACCCCTACCTCATCGGCGACTTCATGTGGGCCGCCTGGGACTACATCGGCGAGGCCGGCAGCGGCGGCTGGACGTACGACGACGCCGAGAAGGGCTTCGAGAAGCCGTGGCCCTGGTTCCTCGCCGACAACGGCGCCTTTGACATCCTGGGGGACCCCACGGGCGACCTCTTCTGGGCGCAGGCCGTGTGGCATGCGGTGGATGCGCCGATCATCAGCGTGCAGCCGCCCAACCACCCCGGCGTGGAGCCGGGCAAGGCCACGTGGCGTGGCACCAACTCGCGCCCCAGCTGGAGCTGGGACGGCTGCGACGGCAACCTGGCCTGGGTGGAGGTCTACTTCGACTGCGCCCACGTGGAGCTGCTGCTCAACGGTCGCCTAGTGGCAAGGCGCCGCGCGCGCGACTGCCGTGCGCGCATCCTCTGCCCCTACGAGCCCGGCACGCTCGAGGCCGTGGCGTACGACGCAGACGACAACGAGATCGCACGGAGCCCGCTGACAAGCGCTGGCGAGAAGAGCGTCTGGGTCGCGGCGGAAGTCGACGAGGCGGCCCCGGGCCAGCTGGTTCTTCTCCCCTGCTGGATCGGCAGCAAGGATGTGGTGGAGTCCAACGCCGACGAGGAGCTGACCGTCACTGTCAAGGGCGGCGAGCTTGTAGCCTTTGGCAGTGCCAACCCCCGCACCGAGGAGCACTTCCAGGACGGCCGCTACACCACCTACTACGGTCGCGCGATGGCCGCCGTCCGCGCCGGCGCGGGCGACGTGCTCCGAGTGACCGTCACGGGCGAGCGCGGCGGCTCGTGCACGTGCGAGGTGCCCATTAGGGAGTAGCTGGCGAGAAGGCCCTGTGCGCCCCGGACCAGGTCCCGCCAAAAGAAACGGCCTTGGAGGGTCACGCGGTTTGCGCTCCAAGGCGATTTCTTTTGGACCATCCGTCAAGCCGGATAGAAGGCCCGTCCGTCATGCGGCGCGGTGAGGTCAATCCCGAACTCGCGCCGCCCCGGCAAGGCAACGACCTGTGGCTCACCCGCGCCCGCCCCTGTTGCGGTGGGTGAGACGAGCCCACACTCGTCGTGGCCCGCACAAATCCGGAAGTGTGTGGGACCTTCTCCCCCTTTTCGTTCATAAAATCGAAAATTTCCGCCGTTGGTGACTTTTTTCGATTTGGTGAACGAAACCAGTAACCGCCTTCTGGGATTTGCGTCATTTTTCGAAAATATGAACGAAACCAACGAGAAGCCCCGTCCGCCCGTAACCGCAACGGCCCGCAGCGCCCCGACACCGCAACAGCCTGCGGCACCTCCACCCTCGCACCCACACCAACCAAAGGGCTGCCGCCTGCGCGCTGCGCAGCAGCCGCGCAGACCGGCAGCCCGCCGTTACCCATAGCCAACAAGCATCTCCATCGAGGCCGCTGGGGCGGCGCCCCAGGCTGGGACCCGGCGTCGGTCCAAGACGACTCTGGGCTCTTCTCGCCAAGCGAGAAGAGCCCAGAGTGAGCGAAGCGAACGCGGGGTCTTGGGCCTGCGCCGGGTCCCAGCCTGGGGCGCCGCCCTAGCCCACAAGCGTCTCGGTGATAGATGCCGCCGCCTTTTTGCCGGCACCCATGGCCAGGATGACGGTGGCCGCACCGGTGACGATGTCGCCGCCGGCCCAGATGCGCGGGTTGGACGTGCGGCCGTTCTCGTCGGCGTCGATGTAGCCCCACTTGTTGAGCTCCATGCCGCCGATGAGCTTGGCAAACGGGTTGGCGTTGGTGCCGATGGCGCTGATGGCGATGTCGCAGGGAATCTCCTCGATCGCGCCCTCGATGGGCACCGGGCGACGGCGGCCGCTGTCGTCGGGCTCGCCCAGCTCGCAGCGCTGGATGCGCACGCCGCAGACGTTGCCGTCTTCGCCCTTGAGGAACTCCAGCGGGGCCACGAGCTCCATGACCTCGACGCCCTCCTGCTTGGCATGGTGCAGCTCGGCGGCACGGGCAGGCATCTCGTTCTCGGTGCGGCGGTAGCAGATGATGGCCCGCTCGGCGCCCAAGCGCTTGGCCGTGCGCACGGCGTCCATGGCCACGTTGCCACCGCCAAAGACCACGACGCACTTGCCGTGCTTGGTGGGCGTGTCGTAGGTGGGGAACTCGTTGGCCTTCATGAGGTTGACGCGCGTGAGGTACTCGTTGGCAAAGAACACGTTGGGGAGATTCTCGCCGGGGATGTTGAGGAACTTGGGCAGGCCGGCGCCCGTGGCCACGTAGATGGCGTCGAAGCCCTCGTCAAAGAGCTCCTCGGCCGTGGCGATGCGGCCCACCACCGAGTTGAACTCGAACTTGACGCCCAGCTCCTTGAGGCCGTCAATCTCGCGCTTGACCACAGCCTTGGGCAGGCGGAACTCGGGGATGCCGTACACCAGCACGCCGCCGCCCGTGAAGAACGCCTCGAAGACCGTGACGTCAAAGCCGTTGCGCGCCAGCTCGCCGGCGCAGGTGATGCCCGACGGGCCGGAGCCGATCACGGCGACGCTCTTGCCGTTCTTGGGCCTCATCGCGGGGGTGCTGGCCAGCTCGGGCTGGTCTCCCAGGAAGCGCTCCAGCTGGCCGATGGCCACCGGCTCGCCCTTCTTGCCGCGGATGCACTTGCCCTCGCACTGGCTCTCCTGCGGACACACGCGGCCGCAGATGGCGGGCAGCATCGAGTCCTCGTGGATGATGTCGAGGCCGCGGCCAAAGTCCTGCTCGTAGATGGCCTCGATGAACTGCGGAATCTTGATGTTGACGGGGCAGCCCTCCACGCAGAGCGGCCTGGCGCAGCGCAGGCAGCGCGACGCCTCGGCGATGGCCATCTCCTTGGTAAAGCCCCTGTCCACCGGACGGAAGTCGCGTGCGCGCTCGTCGGCCGGCTCCTCGTTGTCTGCCGTGCGGGGCAGCTTCATGTCTGCGACCCAGCGACCGTTTACCTCTGGCATGCGCACGCCTCCTTCTCGTACTTCTCAACTGCCTCGTGCTCCTCGTCCAGGTACGCGGCCTGGCGGGCACGGAGGTCGTCCCAGTCAACCTGCGACGCGTCGAAGTCGGGACCGTCGACGCAGGCAAACTTGGTCTCGCCGCCCACCTCCACACGGCAGCAGCCGCACATGCCCGTGCCGTCGACCATGATCGGGTTGAGCGACGCGATGATGGGCGTGTCGTGCGCCACGGCGGTGAGCGTGGAGAACTTCATCATGGGCACCGGGCCCACGCAGAAGCAGCGGTCTGCGGCGCCGTCGGCCAGCAGGCGCTCAAGCGGGGCCGTGACCACGCCCTTCTCGCCATACGAGCCGTCGTCCGTGGTGATGTGGATGTGGTCCTCGGGCAGCAGCTCGCGGAACTGCTCCTCAAGCAGCAGCAGGTCCTTGGTACGGGCGCCCATGATGGCGTGCACCTCGCGGCCGGCCTGCACCAGCTGGCGCGCCACCGGGTACGCGATGGCCAGGCCCACGCCGCCGCCGATGACGACCCAGCGGCCCTCGCCGAGGTCGCTCGGCTGGCCCAGCGGGCCGGTGACGTCCTGGATGGAGTCGCCCTCCTCGTAGGTGGACAGCATGGCCGTGGTCTTGCCCACGACCATGAAGATGAACTCGACCCAGCCCTCCTCGGCGTTCCAGTCCGCAAACGTGAACGGCACGCGCTCGCCCGTCTCGTTGGCGCGAACCATCAGGAACTGTCCAGCATGCGCATGCGCAGCCATGCGAGGCGCCTCGATGCGGAACTTGAACACCTTCTGGGAGAACTGCGTCTTCTGCAGAATCTTGAACATCGGCTTCCCTCTCCTCGAAGCTGAAGCTACAGCCCCATTATTCTACGGGGCGCGTGTTTCGTGTAGGTATCTATGTGAGAAGAACAAACCCAAGCTTTGTGCACATTGACGAACGGCCGATACTACGAGCTCCAAAGCTGCCGCAAGCGGCGAGTTGTACACACAAAGTCACAGAATCACATTGGCGAGGACGATTTCGTCACATGGTGTGTAAATCGCATTCGAGAAAGGCTTCGGTTCTTCTCAACTACATTACTAAGAAATGTTGTATTATTTGAATATAAATCCGTTGTAAGGAGAAGAGATGGCAACGGTTGCAGAGGCGCTGGAAAGCATGGTCCCCGTCAGCGCGTTCAACAAGGGACAGGCATCGAAGATCTTTGACCGCGTCAGGGAGGAAGGCCAGGTCATAGTCCTCAAGAACAATGCGCCCTGCGCCGTGATTCTTTCCCCCCAGGAGTACTCGCGACTCTGCACCATCGAGTATGACAGCGGTCTGGTGGACCTCGCGCTTGCTCGCATCAAGGCCAGCACGGGCAAGAAGCGTCTCACCGAAGCCGACGTCATGGAGGCCCTCGGCATCACCGAGTCCGATCTCGAAGACAGCAAGCTATAGCGCCCCGCACCCTACGACAGGTACGTCTCGACCTCGTCGGCGGCGCGTTGGGACAGGAGCTCGAAGTCCTCGAGCTGTGCGCCCTTGAGCTGGCGCAGCACGTAGGTTGCCACGTCCATGCGTCCGGGCGGGCGGCCGATGCCGCAGCGCAGGCGGGCAAAGTCGCGGGTGCCCAGTTTGTTGGCAATGGAGCGCAGGCCGTTGTGCGCGTTGAGGCCGCCACCAAACTTCACGCGGACCTCGCCCTCGGGCAGGTCCACCTCGTCGTGCACCACCAGGATCTGTGCGGCCGTGATGCCATGCGCACGCATGAGCTTGGACGTGGGCCCGCCGCTCGTGTTCATGAAGTCCTGTGGCTTGGCGAGAAGGACCGTGCGCTCCCCCACCTTGACGCTCGTGACCATGCAGCCCGCCTCGCTCTTCCAGTAGCCAGCACGCAGGCGGCTGGCCACCACGTCCACGGTGGCAAAGCCGATGTTGTGGCGCGTGTGCTCGTAGTCGGCGCCAGGATTGCCCAGCCCCAGCACCAGCAGGCACGGCTCGTGCGTCTCTTGTGACATGCTTCCTCCAGCGTTGTCCGCGCGCCCCACGACGCCCATGCGTCCGTGGCGACCGTCGCAGTCAGTCTACCCGCACAGCAGCCCGCAGGTGCCCGTGGTGCGCGGCGGGGCAAGAAACGCCGACAGCCTGCCCTCGAAGGCGACCATGCGCGCGTCTCCCTTGCGGATGGAATCGGCCATCGCGCGGTCCATGGGCGTGCTCAGGCGGACGACGCTTGCGGACTGCTTGGCCTTGGGCGTCAGCACCATGCGCTCGACCTCGGCACGCTTCTGCGTGCTCGACAGGTCGCAGCCGGGCCGGTACAGGTTCTCCACGCAGGCAAGCACATCCTCAAGGTAGTGGCGCTCGACCATCTGGGCGCTGGGGGCGTCGTCCTCGAGGTCCCAGTGGTCGTACAGGTCCACAAAGCGGCTGTGCAGGTCATCGCAGGAATCGAACGCGTTGGGCTGCCACTCGGCCTCGTCGTCAACCGCACGTGCGGGCGCCAGGGCGTGTACAAAGGTGTCGCCCACAAAGCCCACGCGCTCCACGTCGCGCACGAAGTCGAGCATGAAGCGGAGCCCACAGCCCTTCTCGTCTGCAAAGCGCAGGCCCAGGTCCTCGATGCGCTGGCGAAGCAGCAGCTTGCCCAGGGGGATTCCCAGGATCGATGTGTCAAAGTAGCGCCAGGCCTCGCCCCTGAACTCCTCGACCGTCGAGAAGACCCTGTCCTCACACCCCAAAGGGGCCCAGTTTGTCTGGTCCTTGGAGGGACGGCCCACCATGATACCGGCCATAACCATCTGCAGGTCATTGGCATCGGCCACGCTCAGCACGTGATTGCAGGAGTCGGGAGCCATCCAGTCGGACGCGCCCATCAGGCACACGTAGGTGCCGCGCGCATGGTCGAGCCCCAGGTTGATGGCATCGATGAGGTTGTCCGTCTCGCAGCTCAGCAGGTCAACGCGCACGTCACGCTCGGCAATGGAGCGCACGATATCGGCGGTGCGGTCGGTGGAGGCGGCATCGACGACGATGAGCTCGTAGTCGTGCATCGTCTGTGCCTGCACGCTCTCGATGGCGCGCTGAATGTGACGACCGGCATTGTTTGCCGGCACAATCACCGAGACTCCGGGCACACGCCTGGTCATCTGGGGTCCACCTCCCCTGCCAGTTTCGAACGTAACAGCTGCGTTACTAGGCAGGGTATCAATAAAGTTCGTGCGCCCCGCCCGCGTTGGGACGATGGCGCACGAACCACAACAAAGTCACACTGCAAGCACACAGACATTGCCCTCGCGTGTCGCACAAGTAGTGCTAGGGGCATGCTGGCGAGAAGGTCCTTCTCGGCTGTGGGGCCTAGCCTTCCGAGCCGGTGGTCTCGGCCTCGGCGTCAGTTGCCTCGCCCTCGGTGGCCTCGCCCTCGGTGCCGTCGGGCACGTGGTAGATGCCCAGCGCGGAGTCGAGCTCGGCGGCCTGGACGTTGACCAGCGTGCCCGAGTCGGTCTCCTCCTCGGTGCTCGCGACCTCCACGCGGTTGATCTTGCTCACGCCCACGTCGTTGACGGCCGCCACAAACTCCAGTAGCTCGTCCTCGTCCATGTCGCTCACCACCGAGTTGATGAGGCCCTTGGGGTGCTGCATGAGGGCCATCATGTCGGAGCCGTCAAGCTCGTCGACCTGCTTCCAGATGGACGTCTTGGCGATGAGCGCATGGTCAAAGCGGATGTGGAGGCTGGAGCTCACGGCCGCGATCGTGATGTCGGCACCATAGCCCGAGTACAGCGAGCTCAGCGCGTAGGCCGTCTCGGACGGCACCACCTTCATGGCCGAGGGCAGCTCCGCCAGACTGGCCGTTCCCTGCGTCTTGTTGACGGTCAGGATCTGCGCGGAGAGCAGGCTGCTGGAGCCCACGCCCGGATCGGCCACACAGAAGATGAGGTAGTTCACGATCTCGTCGGAGCTGGCCACGTAGCCGTCGGGCGGCGTGACCTCGGCCTGCGAGGTGATGCCCGACTCGAGCGTGGAGTCCTCGAGGTTGGAGCCGATGTTGGCCTGCACCCACAGGTACGAGACCCCGCCCACCAGAAGCACCGCGATGGCAACGAGGGCGATCAGCCCGCCGATGACGCGGAGCGGCCCGCGTCGGGGCACGTCGGAGCGCTGGAAGCGCTGTCGCTTGCGAGCCATGCATCCTCCTTTATGAGCGGCGCCAGCCGGCCCGCCCGTCGGTCGTTAGAAGCTCACACCCAGATAGCTTACCGCGAGACCGCATGCCACGCCCACGAGATAGACAAATATTGTCATCATGAGGTTCTGGCGCATGTCGGTGTTGGTCCTGAACAGCACGAGGAGGCCCACGCCACCGGACGCGAGCAAGCCCGCCAGCATGGCGCCGCTCGAGAGCGTGCCCGCAAGGAAGAGCTCCGAGATGGCGACGCTGGCGCCGCAGTTGGGGATGAGGCCCACCAGCGCCGCAACCACCACGGCGCGCACGGGATGCCTGGTCACGAGTGCCGCCACGCGGTCCTGGCCCACGCCCTCGATGACGAGGCCGCACGCAAGCGTGATCACAAAGATGAAGGCCGTGACCTGCACCGTGTGCACGAGCGCACTTCTCAGCACGCTCTTTGCAAGGGAGTCGTGGTCGTGGCTGTGGCCGTGGTCGTGCGCATGGTCGTGGTCGTCGTCGCAGCCGCAGTGGGCGCGCTCGCAGAGCTCGTGGATGTGCGCCTTGCCGTCTCCGGTGCGCTTTGCCTGCGCAAGGATGGCGTCAAGCGAGAAGCCCACGGCAATGCCGATGAGCACCTTAGTCAGGATGATGCGCACCATGCGGCCGGGCTCGATGCCGTGGGCGAGGAACACCGGCAGCATCTCGTCTGAGGTCGAGAGGATCACGGCCACCAGCGTGCCCGCCGTGATGATCCTTCCCGAGAAGAGCGTGGCAGCCATGGCGCTGAAGCCGCACTGCGGGACGGCGCCCAGCACCGCGCCCACCAGAGGGCCCATGTGCCCCGCGCCCGAGACCACCTCCTCGGTACGTCCCTCGGTGCCGTGCTCAAGGGCCTCCATGGCAACGTAGGTCACGAGAAGGAAAGGTACGAGCTTGAGCGTGTCGATGATGCTGTCGAGCAGCACGTCTGCAAAGAGTTCTGGCACTACTGCCACACCTCCAGGATGTCCGGTTCGTAGTCGACGTCCACGAACGTGAGGCCCTTGGCGGGAGCGCAGGGGCCGGCCGCACGACGGTCGCAGGCCGCAAGCACGTCGGCCACCCAGGCCGGGTCGCGATGGCCGCGGCCCACCTCAACGAGGGTCCCCGTGATCGTGCGGACCATCGAGTGCAGGAAGGCGTTGCCGCAGACGTCGATGCAGAGCATGTCCTCCCCCGCCTCGGTGATGGTGGCCACGTCGATGCTGGCCACGTAGCGGCACGTGGGCTTGCCCTCGGCCGAGGACGCCTTGCAGAAGCTCTTGAAGTCGTGCTCGCCGATGAGCGCCTGAGCGCCTGTGGCCATGGCGCCGGCGTCGAGTGCGCCCTTGTACCACCAGGCATGGTCCCAGGCCATGACGGGCCGGGCCTCGCCGCAGCAGATGCGGTAGCGGTAGTGGCGCGCCTTGGCGTCAAAGCGTGCCGAGAAGCCCTCAGGCGCACGGAAGGCTTGGCTCACGCTGATGTCGTCGGGCGTAAGCGCCACGAGGCCGCGCATGAGGCGTGCGCCGTCGAGCGTGGCGACCTCCTCGGCCTCTAGCGGCACACTTACGTACTGGCCCAGGGCGTGCACGCCGGCGTCGGTGCGGCCGGCGCAGGTGAGGTCCACGGGCCGGCGCAGGAAGGTCTCGAGGGCGCGGCGCAGCTCGCCGGCCACGGTGCGCTGCCCCGGCTGCTCGGCAAAGCCGCAAAAGCCTGCGCCCCGGTAGCCCAGTCGCAGCACCAGCGTGCCCTTCTCGCCTGTCGTCATGCACTTCTCGCCTCCCTGGCATCCTCCGCGGACCTTTACACAAAACGGGGAGACGGGAACATCCCGCCTCCCCGCATGCGAACGTGGTGAGGGTTGCCTACTCGGCAGCCTCCTCGGTCGCCTCCTCGGCGGCCTCGGTGACGTCCTCAGCAGCCTCCTCGGTGGCCTCGACGGTCTCATGGGCTGCGTCCTCGGCGGCCTCAGCAGCCTCCTCGACGGCCTCCTCGACCTCGAGGGTCGGCTCGTCGGCCTTGGCCTCAACGGCCTTGACCTCAGCCTTGCCCTGGGCCTTCTTCTTCTGCTTGGGCTGGACGCGCTCGGTGACGAGCTCGATGATCACGACCTCGGCGTTGTCGCCCTTGCGGCGGCCGAGCTTCATGATGCGGGTGTAGCCGCCCTTACGGTCGGCCCAGAGGCCCTGCGCGGCCTTGTCGAAGATCTCGGCGACGAGGTCGGAGTCGCCCACCTTGGCGATGGCCAGGCGGCGCGAGTGCAGGTCACCCTTCTTGGCCCACGTGATGACCTTGTCCACGTCGGGACGGATGGCCTTCGCGCGGCTCTCGAGGGTCTTGATGCGGTCGTTCTTGAGCAGTGCGGCAACGAGGCTCTTCTTCATTGCCTTGGTGTGGCTGGCGTCGGTGCCCAGCTTCATGCCGCTCTTCTTGTAGTGTCTCATGATCTAGATCTCCTAGTGTGACGCGGCGTGTCTTAGGGCTTGAGCCCAAGACCCATGGCCTCGAGCTTGTCCTTGACTTCCTCGATGGACTTAACGCCGAAGTTGCGAATGTTAAGCAGGTCGTTCTCGGAGAACTCGACGAGCTGGCGCACCGAGTGGATGCCGGCACGCTTGAGGCAGTTGTACGACCTGACCGAGAGGTCGAGGTCCTCGATCTGCTTGTCAAGCTCGGTGTTCTCGTCCTCGACGCCAGCTGCGAAGATCGAGGCGTCCTCAACAGGCTCGTTCTCCTCGACCAGCGACAGGAACGCGCTCATGTGCTGGTTGACGATGTTGGCAGCCTCGACGACGGCCTCACGCGGCGACACGGAGCCGTTGGTCTCGACCTCAAGCACCAGACGGTCGTAGTCGGTGTGCTGACCAACGCGGCAGGGCTCGACGGACTTGGCGCAGCGGCGCACTGGCGAGTACAGCGAGTCCACACGGATGATGCCGATGGGGTCGCCGTCGCGCTCGTTGTCGTCGCCCGACACGTAGCCGCGGCCGATGCCGATGTGCATCTGCATCGAGAGGTGCGCGCCATCGCCAAGGGTGCAGATGACGTGCTCGGGGTTCACGAGCTCGAACTCGGCGGGGATGTTGAAGTCGCCACCGGTCACGGTGCAGGGACCCTCGATCGAGATGCTGGCCGTGGCCTCGTCGCCCGTGCCCATGGCGCGGAAGACCAGGCCCTTGACGTTGAGAACGATGTCGGTGACGTCCTCGTAGACGCCCTCGACGGTGGAGAACTCGTGCTGCACGCCATCAATCTGGATGCCCTCGACGGCTGCGCCCTCAAGGGAGGAGAGCAGCACGCGACGCAGCGAGTTGCCCAGGGTGTCGCCATAGCCGCGCTCGAGCGGCTCCGCAATCACGCGGGCAAGGTTGTCGTTGATCTCCTCGACCGTAACCTGGGGTCGGATGAACTCTGACATGTGTACCTCCAACCGACGTGATTACTTGGAGTAGAGCTCGACGATGAGCTGGGCGTCGATGTCAAGGTCGATCTGGTCGCGCGTCGGGAGCTGCAGGACGCTGCCCTGGAGCTTCTCGATGTCAACCTCGAGCCAAGCGGGGACGGCCATGTGCTCGGTGGCGATGAGCGCCTCCTTGATGGGGAGAAGGTCCTTGGCCTTGGGGGCCACGGCGATGACGTCGCCGGCCTTCACGGCGTAGGAGGGGATGTCGACGCGCTTGCCGTTCACGGTGATGTGGCCGTGACGGACGGTCTGACGGGCCTCCTTGCGCGTGCGGGCAAAGCCCAGGCGGAAGACGACGTTGTCCAGGCGGCACTCGAGGAGCGTCATCAGGTTGTCACCCGTGATGCCCTCCATGCGCAGGGCCTTGTCATAGTACTTGTGGAACTGGTCCTCCAGGACGCCATAGATGAACTTGGCCTTCTGCTTCTCGCGAAGCTGGGTGCCATACTCGCTCTCCTGGCGACGACGCTGCTTGGGCTTGCGCTTGGACGTCTTGTTGATGCCCATGACGACGGGGTCAATGCCCAGAGCCCTGCAGCGCTTGAGGACAGGGGTCCTATCAATTGCCATTGCTAGAGTCCTTCCTTGCTACACGCGACGGCGCTTGCACGGACGGCAGCCGTTGTGCGCGATGGGGGTCTTGTCCTGGATGCTCGAGAGCTCGAGGCCGGCGGCCTGGAGCGAGCGAATGGCGGTCTCGCGGCCGCTGCCGGGGCCCTTCACGAAGACGGCAACCTTGCGGACGCCGTGCTCCATGGCGGCCTTGGCGCAGGTCTCAGCCGCAATCTGCGCCGCAAACGGCGTGGACTTACGGGAGCCCTTGAAGCCAACGGTGCCACCCGACTGCCAGGCAATGACGTTACCCTGCGGGTCGGTGATGCTGATGATCGTGTTGTTGAACGTGCTGCGGATGTGGGCCTGGCCCACGGCGATGTTCTTGCGGTCCGCGCGACGGATGCGCGTCGTGCGGGCGTTCTTCTTCTGAGCCATGCTTTACTCCCTAGCCCCTCTTCTTGCCACCGATTTGACGACGCGGACCCTTGCGCGTACGCGCGTTGGTGTGGGTGCGCTGGCCACGCACGGGCAGGCCCTTGCGGTGGCGGAGGCCACGGTAGCAGCCGATCTCCATGAGGCGGGCAACGTTCTGGCGACGCTCGCGACGCAGGTCACCCTCGACGGTGAAGTTCTGGTCGATGTAGTCGCGGAGCTTGGTGAGCTCGTCCTCGGTGAGGTCGCGGACGCGGGTGCTGGGGTCGACACTGGTGGCCTCACAGATCTTGGAGGCAGACGTGGCACCAATGCCGTAGATGTAGGTAAGACCAATCTCGACGCGCTTGTCGCGAGGGAGGTCGACACCACTAATACGAGGCAACTTGAGACTCCTCTCTTAACCCTGGCGCTGCTTGTGGCGCGGGTTCTCGCAAATCACGAATACCTTGCCGTGGCGACGAATAATCTTGCACTTGTCGCACATCTTCTTGACAGAAGGACGTACTTTCATCGTTCTTCCTCTCGTAGTCCTCTTCAGAACCTGTATCTACTCGCCCAGCCGCTGGCGTTTTTCTTCTCGGCTGCCGCGCTCTTCTCGCCTACTTGTAGCGGTAGGTGATGCGACCACGGGTCAGGTCGTACGGCGAAATCTCCACCGTGACCTTGTCGCCAGGGAGGATGCGGATGTAGTTCATCCTGATCTTCCCCGAGATGGTGCACAGAATGACCTTGCCATTCTCCAGCTCGACGTTGAACATGGCGTTAGGCAGAGGCTCGACAACGGTGCCCTCGAGCTCGATTCCGTCCTGCTTACTCACGCTGTATACCTCTCTCGTCGTATCGACAGCGACCAATAAGTTTATCTGACATTTACATCAATTGTCCACTTCTTCTCAGTACAAACACATCGCCGAGAAGAACCCCTGGATGCGCTGCGCAGCAGCCGCATCCCACGACCCGGCGCGGGTGCGAGCCCGAAGTCCGCACATACGCAGAGAACGCCCTCTTACCGGCGGGGGCGGCGCGGGTGCGAGCCCGAAGTCCGCAGATACGCAGAGAACGCCGCCACACCGGCGGGGCGGCGGGGTGTGAGGGCACCCCTGGATGCGCTGCGCAGCAGCCGCATCCCCCACACACGTCGCAACCCGCGGCCCAACGCCCCTGGATGCGCTGCGCAGCAGCCGCATCCCCCACACACGCTGCAACCCGCGGCCC
>Ga0065709_1006160_pt1 | contig 23224 bp, 7 predicted proteins | sample Hoacrofraction14_2_FD_59096 | JGI IMG/M metagenome (GOLD analysis project Ga0065709, IMG submission 59096) | Hoatzin crop microbial communities from Cojedes, Venezuela, sample from fiber fraction 14 v1 | ecosystem: Host-associated > Birds > Digestive system > Esophagus > Crop | place: Venezuela...
GTCGCAGCCGTCGGTGAGCGCGATGCCGTCAAAGAGCTTGGCGTAGTTGTCGTCAGCGCTCGTGATGGTGAAGGTGCCGTTCTCGCCGAGCGCGGGAGCGCCGTCGCTCGCGGTGATGGAGAACGTGAACTTGTCGTCGCTCGTCCAGTCGCGGCCCGTGAGAGTCTTGTTGACGGAGAACTTGGCGGTGCCCTCGGCACCGTACTCGTTCACGAAGGTGACGGAGGCGCTGTTGCCGGAGTTGGTGCTCACCACGTTGCCGGACTCGTCGTACTTGGTGACGACGTAGCTGGGCTCGATCGCGCCCTTGCCGTCGTCCTTACCGGTGATGGCGATGTCGAAGTAGTTGGTGTCGACCGTGATGCCGTCGCCGTCCTTGGTGGTCTCCTTGACGGTGTAGGTGTAGGTCACGCCGTCAGCAAGCGTGATGCCCTCGAAGGCCTTGGTGTAGTCGTCGTCCTTGTTGGTGATGGTGAAGGTGGAGTCGACGGCGGGGGCGCCCTCGCTCGCGGTCACGGAGAACTCGAAGGAGTCGTCGTCGGTCCACTCGCGGCCCTTGAGGTTCTTAGTGACGGAGAACTCGCCGGTGCCAGAGGACTCGTACGTGTTCGCGAAGCTCATGGACGTGGCGTTGTCGGACGCCTCGACCTTGAGCGTGCCGTCGCCGTTGTCGGTCACCTTGACCGTGACGGTCTCGGTGTGGCCGTCGTAGGTGTAGCCGTCGAGCGCGTAGGTGCCGTCGGCGTTCTTGGTCGCGCCCTCGGGGATGACCTCGGAGACGGTATAGGTGTAGTCGCCGGTCTCGTCCTTGTCGGCGTTCTTGGCGTACTCGATGGCGTCGAACGTGACGTTGCCGCTCGCGTCGTTGGACTTGGTCTGCAGCACGTTGCCGTCGGCGTCCTTGAGCTCGAAGCTGAACTGGCCCGCAGCGAGGTCGCGACCGGTCAGGCCCTTGGTGGCCGAGAAGCTCGTGGAGCCCGTAGCCTCGTAGGAGTTGTCGAACTCCATGGGCGTGGCGTTGGTCGACGCCTCGACCTCGAGCGTGCCGTCGCCGTTGTCGGACACCTTGACCGTGACGGTCTCGGCGTGGCCGTCGTAGGTGTAGCCGTCCTTGGTCCAGGTGCCGTCGCCGTTATCCGTGGCGCCCTCGGGGATGACCTCGGAGACGGTGTAGGTGTGCTCGCCCGTCTCGTTGGTGGTGGCGTTCTTGACGTACTCGATGGTCTTGAAGGCCACGTTGCCGCTGGCGTCGTTGGAGGCGGTATCGATGACCTTGCCCTCGGCGTCCTTGAGCTCGAAGCTGAACTGGCCCGCCTCGAGCGCGCGGCCGGAGAGGCCCTTGGTGGCCGAGAAGCTCGTGGAGCCCTTGGCCTCGTAGGCGTTGGTGAAGGTCACGGCGACGTCGGCGTCGGCGACCTTCTCGCCGTCCACGTAGTAGGTGGCGACGATCTGGCCCTTTCCGTTGTCAGCGCCCTTGATTTCGACGGTATGCGCGCTCTTGTCCACCGTGATGCCGTCGCCGTCCTCGGTGGTCTCGGCGATGGTGTAGGTGTAGTCGCAGCCGTCGGCGAGCTCGATGCCCGAGAAGACCTTGGCGAAGTCGCTCGCCTTGGTGATCTCGAAGGTGGAGTCAACGGCGGGGGCGCCCTCGCTCGCGGTCACGGAGAACTCAAACTTGTCGTCCGAGGTCCACGCACGACCCTGGAGGTCCTTCTTGACGGTGAAGCCCGCCACGCCCTCGCTCTCATAGTTGTTAGTAAAGGAAACCGTGGGAACCTCAGCAGCCGAGTCGGCAGTGACAGTCACAGCCATGGGGCTGTCGTTCACAAGCTTAGTGTACGCGTTGGTCGAACCAGTCTCCTTGACGTAGTAGGTGCCCGCCTCAAGATCTGCAGATGTTGCAGTGTTGGACTCGCCGTCCGTAATGGTCACCGTCAGCATGACGTCACTATCGTCCTTGTCCTTGGCGACGGTGGTGCATGCCTCGTCGGTGTAGACCGTGAAGGTGTACTCGCCGTCGGCCAGCTTGGAGTCCGTAGCTTCCCCGTTGACAGTGACGTTCTTCTTCACCTGAAGTTTGCCGTACTGCTCGGTCTTGGAGTTCTTGAACGTCAGAGCGTCGCTTGGCGAGAGCTCCGTCGTCGTGTTGGTGACCTTGCCACCGCTCACCGTGACGGTTGCCGTAAAGGTATAGACCGTCGCATCGTACGTAATGCCGTCGTACGTTGCGGTCGTGCCGTCCTCGCTGTAGGTGGCACCCTCAGGGATATCCTCCTTGACCTCATACGTATAGGTGTACGTACCGTCGATCTCGGAGGAGGACTTTCCCTTGTAGCTGTAGCTGATATTGGAGAACTTGAAGCTTCCGTCCGCCGCGTTCTTCACCGTATTGGTGTATGCGCTCGACGCGTCGAAGATGTCCACACCATCGCGCTCGGCACCTGTCTGCGTAATCGTGAAGGAGAACTGATCGGCGGCAAGCGTGTCGTTCTCGAGCGTCTTGAGACCCTCAAGCTCGACGCCCGTCTTGGCGTGGACGTTGCCATAGGTGTGGTGCCACTCGTCGGCCGTATAGACGTTCTTGGCGATGACCCAGCCGCCGACGGTGGTAGTCGCGCTCAACGTACCCTGCGGCACGAGGAAGACGCCCGAGGTGTTGTGAATCGAGACCGTACCGGTGGTGTTGGGGAAGTTGAACACAATGTGTTCAATGAGATCAAAGGTGGATTCAGTGGATTTATTGCCCAGAGAAGCACTATCTATGGAGCGCAACTCCTTGCCGCTCGAATCATATACGGTGGTAATGTACTGGCCCACCTCGTAGTCGCCCGTACCCGTGTAGTTGAACACGACGGTCTGGCCCTCGAGCACCTTGAGATTGACCGCGCCGTTGTTCTTGAGGAGGTCGGCGAGGGTTGTTCCGTCTGAGCTCACGATGTACTTGGTGGGATCAATGTAGATCGTGCCCCCATCACTATTCGTGAAATCAAGCGTGACCTTACTGTTGAGGCTTCCGGTAGCGCCCTTGACGGCCTCGTAGCCTTCGTCCCCGAGAGAGTCTTTTGCTGCAAGGGTGTTCGCCTCACTCTGTGCGGCGGCTATCATTCCATTGATTGTCGCCTTTATGTTCTCATAGGAATCGAAGCTGTACTCAATGCCCTCCGCGCCCTTGTTCACGAAGTAGCTCGAGGTGCCGTCCTCCTGCCTGGAGTCACTGCCCGTGGTTATATAGGCGTAGTAGCCCTTCACGCCCAGGGCGTTGCCTATCAATTGTCCGACGATCCAGTACTGCGCGTCGCTGCCCGCGGACTTGGAGGCGTTGTTGCCGTTCTGCGAGCCGTTGTTGTTGTACAGGTTGGTTACGGCCATGCTCGTCTCGGCGTCGCCGCCGTTGAAGTACCAGTTCTCGGCCGTGATTCCGTAGTACAGGGAGCTTCCCACGAGCTGGTTGATAGTAACGGGGTCGAAGGTGGTGAGTTCTGTCTCTTTGGCCTTAGTGCCATTCTGGTCATAGATGGCCACAACGGAGAGACTGCTCATCGTGAACGTCGTGCTCGTCGTGTCGTCGGTAATCTCCGTCTCGGCATTCTTGACAGTCTCGGTCTTCACGTCTTCCTGAGTGATGTCCTTGGCCTCCGCTGTGGAATCGACAGAGTCACGCACAGACTCCACCAGCGGGAGGTGAAGAACCTCAACGTTCTCGACATCCGTCAGCTGCTTGAGCTCGGCCTTGATGGTGACCGTGCCGTCTGCGAGCTGAATCTCCTTGCCGTCCTTCATGAAGGCGAAGTCGTACAGGAGGGTGTTCTCCTCGTCGTACTCGGTGCCATCGCCGTCCTTGTTGAGGGCATCCATGTACGCGTCGTAGTTATAGTCCTTGGAGTCCTTGGTGACCTGCGTCACCACAAACATGGCGTCGTCAGGAATCGCATTGGGGTCAGAGAGCGTCGCGGTAACCTTGACCTTGCTGTCCTCGTAGGTGTACTCGCGCTTGGTCTGGTTCTGTGCGGTCGCGTTCTGGTCGGTGGCGTTCGATGACGTCGCCTTCTTGGGCGTGGTGAGCGCAAAGACAGAGAAGCTGTTTGTCGTGAAGGAGACGCTCTCCTCGTCGCCGATCGTCACGTTGACGTCCTCGGTCAGCTTGGCAAGCGCGATGTCATCGACCGTGAGGGCGGTCGCCTTGGCCGTGGTGCCCGCCTGCTCGAGCGTGTCGTCCTCGAGGTCCATGCGCGTCACGGACACGTCGGCGGCCGTCGTCGCGCCGATGCTCTTGGTGAGCTGGCCCTTCTTGTACTCGATCTCGACGGTGGCGTCACCGCTGCCGAGCTCGACCTCGTCGCCGTCCTCGATGAAGGCGATGTCGTAGAGGAGCGTGTTGTCGCTCGCATACGCCGCGTTGTCGGCGCCAGTCGTGGTACCTGCATCCTCGTTGAGCGCGTCAAGGTAGGCGTTGTAGCTGTAGAGCGTATTGCCGTTGGCGTCCTTGGTGTCGTTGGTCACCTGGGTCACCTTGAGCTCCGCCTTGTCGTCGATCGCGTCAACGTCGTCGAGCGTGACGGTCACCTTGACATTGGCGTCCTCATAGGTATAGGTGTCCTTGGCGTTGGTCGACGACTCCTCGGTCGCCTCCTCGGACTTGGCCGTGGTCACGCGAATCTGCGTGCCCGTCTTGACGAGGTCGGCGGGAAGGGTGTAGTACCCGTCGCCATCTGCCGTGAGCTCGGTCGACGTGCCGCCGTTCTGGGCGATGACCTTCTCGATCTCATAGCCCCCGTCCGCATTGGCCTCGAAGACAAAGTCGCTGCCCTCGGGAAGCTTCACGGACGTGGACGTGGTGCCGATGCTCTGACCATCCTTGGTCACGAGATATGCGTTGACCAGGTAGAGGCTGACCGAGGCCTCGCTGGCCTCATCCTCGGCCTCGGCATTGTCGTCGGGCGCCTCGGCGCTGGCCGCGCTCGTCTCGTCCGTGGTCGAATCGGTAACGATCGCATTGTCGTCAGCCGACGTCGTGGTGTCGCCGGCATCCGCCGTTGTCGTCACGTCATCTGTGGTAGTAGCGTCATCGACCGTGGACTGCTCGTCCGCACCGGAGGACTCCTCGCTCTGCGCCGAGACCTCGGTCTGGTCGGTCACGCCATACGCATAGTAGCTGTTCAGCGGCGATGAGCTCATGACCATGCTGAAGGTAAGCACAGCGCTCAGAACGCCACGCGCCGCGTTACTCTCCATAAGCCTCTTGAGGTATCTCACTCCTGTTACCTCCCCACGTTCTGGCTGTCGTCATCAGCCGTTGCCTCAGCGGTGTTCTTCTCTTCCTCGTCCTTCTTGCGCTTCCAGAAGAAGAAGATGAGAAGGCCGGCGATGGCGGCGAGACCCACCGCGAGACCCGCGATGGCCGCCGGGTTCTTGGTGAGCGCGGACGCGCCCGTGTCGCCCTGGGCGAGAGGCGTCGTCTCGTCGCCGATGCGCTCCTCCTCGAGGGTCTGGCCCGCCATGTTGTTGATTGCTCCGCCGTCACCGTCAGCGTTCGTCGTGGTACTCAGCGTCGTGTTGGCCGGAATGGCCGTGTTGGTGCCGGTTCCCGTGCCTCCGGCCGTGGTGGTCGTGGTGCCGGTCGTCGTGGTGGTGCCGGGGATGTAGGTGGTGCCACCGTCTACGTACTCGACGCTCACCGTCGTGATCACGACGTCGGCGTAAGTGTCGTCGTTGATGTCGCGGTAGTAGACCGTGTACTCGCGGTACTTGGTGTAGTACCCGTGCGTGATGCCGCTCTCCTGACCACCGAGACGCACATACTCGACGCCGTCGAGCGTGAAGGACTCGTCGGTGTCGAAGTGCTGGTCCTCGAGCGTGCCCAGCGTGGGCGCCGGGATGGTCTCGGTGCGCGACTGGAGCACGTCGCCCGTGGCGATGTTCACGTAGTTGATCGTGATGTCGTAGTCGCCCTCTTCGTTCACGTAGCCCTCGGGCACGTAGTAGATGCTCAGGGTGTGGCTGGCACCGGATCCCCACTCATAGCTGTAGGTTTCCGGCGTACCGGAGACCACCTCGTAGGTCTCGCCATTGTAGTCCACCGTGCCCTGGACCTCGTACTGAACGGTCTCGCCCTCGGGAACGTTGATGACCTCAGACTCGATGACCGTATCATCGGCCGCTGCGACCTTGTTGACCGTCCACGTGGTGTCTCCGCTGTTGCGGGTGTAGTGGACAGTGAAGTCGTGGTTCTCGTCACCCGACGCGAACGTGTAGTAATAGTTGCTGCCGTCAGCCTCCGCGAGACCATCCCCTGCGGGGTTGCTCAAGACGTACTCGTTGGTGGCCTCGCCGGCCTCCTTATATATATTGGTGGGAACGGTGTACGTATAGGTGCCGGCGACATAGACGCTGTCGGTGAAGAGCGTCTCGCCGTCATCGCCCACAAACGTGATGTTGGCCGTGTAGGAACCATCAACCTCGGTCGTAGGCCTCACCTTGACGGTGAAGTCCTTGGTTCCCGAGAAGCTCGCCGTCACGGTGCCGCCGTTGAAACGCACCGTACGGTAGAGGCTTCCGTCGTTGCCCGTGATGGTGTCGGGAATCGTATAGGAGCGATCGCCCTCTGCCTCCGTGAGACCTGCGAGCGAGTCCGTGTCGGTCAGGACCACGTTGCCGTCCTCATCGACATACGTAATCGTACCGTTGACGCTGCCCTGCCCGTCGGCAAGCTCGTAGGTGTAAGTGAGGGGATCGCTGGAGGTGGGGTCGCTGCTCGTGAGGTTATATATGACGCCGTTGTACGTGTAGGTGGAGGGGGCCACGAAGGCGCGGTTCTCGGTGCCAATGACGCGATAGCCAATGTTGACCGTCGCCGCACTGCCGAGCTTGCCCTTGACGGGACTCAACGTGCCTGAGTACAGTACGTCGCTCTCCTTCTCCTCGTAGTTCGAGTAGGCGGTTATCTCGTACGTGGAATCACCGGTCGTGTCCAGACCGTTGATGTGCATCGTGAGAATACCGTCAGTCGAACCGTCCGTGGGATTGAGCGTGTACTCAAGGCGATCCGCGATGGTCGCGCTATCCTTGACGACCTTCACATAGACCATGTCGCCGCTCGCCACGTCGCTCGTGGTGAGCACCGTGAGGTCTCCGCTGTCGTCGCTCGTCTCGCCATAGACGTTGTACGTCTGGTCGTAGCCACTAATGGAAAGGCCCTCCGCCTGCAGGGGCAGCATCATCACCGCCATCATGGGCAGCGTCAGCACCGTCATCAATACGGCGCATGCGTACCGAGCAAGTCCTCTTCTCGCACTCATAACCTTTCCTTCCCCACGACCTCTCACTTGCGACAGAGCTATAGCAGGATAGCTATAGCAACATAGCAATACGTATCTTAGTTATACCTGTCTCCTATCGACATGTCTCAAGAAATGTCATGACCGGGCTGTTGTTTTACCCAACTTGCTCTCAGTGCACACGGTTTGCACACGGAGTCTACACATTTCACATGCCAACCCTCTAATTCCTCTTGACATCTCGCACACGAGGAGGACCCCGCCCTGCGGCGAGGCCCCTCCTCTTCTGGCTCAAAACGCGAGCCAGGCGCTCTGTCGTTGGCGCGACGGCGCGGCGTGGTTGCCGCACCGTCGCTCGGTCGCGACTACGACGCGGTCGTCATACCCGTCGCATTGTCGAACTCGGTCGTGCCCTCGTAGTAGAGCACGTGACTGCCGTTCTCGACCACAACCGTGAAGTACGGGTCGCGATACGGGTTGACCAGGTGGCCGGCAGGTGCCGCCTCCTCCTTGAAGTAGTAGGGTGCGCCGTATTCGACGTCCACGTCCTCGAAGACGATGTAGCCATCTGCGTCCGACGTCGCGCTTGCGATGTAGATGTCCTCGCCGCCCTCGACGTGACGCCAGAGGCCGTAGGTGGAACCCTCAAGGCCCTGCCCGTCGACCTTGGACACCTTGCGAACCTGCAGGCTGATGGCCTCAAGCTCGTTCTCGAAGGTGGGCTCTGTGGGCGTGCCGTCAGCCGTGCCGTCAACCGTGACCGGCTGCTTGAGCGCCTCGTCGCTGTAGTAGGCGGTGTCCGCCACCAGCTCGTCGCCCTTCTCGGTCACCGTGACCTTGAGGTAGTAGGTGGACTCGTCGTAGATGATGGTGGCGTCCGCGTCCTCGGGGACGTCCTCGGTGATCGAGAACACGTAGGTGCCCGGCTCGTCAAAGACCAGCACGTCGAAGGGCACATCGCCCTGCTCGTCGTTGGATGCCGTGCGGTCGCCCATCATCAGGGACTCCTGCGTGTTGCCCTCGCCGAGCTTGTACAGCGCCCGAAGCGTGAAGGTGAACGTGCCCGCCTCGGGAATGGAGCCCGCGAGCCTCTTGTGTGCCATCGGCGACACGGTAACTGCGTTGTCGAGGTCACCGTTGGCCCAGTAGCTGGAGTCGTAGTCCTGGTCAGTGCGAATCCGACCGTTGTTATAGAACGTGGCCTTGTCCGCCGTGGTCCCGCTCTTCTCGTTGTTGTCAACGCGCTGGAACGTCTTGGTGACCGCACCGTTGTTGCCAACCGTGACCGTGACCTCGTACCAACCCTCGTCGAAGGTCGTGCTGGCGTCGCCCTCTGGGACCTCGGCAATCACGTAGTGGTAGGTGCCGGGCTCGTCGTAGGTGAGGCTGAACTTGGCGGTGCCCAGGTCGCCGTCATAGCTCGCCACCTGAGTCTGGATCACGTCAACGATGCCGTCATCCTTCTGGGGAGTAAAGTCATCGTTGGCCTTGATGAGCTGGAGCGTGACCGTGCCCTTGTTCGCGCTGTAGTAGTTCTTCTCGACCTCGAGCTCGGTCGCGGCCTTGAAGGTGTTGGTGATGGTGGGCTCGTCGATGCCCGCAGTGCATGCCTCGTCCGAGAAGTACGCGACCTTGGTGACGATCTTGCCCTCGCCGTTGTCCGTGGCGGTCACCTTGGCGTAGATGGGATCCGTGGCGTAGGTGAGGCCCTTGGTGTCCTCGGGCACCGTCTCGGTGATCTTGTAGACATACGTGCCCGCCGTGGTGTAGGTGATGCTGCCGAAGGTCGCCGTCTGGGCGTCCTTGGTGGCAGTTGCGGTCGTCGCCTCGGGCATCGGCATCGGGGCGTTCTCGGTCACGGCCGCGAGCGTGAACTCGAACGAATCGCCGTCGTTGCCGCCGATCCAGTCACGCCCGGTAAGTGCCTTGGTGACCTTGAGGTCCGCCGTACCGGCTGCCGCCTTGTAGGTGTTGGTGAAGGTGACGACCGCCGCCGCGTCCTCGACCGTCACGAACTCGCCGTCGTTGGTCTTGATGGCGTACGTGGCAGCGATGGTGCCCTTGCCGTCGTCGGTACCCGTGATCTTCACCGTGTAGGTGTTGGTGTCCACCGTGATGCCGTCGCCGTCCTTGGTGGTCTCGGCGATCGTGTAGGTATAGGTCTTGCCAGCCTCGAGCGCGATGCCCTCGAAGGCCTTGGTGAAGTCCGCGTCGTCCTTGGTGATGGTGAAGGTGCCGTTCTCGCCCAGGCCCTTGAGCACGGGCGCGCCCTCGCTGGCCGTGACCTGGAACTCGAACGTGTCGTCGTCGGTCCACTCGCGGCCCTGGAGGTCCTTCGCCACGCTGAACGTGGCGGTGCCGGATGCGCTGTAGACGTTCTTGAAGGTCACGGTCACGTCGGCCGTGCTGACCTCTTTGCCGTCGAGGTAGTAGGTAGGAACGATCTTGCCCTCACCGTTGTCGGCACCTGCGATTTTCACCTCGTGCGTGTTGGTGTCCACCGCGATGCCGTCGCCGTCCCTGTTGGTCTCGGCGATGGTGTAGGTGTACTCGCAGCCGTCGGTGAGCGCGATGCCCTCGAAGGCCCTGGTGTAGTTCTCGTCCTTGTTCGTGATGGTGAAGGACGTGACGTCGTTGCCGTCAGCGTCCTTGATGGCGGGCGTGTTCTCGCCGACGGTGATGGAGAACTCGAACGTGTCGTCGTCGGTCCAGTCACGGCCCTGGAAGTCCTTCGCCACGCTGAACGTGGCGGTGCCGGATGCCTTGTACTCGTTCTTGAAGGTCACGAGGCAGTCGGCGTTCTGGACGGTGACGAACTCGCCGTCGTTGGCCTGGATGGCGTACGTGGCAGCGATGGTGCCCGCGCCGTTGTCCTTGCCCGTGATCTTCACCGTGTAGGTGTTGGTGTCCACCGTGATGCCCTTGCCGTCCTTGGTGGTCTCGGCGATGGTGTAGGTGTACTCGCAGCCGTCGGTGAGCGCGATGCCCTCGAAGGCCCTGGTGTAGTTCTCGTCAGACTTGGTGATGGTGAAGGTGCCGTCCTCGCCCAAGCCCTTGAGCGCGGGCGCGCCCTCGCTGGCCGTGACCCTGAACTCGAACGTGTCGTCGTCGGTCCAGTCGCGGCCTCGGAGGTCCTTCGCCACGCTGAACGTGGCGGTGCCGGACGTCTTATAGGTGTTGGTGGCTGTCGCCGTGGCGACCGCCGCCGTAGCGCCGGCCTCGACCGTTACCTTCTTGGCGTCGGTGTCCATCGTAACCGCCGTGTTGGTGCCGCCAATCTCCTTGACGTAGTAGGTGCCCGCCTCGAGGTCGCTCACCGTGGCGCTTGCGCTCTGGCCATCCGTGATGGTAAGCGTGATTTCTGCGACCTCGTTGCCGTAGGCGTTGGTGGCCTTGGTGGTGCAGTCCTCGTCCGTGTAGATGGCGAAGGTGTAGGTGCCGTCGGCACGCGTGGCATCGGCGGAACCCTCCACCTTGACAGCCTTCTCGATCTCAAGGCTGCCAGTGTCGCGGTTGTTGGTGAACGGGTCACCCGTGAGGTCGGCGGTCTCGCCCGCCTTGACCTCGAAGGACTTGACGGAGGTGTCAAGCGCAACCTCGCCGTTGGTGCCCGCAGTCTCCTTGACGTAGTAGGTGCCGGCGAGCAGCCCCGCGGCCTCGGCGGTCGCGGACGCGCCGCCCTCGACCGTGACGGCGAGCGTGACCTCGTCGCCGTACCTGTCGGTCGCGACCTCGGTGCAGGCCTCGTCCGTGTAGACCGTGAAGGTGTAGGTGCCGTCGGCCAGCTTGGTGTCCGTGCCGGCGCCGTTGACCGTGACGTCCTTCTGGATCTTGACGCCGCCGGTGGCCATGGTGTTGGTGAAGGATGCCTTGGCAGTCTCGGAGACATTGCCAGCCTCGACCGTGACCTCCTTGACGGAGGTGTCCATGGTCACGTCGTTGTTGGTGCTTCCAGTCTCCTTGACGTAGTAGGTGCTCGGCGCGAGGTTCTCGACCGTGGTACTCGTGCTCTCGCCATCCTTGATGGTAAGCGTGATGTCAGCCACGTCATTGCCGGACGTATCCTTGGCACGCGTGGTGCAGTCTGCGTCGCTGTAGACCGTGAAGGTATAGGTGCCATCAGCGCGGTCAGTCGTAGTGCCCTCACCGTCGATGGTGACCGCCTTCTCGATTGTCAGCCCACCCTTGTTGAGGTTGTTGGTGAAGCTGGCCTTACCCGTGGCGCCCGCCGCATCAGCGATGGTGACGTTGACACCATCAGCGTTGCCCACGAGAGATACGCCGCTCGGGTTCTTGGAGATGTCCTCCTTGACAATGTACGTGCCCGGCGCGAGCTTCTCGACCGTGGCCGAGTTGCTCTTGCCGTCCTTTATGGTGATGGTGACCGTGCTCACGTCCTTGCCGTCAACGTCCTTGGCGGGGTTGCCGCTGGCGTCCGTGATGGCGAACGTGTAGGTGCCGTCGGCGTCGGTGCTGGTGGTCTCCGCGCTGTTGACCGTCACGTTCTTCGTGATCTCGAGCGAGCCGTAGTTGCGGTTGTTGACGAACGCGTCGTCGCCCGTGAGTTCGGCCGTTTCGCCAGCCGTAACCGTGAACTCCTTGACGGAGTCATCGAGCGTCATGGCGCTGTTGGTGGCTGCGGTCTCCTTGACGTAGTAGGTGCCAGCGAGCAGCCCCGCGGCCTCGGCGGTGTTGGACTTGCCGTCGGTGACCGTGATGGTGAGCGCAACCTCCTTGCCCGCCTTGTCCTTCGCCACGTTCGTGCAGGCCTCGTCCGTGTAGACAGTGAAGGTGTAGTCGCCGTCGGCCAGCTTGGTGTCCGTGCCGGCGCCGTTGACCGTGACGTCCTTCTGAATCTTGACGCCGCCGGTCGTGACGGTGTTCTCGAAGCTCTCCGTCACGGCCTCGGTCACATCCCCTGCCGTGACCTCGACGTCCTTGGCATCGGCGACCAGCGTGACCTTGTCGTTGCTGCCGCTCAGCTCCTTGACGTAGTAGGTACCGGGCTCAAGGTCGCTGACCGTGGTGCTCGTGCTCTCGCCATCCTTGATGGTCAGCGTGATGTCGGCAACCTGCTCGCCCTTCTTGTCGCCCGTGGCGTACGTGGCCTTCTCGGTGCAGGCCTCGTCGGTGTAGACGCCGAAGGTGTAGGTGCCGTCAGCCCACGTGAGCGACGTGTCCTCGCCGTCGACCTTGACGGTCTTCTCGATCTTGAGCGAGCCGGAATCGACGTAGTCGTTCTTGAAGCTATCGGCCGTCAGGTTGGCAGTTTCGCCCTGTGCGATCGTGAACGACTTGACGGAGGCATCCATCGTGACACCCGTGTTGGTGGATCCGGTCTCCTTGACGTAGTAGGTACCCGCATACAGGCCGGACGCCATAGCGGTGCTGGACACACCGTTCTCGATTGTGATGGTAAGCGTGACCTCATTGCCAGCCTTGTCGGTCGCGGCCTTGGTGCAGGCCTCGTCCGTGTAGACCCTGAAGGTGTAGGTGCCGTCGGCCAGCGTGCCCTTGGTCTCTGCGCCGTTGACCGTGACGTCCTTCTGGATGGTCACGCCGCCGGTCTTGACGCCGTTGGTGAACGTGGCCGTGGGCACCGAGGCGTCCTTACCACCGACAACCTCGACGTCAACGGTTCCGTCGGAGAGCAGCGACACGTTCTTGTTCGTCGACTTGCTCGTGTCCTCGGTGACCTTGTACGTACCGGGAGCGAGCTTCTCCACCGTAGCGGTGTTAGCCGCGCCATTAGTGATGGTGATGGACACTTGCCCAACGGTCTTGCCGTCGATGTCCTTGACGGCGTTGCCGCTCTCATCGGTGATGTTGAAGTGGTATGTGCCGTCCGCCACATCGCTGGTGATGGACTCACCGTCGAGCGTGACGTTCTTCGTAATCTGAAGCGAGCCGTAATCGCGATTGTTGGTGAAGGACGCCGTTTGAACCTCTGCATCCGTGCCGACCTTGACATTCACGACGGCTGGGTTGTCGGTGACAACGCTCATGCTGTCGTTGGTGCTAGCGGTCTCCTTCACGTAGTAGGTGCCCTCTTCGAGGTTGTCGACCATCGCTTTATTGGACTCGCCGTTCTTCACGGTGATCGTGACGGGCACAAGCTCTGCGCCATCGGCATCCTTGGCGATCGTCGTGCAAGCCGCATCGCTGTAGATGGTGAAGGTATAGTCGCCATCAGCGAGCGTTCCGGTAGTTGCGTCGCCGTTGACCGTGACGTTCTTCTCGATGAAGAGAGAGCCGGTCTCAGGCATCTTGTTGCTCACGTTGATATACGAGCCGGTCAGATAGACGTTCGCTGCCGATGCGTCGTCGTTGCTCTTGACAATGGTGAAGAAGTACTGGGTCGTATCGAGCTCATAGCCTTCCGGGGCCTTCGTCTCGACGATGTAGTACTGCGCACCGAACGCGGTGACCCCTTGGTCCTTCGAGATTGCGGCTGTGCCGTTCTCGTCTGTCGTCACCGAGCCGACCTTTACGTCGGTGCCGCCGTCCACGACCCTATAGATGTCAAACGTCGCGCCGGAAAGCTTCTTGGTCGCGTCGGCCCCGTCGTACTTCATGAGGTTGACACCGGGGATGCTCGCCGTGCCGCCGCCCGAGGAGTCCTTCTTCACTTCGGTCGTGGTCGTGTCGCCGCCGTACCACCAACTGACGCTGTTAGAGACGGTGCCGGACGCCTTCGCCTGGCCAGTGTATGTGATGGTCACCGCCGCAGAGTCGGGCACGTAGAAGTAGATGGTGCCGTCCTCGCCGAAGGTATAGTACGCGCTGCTTGCAGCATCCTCCGGATCAGTGGTGATCTTGATGCTCGTGGGATCGACGCTCAGGTTGGACGAGTCATCGGTCACCATGAGCAGGTTGCCCCCGTTGAGCGTGAGCTTCTCGGGATTCACGGAGATGGTGTAGTCAAGGTACGTGACGCCGTTGTCCTCGCGGACGGCCACGTCCTTGTTGATCGTGTCGGGCTGCCACTCGTAGGTACTCGGCACGCCGTTAACCGTGTTGTTGTAGACGGCCTTGTGGTCGCTGCTGTCGATAGCATCCTGCTCGGCGTCGGAGAGCTCACGCAGGAGGGTGTAGGTCGTCATGTAGGTACCGGACGGATTGCCGGGAACCGTGCTGTAGAGATCGCTCTTGTTGAAGGTGATCGTCAGCTGGTGGTTTGCCTCGTCGTTGGTGACAGTGGCCTTCCGCGTCTGCCCCTGGCTCCACGGCACCCAGTTCCAGCCGGTCCAGTTGTAGTTGTAGAGGTCGGAGACGGTCCAGTAGCCAGTTATTCCGTCACCTTGAGTGGTCGCACGATTTTCCGTCTGCGCAGCATCAAGGTAGATGAGCCTGCTGTCATAGGTATCCGTAAGCGTAATCTGGTCCTGCCCCGAATAGGGGAAGATGACCATGTAACGAATGGCGAGATACTCAGTGTCGCCGATAGTGGTGGTGTAGCTCTCGAGCGCCAGCTTCTGCAAGTCGTCATAGGTCGTCGGCGCGCTCGGCTGGTAGACGTGGTCATTCGCGTAGAAGAACACCTGGTTCGCATGGATCTTCTGGTCGGCTGACGTGGCGTTCTCGAGCCAATCCTCGCTTGGCGACGTAACAAGCGTGAACACAACGTCGCGCATATTGCCGTCCGTGCTGGGAAGCAGGCCGGTAGTCCACTCGCCGTCGACATACTTGTAGAAGTCGATCCTGACCTTTACGGCACTTGCCGCATCCGTAGTCTTGTTGCCGTTGACATCGATGTAGTTGATTTCGTACTTCTCGTTATCGTACAGGCCGGTGACGTCGCCAACCTCAACGAGCGTGTCGTAGTACATGCTGCCGCCAACCCACTTAGCGGGGAGCACGTCCTCCGAGAACGCCGTGTCAAGGCCCTGCTTAGGGATATGTTGGGTGATGGTCCACTCAGAGTACCACGTGCCATTCTCCTTGTACTGATTGGAGAGTGCCTTCTCGGCACCGGCGCCCTCGCCGACGCCAACGCCCACATCGCCGCCCGTGCCGTTGCCGTAGTTGGTAACGGTGGTGTCGGAAATCATGCTGGAGGTATCGACATCAGTGGTGGCCACAAGCTCGTAGTAGTACGCGCCCGTGTCGCTATCGGGAATGGTGTAGATCCAGTCGGAGCTGTTGCCCTTGGCTGCGTCTCCCCCAAGCTCAGCCCACGTGACGGTACGCGTCTCCTTGAGCGTGCCGTCGGCGTAGTAAACCTTAACGGTAATGCCGTCGCCCGCCCAGGTGAGGTACTTCTGGGACTCATCCTTGATGTGGTCGGTTACGGTGTTGCCTGCCACCGAAGCCTTTGCCGGCTTGTTGTACGTGATGGTCCACGTGATGGTGTCGTCGTTGAGTACGCCGGACTTGCTCGTCTTGGGCGTCCAGTCAATCTCTGTCTCGGTCTTGCCGGGTTTGTCGGGCTCGTCCGTGTTGGTGAAGGTGTTGGTCTCCTTGCCCTTTGTGGTGACGTCTGTGATGTCGCTCAGGTCAACACGGTAGGTAATGGTGACCGTCTCGCCGTTGATCATCTTAGCGATGGTCCCGCTGAAGCTCGTGTTGTCGTGCGTCCAGCTGTCCTTCCAGCCGGATGCGTCCTCATGCTTGGTGGACGTTACCGTCAGGCTATCCCAGTTGAGCGTACCGGTGGCGCCCTCAATCTGGAACGCGTCTGTGAAGTTGTAGTTGAGCACGGTGCCCTTGCTGTAGATGTACACCGTGTAGACCAGCTGGTTGTTGGCTTCGTCGTACCACACCGTCTTGGACTGGGTGGCGCTGCTGTCGGTATCGAGCTTGATGTTGAGGTTCTCGGTGCCACCAACGTTCCAGTCGGAGATGTCCTGGCTAAACTCGGTGCTCATGTTGATGGAGAACTCGACGTTCTCGGCCGCCACGAGCACATCGTAGTTGGGATCGCTCGTGTTCCACTGCACGTGGAGAACGCCACTGTCGTCAACATAATAGGTATTGCCAGAAACGACCTTCGTCGTGCCATTGTCGTCAATGTTGATGGCAAAGGTTCCGCTGATGCCGCTGTAGTCGATACCAGAGGGCAACTGGTAGGTCATGTCCTGACCGTCGGCGAACTGCGTGTCTTCATCCTCTGCAAAATGCAGCGTGAGCGTGTACTTGGTATCCGGCTCCACGGTATAGGAACCATCGGCGCCGGGTTGAAGCTCGGTGCCGTCGCTCGTGGAGATGGTCGCACCATTTATAAAGTCGCTGAGGTTCGCGCTCGTGTTACCGTTGGCATTGTTGGCGTCCGCCGCGTTGTTCGCGTTGGTCGCCTTGTTGCCCAGGCCAAAGAGCCTCATGGTCTGCGGGGCGTCTTCCTCGACGGTAGACTCTTCCGTGGTGTCCCCGCCAGTCGTACCCTCCTCGGCGGCGTCGTCCTGCGCGCCAGCCGTGGTGATGGCAATCGCCGAGAAGTCACTGAGGGTGATCGTCACGGACTCGGGGTCGCCCAGCGAGACGTTCTGTCCGACCTCCTGCACCAGAACGTCGTCCGCACCGATGCCTGTCGCATAGGCTGTCGCGCTGTAGGCATCCTTTGCCGCAGACGTCAGCGGCAGGTGGATGACCTGCACGTCCTCCGCCGAGGTCGCGCCTATGCTCTCGGAAAGCTGGTTCTGCTTGAAGTTGATGGTCACCGTCACGTAGCCGTCGCTCGGCTCTACCTCGGCGTTGTCCTTGATAAAGGCGATGTCGTAGGTGAGCGTGTTGGCACTCGTGTAGACCGCGTCCTCCGCACCGAAGGTCGTACCTGCGGTCTCGTTGAGCCTCTCCATGTACGCATCGTAGTTATAGAGCGTCTCACCCGAGGAGTTGACCGTGGTGGAGTTGAACCAGTTGACGAGCAGTTGCGCGTCATCGGGGACCGCGTTGGCGTCGGACAGCTCCGCCGTCACGCTCACCAAGTCGTCCTCGTAGGTGTATGTGGTCTTGGTCTGCTCTTCGGCCTCGGCCTCGGCCTCGGCCGTGCTCTCCTCAGCCACAGGCGCGGCAGAGCTCTCCTCAGCCACAGGCGCGGCAGAGCTCTCCTCCGTCGCGGGAGTGGTGGAGCTTCCCTCGGTTGCCACCACGTCCGTGGTGTCGGCACCCTGCTTCGCGGCGATCACGTTGACCGTCGTGTCATCGCTCACCAGATTGGCCGGGAGCGTATAGGTGCCATCGTCAGCCTTGTGGAGCTGCTGCGCCTGGTCGCTGTCACCGGTCTTGACGGTGACGCCAACCAACTCGTAGTCGCCCTCGGCACCAACAGAGAACACGAAGTCCTTGTCGGCGGGAAGGTCGACCTTCGTAGCCCGGCTGTCGATGGTCTGGCCATCTTGCGTGACGATATAGGCGTACGAGAGGTTGAGCTGCACGGCCACCGTACCTGCGTCCTCGACCACGTCTGCCGTCGTATCGTCGTCGGCCTCATCGGTCGTGGTGGCGGTCGTCACCCCAGAGCCGCTCTCGGTCGTCTCGGTCGTAGCCAAGTCGTTGGCCTCGACCGTGTCTGTGGTGTTGTCAGACGTACTCTTGGTAGCCGTGCTCTCCTCTGTCGCCGTAGTGCTCTGGGCGGCAAGGCTGTAGAGCGGCGTGCTGCTCATGACCATGCTGAACGTGAGCACGACGCTCATCATGCCCCGTAGGGTCTTGCTTGCGAGCACTTTCTCAATCTTCTTCATTGCGGTCACCTCCCGCCGTTCTGAGCATCTTGCGTCTCTTGGTCCTCGTCATCCTTCTTGCGCTTCCACAGGAGGAAGAGAATGAGTCCGATAATCCCGGCAGCCGCCGCGGCCATGCCAGCTATGGCAGCCGGATTCTTGAGAATCGAGGAGACTCCCTGGTTGGTCTGGTCACCCTGAGCGAGTGCCGTCTCCTCGTCTTGGATGCGCTCCTCGGCGACGGTGTCGCCGTTGAGGTTGGTGATTGCCCCGCCGTTGCCGTCACCATCGGTTCCCGTGACCGTCTGCGTGTTGGCGGGAACGGCTGCGGTGGTCGTCGCGCCCGTGGTTCCACCGGTCGTGGTGCCGCCGGTCGTGGTCGTGGTGGTCGTTGTGGTGGTGCCGGGGATGAAGGTGGTGCCACCGTCAACGTACTCGACGCTGTAGGTCGTGATGACTACGTCGGCGTAGGTGTCGTCGTTGACGTCACGGTAGTAGACCGTGTACTCGCGATACTTGGTGTAGTAGCCGTGCGTGATGCCCTTCTCCTGGCCGGTCATGCGCACGTACTCGGTTCCGTCAACGACGATGGACTCGGCCGTGTCGAAGTGCTGGTCCTCGAGCGTGCCGAGCGCCGGCGCGGGGATGGTCTCGGTGTGTGACTCGAGCACGTCGCCCGTGGCGTAGTCAACGTAGTTGATGGTGATGTCGTAGTCCTCGGACTCGTATCCCTCGGGCACGTAGTACACCGTCTGCTGCTGCGACTGACCCTCGCCCCATGTGTAGGAGAGTTCGCGGCTCTCTCCGAGAGACGCGCAGTAGTACGTGGTGCCATCGATCTCATAGGTCTCGGGGGCCGTGTAGTACTTGGTCTCACCCTCAAGTACATCTTGAGAGTTTGTCTCGAGGACCATCTCGGTATCGTCCTCAGACGTCTTGGCCTTCACGAGGGTGACCGTCCACGTTGACTTGCCCGTCTCGCGCGTGTAGTTGACCGTATAGGTCTTGGACTCCGCGCCGTCGGGATTGTCGTCGGCGCTGAGTTGGAGGCACCAATTGGCGTCGTCGATCTTCTCGAGGCCGCTGTTGCCATCGGAGCTGAGCGTGTACTCGGTCGTCGCGTCGCCCTCCTCGGCGTATACCTTGTAGGGCACCGTGTAGTTATACGCGCTGCTCACGTAGATCGTGTCGGTGAAGAGCGTCTTGTCCCCATCGACGAACTCGATCGTCGCGGAGTACTCGTTGCCCTCGCGCTCGAACTTCTTGACCGTGATCGTGTAATCCTTGGTGCCGTTGTACGATGCCGTGATCGTGCCGTTGCCGTAGATCATCGTGCGATAGGTGGTGACACCGTCGTCTCCGGTGATGAACGACGGAATCTCATACGTCTTGCTGGGATTCTCCGCGCTCAGGCCGGCGAACTCCTCGGTGTCGGTGGCAACAACGTTGCCATCCTCGTCCACATAGGTGATGGTGCCGTCGATGGAGCCTTGTCCCGCTGCGAGCTCATAGCGATAGGTGAGGGGGGAGTCGTTGACCGCGCTGTCGCTCGCGAGCTCATAGATCATGCCATCGTATACATAACTGTGTGAAGGCACAAAGCTCGGCGTGCCACTGTCGTCAACGACCTGGTACCCGATGATAACGCTCTTGCCCGCAAGGTCTCCGTAGACGGTTGAGAACGTACCGTGGTACGCCTCGTCCTTCTCGTCGAAGTCGTTGAAGACCTCGATCTTGTAGGTGGAGTTGGGGTCAAACTCGACGATCTGCATCGAGAGCGTGCCATCCGTCTGATCCTCGCCGGGGTTGAGCGTGAAGCGCAGGCGGTCGGCGATGACCGTGTCTCCCCGGCTCACCCGCACAAAGAGGTTCTCGCCGCCCTCGACCTCGTTCACCGAGAGTACCTTGAGCAGGTCGTCGCTCGTAAAGCTCGGCTTGCCCTCCTCGCCGCTGTATGACTCCTCGTAACCGCTTACGGTCACGCCGCTTGCCCCGTTGGGCAGCATGAGAACCGTGGCGGAGACCACCGCCATTATCAACAGTGCCATAAAGGCACAGAGCGCCACGCCCCTGGGGGCTGAGCGCCGTGGGGCACCCGAAGATACGGTGCCTGACCTTATCCTTTGTGCACTCATTGGCCCTTCCTTCCGTGCGACTCCCCCCGCACGAACGCCAAGGCCCGTGCGGCTTGCTTCCCAAGACAGACAAAGCTTACGCATAGTCCGCCCTAAAGGATGGACATTATACCTGGCCTATCGATGCCTTAAACAGTCAAATTTTTTACATATCACGAGGTATAGGCCTATATATGCATCAATTTCTGAATCTTTTGCTACCCAAATCACCCCCCGGCATCGTCAGGTACTCACGTTCGGCTTATAAGCGCGCGACTAGTTGTAAGGGGTTTAATGTAAGGTTTTTCACAATAAATACACAAATGCCACCCCTACGGTTGCCCGCAGGAGCGGCATCAAAGGTTCTTCTCGGCAGCTTACTTAAAGAAGCCGTCGTAGTTGTGCATCTTGAGCTGAGACTCAAGCTGGGACAGCGTGTCCATCGCCACGCCCACCATGATGAGGATGCTCGTGCCGCCAAAGCTGCGGATGAGCTCGTTGTTGGTGAACGTGAAGAGGATCGATGGGATGACCGCCAGCGCCGCCATGAAGATGGCACCCGGAAGCGTCACGTGATTGAGGACGTTCTGGATGTACTGCGCCGTGGCGTCACCCGGACGCACGCCCGGAATGAAGCCGCCCGCCTTGCGCAGCTGGTCGGCCGTCTCGTGGGGCTCAAAGACCATCGACGTGTAGAAGTACGCGAAGAAGACGATCAGCAGCACCTCGAGCAGCCAGTTGCCCCAGCCGGAGATCATGAAGTTGGCCACGGCATTGAACCACGCCACGTTGGGGAAGAACACCGCAAGCTGGGCGGGAAGGTACAGGATCGCCGAGGCGAAGATGATGGGCACGACGCCGGCCGTGTTGACCTTGATGGGCAGGTACGTCGCCTGGCCACCCATGATCCGGCGGCCCACCACGCGCTTGCCGTACTGGACGGGAAGACGACGCTGGCCGCGCTCGATGAACACGATGAGCGGCACGATTGCGATGATCACTACGAAGGTGATGATCGTGAGGATCATGCCCGTATCCGACGTGGTCAGCGACGTGATGAGCGCGTTGGGCAGGCCGCTCATGATGTTGCAGAAGATGATGAGCGACATGCCGTTGCCGATGCCGTACTGGGTGATGACCTCGCCGAGCCACATGATGATGATGGCACCGGTCACCATGGTCCCCACCACGATGATGTCCATGACCACGGTGGGCAGGCCCACGCTCGAGAAGTCGATGGCGCTGCCCGTGGTCCCCGCCGTGAACATGAAGAGGTAGCCGATGGCGTTGACCGTGGCGATCGCTATCGTGAGATAGCGCGTGTACTGCGTGATCTTGCGCTGGCCGGCCTCGCCCTCCTTGGCGAGCTCGCCAAGGGAGGGGATGACCGCCTGGAACATCTGCAGGATGATCTGGGACGTGATGTAGGGCATGATCCCCAGGGCAAAGACGGACATGCGCGAGAGGGCGCCGCCCGAGAAGAGGTTGAGCACCGCAAGGGCGCCCGCGCCCGAGGACTGCTCCTCCACGACCCTGAGCAGGTCGTTGAAGGGCACGCCCGGCACCGGCACATACGCGCCAAAGCGGTACAGGCACAGTATGGCTATGGTGATGAGCACCTTCTTCTTGAGCTCAGGGATGCGAAAGATGTTTGCGACCGCACTTAGCACGCCGACTCTACCTTTCCTCCAGCCGCCTCAATCTTGGCCTTGGCCGAGGCGGACACCTTGTCCACCTTGACGGTGAGGCTCTTGGTGAGCTCGCCGTCGCCGAGGACCTTGACGGGAACATAGTCGTGCTTGAGGACGCCCTTCTGGACGAGCGCGTCGCAGTCGACCGTGTCACCGCTCTCGAACAGGCTCTCGAGACGCGAGACGTTGACCGGCGCGTACTCCACGCGGTTGCGGTTCTTGAAGCCGGGGAGCTTGGGCAGGCGCATCGCGAGCGGCTGCTGGCCGCCCTCGAAGCCGGCGCCCTTGCCGCCACCGGAGCGGGAAAGCTGACCGTTCAGGCCGCGACCTGCATAGGTGCCGCCCTTGCCGCTGTTGCCGCGACCAACGCGCTTACGCGGCTTCTTGGCGCCCTCGGAGGGGCGAAGATCTGAAAGCTGCATGTGAGTGACTCCTAGTTCTCTTCCACCGTCACGAGGTGCTTGACCTTAAAGATCATGCCTCGGACGGACGGGTTGTCGGGAAGCTCCGCGACGTCGCCGATCTTGCGCAGGCCCATGGCGCGGCAGGTGGCCGTCTGGTCCTTCTTGACGGAGGCAACGGCGCTGCGAACGAGCGTGACCTTAAGCTTCTTGTCTGCCATCGCTTACGCCTCCTTCCCCACGAACATCTCGCGGACGGTCATGCCGCGGCGCTCGGCGGTGTCCTCGGGGCTCGAAAGCTCCTTGAGGCCCTCAGCGGCGGCCTTGATGATGTTGAGAGCGTTATCGGAGCCAAGCGACTTGGAGATAACGTTCTTGATGCCGGCAACCTCGAACAGAGGACGCACGGCACCGCCGGCGATGACGCCGGTACCGGGAACGGCGGGGCGCACCAGAACGCGGCCGGCACCGTAGTGACCCTCGACCACGTGGGGGATGGAGCCCTCCTCGGTCACAGGGACATGGAACATGTTCTTCTTGGCGTCCTCGACGCCCTTCTGGATAGCCAGAGGCACCTCGGTGGAGCGACCCTGTCCGAGGCCAACATTGCCCTTGCCGTCGCCCACGACAACCAGAGCGACGAGCGTCATGCGACGGCCGCCCTTAACGGTCTTGGACACACGGTGGATATAGACAACGCGCTCCTGAAGATCGGAGTCCTGCTGGCGCTTACGATCACGTGGCATTACATTCCTCCTAGAACTTCAGACCCGCTTCGCGGGCACCATCTGCGAGAGCCTTAACGCGGCCATGATAGATGTGGCCGCCACGGTCGAACTTGACCGTGGTGATGCCGGCGGCAAGCGTGCGCTCGCCGATGAGCTTGCCCACGAACTCGGCGGCCTCCTTGTTGGAGCCAACCTTGCCCGTAGCGCGGAACTCGGGCGACAGCGTCGAGGCGGAGCAGATCGTCTTGGAATCTGCGTCGTCGATCACCTGCGCGTAGATGTGGGCGTTGGTGCGGTGAACGGTGAGGCGGGGAGCCTCGGCCGTGCCAAAGATCTTGGAACGCACACGGCGCTCGCG
>Ga0065709_1029424_pt1 | contig 23062 bp, 22 predicted proteins | sample Hoacrofraction14_2_FD_59096 | JGI IMG/M metagenome (GOLD analysis project Ga0065709, IMG submission 59096) | Hoatzin crop microbial communities from Cojedes, Venezuela, sample from fiber fraction 14 v1 | ecosystem: Host-associated > Birds > Digestive system > Esophagus > Crop | place: Venezuela...
CGTGGACTTGCCTGCGCCGTTCTCGCCCATCAGGGCGTGCACCGACCCGCTGTCCGCCGAGAAGTTCACGGACTTGAGGGCGCGGACGCCGCCGAATGTCTTTGTGATGCCCTCCATCCTGAGGAAGGGTGTGCTCTCCTGTGCCATAGGTTCACCTCAGAATCCACGAGCGGGTACGAGTGCGCCCGCCCCACCACGTAAGAGGGGCGGGCGCTACGGAAGGGGGTTTATCGAATGAGCAGGCTTAGGGTCGACCTGCGCCGATACGAGTCCGAGGCCTTCGCCCTACGCGATGGACTCGGGGAACTCGAACTCGGGCACCGCGAAGAACATGGCGTCGGGGTCGTCGTTGATCCACTCGGCGGCGTTCTCCTTGGTAAAGGTCTTGGGCTCGAAGAACGACTCGAAGTGCAGGTTGTTGGGGTCCTTGCCCTCCTCGAAGATGGCGTGGACGAAGTCGATGGCCCAGCTGCCCTGCTGGTCGCCGTTCCAAGATCCGCTCATGAGCATCTCGCCGTCGACGATCTTCTTGAGCGCCTCGTTGGTGCCGTCGGCGCAGGTGCCCACCTGGATCTCTCCCGTGAGGCCGGCGTTGTCGATGGCGCGCAGGATGCCGAAGCACTGGAACTCGTTGTCGGCGACCATGAGGTTGAGCTCGGAACCGTTGGCGGTGAGGATGGGCTCGGCGGCGGCCAGGCCACCCTCCTCGGACCACTGGCCCTCGCCGTATGCGAGGATGTTCAGGCCGATCTCGGAGAAGTCGGCCTTGCCGTTGTCCTTGAGCTCCTGCCACAGCAGGTTGGAGGCGTACTTGGCCGCGTCATCGGTGGTGTAGACGCCGGCCTCCTTCATCTTGGCGCAGATGATGCCGCCCACGATGCCGCAGACGCGCGCCTCGGCCGAGGTGTTGCCCAGCTGGCCGGGGACGCAGGCCATCTTGATGTCGGTGCCCTCGAACTGCTCGCCCGCGTACTGGCCGGCGGCAAAGCCCACCTCGTAGGCGTTGTCGGACATGGTGGTGAGGATCGGGGCGTTCGTGGACTTGGCGGGGGCGGAGCCGATGGCCAGCACGGGGATGCCGTTGCTCACCGCGTTCTTGACGTCGTTGGCGACCGCCTGCACGTCGCACGGGTCGATGACGATGATGTCGACGCCCTGCGTGATGAAGTTGTCGACCTGGGACGACTGCGTCGAGACGTCGTTCTCGGCGATCTGGAAGTTGATCTCGTAGCCGTACTTGGCCGCGGTCTCCTCGGCCGAGTTCTTGACGGCGACGAACCAGTTGTTGGCCTGGGACATCTCGCTCCAGCCGATCTTGATGGGGCTGCCGGGCTCGTGCGGCCAGGCCTTGTCGATGTCGGAGCGGTCGGTCTCGTTGGGGTCGGTGATGCCCGAGAGGTTGATGTTCTCGTTGGTGGCGGCGAGCAGGGCCTCGGTGATCTCCTCGTCGCTCATGGCCTGGAGCGTGGCGAGGATGCCGTCGGCGGAGGCGGCTGCGTCGGTGGAGCCGGCGGCGGCGGTCGTGGTGTCGGCGTCGCTCGAGCAGGCGGCAAGGCCGAGACCGAGAGCTCCCATGGCGCCCATCTGCAGTGCGTTCCTACGTGTGATGTTCATGACGTTCCCCTTCTCTTTCTGTCCTTGTGGCCCCGTGGCCACAATTTGCTGAGGTTGGTGATGCGGGCGATCTTCTCGCCCCGTTCGTTGCGGCGCTTGCGCGATGTCGCACTTACTTGATGAGGTAGCTCTTGAAGTCCTCGCCCACGTAGGCGCGCCACACGCGCTCGTTGGGCACGCTGAAGTCGAGGCGCCCGGTGTTGAGGAAGTGCAGCTGGTTGGTGGTGAAGGTGATGTAGCCCTGGTTGTCGATCTGTGGGGTGTCGACCCACACCATGCGCTCGTCCTGCACGAACTCGTTCATGGTGCCGTCGGCGGGGTCGTAGTAGCCCATGCCCGTGTGCTCGAGCATCGTGTACCAAATGTGACCCTGGTTGTCGGCGGTCATGCCGTCGGTGTTGGTGTGCTTGCTGCCGCAGTCCTTGACGGCCGCCGACAGCTCCTCGTCGGTCTTGGTGAAGTCCCAGAGCAGCTCGACGGGAATCGAGTAGAGCTTGTGGCCGGTGAGCGGGCACCAATAGAGCGTCTTGCGGTCGTGGCTGAGGGCGATGCCGTCGGCGCCGGTGCGCATGGGGTTGTCGTCGTAGATCATGGAGCCGTTGATGCCAAAGGTGAAGCCCTCGGCGTCCTGGGTCGAGACGTCCTGGTGCAGGACGCGCTTGAGCTCCTTGGTCTTCATGTTGTAGACGATGAGGCCGCCCTCGAGGGGGTCGGTGTAGATGCCGGAGTCGGCGATGTAGGCATAGCCGTTCTCGTTGTCGACGCAGATGTCGTTCAAAAACGACGCCTTGTAGGACGACACGTCGTTGTAGATGTTGATGACCTCGATGAGCTTGTCGTTTTTAAGGTCGTAGATCACGATCTTCTGGTCGCCGTCCACGCACTCGTCGTCGCAGATGTGGCCCTGGTCGAGAATCCACGCCACGTCGTTCTCGTCGATCTCGAAGCCCAGCACCGACTGGATGGCGGCGGGGTTGTGGGCCTCGTTCATCTCCTTCGAGGGGAACGGGCGCAGCATGGGCTTGCCGTCCACGAACTCGACCTTGTTGAAGCTGGCGGGCAGGCCCGGGTGCCAGCGCGGAACCGAAATGTAGTAATTGCCTACAGAGTCGCGCTTGCATGCGGCAAGCATGGCGCCCCTGTAGTACTCGTTGTCGTAGAAGTCCTTCCTCTCGGCCTCGTCGTCGAAGAGCCACTCGAGGTAGTTCCACTCGAAGAGAATCTGGTAGTCGCCCGGCTGGGTAAGCGGTTGGTCGCTCTCTACATACCGTCCACGCTGCATTTTGTACCCCTTCCCTACTTTTTTGCTTGAATAAGATGTTCTTGTTGACTACATCTGTAATTTAAACTACATTATTAGGTAGTTTTCAAGCACATTTTTGGTAATTTCTACTTTTTGTCGGGTGAACGGAGGAAAAATGACTGCGAACGTTACTTTACTGGTGGGAGAACCGATGGGTCTCTTCATCGCGAAGACCGAGGGACGACTCGAAGACGTTAGTGAATACTACTTCGCGCTCGCTGGCGCCGAGTTCAACGTGGCCGTGGGCATGACGCGCCTGGAGCACCCCGTCTCGTACCTCACCAAGCTCGGGCGCGACCCCTTTGGCACGCGCATCGTCAAGTCGATGCAGGCCGAAGGCATCTCGACCGATGACATCCTCTACTCCGACGACCGCCGCACCGGCTTCATGCTTAAGGGCAGCACGTCGGAGGGAGATCCCGACATCTTCTACTTCCGCGCAGGAAGCGCCGCCTCGACCCTCTCCCCCGCTGACGTCGAGAACCTCGACTTCTCGAAGTTCCGCGCCATCCACCTCACGGGCATCACGCCCGCACTGTCCGAGAGCACGGCCGAGCTATGCCTCTACCTTGCCGACAAGGCACGCGAGAACGGCCTGTTCCTCTCGTTCGATCCCAACCTGCGGCCGCAGCTGTGGCCCAGCACCGAGGCGATGGCCGACTACATCAACGCGCTTGCCGCCAAGGTCGACCTGTTCTTGCCGGGCGTTGGCGAGGGCAAGGTCCTTCTCGGCCTCGAGGACCCCGTGATCATCGCCGACCGCTACCGTTCGATGGGTGCCAAGAACGTCGTGGTGAAGGTGGGCCCCTCGGGCGCCTATTACGACACGACCGACGGTAAGGGCTTTGTGCCGGGGTTCCGCGTGGACCACGTGGTAGACACCGTGGGCGCGGGCGACGGCTTTGCCACAGGCGTTCTGACCGCGCGTGCCGAGGGGCTCTCGTGGTACGACAGCGTGCGCAGGGGCAATGCCATCGGTGCCATCCAAGTCATGAGCAAGGGCGACAACGAGGGGCTGCCCACGCGAGCCGAGCTGCAGGCGTTCATGGAGGCGCACGAGTAGAGGCTCGAGACAAGTCGACTACCGTTACAAAAGCCGTCAACTTGCAACCGAATGCGCGTATGTGCGCAGAGAGTTGCAAGTTGTCGGCATTTCTGTGGCTAGAGATTGGGTTTAGGCGGCCTGCTCCCCGGCGGCGAGGTTGCGCTCCTTGGCTGCGGCACTCGCGACGGCCAGGGCGTCGACGATCAGGACGTGGGCAGCCTTCATGCTCATCTCCGAGATGGGGGTCATCTCGACCTTCTTGGTGGCAAGGGGGATCTTGCAAGCGTTGGCCACGATGGAGTCCTCGGTGGCAATCGCGATGACCGACGCGCCCAGGATCTGCGCCTGCTCGATGCTGCGGGCGATGTCCTCGTTGTGCCCGAGATGCGAGATGGCCACGATGACGTCGCTCTCGTCGAACTGGCGGCTATAGAGGCGCTGGAGGTTGGGCTCGGTGGAGACCACGCAGGCCACGCCGGCGCGGAAGAGCTTGTCGTAGGCATCCGTGGCAAGGGTGGACGAGGTGCACTGCCCCCAGAACTCCACCTTGCGCGCCTTCGAGAGAACCTCCACGGCCTTTGAGAAGTTCTTCTCGTCGACGGTGCTCGTGAGCTCCTTGAGGTCGATGGTGTAGCTGGCCATGATGGAGCCGAGGGAATCGTCGGGGCTGGCGACGCGGTCGGCAACCGACTGGACGGGACGGACCTCGGCGGCGGACAGCTCGTTTGCCAGCTCGCGCTTGAAGTCCTTGTAGCCCTCAAAGCCCACGCGGCGAGCAAAGCGCACGACGGTGGGATCGGACACCTGCGCGGCTTGCGCCAGCTCGACGATGCTCATGCACAGCACACGCTCGGGCTGGTCAATGATGACCTTGGCCACCGCCTGACTGCTGCGCGGATAGCTCTGGTAGTCGTTGCGGATGGTCTCGAGTATGTTGCTTGCCATGCGTATCAACCCATATTCTTGCTCGGAGTGCCTGCGAATGTTCGCGTGATGTAGTATTACGTAACATAATTTGGCGGTAAATGCAATCTGGATGTAAGGTTTCTTGTCAATATTCTTGTGGGCGAGAAGGGCGCTGCTGAGCCTCACCAAAGGCGTGGGGCACCGTCGCTGCAAACTCCAGCACGGATTCCGCCCCTTTTTGAGGCTTCGGTAGTTTGTGTGGGTAGGGACTGCACGCTCACGCAACCTCCCTGCCGGGCAGCTGGGGCCTCGTGTCCGAACGCCTGAGCATCAGCAGCCCGATCATGTTGTCCGTGTTCCTGAACCCGTAGGCTATCCTCACCGTGACCTGGATCTTGTGCGAACATGTTTCATGCGCTCGACGCTTTGTGGGACGAATGCCACGACAAAACCCTGGGTGGGTTTCTCTCCGAGGCCAACCCACATTTGTGGGCAGGCAAGGGCTCGGTAGGCCCCGCTGTCTGGGAGGAGTTCTCGAAGGCTTTCGGAAAGCGCTTTCCCAGTGGCGAGGCCACCCTGGAACAGGCCAATCCCTTTATATACGCATACTTGGAGGACATTGGCGAAACGTACTCGAGGGCTTATCCGGGAGAGTTGCGCCTAATCGATGCGTTTCAGAAGACTGCGCCGCCGAAGAAGTGGAAAGTCGCGTACAGGCCGGCGAAGGACGACTAGGCCAAGAACGGGCTGAAATCGCAAGCTATTGGGCGGCGGACGCCTCCTATTCCGGAGGGGTCCGCCGCCCAATGAACAAGCATGTCAGGGAGCGCGTCCTAGAACTTTACCTGCGGGGCCTCGCGCACCGCGTCGCTCGCGGCCACAAAGCCGCGGCGGGGAGCAAACGAGCTGCCCGCCACGAGGCTGCCGGGGAAGGTCTGGATCGCGTTGTTGTAGTTGAGCACGCAGTCGTTGAAGCTCTGGCGTGCGTACGAGACCTTGTCCTCGGTGTCCTGCAGCTGGGACTGGAGGTCCAGGAAGTTGGTGTTTGCCTTGAGGTCGGGGTAGGCCTCGGCCACGGCGAAGAGCTGACGAAGCGCGCCCGTGAGCTGGGTGTCCGCGGCCATACGGTCCTCGGTGGTGCTGGCGGAGGCGGCGGCGTTGCGGGCGTTGACCACGGCCTCGAGCGTGCCCGACTCGTGCGCGGCGTAGCCCTTCACCGTCTCGACGAGGTTGGGGATGAGGTCAAAGCGGCGCTGGAGCTGCGCGTCGAGCGTCTGCAGCGCGTTGTCGCAGCGGTTGTTGAGGCGCACGATGTTGTTGCGCAGCATGATGTAGGCCACGGCCAGCGCGACTGCGATGACGAGGATGACGAGGACGGTGCTATTCATGACGGCTCCCTTCGCCGCAAGGCTCACGAATGGCGGAGGGGGAGGGATTCGAACCCTCGAGACGGTTCCCCGCCTGGCGGTTTTCAAGACCGCTGCATTCGACCACTCTGCCACCCCTCCGAGGTGTGACGGGTCTATCCTATCGCAAGAGACCGGTTTTGGTTGCCGGCTTTGCCCACGGCGGAAAAGCGGCAGGCGAGAAGAGCAGGGGGCAGCCCGCCATGACAGACGCAGACGAGAAGGACCTTGCGTATATGGGGCTCGCGCTGGACGAGGCGCGCGCGGCGGCCGCGGAGGGCGAGGTGCCCATCGGCGCTGTGGTCGTGTGCGACGGCAAGGTCGTGGCCCGGGCGCACAATCGGCGCGAGACGGACCATGACCCGTCGGCCCACGCGGAGTTCCGCGCGATGGTCGAGGCCGCGCGCGTGCTGGGACGCTGGCGGCTCACGGGCTGCACGGTCTATGTGACGGTCGAGCCCTGCCTCATGTGCGCAGGCCTCATGGTCAACGCCCGCATCGACCGCTGCGTCTACGGTGCGCCCGACCCCAAGGGGGGTGCCGTGGGAACGCTCTTCGACGTGAGTCACGACGAGCGCCTCAACCACGAGTTCGAGGTCACCGCCGGCGTGCGGGCCGACGAGACTGCCGAGGAGCTGCGCGCGTTCTTCCGCGCGCGGAGGCACTGACGGACGCGCCAGCCCTTCTCGCCAGCGCGGGCTTACCTGCCGTTGAGCGGCTCTCAGGCAAGGCTCAGGGCCAATTGGGCATAATCTGACTTGATGGCACGGGCCGCCCCGTGGGTGACGCGCGCCACACGAACCGCGAACCGCACGAACCGCAACGGACTACAGACGGAGCTTCGATGGACTCGATCTACGGCCTCTATGCCGACGTCCTCCCCAAGGTCATGGACGTCGTGGTGAACAAGCTCAAGGCGCACGACCGCGAGGTGCGCGCACAGACCGGCGAGGGCGCCTATGAGCACCTGCTCTGCCGCATCAAAGCGGATGACAGCATGCGGCAGAAGCTCTACCAGCGCGGCCTGCCAATGACGCCCGAGTCGGCGCTTACCCGCGCACATGACTCCATCGGCCTGCGCGTGGTGACGCGCTTCGTGGACGACGTGTACGACATCGTGGGTTTCCTCGACACGTGTCCCGGGCTCACGGTGATCACGAAGAAGGACTACATCCGCCAGGCAAAGCCAAACGGGTATCGCAGCTATCACCTGATCGTTGAGGTCGAGGTGCCCTACGAGGACGTCCTGGGACGCTTCCCGGGCCAGTACCTGGTAGAAATCCAGCTGCGGACCATCGCCATGGACACTTGGGCGAGCCTGGAGCACCAGCTCAAGTACAAGCGCAGCATCAAGAACGAGAAGATCGTCGTGGGGGAGCTCAAGCGCGTCGCCGACGAGCTGGCCTCGTGCGACGTGTCGATGCAGACCATCCGCAACCTGATCCGCAGCGCCGGTGAGGACGTCGGCACGTTGGAGGCCGTTGCGGCAGATGACGCCGACGCAGGTGATGTGCCTGCAGGGGAGGACGCATGAGAATCCTGCTTGCCGAGGACGAGAAGGAGATGTCCAAGGTCGTGAGCGCCGTGCTGGAGCTCAAGGGCTACGAGGTCGATGCGGTCTTCAACGGCGCGCAGGCCGTGGAGGCCGCTGCGTCGGGCTCGTACGATTGCGTGGTCATGGACATCATGATGCCGGTCATGACGGGCATCGAGGCGCTGCGGCAGATCCGCTCGTCGGGCAACGTGGTGCCGGTGATCCTGCTTACGGCCAAGGCCGAGGTCGAGGACCGCGTGGAGGGGCTCGACGCTGGCGCGGACGACTACCTCACCAAGCCGTTTGCCATGGAGGAACTGCTGGCCCGCGTGCGCTCGCAGACGAGGCGCCGCCAGTCGTACACGCCCAGCACGCTGCAGCTGGGCGGCGTCACGCTTGACGTGGGCGCCGAGGAGCTGCGCTGCAGCAACTCCATCCGCCTGCCCGGGCGCGAGACCAAGCTCATGGAGCTGTTGATGCTCAACCACGACAAGCCGCTCAGCACCGAGCAGATCTTCGAGCGCGTGTGGCGCGACGACGACGAGGCGGATGTCGACATCGTCTGGATCTACGTCAACTACCTGCGCAACAAGCTCCAGTCCGTCAACGCCGACGTCCGCATCGTGGGCGAGAAGGGCGAATCGTTCCATGCCGAGGTCATCTGAGGACGCGCTCGTCAGCCTGAGGCGGTCGTTCTTCCTCATCGCGGTGGGGACGGCGACGCTGCTCATCGGGATGGTGCTTCTCTCCATCAACCTGGTCAACTACCGCAGCTGCTTCGAGAGTGGCCGCACGGTGCTCGAGGCCATCGTCCAGAACGGCGGCACCTTTCCCAGTGCGGACGTGCATGACGACGGCAAGGATGACGGTGACGAGAAGGACGAGGGCGATGCGAGCGACGCCCTCGACGACATGTTTGGCAACGAGGAGAGCGCGTCCCAGCTGCGATACTTCAGCGTGACCTTTGACGACGAGGGAAACGTCGTGGACATGGACGTGGATCACACCACGACCTTCGATGCCGAGAGCGCCACCGAGCTGGCACGCAGCAAGCTCGGCAGCCGCAAGGAGCTGGGGCACTTCGTCTTTGATGGCGTCGACTACATGTATTACCGCTCCAGCACCGACGACGGCATCATCGTGGCCGTGGTCAACTGCTATTACGAGTTCCACAGCTTCAAGATGGTGCGCATATACTCGCTGTGGCTGGGGTCGCTGTTCATCGTGGCCTTCGCGATCATTGTGATGCTGCTGACCAAGCGCGCGGTGGAGCCCTTCGAGCGCAGCATCAGGAGTCAGCGGCAGTTCATCACCAATGCGGGCCACGAGCTCAAGACGCCTCTGGCGATCATTCGCGGCAACGCGGAGTTCCTCGAGATGGCCAACGGCAAGAGCGAGTGGACACAGAGCATCCTCAAGCAGACCACGCGTCTCTCCACGCTGGTCAACCGTCTTATTGCCCTGGCGCGCCTGCAGGAGTGGGACGCCGAGAAGTACGAGAGCCTCGACATGTCGTCGGTGGTGCGCGAGGCGGCGGAGTCGTTCCGCGTGGTGGTCGAGCAGGGCGGCAAGTCGTTCGATGCCGACGTGCGCGACGGCGTACGCGTGACGGCCGAGCCCCGCGCGCTGCAGGAGCTGGTCAACATCCTGCTGGACAACGCCAACAAGTACTGCGACGAGGGTGGCAAGGTGGGCATCAGCCTGGCCAAGACCCGCACTGGCCGCGCGCGCCTTGTGGTCAACAACACGTACGCCGAGGGCAGGGACGTGGACTACACGAGCTTCTTCGACCGGTTCTACCGGCAGGACACCTCGCACAACAGCGAGAAGGAGGGCTTTGGCATCGGGCTCTCCATGGCGGCGCAGATCGTGCAGAACTTCAAGGGCACCATCCGCGTCGAGTACGCCGAGCCCGCGATTTCGTTTGTCGTGACGCTGTAGCCTCGCACGACCGGGTCGCAGATGCGGCTAGACCAACAGCTCCCAGTATTCGATGTCGAGCCAGCGGCCAAACTTGCGTGCGCACTCGTGGGTGGTGCCCGTATGTGCAAAGCCAAGGGCGCGGTGCAGGGCGAAGCTTGCCTCGTTGTCGCCGGCGATGACCGAGATCACCAGGTGCAGGTCGGGGCAGGTGCGGGCGAGGTCGAGGATGGCGCCCACGAGCTGGCGCGCAATGCCCTGGCGGCGATGGTCGCGCTGCACGTAGACCGAGAGCTCGGCGCAGGGGTCATAGGCGTCGAGGTCACGGTATGCGGAGAGCGAGGCATAGCCCACGACCTCGCCGTCCTTCTCGGCAACTATGAGGGGGTGGGCGCCGGTTGCCGCGGCGTCTCCCGTGTCGTGCGCGTCAAACCAGCGCCTGCGGTCCTTGAGCGTCCACGGCTCGATGTCGAAGGTCGCCGTGGTGTTGGCGACCTCGTAGTTGTAGATGTCCAGCAGCGCTGGCAGGTCCTGCTCGCGTGCCGGGCGGATGATGACGTCGCTCATGTCTACACCACCTGGAAGATGAAGAAGTCGAGGTAATGGGTCTGCGGGATGCCGGCGACGATGGGGTGGTCGGGGGCCTGCTGGCGCTGCTCGACCTGTCGTAGCTGCACGTTTGCCTTGTGGGCCGCCTCGGCGATGACCTGTGCCAGGCGCTCGGCGGGCATGAAGTGCGAACACGAGCACGTGGCCAGGTAGCCGCCGCGTGGCAGCAGGCGCATGGCCTCGTAGTTGATCTCGCGGTAGCCGCGGGCGGCCGCGTTGGCCGTGGAGCGGCTCTTGGTGAATGCCGGTGGGTCGAGCACGATGAGGTCGAAGGGACCGCCCTCCTCGCGCAGGCGCGCCTTGTCGGCGCGAAGCGCCGGCAGGTACTCAAGCACGTCGGCACACGAGAAGCCCATGCGTGCGTCCAGGCCGTTGAGGCGCGCGTTTGCCGCGGCGAGGTCGCAGGCCGTCTGGCTCACGTCCACGCAGCGCACGAACTCGGCGCCGCCGGCCGCGGCGTTGAGCCCAAAGGGCCCCACGTGGCTGAAGCAGTCCAGCACGCGTCGCCCCTCACAGATGCGGCGCACGGCGCGCCGGTTGTACTTCTGGTCGAGGAAGAACCCCGTCTTCTGGCTGTTCTCGAGGTCAAGCGCATAGAGGATGCCGTTCTCGGCAACGGTGACGTGCGTCGAGGGAGGCTTGGCTGCCACTGCCCCGTCCTCGGGAATCCACCAGCCCTTGCGGCGTTCGAGGCCCTCGAGGTCACGTGACGGCATGTCGCAACGCTCGTAGATGCCGCGGACGTCCTGCCCGTCGTCGCACAGCACCTGCAGCAGCATGGGGTAGAGCATGGGCCGCAGCAGCTCCATGCCCACGGTGCCCACCTGGCTTACGAGTACGTCGCCATAGCGGTCGACTACCAGGCCCGGAAATCCGTCGGCCTCGCTGAAGAGCACGCGGCAGCAGTCGGTGTCTGGCGCGCAGCCCGGAAGGGCACGGCTGCCCATGACGGTGCGGCGATACGCCCAGGCCCACTCGAGCTTGCGCTGCCAGAAGCGCTCGTCCACGCGGTCGTTGGCGTTGCGCGTGACCAGGCGCACGCGGATCTTGCTCTCTTGCGAGAGGAGCCCTGTGCCCTGCCACGTGCCGTTCTTCTCGACCACATCGACCACGCAGCCGTTGATGGCCACGCTCTCGTCTGCCGGGGAGGGAAGGAGGTCGACCACCTCGCCCTCATAGACCCAGGGGTGCCCGCCCGCGAGCGAGCGCGCGGCCTTGGTGGTGACGACGACCTGCGGATGCGGACGGACCTGCTTCATGCGAGGGCTCTCCTAGTAGTGCCTGCCGTAGCGGCCGCCGGCGGGACCACGACCGCGGGAGCGGCTGCCGCTGAACATCGTGCGGGCCGTCTTGGTCGTGGAGCGCCCCGCGTTGGGGATGATGCGCCCCTCGTCATAATCGAAGCCTTCGAGGTCCCACACGGGCACGAGCTTCTTGGTGAAGTACTCGATTTCGCGCAGCGGCGTCACCTCGTCGGGCGCCATGAACGTGTACGCGTGGCCCGTGGCGCCCGCGCGGCCGGTGCGGCCGATGCGGTGCACGTAGTCCTCGGGGTCCATGGGCACGTCGAAGTTGACCACGGCGTCGATGCCGCTCACGTCGATGCCGCGGCTCATGACGTCGGTGGCCACGAGCACCTGGCACTTGCCGTCGCGGAATTTCTGCAGGGCCTTCTCGCGGGCCTTCTGCGGGCGGTCGGCATGCATGACGTCAGACTTGATGCCAGCGGCCTTGAGCACCTTGGACACGTCGTCAACGCGGTGCTTGGTGCGGCAGAACACGAGCATGCGCTCGGGCTGGTAGCGGTCGAGAAGGGCCTCGAGCAGCTGCGTCTTCTGTCCCTGCGTCACGGGGCAGAGGTGCTCCTCCACGGTGTCGGCGGTCTGGCCGATGCGGGCAATCTCCACGTAGGCCGGGTCGGTGAGCATGGTGTCGACCGTCGATTTGATTGACGGTGGGATGGTGGCCGAGAAGAGCAGCGTCTGGCGCTGCTTGGGAAGCGCGCGCATGATGCGGCGGACGCTCGGCCAGAAGCCCATGTCGAGCATGCGGTCAGCCTCGTCGAGCACCAGCACCTCGATGTGCGAGAGGTCCACGAGCTTGCGCTCCATGAGGTCGATGAGGCGGCCGGGCGTGGCCACGAGCAGGTCGCAGCCGGCCGCGAGGTCGCGCTGCTGGCGGTCGAAGCGTGCGCCGCCGATGACGATGACGGCGCTCTGGCCGGTCTCCTTGGTCACGACGGAGGCGACGTTCTCGATCTGCTGCGCCAGCTCACGCGTGGGGGTGACCACGAGCGCGCGCGGGGCGCGGCCGTCGCCTGCGGGTGCGGCCTGCGCCTGGGCGTCGCCGGCGCTCTTCTTCTTGCGACGGCGACGACGGCGGCGCTTGGGGGCATCGGCCGTGGCGTCGATGTCCGCGCCGGCCTCGACGCCCGCATCCTGCGATGCCTCGTCGGAGGCAGCCTCCGCGGGCGCGCCCTCGCCCTTCTCGTCTGTGCCACCTGAGACAGGGACGGGAATGCGCTGCAGCACCGGGAGGGTGAACGCGGCCGTCTTGCCCGTGCCCGTCTGGGCCGAGGCGACGACGTCTCGGCCGGCAAGCACCAGCGGGATGGCCTGCTCCTGGACGGGGGTTGGCGTGGTGAAGCCGAGGGCGTAGACCCCGGCGAGTATCTGCTCGTTGAGCCCGAGCTCGGCAAATGCGGTATCCATGCTGCCCAGTATGCGGCATTTGTGCGCGTCCTGCCAAAACACGACAAACTCTACGTGGGAAGAAGGCATGCGTGGGGCGTGGGGGAGGACGTGTGAGGAGGGTGCATCGTCACGTCATGGTAACGTGCGCACGCACAGGCAAGGGCTATACTTGTCCGTGCCTTCGGGCAAGAATCACAGCAAGGAGTGTCACATGCCCATCAACATCCCCGACGGACTGCCCGCAAAGCAGACGTTGCACGAGGAGCGCATCTTCGCCCTCGAGGAGGAGGTCGCGTCGGACCAGGAGATCCGCCCGCTTCGCGTGATCCTGCTCAACCTCATGCCCACCAAGATCGAGACCGAGACGCAGATTCTGCGGCTCATCAGCAAATCCCCGTTGCAGGTGAACGTGGACTTCATGCGCATCTCGTCGCACGAGTCCAAGAACACCAGCGTCGACCACCTGGTCAAGTTCTACGACACCTTTGACGCGTTCAAGGACAACAACTACGACGGCCTCATCATCACGGGTGCCCCGGTGGAGCATCTGCCCTTCGAGGAGGTCGACTACTGGGACGAGCTCTGCCAGATCATCGACTGGAGCCGCACCCACGTCTTCAGCACCATGTACCTGTGCTGGGGCGCCATGGCCGGCCTCTACCGCAACTATGGCATCCACAAGAAGCTGCTGGGCTCCAAGCTCTTCGGCGTCTTTCCGCAGCGCCTGTGCAACGAGTACAACTTCCTCACCAACGGCTTTGACGAGGTCCACAACATGCCGCACTCGCGCCATGCCGCCGTCGTCACGAGCGAGCTGCAGGACCACCCCGAGCTGGAGGTCCTGAGCGAGGGCTTCACCAGCGGCCCGGCGCTCATCGCACGTCGCGACTTCACCGAGGTCTACGTCACCGGCCACTTCGAGTACGGCCGCGACACCCTGGCCGATGAGTACTGGCGCGACTTCCACCGCGGGCTCCCCATCAAGCCGCCGTACAACTACTTCCCCGACGACGACCCCGAGCGCCAGCCGATCTTCACGTGGCGCTCGCATGCCAACCTGCTGTATCGCAACTGGCTCAACTGGGTGTACCAGATGACGCCGTACGACACGGCCCAGATTCCCGAGGCCATGCGCAGCCTCAAGCAGCGTCTGGGAGGCGGCATCGACGAGAAGTTCTAGACCTTCTCGCCAGCCCTTCCCGCGCATCGCGAGGGCGTGCCGCCGCGTCGCCCGTGGGACCACGAAAGGAACGCCATGCCCATCACCGACTACCTCCGCCGCAACGCCGCCCAGTACGGCAACGAGATCGCGCTCGTGGAGCTCAATCCCGAGGTCCAGGAGCCGCGCCACGTCACGTGGAAGGACTACGACCTGATCCAGGCCACCGGTACCGAGGCGTACCGGCGCGAGATCAGCTGGGCGGTCTTTGACGAGAAGTCCAACCGCCTTGCCAACCTGCTGCTGGCGCGTGGCGTGGGCAAGGGCAACAAGGTCGGCATCCTGCTGATGAACTGCCTGGAGTGGCTGCCCATCTACTTTGGCATCCTCAAGACGGGCGCCGTGGCGGTGCCGTTGAACTTCCGCTACTCGTCGGACGAGATCGAGTTCTGCCTCAACGAGGCCGACGTGGACATCCTCTTCTTTGGCCCGGAGTTCGTGGGTCGCGTGGAGGACATCGTGGAGTCCATCCAGGCCAACCGCCTGCTGTTCTACGTGGGCAACGACTGCCCTACGTACGCCGAGAACTACCGCGAGCTCGCGGCCAACTGCTCCAGCGCCGATCCCATGATCCCGCTGAGCGAGGACGAGGACGCGGCCATCTACTTCAGCAGCGGCACCACGGGCTTCCCCAAGGCCATCCTGCATCACCACTCGAGCCTCACGCAGGCGGCGCAGATGGAGCAGGTGCACCACGGCCAGACGCATGGAGACGTGTTCCTGTGCATCCCTCCGCTGTACCACACGGGCGCCAAGATGCACTGGTTTGGCAGCCTGGTGAGCGGCAGCCGTGCGGTGCTTCTGAAGGGCGTCAGCCCACAGACGATCTTCGAGGCGGTGAGCCGCGAGAAGTGCACCATCGTCTGGCTGCTCGTGCCGTGGGCGCAGGACATCCTGGCTGCCCTCGACGAGGGACGCCTCAGGATCGACGATTACCACCTGGACCAGTGGCGCCTTATGCACATCGGCGCCCAGCCCGTGCCCAAAAGCCTCATCAAGCGCTGGAAGGAGTACTTCCCGCACCACCAGTACGACACCAACTACGGCCTGTCGGAGTCCACAGGTCCCGGCTGCGTGCACCTGGGCGTCGAGAACATCGACCACGTGGGCGCCATCGGCGTGCCGGGCTACCGCTGGGAGGCCAAGATCTGCGACGAGCACGGCGTGGAGGTCCCCAAGGGCGACGTGGGCGAGCTGTGGGTCAAGGGTCCCGGCCTCATGGAGTGCTACTACGGGCGCCCCGAGGCCACGGCCGAGTGCCTCAAGGACGGCTGGCTGCTCACTGGCGACATGGCGCAGCTCGATGAGGACGGCTTCATCTGGCTGGTGGACCGCAAGAAGGACGTCATCATCATGGGCGGCGAGAACATCTACCCCGTTCAGATCGAGGACTTCCTCAGCAACTACCCGGCCATCCAGGACGTGGCGGTGATCGGTCTGCCCGACCCGCGCCTGGGCGAGGTCGCCTGCGCCGTGATCCAGCTCAAGCCCGAGCACCTCGACGAGGACGGCGCCCCCGTCGACGTGACCGAGCAGGATATCAACGACTTCTGTCTCAAGCTGCCGCGCTACAAGCGCCCCCGCAAGGTCATCTTTGCCCCGGTGCCGCGCAACCCCACGGGCAAGATCGAGAAGCCGCTGCTGCGTGAGACCTACGGCAGCGAGGGCCTCGTCGCGCGCGAGAGCCGCGCGTAGGGGAGGGCTGCAAAGCCTGCCTGCTGGCGCCGGCGAGACGGACCGTTCGTCTCGCCGGCGCTTTTTGTGCACGCACGGCGGGGCCACGTTGACGGCGGGTTAACCTTTGGGGTGCGGCCGCAGCGGTCGTGTACCCTTCTTCGTACAACGTGTGGAGAGGAAGCATCATGAAGCTGCTATCTGGCAACGAGGCCATCGCGCAGGGCGCGTGGGAGGCCGGCGTCCACGTGGGCGTGGGCTACCCGGGCACGCCCTCGACCGAGACCCTCGAGAACCTGGTCAAGTACGACGGCGTCTACTGCGAGTGGTCGCCCAACGAGAAGGTCGCCCTCGAGGTGGGCCTGGGTGCCGCCATGGGCGGCGCTCGTGCGCTGGTGACGATGAAGCACGTGGGTGTGAACGTCGCGGCGGACCCGCTGCTCAGCGCCTGCAACACCGGCGTCAACGGCGGCCTGGTGGTGCTCGCCGCCGACGACCCGTCGTGCTACTCGTCGCAGAACGAGCAGGACAGCCGCAACTACGCCGCGTTTGCGCGCATCCCCTGCCTTGACCCCAGCGACTCGGCCGAGAACTACGAGTTCGTCAAGCGCGCCTTCCAGCTGAGCGAGGACTTTGACGTGCCCGTCATGCTGCACGAGACCATGCGCGTGGCGCACACCAAGACGGCCGTGGAGCCCGTGGGGGTGCGCGAGGAGGCGCCGCTTCGCGACTACGAGCCCAACCCCGGCAAGTACGTCATGATGCCGGCGATGGCCGTGGCGCGCCGCAAGGCCTCCGACGAGCGCGAGGACGCCCTCATCGAGTACGCCGAGACGAGCGACCTCAACCGCGTGGAGATGCGCGACGCCGCGGTGGGTGTCATCTGTGCCGGCGCCCTCTACCAGCACGTTCGCGAGGCGCTGCCCAATGCCAGCGTGCTCAAGCTGGGCCTCACCTGGCCGCTGCCGCCGCAGAAGATCCGCGACTTTGCCGCCTCGGTCGACGCGCTCTACGTGGTCGAGGAGGCGTGCGACTACTTCAGCCTGCGCGTGCGCGCGATGGGCGTCGAGGTGGCCACGCCGCCCGCAGGCGTGCTGCCTCGCGGCGGCGAGATCACCCCGCAGCACATCCGCGCGGCCTTTGGCGTGCCGCAGCCCGAGCACTTCCCGGTGGCCGAGGGCCTGCCGCCCCGCCCGCCCGCGTTCTGCGCCGGCTGCCCGCACCGCCTGGTGTTCGCTGCGCTGCGCGACCTCAAGTGCATCGTCACGGGCGACATCGGCTGCTACACGCTGGGCACTCTCGCGCCGCTCGGCGCCATGCACAGTTGCGTGGACATGGGCGCGTCGGTCTCGATGGCGCACGGCTTGGAGCTTGCGGGCGTCCCCGAGCGCAACGGCCGCCCCGTCGTTGGTGTCATCGGCGACTCCACGTTTGCCCACTCTGGCATCACGAGCCTGCTCGGCACCATCTACAACGGCGGCACGGGCACCGTGGCCATCCTTGACAACCGCACCACGGCCATGACCGGCCAGCAGGGAAACCCCGTCAACGGCCTCACGCTCACCGAGTCGGCCAAGCGCGTCAGCCCGCTCGACGTCCCCGCCGGAAAGCAGCTCGACCTGCCGGCCCTTCTCGCCGCCCTTGGCGTGGAGGACGTGGTGCAGGTCGACGCGCAGAACCGCGAGGAGGTGCGTGGCGCGCTCGAGGCCGCCATCAAGGCGACGGACCGCCTGAGCGTCGTCATCTTCAGGTCGCCCTGCCGCCTGGTCGACCGCTCCAGCAGGCCGGCCCCCACCATCAGCGACTGCAAGCGCTGCGGCAAGTGCATCGCCATCGGCTGCCCCGCGCTCGGCCGCGATGAGGAGGGCCACGCCGTCATCGACACCAACCAGTGCATTGGCTGCGACCAGTGCCTGCAGACCTGCCCGTTTGGGTGCATCACGAGGGAGGCGGAGTAGCCCATGGAGACCAAGACCATCCTGCTTGTGGGCGTCGGCGGCCAGGGCACAATCCTCGCCGGCGACATCCTGGCAAAGACCGCGGCGGCCTGCGGGCTCGACGTCAAGATCAGCGAGATTCACGGCATGGCGCAGCGCGGCGGCTCGGTGAGCACGATTGTGCGCATCGGCGAGACGGTCCAGACCATGGTCTGCGACCCGGGCTGTGCCGACGTCGTGGTGGCGTTCGAGGCCGTCGAGGCCCTGCGCAACCAGCACTTCCTCAAGACCGGCGGCGCGTTCTTCGTCAACGACGAGCAGATCACGCCCGTTACGGTGAACATCGGCAAGGCGACCATGCCCGACGATGTTGACGAGCGCTTGGCCGCCATGGGCGCCAAGCTCGTGCCGGCCGGCCAGATTGCGCGCGACCTGGGGAGCCCCCGCTCGACCAACGTCGTGCTCATAGGCGCGCTCTCCACGGCCCTGCCCTTTGACGAGGACGCCTGGAAGGAGACCATCCGCAACCGCGTGCCACCCAAGACGGTCGACGCCAACCTCGAGGCGTTTGCTCGTGGTCGCGAGGCCGCGCTGGCGTAGGACGCACCACATATGCATGCGAGAAGGGCTGGCCATGCGCCGGCCCTTCTTCTTCTCGAGGTCCCCGTTCGGCACGTTCCTCTCCGCGAGGTCCCCAGACGGCACGTTTCGAGGCCAAAAACGCCTCCATAACGTGCCAAACGGGGACTTCGCGATCACGGACGTGCGATGTGGGGACTTCGGTGCGCGGCGGGCCGTCCCTCACGCGCCGAGGTCCCCGGACGGCACGCGCTTCTCCGCGAGGTCCCCAGGCGGCACGCTCTTCTCCGCGAGGTCCCCGGACGGCACGCTCTTCTCCGCGAGGTCCCCATGCGGAACGTTTCGAGGCCAAAAACGGCCCCCTAACGTGCCAGGCGGGGACTTCGCGACTTTGTTAGCTCCGGGCTAATGAAGTCGGGCTGCATCTTGGCCACCATGCATATGGGAGGTTGGGATGCAGGACCGCTGGGCATTCATACGTGGCACGCGCAAGGGCCTGAGCGGGGTCCTGCAACAGATGGTGCCAGACCAGCGTGACCTGCGTGCCTGGATTGACGACGCGCTGTTGGCCGCCGACCTCCCCAAGAACGTCGTGGTCCATCGCTCTCAGCTTAATCAGACCTATGCTTACCAGATAATGGCAGGTCAGAGGCAGCCCTCGCGAGACAAGCTCATCCAGCTCTGCTTTGGCATGGGGCTGGGAGTCGACGATGCCTGCGACTTGTTGGAGCACGGCGAGGTAAGCGCCCTGCGTCCCGCGGTCAGACGTGACGTGGTCATCGCCTACTGCCTGGACCGCGGCCTTGACCTTGCCACCTGCGACGATTTCCTCTGGAGCCTAGGCGAGAAGACCTTGGCGGACGGTACCAAGGACTAAGGCTGCCCGCAAATTTTTGTCGCAGCCGCCCGCCGCGATTTAGCTGTGAGCTAATGAACGTCAGAAGCGACACCGATAGCATTTTTTGATGTTAGGTCGTTTTCGCGGAAGGAATTCAGCGCATGTTTAAGAAGCCCGAGACATTCGAAGAATATGAGGTGCGCTACAAAAAGTGGACAGATATCAGGGTCAAGGCCCTTATAGGGCTCATCGGGCTGGCAGCAGGTGTCGCACTGGGCATCGGAGCTACGCTCTTCCTCCAGACGTATCAGGCGCCAGATGCGACACCCATCGAGGTTGCCCTGTTCGAACGTATCACACGGCTCAACGAGCTTGCCACCGCATCGCAGCGCTACACCGTTGCGCAAGATGTGGAGAATGCGGGCGCGCTTGGCCTTCCTATCACCAGCAATCGGCTGATTGTTGTGTTTGAGGGCGAGCTCAAGGCCGGCGTCAATCTGGATGACGCGGTCATCACGGCGGACGAGAATGCCAAGCGCGTCGAGATCTATCTGCCGTCGGCTCAGATTCTGTCCAATTCGTATATCGAGGGCTCCATGGAGACGCTGTACGAGCAGGATGGCGCCTTCAACAAGGTTACCAGCGACGACACGGCTGGCCTCCTCGACCAAGGCCTCATGGATGCCGAGGCCAAGGCGATCGAGGGCGACCTCCTGACGGAGGCTCAGCAGAACGCGCAGATGAGCGTCCAGGCCGTTGTCGAGGCATCCGTGGGGGACGAGTACGAGATCGTCTTCGTTGACGAGCCCCCCGCGGGCGCGCAGACGATTGGCGATGCAATCGAGGATGCCGACGACGACTCCGCCGCCGATGATGCGACTGTTGAGTCTAGTTCCGACGACGAGATGACTGACGAGGCAGACGCTTCATAGGCCGAGAGGAGAGGTTCATGATTGCTGTTGGAATCCTCATGATACTGGTTGGCATTGCCATCGTGGTATGCGCAGTTCTTACTGTCGGCAGTATGGCCGGAGCAACGTTGGGCTGCGGTATCGTCGCCATCGCTTTGGGCGTGCTGGTGCTTGTCCTTTCCGCAAGCTAGGCTCGTCAAGTCCCCGCATCGCACGTTCTTCTCCGCGAGGTCCCCAGACGGCACGTTTCGAGGCCAAAAACGGCCTCCTAACGTGCCAGATGGGGACTTCGCGACTACAGACGTGCGATGCGGGGACTTCGGCACGCGCTGGGCGCGCGGCGGGTGCGCGCGACAGGCGAGAAGGACCGTCCTTCTTGCCTACAGCTTGCGCCAGGAGAACTCGCCGTCGTCGTAGACGCCAAAGCTGTGCGAGCCGTCCTTGGGGATGCCCACGCTGCCGGGATTGAAGCACCAGACGCCCTCGCGCGCGGGGTGCTCCTCGCTCACCTTGATGTGCGTGTGGCCATAGACCACGGCCGCGCCCTCCGGCAGGACGGGCAGGCGGTCCACGCTGTTGTGGAAGCCCGGCCCGTAGACGTGGCCGTGCGTGCAGAAGAGCGAGCGTCCGCGCGCCTCGTCCTCGACGACGTGGAAGTCTGCCATGCAGGGGAAGTCGAGCACCATCTGGTCGACCTCGGCGTCACAGTTGCCCCGCACCGCCACGATGCTTGACGCCAGGGGGTTGAGAAGGGCGATGACCTCCTTGGGGGCGTAGTCGGCGGGGAGGTCGTTACGCGGCCCGTGGTAGAGGATGTCGCCCAGGAGCACCAGGTGGTCGGGCTGCTCAGCATCGAGCGCCTCCACGAGCCTGCGGCACCAGCTGGCAGCGCCATGGATGTCGGACGCGATCACGAGCTTCATGGTTCTTCTCCCCAAGACATGAACTAGGACGGCATGGCCACACGCCCACACCGTCCCAAGATAGCACGCGCGGCGCGGGACCAGGTCTCCGCGCCGCGCGATGAGCTGTTCGTCTAGTAACTAGGCGATCTCGGTGATGGCACCGGTGGGGCAAGCGCCCTGGCAGCTGCCGCAGCCGATGCAGGCATCCTCGTTGGTGACGGCGGCGACGTCGTCGACGATCTCGAGGACCTCCATCGGGCAGGCGTCAACGCAGGCACCGCAAGCGACGCAGGTGTCGGTCTCAATGGTAGGCTTCATGGTGTACCTCCTTGTTAGGTTGTGCGGGGTCCTTTGTCCCGCCTTTCTTGGGCGCCACGCCTCTCCGCGTGTCTCTCCGCGCCCGTGACTTGAAGATAGCAATATCGGGCGAGAATGACAAACGTCGGCCCGTCTCGCACACAATCGCGGGCCTGGCGAGGCCGTTCGCGTAAAGACTGCCGTGGTTGAGTTGTGTGAAAACAAAAAATCTAGTGTAATCAGACTTAGATTATGTATAAGTTCATGACGCACGGGAAATCATAACCTGTGACATGAAAAAGCAGATCGACGCATGGCATCCATGCAGAGAGAAAAAAGAGAGGAACCATCATGGGAAAGATTCTTGGAATTGACTTGGGCACCACCAACTCCGCCATGGCGGTCTTCGAGGGCGGCGAGCCCGCCATCATCGTGAACGCCGAGGGCGACCGCACCACCCCGTCCGTCGTGGGCTTCCGCGACGGCGGCGAGCGCACCGTGGGCAAGGCCGCAAAGAACTCCGCGGTCACCAACCCGCAGAACACCGTCTTCAGCATCAAGCGCTTCATGGGCCGTCGCTATGACGAGGTCACCAGCGAGCTCAAGACCGTGCCGTACAAAGTCAAGGCCGGCACCGGCCAGCGTGCCGTGGTCGAGATTGACGGCGAGGACTTCACGCCCGAGCAGATCAGCGCCATGATCCTGAGCAAGATGAAGGCTGACGCCGAGAAGTACCTGGGCGAGCCCGTCACCGATGCGGTCATCACCGTCCCGGCCTACTTCAACGACGCCCAGCGCCAGGCTACCAAGGATGCCGGCAAGATCGCCGGCCTCAACGTCCAGCGCATCGTCAACGAGCCCACGGCCGCGGCCCTCGCCTATGGCCTGGACAAGCAGGACGTTGAGCAGCGCGTCCTCGTCTTCGACCTGGGCGGCGGCACCTTCGACGTGTCCCTGCTCGAGCTGGCCGGCGGCGTCGTGGAGGTCCTTGCCACCAACGGCGACAACCACCTGGGCGGCGACGACTGGGACCAGAAGGTCATCGACTGGCTGGCCGACAAGTTCAACGCCGAGAACGGCATCGACCTGCGCCAGGACCCCATGGCCCTGCAGCGCCTGAAGGAGGCCGCCGAGAACGCCAAGAAGGAGCTCTCGAGCGCCCAGCAGGCTACCATCAACCTGCCGTTCATCACGGCCGACGCAACCGGCCCCAAGCACCTCAACTACACGCTGACGCGTGCCGAGTTCGAGCGCATCACGCGTGACCTGCTCGACCGCTGCAAGGAGCCCGTCACCAAGGCCCTGCGCGATGCCAAGATGCAGATCAGCGAGGTCAACGAGGTCATCCTCGTGGGCGGCTCCACGCGTATGCCTGCCGTCCAGGAGCTCGTGAAGCAGATGACGGGCAAGCAGCCCAACATGAGCGTGAATCCCGACGAGGTCGTCGCCGACGGCGCAGCCGTCCAGGGCGGCGTGCTCAACAACGAGGAGGGCGCCTCCGGCATCCTGCTGCTCGACGTCACCCCGCTGAGCCTGGGCGTCGAGACCATGGGCGGTGTCATGACAAAGATGATCGACCGCAACACCACGATCCCCACGTCCCGCACCGAGATCTACTCCACGGCGGCCGACAACCAGACCTCCGTCGAGATCAACGTCCTGCAGGGCGAGC
>Ga0065709_1029425_pt1 | contig 23053 bp, 23 predicted proteins | sample Hoacrofraction14_2_FD_59096 | JGI IMG/M metagenome (GOLD analysis project Ga0065709, IMG submission 59096) | Hoatzin crop microbial communities from Cojedes, Venezuela, sample from fiber fraction 14 v1 | ecosystem: Host-associated > Birds > Digestive system > Esophagus > Crop | place: Venezuela...
AGTGCTTTGTTTGTGTTTAAATTCCTTTGAATGCATTCAGCCTCATAGGTATACTGAATTTCAAAGAACCTTGCTTTCGCCTTCGGGATGATACGAATCTCTTTAATGTGCTTATCAACAAGAATAGGCGGTATTGTGATTTCAACGTTCTTATGGGTCTTTCGAAAAGCATTGGAAAACGGAAGAACTAACTTGTTACCATTTAGCCTGACAAAACCGATTACTAAGGTTGTATGCCCATCTTTCGGAAGATAGTGCGGAATACGTATATCCTTAAAACTGTACTTGCCTTTCTTCGTAAGTTTCAGCAGCCCAAAGAAGCTTTTGAACGAGCCATCAACTTCCTTCAGTATCTGCTGTGCCATGTTGGAATTGAGCATCCTGTAGTTCTCACTGCTTTTGAGGAGGGCATAGTTCTTCTCATAACGCAGGAACTCCCCTTCTGTAAAGTAATACTGTCGGATGTTATAGATAGCTTCGTTAGCCAGATTCTTGGCAACATGTGACATCTCTCGTAACGTTTGGTACTCCTCTTTTGTAAGATGCTTTACCTGTTGTTTAACCGTCAAATACATGAGTTCACCTCCTTTCCAGACAATGACACCTATTAATATATTTGTATTGCACCAAATATTTTACCAAACACCAATCATTTCGGTAAAAATGACAGGCGGAAGTGCCTTATATCCCCCCTAAAGGGAGTGGGTTTTACAGCGCTGAATTATAAAATATTAAGATGCCTCCCCGAGGGGAGGCATCGTCTTAGGCTCTCGAAAGATATTCAGATGTGCGCGTGTCGATCTTGACCTTGTCCCCGATGTTGACGAAGAGCGGGACCTGGACCGAAGCGCCGGTCTCAAGCGTCGCCGGCTTCGTGGCGCCCTGCGCCGTATTGCCCGCGAAGCCCGGCTCGGTGTCCGTGACCTCGAGTTCCACGAACAGGGGCGGCTCGATCGCGAATACCGATCCGTTGTAGGAAACGACCTTGACGTTCTCGTTCTCCTTGACGAACTTCATCGAATCGCCGATGACGTCGCTGTTGATCATCGTCTGGTCGTAGGTGTCCGGATCCATGAAGTAGTAAAGGTCGCCGTCATTGTAGAGGTACTGCATTTCCTTGCGGTCGATCCTCGCTGCCGGGAACTTCTCCGTGGGGCGGAAGGTGCGTTCGACCACGCCGCCGTTTATGACATTCTTCATCTTCGTGCGGACGAAAGCCGCGCCCTTTCCGGGCTTAACATGCTGGAACTCGATGATCTGCATCACCTGTCCGTCGATATCGAGCGTAAGCCCGTTCCTGAAATCACCAGCAGATATCATTGGGTTGACCTCCTTTTTTGAGTAAAACCATTGTAAACGAAAACCTTTTGCGTTGCAACACGGTTTTCACCGCGCCCGCGGCTTTGGATTCATACGTCCTCGGATATCATTTTCAAAATGTGCGCGGCGGTCTCATTGGTGCTGCGCCCCTCAGAGACGGCCATTATGTCGGCGGCAGAGCGGTAGGCCTCCTGCCGTTCTTTCAGCCCCTCGGCTATCCCTTCAAGGCTCATCCGCCCTTTTAGGTTCGGCCGCGCATCGGGCCTGTAGGAGACGCGCGTCAGGATCGTCTGCGGCGAGGCTTTAAGGAGCACGACCACTCCCAACTGCTTCATCATTATTACGTTCGCCGCCGAGAGCACGGCCCCGCCCCCGCAGGAGACTACGCAGCGCGGCCGGCCTTTAAGGCTTTCGAACATCCTCTGCTCGCACTGCCTGAAGTACGGCTGCCCCTTCTTGGCAAATATCTCGGGGATGCCCATCCCCTCCGCCTTCTCGATTTCGGCGTCCATCTCGAATATCTCAAGCCCCGACCTCTTCGAAATCGCCTTGGCGACCGTCGATTTGCCCGTTCCCATGTACCCAGTCAGGAAAATGTGCCCCTTTCGCCTGGCTTTGAGCTGCCGCGCGTCAAGGAGCTTTATAAGCTCGTCGGCGTCGAGCTGCCCCGGCGCGCTCGTCCTTCCCTTCACCGCCGCAAAGGTGACGGCGCTTCCCGTCACGTCGCAGCCGAGCCTTGAGAGCATGCCTGCCTCTCCCATGGAAATGAGGATGTAGGGGACTTTCATTTTCCCTTTTATGCCGCGGCCTAAGGAGAGCACCTCTTCGACGTCGCCGCCGCCAAGCGGCATGCAGGCGGCCTTGACGCAGTCCGCGCCCGCCTCCTGCATTTCAAGAAGGAGGTTTTTAAGCTCCTCCCGGCCGGGCGTCCCCGAGAAAAAGTGCTTGGACGCCACCGTGAACACCTGCTTTTCCTCGGCCTTTTTCAGCAATTCTGAAAATGCAGGGCTTGAAAATTCCAAATCGACGAGGTCGGCTCCCGCGCTTTCGAGCAGCTCCGCCACAATGCTCCCGTACAAAGCGCCGTCGCCCTCGCCGCCCTCTTCCTTCGTGCGGTAGGTAAGGAGGACGGGGAGCTTCGAGGCCGCCTTTACCGCGGCTACGGCCTGCGCGGCCTTGCCGGGTCCGAGCATGCCGCTGCCGCAGCCATCAAGGCGCAGCTCGATCATGTCAGCCGCCCGCGCGTCCGACGCCGTCTGTGCGAGTTCTTCAAGCGTCGCGCCCGACACCGGCACCGCGACCTTCGGCCGCCCCGACGCGCTCTTCAACCTTCCCGCTGAAAATGTTTTCATGACGCTCTCCAAAGTGCTATCATATTCCGCAAAACAACGACAGCAGCAGCTGAGGTAAGTTATGCAGCACTACTACTTGCTTGGGTTTCCAGTAGCACATTCGCTCTCTCCCGCCATGCACAATACGGCGTTCAAGGCTCTCGGCATCGACGCCTCCTACGGCGCCGTCGAGACGGACGAAAAATCGCTCCCCGACACCGTCGCCAGGCTCAAAGAGGAAGGCGCGTCGGGCTGGAACGTCACCATGCCCTGCAAGGGCCGGATGTTCGAGCTCTGCGACGTCCTCTCCCCCGCCGCGAAAATCGCCCGCTCCGTCAACACTGTCAAAAACGAAGACGGCAGGCTTTACGGCTATACCACTGACGGCGGCGGCTTCGTCAAGGGCTTGTCCTCGGCAGGCTTTTCCGTTGAAGGCAAAGCTATAACGATCCTCGGGACCGGCGGCGCCGCCTCGTCCATGATAATCGGCTGCGCCTTAAAAGGCGCCTCCCGCATCGACGTATTCTACCACAGCCCGTCCTCGAAGGAAGGGATCGCTCCCATGCTCGAACGCCTAAAAGGCGTCTCTGACGCGGCCGTGGGGCTTTTCCCTTTAAGCGATCCTGACGCGCTCGCGCGTTCCGTCGCGGCATCTGCCCTGCTCGCGAACGCGACCCGCGCCGGCATGCTGACCGCCGACGACCCCGAAGGGTTGCTGTGCGCCTTCCCCGAAAGTCTCTCTTTCGGAAAATGCAGCTTCGTCGCTGATGCCATATACCACCCCGAAGAGACCGTGCTCTTAAAGCGGGCCAAGGCAGCCGGCCTTACGGTTCAGAACGGGCTTCCGATGCTCCTATTCCAGGGAGCCGAAGCCTTTGAAATCTGGACTGGACGCGAAATGCCCGCGGAAACCGTCCGCCTCGAAGCGTTCGGGTCCTGACTCCGGCTTCCGCGATGCGGCCGCGCCCGCCTGACGCGTTCGCCGGCAGGAGTCCCTGCCTCCAAAACCCCGCGATGCGGCCGCACGGATCCGTGCGGCCGCATCTTTGCGTTGGGAACGGCGGCGGCTTTTGCTCTGCAGCTTCAGCCCTCTTACAAGGGAGAAGGCCTGCGGGAATCGCCGCCCGATATAGTTTGTCTGATAAAATCCCTCAAAGCCTTGCCGTCTCAGCCTCAATGGTTGATCCAGCTCCAGGTCGGGATTTCGTACTCGCCGTCGTCGTCATCGGAGCCATCGTCCTGCGGTTCTAAGGCGTCCGGCTGCTCCTCTTCCTTCTTTGCGTCCGTCTTCTTGGAAGCCTTCTTGGCGGCCTTCTTTTTAGGCACTTCGGCCTCTTCCTCTGAAGCGTCCTTGTCCGCCGCATCTTCCCCGGCGGCCTTTTCGACCTTCTTCGGAGCCTTCTTCGCGGGCTTCTTGGCGCTTGAGCCTTCCGCCTCGCCGCCTTCGGCCTCCTCGGCCTTATCCGCCTTCTTCGAAGCCTTCTTCGCGGGCTTCTTGGCGCTTGAGCCTTCCGCCTCGCCGCCTTCGGCCTCCTCGGCCTTGTCCGCCTTCTTCGAAGCCTTCTTCGCGGCCTTCTTCTCTGCCTCTTCCGCGGCGGGCTCTTCCGCCGCCTTTGCTTCCACGGCATCCCCTGCGGCCGAGTCTTCCTCCTTGGCCTTCTTTGCCTTCTTAGCGGCCGCTTTCTTTGCGGGCTTCTTCTCTGCCTTCTCAGCGGCAGCCGCCTCATCGGCGCCTTCCGCGTCCTTCGCCTTCTTTGCGGAAGCCTTCTTTCCGGAAGCCTTCTTGGCGGTTCCTTTTTCCGTCTCGTCCGAGCCGAGCGCCACGCGGCCCAAGAGGATATCCTCCTGCATATACTCGGCGTCGACGACCGCCTCGATGAGTTCTTCTATAGTCATGTCCGCCGATTCGAAGATGACGTCCGCGGCGCGGCTGTAACCGGGCTCGCGCGCCTTGAGCATCTTCTTCACCTTATCCTCGACATTTCCGGAACGCACCCACACGTGCTTCTCGCTCGCCGCGATCCTCTCGGCGAGGATGTCCGCCGGAGCCTTGAGGTAGTACACCGTGCCGGCCTCCTTGAGGTAGGCCTCGTTCTTGGGAAGCAGGAGCGCCCCGCTGCCGAGGAGCACGACCGACCTCTTTTTGAGCTTCGAAAGCTCCGAAATCACGAGCGACTCTTCCGCCCTGTAGTAGGCTTCGCCGAACCTCTCGTAGATGTCCTGCACCGTGAGGTTCATCTTCTCGGCGACGAGCTCGTCGACGTCGACGAAGGGGATCGCGAGCCTCTCCGCCACGCCCCTTGCGACCTGGCTCTTGCCCGTGCCCATGAAGCCTTCGATAATGATATGCTGCATTTCCACCCTCCTTTTGTCCTTGCCTCTATACCTTCCGCCCTTGTCTTAAAAGCCATAAGCTCCGGGCGTCCCCAATGTGTGCCTTGGACCTCACCGATTGCCCTCTCCGCCGCTGCCTTTCTTCTTTTTCCTCCTGTAGAAGAAAAGGATTATCTTCTCAAGGCGGCGCTTCAGCACAATCTGTATTTCCTCTTTCTTTTCGAGCTGCCCCACGAGGACGGTCTTGATCCCGGTGCGCTTCGCCCCCCACACGTCGGTAAATATCTGGTCGCCGACCGAGGCCGTCGAACCCTTGCCGGTGCCCATCATTTCCATGGCCTTCTCGTAGCCCTTGCGCGACGGCTTGTGCGCGTCCTCGATAGTGTACGCGCCGACTCCCGCGTTGAACGACTCGACGCGTTCCTTCTTGTTGTTCGACAGCAGGCAGACCGAAAAGCCCTGCGCCATCAGGCCTTTAAGCAGCTTCGCGGCTCGCTCCGTGCAGGGCTTGCCGTGCCCGACGAGCGTATTGTCGATGTCGAAAATCAAGCCCCTTATGCCTTCCGCATAGAGCGAGGCGTAGTCGACCTCGTAAGCGCTCTTTGCGTCCGCGTCCGGATAAAATGCTTCAAGCATCCTTCATTTCCTCAAAAGCCGCGCTCACCTCAAAGTCAGCGGGACGTATTCAGCGCGCTCCTGCACGTTTACATAAGCCGGGCGGATGATCTTGTCCATGTTGATGAGCTCTTCCATGCGGTGCGCGCTCCAGCCGACGATTCGCGCGATCGCGAAGATCGGCGTGTAGAGTTCGAGCGGCAGGCCGAGCATCCCGTACACCAGCCCCGAGTAGAAGTCGACGTTCGCCGACACGCCCTTGTAAATGTGCCTCTCCTTGGCTATGACCTGCGGCGCGAGGCGCGCGATCCTGCTGTAGAGGTCGTAGTCGTCGTTGTAGCCCTTGGCCTCCGCCAGCGTCTTGACGTATTCGTGGAAAATGCGCGCCCTCGGGTCCGAAACCGAGTATACGGCGTGCCCGAACCCGTAGATGAGCCCCTTCCTGTCGAAGGCTTCCTTGGCGAGCAGCTTGTGGAGGTAGGCCTCCAGCTCCTCGTCGTCGCGCAGGTCCTTTACATTTTCCTTAAGGTCCTGGAACATCTGCACGACCTTGATGTTGGCGCCGCCGTGCTTGGGGCCTTTCAGAGAGGCCAGCGCGGCCGCGACCGCCGAGTAGGTGTCCGTGCCCGAGGAGGTGACGACGTGCATCGTGAAGGTCGAGTTGTTGCCGCCGCCGTGCTCCATATGGAGGACGAGCGCGAGGTCTAGGACCTTCGCCTCGATCGGGTCGTACTTCTTGTCGGGGCGAAGCAGGCGCAGGAGGTTCTCCGCGGTCGACTTCGACTTCGACGGGTTGTGGATGTAGAGGCTCTTTCCCCTTTCGTAGTGGTTGTAGGCCTGGTAGGCGTAGACCGCGATGATCGGGAAGGAGGCAATGAGGTTCGTGCACTGGCGAAGCACGTTCGGCAGCGAGGTGTCGTCCGCGTACTTGTCGTAGGAGGCGAGCGTCAGGACCGACTTCGCCAGCGAGTTCATAATGTCGCGGCTCGGAGCCTTCATTATAACGTCGCGCACGAAGTTCGTCGGCAGGCTCCTCTGCGAGGCGAGGAGCGCCTTAAAATTGTCCAGCTCTTCCCTGTCGGGGAGCTGCCCGAAAAGCAGCAGATATGCGGTCTCCTCGAAGCCGAAGCGGTTCTCGGAAATGAATCCCCGCGTCAGGTCATATATATTTATCCCACGGTAGAAGAGTTCTCCGTCGATCGGGGTCTTCACGCCGTCGATTTCCTTAAACGCGTTGATCTCGGAAATCTCGGTCAGTCCGGCTATGACTCCCTTGCCGTCGACGTCGCGGAGCCCGCGCTTTACGTCGTACTTTTTGTAGTCGGCGGCATCGATCGTGGAATTCTTCCTGCAAAGGTCGCTGAGCGCCTCGTGCTCCGGGGTTACCTTAAGACGAAATCCTGACATTCATTTCCTCCTTTGCCGTGCCTTAGTCTGCATCCTTCCTCTTAAAGAACTTTCCGAGCCTCTTTCCAAGTTCCGAAAACGTCCCCTTAGAGGAAGCTTCATCGTCGAATGCATCGTCGTCGTCCTCGTCGCCGAAGCCGCCGTATTCGTCCTCGAAAGGTACGTCGATTCCCTTGCCGTAGGCGGCGTCCTCAGCGGCCTTCGCCTTGCGCTCCCGCTCTTCGGCCGCCTTCCTGGCCGCTTCCTGCGGAGCCGTTATCGAGCCGTCGTAGAAGTCCAGCCCGCCCGTGGAATCGAAATCATTTTCATCGTCGAAGCTGTAGTGCTCCGGAATGCCGTGCTCTTCGAGGCTTCCGTGCTCGACGTAGCCGTCGTCCTCGTCCGCGCCGTAGCCGAACACCTTCTGCTCGTGCGTGCCGTCGAGGAGCTCCTTAAGCTCGGGGTCGTAGGATGGCTTTGCGCCGTCCTCTTCATTTTCCAAAGAGGGCGCTTCTTCGGGCTGCTCTTCCGCCGGTTCTTCTTCGGCCGCGTCCTCCCCGGCCTCGCCGATCTTCTTCCACTCCGTGAAAGTCAGCTTCTGCTCCTTGAACACGGTGGTGGCGAACTGGAAGATGTCATAATTCTTCTCGTGCAGGCTCTCCATCTTCAGGCGGTACTTGTACGGCGTGATGCGCAGCACGAAGACCTCCTCCGGAAGCTGCCTCACCTCCTGCTCGGAGATTCCCGCCATCGCCATGACCTCGGCGTACTCCTCCTTGTCGGAAGGCACGATGTCCGCGACTCCGTGGACCTGAAGCGCGAACTGCTCGCTTGCGTCAGGGTTTTCGAGGTCGTTGATCACGCAGGCCACGCGGCGGTTCTTCAGGATAGCCCTGAACTTCATACCGCCCTTGGTAAGTATGTAGAATACGCTGTTTACGTAAATGAATTTCGAAGGCGTGCACCTCACGAAATCGCCCGCCCCCGTCGCGAGCACCATGTACTTGTGGCGGCGGATCAGCTCCTCGATGAGGACCATGAGGGCGTCCTTGGGCATCGGCGAGAACGGCGCCTGGAACATATGCTCAAGCTGCGCGCCGACGTCGGCGGTCATCTCCTCGTTGGGGATGAACATCGCCATCGCCTTGCCCTTGCTTCCGGACTGCGCCTCCAGGTCGTTCACGCACTTGGCGTAGCCCTGGTCGGAGAAGCCCACGCCGACGAAGGCGAGGCGGAGCCCCTGGATTACATTTTTATTCTTTGAGATAAAGTCGCGCGTCTTCCCCGCGGTCAGCGGACCGTAGAAATTGAAGACGAAGCAGATTCCGTCGAAGGCGAGAAGGTCCGCCGGCGCCTCTGCCAGCTCCTTCACCTGGACATTGCCGATAAGATACCCGAGCGTGCCCGCCACCCTCTGTGCCGAGCTCATCTTTCCGTCGTAGAGAATAAGTGTCCTGGCCATCTCGCCCTCCTGCCTTTAGATCTTTCCCCGCACTATCTTCCCTGTCGTATTCCTCGGGAACGGCTCTTCCCTGAGCTCTATCGCCTGGATGCGGCGGTAGGCCGGCTCGTCCCCGTTTACTTTGTCCTTGAGCGCCTCCAGATATTCTTCCGTCACCGCGGCTTCCTTGGCCGGATAGACCAAGGCCGCGAGCCTGCCGCCCCTTTCGACGACGACCGCCTCTTCTACGGCAGGATCCGCGAGGAGCTTCTCCTCGATTTCCTCCGGCGAGACGTTCTCGCCGCTGGCCGTGATGATGAGGTTCTTCTTGCGTCCCGTTACAAAGAGGTAGTGGTCCTCGATTTTCCCGAGGTCGCCGGTGTGGTACCAGCCGCCCTCAAGGGCCTCGGCCGTTTCCTCGGGCATCTTGTAGTACCCGAGCATTATATTTCGGCCCCTGGCGAGGATTTCGCCGTCATCGGCTATCTTGACCTCGCAGCCGAAGAGCACCGGCCCCACGGAGCCGTCGCAGCGGTCCTCGTTGCGGTTGACCGCCAGGACCGGCGAGCACTCAGTTATTCCATAGCCGTTCAAAACCTCTATGCCCATCGCCCTGAACGCGCGCACCACCTGCACGGAAAGCGCCGCGCCGCCGCAGATTATGTACTTTAGGTTCCCGCCGGTCGCCTGCTTCACCATCTCGGGCGTAAGCTGCCCGCCCATCCGCTTCGCCATAGAGCCGAACTGCTTGAGGAACGTCTCAAGGATAATCGGCACCGCGAAGAGCGTCCTAGGCTTTGCCGTCTGCATGTCCTTCAATACGCGGCGCATGTTCCTTACGATATAGGCGGGATAGCGGTAGTTGTATACCATGAGGTAGCCGACCACCAGGCCGAACATGTGGTGCATCGGGAGCGGCGCCATGCCTGTCCCCTCCTGCACGTAGTTCGAGCTCGCCTGCACCATGTTCGCGACGATGTTGTCCTGGCTGAGCATTACGCCCTTCGGCTCGCCCGTCGTCCCCGACGTGAATACGATGACGCACATCGCGTTTACGTCGACCTCAAAAGCGTCAAAGTCCGCCGCGGCTGCCGCGTCGTCCCTTCCTTCCTGCTTCAGGGTCTCGAAGCCCTCCATGGGTATGCAGGTAAATGGCTTGCCAAGGGCTTTCGAGACTGCCCCTTCGACCGCCTTCGCCGCTGGCTCGAATTCCTTCGAGTACACGAGCGCGCTGCAGTCGCCCCTTACCATCAGAGAAATCAGATTCTCCACCGGCTGCCTCGCGTCGAGCGGGACAGCCACGTTCCCGCCGCAGGTGACCGAGAAAAAGGCGTTCAGCCATTCATAGGAATTAGGCCCGACGATGGCGACATGCGCCCCGTCCTTAAAACCTTTTGAATAGAGCGCGCTTCCGAGGCTCCAAACGTCCTCCTTGAACGCCGCGCACGACACGCTCGTTACCGTTCCGTCGTCCTCTGTGAAAAAGAACGCCGTCGCCATCGGCGTCTCGGCCGCCCTCGCCTTGACGAGTTCCCTTAAGTCCCTCGGAGCGGGGGGGTCATATGGTGCGTATGCCTGCATCTTCATCTCCTTTAAATCCTATGCTTTAACCGATTCCGCCTCAGGCGCGGTGCTCCTCGAGGTACTCCACAATGTCGCCGACCTTCTTGAAGCCGACGATCGCGTCGTCGGAAATCGAGACTCCGTACTGGTCCTCGAAATCGCTTACGATCGTAAATACGTCAAAGGAGTTGAGTTCGAGCTCGTCGACGAGATCCGTTTCGGCGGTAATCTGGTCGGCCGGATAGTCGGTGAACTGCGAGAGTACGTCTATTACTTCTTTAAGCATTTTTCCTCTTTTCCGCGCGCCTTTCCGCGCTGACTTTTATCTTTTGACAATCAAGTCCCTGCACGGTCCCGCGGGAAACCGCTCCGCCTTGCAGCGCGGCTGCCCTCTTCGCTCAGGGATCTTATGCCTCTTTGATCCAGCACGCGGCCCTCGTTTTCCTTTTCCGCAAGAAGCGGGGCCGGTGCCTTGCATTTTCCTCGAAAGCGCTTGCTCAGGCCGCGCTTGAGCCGCTCAGCGTGACGTCGATGAACGTGACCTCCGAATCGGTCAGCGTCCTCATGTACGGGCCGTAGGAGCCCACGCCGGCGGTCGTGACCGTGTGGAGGAAGTCGAGGTACACGCGGTAGCCGCACGAGTTGAAGTAGGCAAGGCGGCAGATCAGGTTGAACGGGAAGAACTGCCCGTCGTGCGTGTGGCCGCAAAGCTGCATGTCGAAGCCGGCGGAGTACACCTCGTCGACTTCCTTCGGCTCATGTTCAAGGTCGATCAGAAGCTTGTTGGTGTCGAGGCCTTCAGCCACAGTAAACGCGTCCTTCCTCTTGGCCTTGGTGTCCTCAAGCCCGACCTCCTCGGGATCGCGCCTGCCGACGATGTAGAAGGAGTCGGCGATGAGCTCGGTCGACTCGTCCGTCAGGATGGTTATGCCCGCCTTCGCAAGGAAGTCGTAGTACCTCGAGTCGTTCGGCTTCGACTTGCCGTCAGAGAAGTTGAAGCCGAATATCAGGTTGTCCTCGACGTCATGGTTGCCGAAGCAGGCGTATACGCCGTACTTCGTCTCAAACCCCGAAAGGGCTTCGGCTATGGCGTCCGGATTCTCGATCGCGTCGTACTGGTTGTCGAAGATGTCCCCCGCGATCAGCACGACGTCGACGCCCTCTTTATTTACCTTTTCGACTACCTGCTGCATGCTCTTGAGCCCTGCGTTGTAGCCGATGTGGAGGTCGCCGAGAAGGGCGATCTTCAGTACCTTGTCGCCGTTCTCGTCGGCGTCGAGGTCGCCGCCGTCCTTTTCAATAGTCATCGAATAGTGTTTTTCCTTCAGGATCCTCGCGTTGAACTCGCCGTAAATGCAGAAGGCGAGCGAGCCTAGTATCACTATGCAGTTGACCGTCCTGAAGAACCGGCCGCGGGCGAAGCTGTCGCGGCTGACCACTTTCGCGAGGATAAGGATGAGGCCTATCAAAGCCCCGACCGCCGCGAACATCAGGAAGTACATATTGTAGAAGAGCATAAAGTACCCGACTCTCCTGAATATCTTCTGAAGCAGCCCGGCCTTTAAGAAGTACCCGATCGGCATCAGCATCGAAAGCAGGGTGAACACTGCGGTAAACGCGATGGCGATCGGCTTCTTCACGCGCGGCTCCGCTGCCCGCTTCGCGGCCTCTTCACCCTTTTCGCGGGCCGCCGCCAGCTTCTCCGGGTCGGGCTTCCTCCTGAGCCCTGGGAACACGTTCGCGAGGAAGCGCAGGATAGTCCGCGCCGTGTTGTAGACCATGTAAATGTAAAGCGGAGCTATCAGGAATACTGCCCAACCCATATTATATCTTCCTCCGTCCGCGGCATAGGTGCGCCGCGTTTTTCGTCAAACCCTGTAAATGAATCCCGTGCGCGCCTTCAGGCTACGCGCTCCAGCTTCCCCGCGAGGAAAGCCTTAAGCGCCGCGTCCGTGCCCGCGTCGCTGATAAAGAGCCTTATGCCCTCTTCCTTCAGCAGCGCCCGCGCCTTCGGCGAGAAGTCCCGCGCGATTATGCAGTCGAACATCGAATTCCTGAACTGCTCTATCAGCCCCTTGTCCTTCGTCACCGTAAGCGACAGCAGCTCTTTCTTTACTATCTTCTTGCCGCCCTCTAGGTAATAGGCGAAAAAGTGCGAGGTCTGCTCGAAGGCCGGGAGCGGCGTCTGCCCGTCGTAGGCAACCGCGACGCAGATGATCGGTCCTTCAGGTTTTTTGCTCTTGAGAAGAGGCATGTCACTCCTCCTTCGGCGGATTTATGTCCCCGCCGCCTTCATTTTCAAAATGACTTTCCGCAGGGCCTGCCTGCGCCTCGTCCCGCGCTGCTTCCGCGCCGGATTCAGAGATCCCCGCCGCTGCGGCCGTTGCCGCCTTTTTCCTGTCGTAGGCCGCGCCGCCCTTCTTGACGATCAGCGCGCCGATGAGGCCCGCCGTAAAGCCGATCGCGGCTCCCACGAATACGTCCGTCGGGAAATGCACCCCGACGTAGAGCCTTGAAAAGCCCATCAAAAAGGCGAGGACGCCTGAACACACTTTAAGCGACTTCAGGGGCATTATGCCGAGCCACGCGCCGAAGAGCGCGAAGGCCGCCGTCGTGTGCCCCGACGGGAAAGAATTCGGGTCGGAGGACATGTCCACGATCGGCTTTAAGACCGAGTATTCGGCGTAAGGCCTCAGCCTCATGAAGAACGGCTTCAGCGTGAGGTTCACTATGATCGCCCCGATCGCCATTCCAACAAGCGCCGCGAAGGCCGCCCTTCGGGTTTTCTTCGGGATCAGGAAGATGAGGGCTATAAGGATCATCAGGATGCCCTTGTTGCCCGCTATCGAAATCCCTTTCATGATCGGATCGAGGATCGGATTCCTTAAATTCTCCTGCAGCCAGCACAGGATCGAAAAGTCAAAATCGTAAATCGCCGCCACTTTTGTTCCCCTTTTGCGGCCTTTAGGCCGTTTTTGCTGCGACAAAGCCTCTCCGCGCCCGCAGATCGGCACACTTACGCGGATGATTATACCACAAGGGGGGATTGACCGAAAGGCTGTTGTTGCGCTTCAACGCATTAAAAGCCCCCGTGCGCGGTGCTCTTCTTGGGCTTTGCCCAATTATTTTGACACCTATACGCCATTCATTTAAAATGAGTGAGTTACAATGTAATTTCCCGTTCGGGAAATGTGAAGGGAAAGGAAGGGTGACTTCCAATGCTTTACGCAATCATCATCATTCTGTTTATCCTTCAGGGGCTCGGCAACCTCTTCATGCTCTGGTCGCTCGTGGTCGCCCTGCTCGGAATAATACAGAACAAGCCCGTGCGCGGCTCGGACACGCCGATCAACAAGTTCGCGGTAATCATCTGCGCGCACAACGAGGAAAATGCCATCCACGGCATCCTCGACTCCCTCGGGGACATGGAATACCCTGAAAACGCCTGGCACGCGTTCGTGCTCTGCGACCACTGCACGGACAAGACGGCGCAGATCGCCTCCGAGTATCCTTACGTAACGGTCTACGAGAGGAACGACGGCCCGACGACCGGCAAGGGCGTGGTGCTCGCCTGGGGCCTCGAAAAAATCTTAAAGCTCAAGAAGAAGTTCGACGCGATCATGGTCTTCGACGCCGATAACATCGCGACGCCCGAATTCATGACAAAGATCAACCAGACCTTAAACCGCGGCGAGGATGTCGTACAGTGCAACCGCCTCGCGGGCGAGCCCTTCACTTCCGTGGTCTCGCAGTGGTACGCGGTCTACTGGGGCTGCTACTCCACCCTCTACTCCTACGCCCGCACCAAGCTCGGCCTTTCCTGCTTCCTCACCGGAACGGGCTTCGCGGTCCGCACCGAGATAATCGAAAAGTACGGCTGGAACACCTCCAGCATCACCGAGGACGTCGAGTTCTCCGTCCGCCACTGCATAAGGGGCGGCACGGTCGCCTTCGACAACGAGGCGATCTGCTACGACGAGCAGCCCTCCACCTTGAAGGTCATGCTCAACCAGCTCCACCGCTGGTGCACGGGCAGCTACCAGATCATGCGCTCGTGCTCAAAGGACTGGAAGGCGGCCTTTGCCAAGACGCGCTCCGTCAAGCTCCTCGACAACATGCTCCTCATCGCCATCGGCCCTGCCTGCGTCCTCGCCAACCTCTCGACGATAATCGTCAACACCATTTACATGGCGACGTTCAAATACATGCGCCTTTACCAGATCGTGAGTATCGTGCTCACCCTGGTCGTGTCGTGGGTGATGATGTACCTCATAATGCGCTTCCAGAAGATTTCGCTGAAGAAGATCTGGCTCGGGCTCCTCACCTTCCCGATCTTCCTCTTCTTCTTCACCGTGCTGTCGCTCTACTCGCTCTTCTTCCCCGCCAGGACCTGGAAGAAAATCGAGCACGTCGGCATCAAGGCGGAGCGCAAGAAGAAAAAGCAGGAAAAGAAAGCCGCGAAGCAGCAGGCAAAGGCCCCGAAGCGCCCCTGACCCGGCCTTCTTTTGAAAATGAATACCTAAAACACTTACGGGACTGCCCCCAAGCCGAGGGCAGTCCCGCTTTTTGCGTAAAAGCGCGCCGAGCATCCGCTGGACTCGCACTGGCGACACCTGACTTCTTCTATCACTAAATCCATCAGCCGCCTGTCAGACTTTACCGCTCTAACAATCGCCTTCCAGATACATTAGGCATTCCAACAGCAGAAGCTCCTCATTAGTCAAGTAGCTGTCCATAATCTAATCCCCCTCATTGCTCCTTATGGTATTTGACTTCCTCAGCAAATCCCTCAACATACCCCGTAGAATCTTTCATTTTGAAGAAATCTTCCCTGCTGTTGAGATACCTTATCGTGTAATCTCCGCTTATAAGCTCCGATTCTTCAATGTATTTAAATATCGAATCATTGATAGAAGCATGGTTGTCAGCGTCTGGATATATGTAAATAAATACATTGCTGCTAAAAAATTCTTTCTCTGAATCCGCTAACTCGGAATACCTTATATTTTCATCATATCCATCAGACATATCTCCTAAGATATGTATGCTCAAATATACAAGGCCGTCTACCGCTCCACTGAGGAAACCCTCGAGTTTTTCGTATTGCCATCGCTTAAGTATGCTGCGATAAAAATCGTCTTCAAAACGAGCGGCCGGATCCGCATCCGTTCCATAAACATTGATCGAGCCTGCGTAACGCCAGATCAAATTTTCTTCATTGGGCGTCTCTCCGCTCTTTGGTCCGGCAAAGTAAAACTGGGCATGGTCCTGAATGCGGTGCTGATAAGTTCCGCCCGTAAGCTTCAAATCATAGCTCGGGTATTTTTTCTTAAGGTAGTCCACTGCCGCCCGCATCTGGCAGAGCGTGTACTTCTCCTCCTCGTTAAGACTTCCTTCATCGTACAAATCCCAGTCTCTCTCAAACGCGCTCCTCAGTACCCTCTTTTCCCGCTCCGTCATTTTCACTTTGCCGTACTGCGGCACATAGTACCAGCTCCCCGAGGCGTACCGCTCGTCTCCGTCAAATACGTCCAACAGCATGAACGCTGCCATAAAAAAAGCCACAATCCTCAAGATCTGACGTTTCACCATTCGCCCCTCCGTGAAGCCGTCCGCTTCAACGAGCAAAGAAAGCGCCGAGCATCCGGCCTTCATTCATAGTCCCAGCACCGGCTGCCATTTAAGATTAACCCGCAATCTGTACTCACCTGAACAAATCCTCTGCGGAACGCTCCACTGCCTGCGCTTTATCCGCTGCTTTTCGTATTAATTCCGCGAATGCGCCGCACAGCTTTGCCGAATTTTCTAATTCTACCTGCACGCTTTCGGCGTATTCGGTAAATTCTTCCGCGCTCCTGCAATTCCAGAAACACCTCAGCCCTGCAAGACAGTCATCAAGCTCTCCGCCGGCAATGCCGCCGAGCGCGGCGCCTGCCTCTTCTATTTTCCTCGCTGCGGATCTCGACTGCTCAAAATCAATTATAAGCTCACGTTCGTAAAGCATAGCTTTGTCCTCCGCACTTTACCAAATAACATTGCTCGACAGCATCCCGCTTTCACTCGCGTTCTCCTGCTCGACACGCTTGTATAGGCCTGCCATTTTAAGCAGTTTCACGGGAAGATCCGCCGCTTCATTCAAAACCGCTCCCGCTTCTGCCCGAGCCGCCTTAAATTTCACCCAATGAATCCGGCTTCCTTCCCCTTCCCAACACGCAGAGAGCCTTTCTATCATTCTTTCTATTTCATCGACGCAGCTGCGCACTTTTTCAATATTTTCCGAGGCGGAATCGGCCGCACAGACGAGCTCCTCCGCCGTAACTTTGAGCGTGATTCCCATCTGCCTCACCTATTTTGACCTTGTATAAATGAATCCACTATCTCCTGCACGTTGCGGCTGCACTGTGCGTAGCTTTGCTCCGCGTTGTATTCAAAGCCGAATATTTCTTTGAATTTCGCGCAGATATCCCGAAGCTTGTCCGCCTCCTCCCGCGCTTTTTTTGAAAATGCAGAATTTGCAGGGCCGCTCCACATCGCGTTCAGCTTCGAAAGCGACGCCTCCATATCCTCTATCCGTTCTGACATAATACGGATCTGCGCCGCCAGTTCCTGCTCGGTCAAATAGATCTGCCTGACGTCGGCTCTTATTTTTTCCATATCTCCCTCTCTTGCCCGTCAATAGAAACGCTTTCACTCTCGTCAGCATTTTGCCAGTTCGGCCGTTCTGATTTTATCAAAACCATTGCAGCTTTTGCCGTTTTCCCGACGAAATGCACGTTTTTTGCGACGAAATGCACGACCGCGCTGCGCATCTAGTAATTTATTTCGCCATTGGGTTTTTCCGCGCCAACAAAATTCCCGCGCGAGGGATTGATTCGACTTGCTTTTCACTTACTTGGCGAAAGCAGATATCCGCGTTCCGCTTTCGCCGTTTCTCTTCGTTCGGTGCTGCGTGTCCATAAACCGAAACGAGCAAGCCCACCCTGGACTTGCTCGTTTCAGTTCAAAATGCTTTCTTCTTTATCAGCTTCACCTCTCGCCAAGGCCGAGTCCGGGCACGGCGTTCAAGTCGAGGCCGCTGCGCTTGCCCGCCATGTACTCGAAGTAGGCCGCGGCTCCTATCATGGCCGCGTTGTCGGTGCAGTAAATGGGAGAGGGAACGTAAAAGTTCAGGTCATTTTCAAGGCAGGCCGCGGAGAGGGTGGCGCGAAGGCACGAATTGGCCGCGACCCCGCCCGCAAGCGCAAGGTCCCGAAGGCCGTACTCGCGTGCCGCCGCGACGGCGTGCTCCGTCAGCACCGAGCAGACGCTCTTTTGAAAGCTCGCCGCAAGGTCAGCCTTGTTGATCTCCTGTCCGCTCCTTTCGGCCTTCATGAGGAGGTTTAAGACCGCGCTCTTTAAGCCGCTGAAGCTGAAGCTGTATTCTTGGCCGCTGACCTTCGCCTTGGGGAGCGGTATCGCGTCGGGATTCCCCTCTTTTGCGAGGGCGTCGATCTTGGGACCGCCCGGGTAGCCGAGCCCAATCGCGCGGGCGACCTTGTCGAAGGCCTCGCCGGCCGCGTCGTCGACCGTGCGCCCGAGGATTTTGAAGGAGAGTTCGTTCTCGGCGATAAAGAGATGGGTGTGGCCGCCGGATACGACAAGGCCGAGGTAGGGAGGTTTCAGCTCCTTGTGCTCGATATAATTGGCGCAGATATGGCCTTCGATGTGGTTTACGCCGATCAGGGGCTTTCCCGCCGCGAACGCGAGAGCCTTAGCCTCGGCGACTCCGACGAGCAGCGCGCCTACGAGCCCGGGCCCGTAGGTCACGGCTACGGCGTCCACGTCCTTAAGCTCCGTGCCGGCATCAGAAAGCGCCTTTTCAATCACTGGATTTATCCGCTCCATGTGCTTCCTGGAGGCGATCTCGGGGACGACGCCGCCGTAGAGCGCGTGCACCGGAATCTGCGTGTGTATAACGTTCGAGAGCACCTCCCGGCCGTTCCTTACAACGGCCGCGGCGGTCTCATCGCACGAAGTCTCAATCGCGAGTATCGTTACAGAATCCATCTTTCCTCCAGTCACGGCCCGGATTTGCCTTATTCTGCATGAGGCATTCCGCTCATCCGTCAAAATGCTCTCGGGCAGCTCTGTCTTGCCGCAGCCTGTCCTTCTTAACGCGCAGCTTCCGCTGCCTTCAGTCTTCCTCGAAGAGCAGCGTCGCCTCCTGCCCGTCGCGGGCAGCGATGCTTCGCTTGAATATCGCCCTGACGCTGTCCATGTAGCTTTCGGGACGGACCAGCGAAGGGCTGTAGTGCGTCAGCCAAAGCTCCTTCGGATCCGCTGCCCTCGCAAGGCGCGCCGCCTCCTGCATAGTCATGTGCTTGCGCTTCTTCGCCTTCTCGTCCATTCCCGGCTCGCCGTACATCCCCTCGCAGATGAAGAGGTCGGCGTCCTTCGCATGGCGGGCGATATCGTCGGTCGGCCGCGTGTCCGTCGCGTACACGACCTTCAGCCCCTTCCTCTCTTCGCCGAGCACCATGTCCGGGGTATAGGTTATCCCGCCGTCGATTATCGTCTCACCCTTCTGCAGGCGGCTCCAGAACTTCAGCGGTATCCCCTGCGCCTTCGCCCTGTCGGCGTCGAACCTTCCGGTGCGCTTTAGGACTATTTCATAGGCATAGCAGGGCAGCGTATGTTTGACCTTAAATGCCGTGACCAAGAGGCCGTCAACCTCGAAGGTCTGCTCATTTTCCTCGATTTCCACCGTCCTGACCTCGAAGGGTAGCTCGGGGGCGATCACCCTGACAGCCGCGATAATGCGCGACACGCCCTTGGGGCCTATGACCGTGACAGGCTCCGTCCGGTCTGCATTTCCCATCGTGAGGAAAAAGCCCGGAAGCCCCGCGATGTGGTCCGCATGGAAATGAGTGAGGCAGATCGTGTTCACTGGCTTGAAGGACCACCCCTTCTCGCGCAGCGCGGTCTGCGTGCCCTCGCCGCAGTCGATGAGCAGCTCATTGCCGCCGCAGCGGACCATCAACGAGGTTATGTGCCTCCTGGGAAGCGGCATCATCCCGCCCGTCCCAAGCAAACTTACGTCAAGCATGTACTTCCCTCACTCGCCGAACGACGCCTTCATCAAAATCGCGTCCTCGACCGGTTCCGTGTAATAGTTCCTGCGCCTGCCGACCGCCTCAAAGCCCAGCTTTTTATAGAGCGCAACCGCGGGCGCGTTCGACTCGCGCACTTCGAGGTACGCCTCCCTGACGCCCCGCGCCTTCGCCCGTTCAAAGGCCTCTTTCAAGAGCGCCCCGCCGATTCCCTTCCGCCTGAAAGCCTCTTTCACGGTCACATTAGTGACCTCCGACTCCCAGGGGATAAGCAGCAGCCCGCACACTCCGACGGCCTCGCCGTCCTCCTCCGCCACGAGGAAAACCGTGTCGTCGCGGAGCATCCAGGTCAGGAGGCCTTTCGCGTCCCAGGGCGTAAGCGAACCCTCCGCCTCGATCGCCGCGGCAGGTTCGACGTCGCCGAATTCCATTTCCCGAATCAGCATCAGTCCGTCCCTTCCTTCGCCGCGCGTTCTTCGCGCTCGCGCTCCGCCTGCGACTTCCTGAGGTAAGTCGGCACGTGCGCTGCCGCGCTCACGGTCTCGCCGCGCTTCCATTTTCCGACTGCGCAAAGGCCGACGAGCGCCGCCCTCTGGCGGTTCGTACCCGCGGGCCCGTACTCATGCGGCAAATGCAAAGCTCCGTCGATCACGCCCCGATACACGGGGACGCCGTCCCCGAGGAAGTACACGCCGCCGGCGGTCATTTCCGAAGGGAGGGCCTCGATTTCAGCGGCGAGCTCTTCTACGGAAATGGGCTTGTCCTCGCGCACCTGCCGCATTTCCTGTCCGTCAGCGCGGTAGATGCCGCTGTAGACCTGCCCGCGGCGGGCGTCCATTATCGGGCAGACGAGGCCGCTCGAAAGAGGGAGGTTCAGCGCGAGGGCCTCAAGAGTCGAAACTTCGATGAGGGGAATGCCGAGCGCGAGTCCCAGCCCCTTCGCCGTCGCCGATCCGATGCGCAGTCCGGTGAACGAGCCCGGTCCCTTCGCCACCGCGACCGCGCCGATGTCCTTCGGCTCGGTGTCGGCCATCTTCATGATTTCGGCGAGCATCGGCAGGAGGGTCTGGCTGTGCGTCTTTTTGTGCTGCACGGTATACTCCGCCAGAAGCCTGTCCTCGGCTACTCCCTCGCCGATCTCCATGACCGCCGCCGAGGCCACCAGCCCCGACGAGTCAAGCGCGATAATCTTCATTCCCTGTCCTTTCACGGGCGCGTCTTCGCCGCGCAGCCGTACTAACTCTTTATGCAGGCCGCCTAAATGTCTGGCTTCCGGCCTGTAGCCGTCATCATGAATGCGTTATGCCCGCAAAGCCGACGCGCGGCGTACCTGACCCGAGCATCCCCGCCGAGCCTGAGCCTGCATGCCGATGCGTCATTCACACAAGGCTGCGAATCGAGCCGCCTGCGCCTTCACGCACCGCTTTAACAATCCACCGTTATCAGCCTGTAGCCTTCTCCCTTGTCGGGATCGCGCTCTATCCGCACGCGCACCGTCCGCGCGGGCAGCAGCTCCTCGATCCGCTCCGGCCATTCTATGAGGCAGGCCGCCTCGTCGTCCAGCGCCCAGTCGAGGCCTATCTCCTCCATCTCGTCGGGATTCTCGATGCGGTATACGTCAAAGTGGTGGAGCTTCAGCTCACTGCCCTGATAGCTCTGGAGGATGGTAAATGTAGGGCTCGTCACGTCGTCCTCGACCCCGAGCCCCTTCGCGAAGCCCTTCGCGAACACGGTCTTTCCCGCCCCGAGGTCGCCCGAAAGAGCGAACACGTCGCCCGCCTTCGCCTTAGCGGCCAGCTCGGCCGCGAACGCCGCCGTCTCTTCCCTTGAAAATGATTCTTTCTTCATCGTCCGTTCCTGTGTCCTATGCGCCGCCTCTTTGGCGCCTGCCTTAACAGCGGATATCCTCCATGCCCTCGGCCTAAGCGCCGCCGCTGCGTTTCAGTAAAATCGAGCCTCTCGCCCGCTTCGTCCCTCACCCGCGGACTTCAGGCAGCTTTCCCTCAATCGGATCAAGCTTCGTCACCTTCCTGTCCCAGGTAAAGACCCCGTTCGTCTCCTCTTCGACGTCAGACAGCTGCGTGTACACATAACCGCTAAGGCCTGAAGGCACAAGCTTCTCGCGTTCTTCTATCAGTTTTTTGTAAGCGTCGTTCAGCTCGCGGCGGGAAGAATACTTCCTGTAGCCGTATTCATTTTCAAAAGCGCAGTGGCCGGGGACGCGCCAGGAATACCCGCCGAACTCCGAGAGCACGTAAGCCCTGTAGGGATCGGTCTTTTTCGGGAGCTTTAGGTAGTAGTGGTGGACGCTCTCGAAGTCGCCGCTCCCGACGTCGAACCAGCCGCTGGCCGAGTCCACCGGACGCGTCGGATCGAGGCCTTTGAGCTCCTCCGTCAGGTGCTTCGTGTCGAACTGCCCCCAGCCTTCGTTGAAGAGCACCCAGGCGGCTATCGACGGGTGATTTTTCAGGCAGCGCACCGTCTCCTTCATTTCCCACTCGAAGCAGCGCCGCCCGCGCGCGGAAGTCCTTGCAAGCAGAAGCCGCGCCCCGTCGCCGGGCTTCGCTCTCAGCGATGACAAAAGAGTCGCGAGGTGGGCCACGTACCACATCTTATACTTCCCGCCGCCGCAGACCATGTCCTGCCAGACTATCATGCCCAGACGGTCGCAGTGCCAGTACCACCTTGCGGGCTCGATTTTTATGTGCTTGCGGATCATGTTGAAGCCCGCCTTCTTCGCGCCCTCGATGTCGAAAACGAAGGCCTCGTCGGAGGGCGGCGTCATCAGCCCGTCCGGCCAATATCCCTGGTCGAGCACGCCCCTCAAAAAAAGCGGGCGGTGGTTCAGGCAGAAGCGCAGGCAGCCCTTCCTGTCGGGTTCGACTGTAAAGCTCCTGAACGCGAAATATCCGCTCACCGTATCCTCGCCGCAGTCGATCTCATACGGATAGAGGAAAGGCGAGTCGGGCTCCCACAGCGCGGGCTCCTCCAAAAAAGCCGTAAGCTTCCCGTCCGTGACGCCGGTGCACTCGGCTATGATCTCCCCGAACGAAAGCTCGTATCCCATGACCGCGGGTTCGTATATCCTGACCCTCGCGTGCGCCTTCTTCGCGGTCTCTATTGAAAATGAAACCCTTCCGCTGTCCGCATCGGCGTCCGCGGAAACATTTTCTATATGGTTCTCAGGCACCGCCTCAAGCCATACCGTCTGCCAGATCCCGCTCGTCGCCGTGTAGAACATGCCGCCGCGCTCAAGCTTCTGCTTGCCGCGCGCGTAGAAGCCCTTGTCGGAGGCGTCGCGCACCTCAAGCACCGCCTCGTTGCCGCTGTCCTTCAAAAAGTCTGTGATATCCGCCGAGAACGGCCAGTAGCCTCCCGTGTGGCGGGCCGCCTCGCGGCCGTTAATAAGAAGGCGGCAGGCAGTGTCGACCGCGCCGAAATTCATCAAAATGCGCGTCCCCGCCTCAGCCCTTCCCGCCGGAAGCTCCCTGCGGTACCAAAGCGTCTCGTCGGGCATGAGCTGCCGCCCCACCCCCGAAAGAGCCGCCTCTGGCGAAAACGGTACCAAAATCTTCCCGTCCCAACAGATATTCCCCGAAGCGTCCTTGACCGGCCTCTTCCCCCGCTTTGTAAATACATAGTCCCAAAGGCCGTTCAGGCACACCCAGCCCTCGCGCCGAAGGCTCGGCCTCGGGTATTCCCCGAGCACATTATACCTGTCGAGCTTCTCGCCCCAGACCGTAAAAAGCTGTTCCATAATCCTCTCCTGCCAAAACCGTTCAGGAAAACCGACTTCTCCTCACGAGCTTGACGAGCGCCGCCCATCCATCTCCGAACGAAGCCACGGCTAAAAGTATACCACCAGATAAAAAATATTCCCACTGTCAACCATTTTTGAAAATGTCCCGTAAAACCTTAAACATTTGCACCGGTTTATAGCCGGTGCATTTTTAGTTACAAGGCGATTCTGGGGC
>Ga0065709_1029426_pt1 | contig 23037 bp, 13 predicted proteins | sample Hoacrofraction14_2_FD_59096 | JGI IMG/M metagenome (GOLD analysis project Ga0065709, IMG submission 59096) | Hoatzin crop microbial communities from Cojedes, Venezuela, sample from fiber fraction 14 v1 | ecosystem: Host-associated > Birds > Digestive system > Esophagus > Crop | place: Venezuela...
AATTGTGTTCCCTAGAGAGGAGAAATACAGGAATCATCATAGTCTGTACTATAGGAAGGATAGAGGCTATCTGTATGACGAGGACGGAGATACACATCTTGTAATATCACCGTTCACATACTGTGAATTTAATACATATTTCAATGGCTTTTCAAATGCGAAGTGGAAGGAATACACCGGAGCAAGTGATGTTAAGCTACACTTAAGACTTAAGGGCAAGTTTAAGATACGACTAGCAGGATATTCGATGCCGTTTAGTCATGCCGTCAAGACAGTTTTTGAAGAGCTTGAATATGATCTCAATGATTTTGAGGAGCTTATATTTAACTATCCTGAAACTGATGAGGAGATGTTGGCATTTGAGATAGACTCTGAAACAGGATGCTACGTATACAGTGGATATTATGATGCCGAGGTACCGGAAACCAGAGAAATTAATCTTGCGATTTCTACAACAACATGCAGGAAAGAAGATTATATAACGGCAAATGCAGGGAGAATTAAAACTGAGCTCCTGGACTCTGACGAAGAGTTAAGAAAGCATCTTTGGATGCATATCGTTGACAATGGCAGAACGCTGAACTCTGAAGACTTGCCTAACGATAATCGCATCATACTTCATCCGAACAAGAATACAGGCGGTGCGGGTGGTTTTGCACGCGGAATGATGGAGTGTCTGCACCAGGAGGATCCGATTACTCATATATTGCTGATGGATGATGATGTGGATATCAGCACTTCTGCAATTAAGAAAACTTATAAGGTCCTCAAGCATGCACTTCCTGAGTGCCGTAAATATTTTGTAAGCGGAGCAATGCTCAGCATGGAAAATCCTACATTCCAGAAAGAGGATGTAGGAACTGTTCATAAGAACGGAACGTTTGTACCGCTTAAAGGCGCTCTCAGACAGGGCAATCTGCACGATAATCTGCTTAATGAGAGGGAATATCCTTTACCTAAGCAGTGCTATGCTGCATGGTGGTTTTGCTGTATCCCACTGGATACAATCAGAGAGAATGGCCTGCCGCTGCCGATTTTTGTCCGCGGTGATGATGTGGAGTACGGACTCCGCTGCAAACCGGGCGGTTTTATAACTATGAACGGAATCAGCGTATGGCACATGGGGTTTGCTACCAAACAGAATATAGGCATGGATTACTACCAGGTAAACAGAAATCTGTTTATCGACCAGGCGACTACCGGCGTCCTTGAGGGCGTAAACGTGTTTGCCAAGGAAAAAGGTAACTTCAGAAAATTCCTGTACAGCTTTGACTATAAGTCAGCCGAGATTACACTGAAAGCATTTGAAGATTTCCTCAAGGGACCTGAGTTTATCAAAGAAGACCGCGGAGAGGAAATCCTGTTTGCCAATAACAAGGCCGGAAACAAGATGGTCCCGATGTCAGAACTCGGCAATCCTGATGTTAAATACGGTGATCCTGAGAAAAAGCTCAAGAACCATAAATTCAGAAATAAGCTGTACAAGCTCACAATCAACGGACAGCGTTACTGGCCGTTCGGAAACAGAAGGGGAAGTGAAGCAATACCGCCGATTAACAAGAGATATCTGCCGAGCAGAATGGAATTCAAGAATAAATTCGTTGTTGTTGAAAAGGCAAACCGCACCGGATATATTCTTGAAAAAGACCAGAAAAAGTTCAATGAACTTATGGGCAGATTTAAGAAAGCGGAACGTTACTACAGCAAGCACAAGGAGGAAATTGAAAAATCATACGCCGATGCCAGGGCTGAACTGACATCGGAGGAATTCTGGAAGAAATATCTGGAAATTGACTTTGATTAGAGATTATTAGCATGGATGCACTCAAGATTATTATTGAAGAACATATATCGTTTAAAAACCAGATATTTAAATTGGCAAAATCCGATCTGATTAAGACATACCGGGGTGCCGCGCTCGGGTGGATGTGGGCAATCGTAAAACCACTGGTCACTCTTTTCGTATTTTGGTTTGCATTCACTTACGGATTGAGAGCAGGGTCCCCGGTGGATGGATACCCTTACTTCCTGTGGTTGGTTGCAGGTATGCTGCCGTGGTTTTTTATGTCTGAAATGATAAACGGAGGTGCCGGCTGTATCAGGGGGTACCGTCATCTCGTAACCAAGATGAAATTTCCGATTTCAGTAATACCTACATATTTTAATCTCTCGCATCTGTATGTGCATATTGCTTTACTTGCAATCACTATAATATTGTTTATGTGTTTCGGATACCCGCCGGATTTGTATTTGCTGCAGATTCCGTTGTACATGGCAATGATGTTCCTGTTTTTTGTAACGTGGTCGCTGCTTACCGGGTTGCTTTCGGCAATAAGCAAGGACTTCCAGAATCTCGTAAGATCTATGTCTACAGCAATATTCTGGATGTCCGGAATAATGTATGACATCAATGCAATCTCAAATCCGCACATGAGGCTTATACTTAAGCTTAACCCGGTTACAATCATAGCGAGCGGATACAGGAAATCATTTGTATACAAGCAGTGGTTCTTTGAGGAACCGGTTGATCTGGCTTGTTATTGCATAACGACGGGCATCTTCATAATACTGGCGTTACGGGCATTCAAAACGTTGCGCAAAGAGATTCCTGACGTATTGTAGGCATTGGAGGCTGAATGAATAACGATAGTGTAATAGAATTCAAAGGCGTTACAAAGGAATACAAGCTGTACAAAAGTGACAGGGCAAGGTTTAAAGGTCTGTTTTCAAGAGATATCCCGTTCAAGGTAAACAAGGCAGTGGATAATCTCTCCTTTGTGGTTAACCGTGGAGAGGCCGTAGCTTTACTCGGCAGGAACGGAGCCGGAAAGTCCACTATCCTCAAGATGATAACAGGCGTATCGTACCCTACAGACGGAGAGATTATAGTTAAAGGACAGGTAAGCGCACTACTCGAATTGGGTGCGGGCTTTGATTCAGAATCAAATGGTCGCGAAAACATATATCTCAAATGTGGGCTTATGGGTATGACAGATGAGGAAATTGCAGAGGTTGAACAGAGCATCATTGATTTCGCTGATGTTGGAGATTATATAGATCAGCCCCTCAGGTCGTATTCAAGCGGAATGAGAGCCAGACTCGGCTTTGCCATTAATGTCAATACCAATCCGGATATTTTGATTGTGGATGAGGCACTAAGCGTTGGAGACAAAAATTTTCAGCAGAAATGCAAAGACAGAGTGGCCGAGATTATGGATGATGAAAACGTGACATTGCTTTTTGTTACACACTCTCTTTCGACAGCAGCGGATTTTTGCAACCGCGGTATTGTACTGGAGAAAGGGAAAATGCTTTTTGACGGTAAGATTGAAGAAGCAATAGAGTATTACGATTCAAAATGCTAATGCATTAAGATTACTGAGGAGACACAGTATGATAAAAATATCGGTTGTAATAACTGAAATTAGCGGCAATGAAAAGCAACTCGGAAGAACTCTTCAGTCAGTTCTGGAACAGTCATTAACGGAAGTTGAAATTATATGTATATGTAGGCGGAGTGAAAGTGATGGGATTTCCTATTACTGCAAGGATGACAGAATACGTTTTGCCGATTCGCTGGAAGATGCAATTGCTCTCGTCAAAGGGGAGTACCTGCATATTATAAAGGCATCCGATGAGGTCCTTGAATATGCATATGATTCAATATATAACAAGGCAGTCAAATATAACCTTGACTGCCTTAAATTTATGGTACAGCCTGTTGATGCGGGAACCGGTGAAACAGTTAAGCTGAAAAGTCTGGCACTCGCAAATGTCGGAGAAGGACATTTCCTGAGGTTGTTTGATAAGGAAAAAGAAGATTTTGTTTACAGAACTAAACCCGAACTCAGGACGTGTATATTCAGGACAAAGATATTTCGCGAGATTGTTGAGGAGATACCAAAGACTTGCTTCGAGCCATTTCTGTACATGAAAGCACTGCTTTGCGCAGACCGTATTATGGCATCCAGAGACAGAGTTCTTTTGGCGGACATTAATATAAGTGACAGAGGTATAGATACGGACAAAGCGAAGTCCTGGATAGAAGATGCCAAGAATATGGAAAAATGGCTTGAGGAAAGATGCAGCAGTGAGCACCTTGCGGAAACTGTAATGCAACGCCTCTATTATACCTTGTACGAGGAATGTCAGTATCAGCCAGAAAATGCAATCTTGAGAGATGTAGCGGACGTTTTAGGCAGGTATGCTGAAACTGCAGGCCTGTCATATCAGTCTGTTTTCATACGCCGTTTGAGAGCGATTCAGTTGCTTGCCAAAGACTCAGAAAGAGCTATCCCAAAGCCAAAACAGAAAAGGTTCTTTTATGAAGACTGCGTTAATCCTAAAGTTTCGGTTATTGTGCCTGTATATAACCAGGAAGACTTTCTCAACACTGCACTCTACAGTCTGGTTGAGCAGACACTTAAAGAAGTGGAATTTATATGTGTAAACGACGGATCCAAGGACAGCAGTATGACCATACTCAAACAATATGCTGCTGTGGACAAGAGAATACACATTATTGACAAAGTGAACACAGGTTACGGAAACAGCATGAATGTCGGAATTGACGGAGCGCGGGGGGAGTATTTGGCTATTCTGGAGCCGGATGATTTCATCCCGGCAGATATGCTGGAACATCTGTATGATGCAGCTCATGCAAACCAACTTGATTTTGTAAAAGCAGACTTCTACAGGTTTACTGTAGATAAGTGCGGAGAGATTATCAAGAACCATGTTAAACTTTCAAGTAATCCAAAGGATTATAACCGGGTCATTAATCCGGTTAAGGAACAGAAAACGTTTACCTTTGTTATGAATACCTGGAGTGGCATATATCGCATGTCGTTCTTGAGGGAAAACAATATCAGACACAATGAAACCCCGGGTGCGTCTTTCCAGGATAATGGATTTTGGTTTCAGACATTCACATATGCTAAAAGGGCAATGTTCATGGATATACCTTTTTATATGAATCGCAGGGATAATCCTAATTCTTCCATATACGATCCGCAGAAGGTATATTGCATGACGAACGAATATAAATATATCTGGGATAAACTCGGACAAACGCCGGGATATCAGGAGGAGCTTGCGAATACATTTTACTGCAAGAAATTCGAACAGTTCGTAATGACATACAGGAGGATTGCGGACTCGGTTAAACCTGAATATCTCCGACATACACACGATGAATTTGAAGCGCCTGTGCGAAGCGGTGTATTTAATCCTGAAGTCATGTCGGAATATCTTCAGATGATGTTTCATAAGATGATGGATTGCCCGGATACACTGATAGAAGAAACAAACTTGTCGGTTGTCGTGGTAACACAAAATTCCGCAGATGTTATAGAACGGTGCCTTGAAAATCTGCTAATAAGAAATGAAATTAAAACAGAAATTATCTGTGTGGACAGGGAATCAGAGGACCGGACGCTGAACATTATAAAGAATGTTGCAATGGACGACAACCGTGTCAAATTGATTTCTGCCGGGAATGTTACAGAAGGAGCCGCAAGTAATATCGGTTTAGAAACATCTGTGGGTGAGTACGTGGCGTTCCTCAGGCCGGAAGATACGTTTGAGCCGGACATGCTTCGCATAGTTTATAACAGTGCCGCTGTGAGAAATGCGGATGTCCTCGTTTACAGATGTGATGAGTACCTAGACGAAACTAATGAATATTTTCCTCTTAATGGACAGATAGTGACTGCTTTGCTACCGGGAAAAGATGTGTTCGCGGGTTCAGAAATAGTCAGGGATATATTTAACTGCTTTACTCCTGGTATTCATGACAAGCTCTTCAGACGCAAATTCATTATTGATAAAGGCGTAAGATTTAACGATAATACGTCCAAAGGGGTTGGATTTGCCTTCAGTTTGCTGGCCTTGTCTGACAGGATAGCACTTAAACTCGGAAGACCGGTAGCGCATTGGGATGCCGCCGGCAATACAGCAAATATTGAAGGCAATATATATGATGAATTAGAACAATTTAAGAAGTGCCTCTCGGAGCAGAATATCTGGGACAGATGTGAGCGAGATTATGTAAATTTTGCAATTCCGTATATTGGGAGAAAACTTTTATCCTGCGATTATAATGATGCGCTGGATATCCTCGATAGGATAAAAAATGAAGGATTGGAAAAGCTGGGAATTGCAGAAGTGCCGGAATCATATTTCTATAGCGTAGACAGATACGATGCGCTGAGGATGCTGCTCGATGCAGAACCGGGTGAGATTATGCATAGTATAGCGCGCTCATGCAGTGCTGAAAACAAGACTGCGGAAAGGCAGCTTTCAGAATATAAAAAAGAAACAGAAGAAAACAATTTCCTGAAGAAGAAGGCTGAAAACAAAGCCCGGTGGATTAAACGTGAAATGCGCTCGCTAAATAATGCTGCTAATCAGGCAGATGCAAAAGCAGGGGGAGCAGGGAAACGCATTGTGATGCACCTCAGAAAAATGTGGAAATCCTAAAGCAGGACGGACTCAAAGGAGTCCGTCCTTTTTAAGAAGACTGATTAAGCGTTCGGTATTTTTGCCATCATGGAATTCCACAATTTTGGAATAATTTTGCAGGTGCTGCAATTTCTGCGCGCGATCGTAGTTTAAGGAGATCAAATCAGATAATTCAGCCGTATCCGTACAGATATCACCAAATACATTCCCTTCGTTAAGCATCAAATGTGCATGTTCGCCGTAATGTGACATACATTCCTGAAGTTCTTCCCAACAGAAGATAACATTTGCGCCTCTGTAAAATGCATCATATGCAATAGATGAATAATCAGTTATCAGAAGTTTTGTATCCTGAAGAATAGTGTCAAATTTACTGTCGAAATCCATGTACTGTTTGAGAGGGAAATCTTCATCCCGAATCAGTTTATAGAAGAGAGGATGTGCCAGTATGGTAACATTGTTCTTGAGTTCGTCAGGGACAGAATTGAAGATCCGTTCCATAAATTGATAGTACTGTGTGTTGCTGAAATCCATTCTCACGCCGCTGAGTTCCCATTGACGCCAAGTGAGCATGATAACAATTCTCTTTGCATTGTCGAGATGGACGTTCCTGTCGTATTTCGGCAGTCCGCATATGTACAAAGATTCCGGATCATATTCGCCTAGATCAACAAAATGTGCTTTCTCTAACTTGGAGGAAACAACTGTCCTCAATATTGCGTCAGATTTACGGGCATGGAAAAAGCTGCGGCTTTCCGCATCAAGCGATACCATATACATAACACCATGCTGCAGAAAAACATAATTGATACGGGGATCTTTAAGCCTCTCTAATGCAGCCTTGCTTGATGTCCTGACTTCTATTGCATGAGCAAGAGTTTCAGATCCGATAAATGTTCTGGCCGCAAAGAAATACAGATAGTGCTTCAAGCTGAAGCGCCACACGATATTCTTCCTATATTTCTCCTTAATTGTTTCAAGATAAGGATATCCTCGGTCCAGAATAAAGAATGCGTTGTTGTAATTAAGATCTATGAGAGCTTCATATACTACTGATGCACTTTCCTCGTAACGGGCACTGTCTTTCTCGTACAGCAGAATGATATCTTTCCTGCAGAAATGTGACAGGCTGCGGGCAAAGTGAATTTTAATCCTTTCAATCTTCTGGTCTGTTATATTTATTGTCTTAACAGTAAGTCTTAAATTGTTTCCTTTGGCACGGCCAAATAGTGTGGAAGTGTTCGTATCAGGGAAATCTACGTGCGAAGATGTCTTGAACTTGGACTTGATGTTACCGTAGCATCCGTAGCCGGATTCGTCTGTGTATATCATATGAAGTTGAGTATAAACATCCAAAGCATATATATCCTCCTCCGGAATATCGAACTCAACCCATACTAATTCGCGGTTCTTTGATATGGAAAAAGGAGAACTCAACGTGAGAGGGTACCGTTTTTCGCCAATTTCGACCTGGAAGTTTTCCAGGTTTACATCATAAAGTCTTCTGAGAATACAAAGAGCCCGGAAATGAGAACCGGTTTCGGTCTTGCCGTAATGAATTCTTTTAACACTCAGAGATATTGTGCTGTTATAAAAAGATTCTTTTGCATCATCCCACAGCCATCTGACATCATTGTTTGACTGGTCTTCAATGGTGTCATAATTGTCGCGGAAGAATCTCTGCATTACGAGATATTCTGCTTTGTAATTTTTGGTGCCGGTCAGTATATCCGGCTGTATGATTGCTCGTTTTGTGCAATCAAAGGTGTCAAATATTCTGTAGATATTGTTGCCCCAGGAAATACCGATGTATACTACCTCGTTCGGAGTAATGCGAGGAAAGATACGATCCCTTTCTCTGCGCATATCCGTGTCAACAACGTTTTTGAATAAGGACGTCATAAACGAACTTTTTTTGGATAATCGGATTCTCTTGTGCGGTGTTACTGTACTGTCATTTGAGTATGGCAGTGCGAGGAAATTTACTTCTTTCGGCAAGCGTGTAACAAAATTTATTGTTTCATCGTTCCAGCGCCCGATAAAGCATGGAATGACATTAAAGGAAGATTCTTTAATCAAATTGTTTATATCCTGAAGCTCTTTCCTTGCCAGGAATTCATTCTTGAAACTGTCACAATAAGCCAGGAGAACGCCCTTGCCATTATTTGCTCCGTTCTCAATACAGATGTCTGAGCGATTTCCGTTGACAACCAACTCAAGAATCTTAGTCGGACAGTCGATTGCAGAGTAGGCGCAATAGGTGCTTAGAAAACTGTTCCTGTCTGGATCGAGGGAGTCGTCAGAAATATATGAAATCAGTTCATCCACTGTATATGCAATTGGAAATGGCAGGTCGGAAACAGGGAAGTAAGTTCCTCTTTCTGCCATATATTCATCCAAGTCATATGCAAACAGCAATATTCTGCGGTTGGAGCATGCGAAGTCAAAGAAAACACTTGAATAATCGGTAACAAGCATGTCACAGAGAGCAAGAAATTCATATGTTTCATATTCCTTCGGGAACGGCCGGATGTGTTTATAGAATGACAAATCCATAGCGTCGCTAAGAAGAAAATGAAAATTAACATAGAAAATCTGGTTATCATTGAGACGTGAGTCGATATCATCAAGATACGGTTTGAGGATATCTATTTGCTTCTGTACATCGGCTGTTCTGGATGTACCGCGCCATGTAGGCATGTAAGCAATCAGTTGCTCATCAAGAATTCCGAGTTTGCGGCGCAACTTCTGCGCACGTTCAGAATCAAGGAGTACGCTGTTCCTCGGATAATCGCATAGTACTACTTCACCGTTGTAAATGTTCTCAAGCATGTAATCCTTCATGAATACATCCCGGGTGTATTCGTTCGGAAAGAGAGCATAGTCTGACATTAAATAGTTTTTCTGAATGTTAGGGAGTGAAATTGCATTTTGAATATCGCTTCGTCCCAGTGTTTTCAGCGGAGTTCCGTGCCATGTGTTCATGTATATCTGACCTTCACGCTTGGCAAAATACGGAGGGAATGAATTGTCAGTAAACAGGTAATGACAGGTAGCCAGAGCCTCCATGTATTCTTCGGACTCGCGGAGAATAAGGTTTGTGTGTATACCGTAAAATTCAAATTTCGATACCGCAGATCTAACGTTGTCTTCAGTTACGACAAAATATGGCTCAAGATGTTCCCAACGGGAATTAGTTGCCTGTTCATACAGAAGGGCAAACATATTGCCGTTGAGATTTTTGCCTTGGCCGGCTTCGAAAAGGATGGCATTATCCTTAATCGGTAAAGTAAGATACTTCCGGTATGTCTCGTTTTTCCAGTAATTACTGGAATGGGTTTGGCTTGGGCTTTTCCTTCTGAATTTGGTAATCATATTGCGGTATCTCCTTATATGAGTTTTTCGCTCATAAATTTATCAAATTATTTTATCACAACGGAGAAAATTACAGCAACATGTGAACTGAAATCAGGCAGTGCAGGGACAGAATGACACAGTTGCCTTAGTTACAATAGAAAGACAAGGGCCAAAGTATGGTATAATTAGCGAAAACAACACAGGAGATTTGAATGCTTTTCTCAAGCAATATATTTTTATTCTTTTTCCTGCCGGGTGTTCTGTTCGTGTACTATGTACTGTTCAGAAGGTCAAGGCTGCTGCAGAACTGCTTCTTGTTCCTTGCCAGCCTGTTTTTCTATGCCTGGGGAGAACCCAAATTTGTACTGGTAATGATTCTGTCAATCTTCCTGAACTGGCTTCTCGGTATAGCAGTCGGCAACAGGAAAGCTGCGGCAGATACAACGGGGGCAAAGATATTTCTCGCAATTGCAGTTGTACTGAATCTGGTGATTATCTTCATATTCAAGTACTTGATGTTTGCTCTTAATAACATAAATGCGCTCTTCCATACGTCAATTACTGTTCCTGAAATTGCGCTGCCTATCGGCATCTCCTTCTTCACGTTCCAGGCAATTTCATATGTGGTCGACGTATACAGAGGAACTGCCGGTCAGCAGAAAAGCATTATCAATGTCGGATTGTATATTTCCCTCTTCCCGCAGCTCATCGCAGGTCCGATAGTAAGATACGAAACAATTGCAGATCAGATTAATAACAGGAAAGAAACCCTTGATGATTTCTGCGCAGGCGTGGTGAGGTTCCTGATCGGACTGTGCAAGAAGATTATTATTGCTAATAATGTTGCAGTTGTAGCCGACTATGCATTCAGTGCGGGGCAAGATGGAGAGCTTTCCATCGGAATGGCATGGCTCGGAGCGATAGCATATACTCTGCAGATATATTACGACTTCTCAGGATATTCAGATATGGCTATAGGCCTGGGAGGAATGTTCGGGTTTAAATTCCTTGAGAACTTTAATTATCCTTATATTTCTTCATCAGCTACTGAATTCTGGCGGAGATGGCATATGTCGCTCGGAACCTGGTTCAGAGATTATGTATATATACCACTCGGAGGAAGCCGCACCAAAACTGTCAGCAGACACATTTTCAATCTGTTTATTGTATGGCTTTGCACAGGCATATGGCACGGAGCAAACTGGACCTTTATTCTGTGGGGCTTGCTTTATTTTGTGTTACTTGTATTTGAAAAATATTCAGGCTTCAGAACCTGGGATTCTGCATTCGCAAAAGGGGTCAAGCATATCTATCTTCTGTTCTTCGTGATAGCAGGATGGGTGCTCTTCAGGGCAGACAACCTTGCAGCGGCTGCTGATTATTACTGCTCCATGTTCGGCCTGAGTACAAATACATTGTCAGATGATTCTTTTATAGAATACATAACGCAGTATGCAGTATATCTCGGCGCAGGAATAATTTTCTCAATGCCTTTGTTCCCGGCAATAAGGCGGAGGTTCAAAGATTCGGTGCCGTATAATATCGGATTTGCAGCGGCCCTGTTGGCCTTGTTCCTTGTAGCAGTCTCATTCCTTGTGAAGAGCAGCTATAATCCTTTCATTTACTTCAACTTCTAGAATAAACCGGGAGAATAAGCAGTGAAGAAAATTACTGAAAGATTCATAGCATTGGCATTTATCGTCATTATAATCGGCCTCGGTGCGGGGACATTCCTTAATGTGAAGGACGATATTCTTGACGTGCTCAAAAAAGATGAATCTGCTGCAGAAGTAACAACGGAAATAGAGACACAACTTGCGGATAACTTTAAGGGCAGGCATCACTGGATCAATATAAACGGACTGTTTCTCAGAGGCATTGGAAAGAGAATAGTAGAAGATCCGGGAGATATTGATGTATATAAGATGGACAATGGTAAGCTGACATATGCTTACCCGGATGTTGACATGAGTGATGCTGCTTCGAACACTGTAGAATTTGCCAAGGCAGTAGAGGAAAAAGGCGCAACTTTCATCTATGTACAGCTCCCATGCAAGGTTTATGATGATGAATTGATGCCGCCGGGGACACATTCGTATGCAGACAGCACTTCGGATTATATTCTTGATGCACTTGAGGCAGAAAATATCAAAACGCTTGACCTCAGAGATTATCTGTATGAGCAGGAAGAGGAATCCGGAGACATTTTCTTCAACACGGACCACCATTGGAAACCGTCAGCAGCTCTTCAGGCAGCCGGGATTATTACAGAGGAATTGGGAGATGCGGTTGAAGGCTTCTATGTGGATGAAGAGTGCCTGAACGAGGATAACTTCAATGTCGAAGTGTATGAAGACAAACTTCTCGGATCACTGGGCAGACGAACGGGAAAATACTACGGAGGAACAGATGACTTTGAACTGATAACTCCGAAATATGAAACGGATTTCAACTTATATACGGAGAAACAGAACAGCGGAAAGAAAGGTGAAAGGGAAGGCGATTTCACCAAGGCACTCCTCAAAACCAATTATCTGGAGCGCAATGACCTGTTTGATGAAATGACATATTTCACTTATATAGGCGGTGAATACAGGAAGGCTGTTGTTACTAATAATATGACTCAGAACAGCAACAAGATTCTGATGCTCAGAGATTCTTTCTCCTGTACATTGCTCCCGTTCCTGTCATTGGCATGCAATCAGATTACGGCTGTTGACCTCCGGTATCATGATAATCCGGAACTGATGCAGATTATAGAGGATGAGGATATAGATACCGTGCTCGTGGTCTACAATCCGAGCATGTTCAGGGAAGACGGCGCATTTGATTTCTTTAAATAAACTAACTATGGGCTCAGATAACAGAAAGAACAAGGCAACTTTAATAAGCCGGGAAAGTGACGAAATGTCACTCGATTTTGCTTTGCTTTCAGAGGAGCTGAGAAAACGCGGATTCAAGGTTGATGTACTTTGCAGGCTGCAGGAGAAAAAAATCTCTTTGTCGCAGATTGGATATCTTGCACACATCGCTAAGCAGATTAGGAGCATAAACAGCTCGGATGTAGTGATTCTCGATACATACTGCATACCAATCAGCATGCTGCCTCACCACAAAGGCCTGGAGGTTATTCAGATGTGGCATGCCCTCAGTGCTGTCAAGAAATTCGGATGGCAGACGGTGGGACGTGAGGATGGCACATCGGAGAAGGTGGCACGCCTTATGAGAATGCACAGGGGATATGATCATGTGCTGTGTTCGAGTGACGTGACTGCAGAATATTTCTGCGAGGCCTTTGATACAGACCGAGCCAGGATAGTCAAACTCGGTCTTCCGAGGATAGATTACATACTGAAGGATGATCCTGAAACAGCAAAGGCGATAGAAGATACTTATCCGCAGCTGAAATCGGACAGGAAGAATATCCTGTATGCTCCGACTTTTCACAAGGGGCGGGGCGTGGACGTTTCGGGCCTGACCGCTGCTGTTGATACCGGGAGATACAACCTTATAATCAAACTGCATCCTCTTGACACATCAACAGACACAGACGGCATTGAATCGGAGAATATAATTTTTGACAGGCAATATAACAGCTACGACTTATTCAGGGTTGCGGATATAATAATAAGTGACTATTCTTCCCTGGTAGTCGAAGCGAGTCTGGCAGATAAGCCGCTCTTCCTCTACACATATGACCGGGACGAATATTCCAAAACCACAGGACTCAACATGAAGTTTGAAGATGAGGCAATCGGAAAATATACTTTTGATAATGCAGCGGACCTGGTTAAAGCCTTGCGGGAAGACTATGATCTGGAAGCATTAAGAGCCTTCAGAGACAAATATATAGATGTGAATACCGATAATTGCACAGGACAGATAGCGGACTACATAGAATCCGTTTTGAGGTGAATATGGGAATAATAAAGCGGGCAAAAAAACTGGCATTTGATATATCCAAGAAAAATAAAGCATTTCGTATTGTTATGAGGACAAGCAGGGACGCTGTGTATCATGCAAAGATGGTACTGGATGCACCTGCAGCACCGGTTGATGAGCAGAAAATATATTTCAGGACATTCTCCGGGAAAGGATACAGTGACTCTCCGAAAGCTATGTATGAATACATGCTTACGGCTCCCGAATACTCCGGTTATCATTTCGTGTGGAGCTTTGAGAAACCTGAAAAATATGAGCATCTCAGGAACAGCCGTACTGAAATAGTGAAGTTCAGAAGCAAAGATGATAACAAAGCAATGCGCACGGCAAAATACTGGATAACCAATTACAGAATGCTTAATCATGAATATCCGAGGAAAGACCAGGTGTATGTTCAGTGCTGGCACGGAACACCGCTCAAACGTCTCGGATATGATCTGGCATCAAGTGACAACGCAATGAACTCTACAAAGGAGATAAGGCAGAAGTATAAATCCGATGCCGAAAAGTTCAGTTACATAATATCTCCTTCACCGTTTGCAACTGAGAAGTTTGCTTCGGCATGGAATCTGACCGGAACAGGGCAGACGGACAAGATAATAGAAGAAGGATATCCGAGAAACGACAGGCTGATTAACGCAACGGCAGAAGAGCGTGAGGGTTTGCGTAAAGAGCTGGGTATCAGCGGAAAGAAAGCAATTCTCTATGCGCCTACCTGGAGAGACAATCAGCATACAAGCGGGCAGGGATACACGTATAAGACTGAAGTGGACTTCGATAAACTTCAGAGGGAACTGGGCGAAGACTATGTTATATTGTTCCGTGCACACTATCTTGTGGCAAACAGCTTCGACTTTGAACGTTATGCCGGATTTGTCATCGATGTTTCAAAACATGATGATATAAATGACCTGTATATAGCTTCAGATATACTCGTTACGGATTATTCCAGCGTGTTTTTTGATTTTGCAAATCTGAACAAACCGATAATTTTCTATATGTATGATCTGGAAGAATATGCAAGCGACATAAGAGGCTTTTACATATCACTGGATGAGCTTCCGGGTCCTGTTCTGAAAAACGAGGATGCGCTCGTTTCGGAGATAAAAAAGGCGGATAAGTGGTCAGCGGATGAAAAATATGAGGCTTTCCGGCGGAAATATAATCCTAAGGAAGACGGACATTCAGCAGAAAGAACATTAAAGCGGATAATATCAACGGCACGGCGGTAATCCGGACTGAAACCGTCAGTGCTTACGCATCTCCCTGATTTTCTGCCGGGCAATAATAGCAAGATAAAGAATTCTGTTCGCAGGAGTTGGTATTCCGTGCTTCTCACCGAGGCGGATGACCTCTCCTGCGTATTCGTCTATCTCGATAGGCCTTCCGGCTTCATAATCCTGAAGCATTGACATCTTCTTGTCCGGAGGGAAGTTAATCAGTTTCTCGATGATGTCATCGCGGTCCTGCTCTGTTATGTTTATGCCTTCTGCCTGACCCACAGCTACAATCTCATCCATGAGCATGGCCATGAGGTCTCTTATCTCAGGAACCTGCCCGAAAAATCCGCACTCTGCCATGACCTCAACGGCCGTCTGGCTGCCGCCTGTGTTGAGCATCCACTTGAGCCACTGAGTCCTTCTCATATCCTCATACACACGGACATTGATGCCGAGCCCCCTGAGCCTTTCGTATACTTCCTGAACTTCAGGAGCAATTTCCCGGTTATCTGCATATCCGATCTGCATCTCGCCCAGTGTGCGGAAATAAACTCGCCTTCCCATGCGGTGAGCGTCAGTCCTCAGCACAATACCGTAGAAAACTCTGTTCTCAGGGAACTCCTCTCTGAGCCTTGCAGTGGTGACAATGCCGTTCTCTATAGGCAGGATGATCGTGTCGCTGCTTATGAGAGGGCGAATGTCATTAATGACTGAGTCAAGACTGTATGTCTTGACCGCGAGAATAATAACGTCCAGATGTATGTTCTGAGCAGCATCTGAATATACGACCGGGTGAAATACCTGGTCATTTACAGAGATGCCTTTTTCATTCAGTCTTTCTGCACGTTCTCCTGTTGCAACGAGATATACGTTGTCCGGATCGCGCTGATACATTTCGTACATAAGTGAACTTCCGACGGAACCTGCTCCCGCCAGACCTATTGTTTTAATCATCAGGAGAACCCTCCTTGTTTTTATTTTGAGTATGTATTTCTCTCACAACAAACTGCGGGTAATTACCCATTGTGAGGAACATGCGCCCGACATATTCTCCGACAAGACCGAGCGTCAGCAGTATTACTCCCGAGAAGAAAATTATCGTCATCATCGTTGATGTCCAACCAAGTATCTTGGTGGACGAAACGAGTTTCCTTATCAGGAGGATAATTATTCCCAATAAGCCAACAGCAGAGATAAACACACCTGCGCGTTTGGCGAGCTGAAGAGGAACAATGGAAAAGCCTGAGATATTAGACCAAAGACTGAGAAGCTTTTTCAGTGTATATCCGGATTCTCCGTATGCCCTGTCGAAATGCTGAATCGGAACGCTGACAATTTTGTCAGCTGCGACGGTTCTGAGTATAAGACCCTGCATTTGAGTATATGGCGCAGGATACTGGATAATATTGTCACGCACATATTTACGCATTACGACAAAGCTCGAAGTTTTCATGTCCTTCGGTTTGCCTATCAGGATTCTGACGCTCATGTGGGTGAACCATGATCCGAAGTTTCTGAAACCGGAATGTTTCTTGTCCGGGTAGTATCCGTAAACTACATCGTGCCTGTCATCCAGAGCGTCGAGCAGTGTGCCCAGCTGTGACGGATGCGTCTGCATATCGTCATCCATCAGGATTATCACATCGCCCTCTGCATAATGCAGCCCGGCAATAATAGCGTTGTGCTGACCTGTATTGTGTGCCAACTCCACTGCGGTGATAAAATCATATTCATCGGACAGAGAAATCAGCGTCCGCGCGGTTTCACCTTCGTCAGGGGAACAGTCATCGACAAGTATAAACTCAAATGGCGTTTTGTTAAGCCTGTTTAATTCAGAAATAGTTCCCTCCACCACATCACGTATGGTGTGGGATGATTTATAACATGGAATAACAATAGAATATTTCATTAAATCACCTCTCGTTAATGATTATTCTATTATGTTTGGATTGACTCCGCAAGGGCAAAGAAAAAGGGCTGTGGCCGTTGTTTTCAGACAGCATTATGCAAAAAAGTTTAGAAAAAAATAATAAAGTTACCCATTGACACAAATAAATAGTGTATAATAAACGAGAATATCCAGAGATAGGAAAAACTAAGGGAAAAAAATTAGTGGAAGGGTTATTGATATGAGAAAGAAATTATTATCTTTATTTGTTGCTCTGTCAGTAATGGTTGTGTCATTCCCGGTTGGAGTATTTGCTGAAACAGGAGACACGACAGCAGCAAACGAGACAGGCTCGAATGAAACAGTTCAGACCGATGGAACTTCGGGAACATCTGATAACACGGGCAGTGAAACAGCCTCAGGTGAGGATGGAACTAAAGGTGATGAAAGCACCGGAAATACGGACGGCAAAACATCATCGGACAATACGACCGGTACAGATGCAACGGGTACTGACGGTACAGGCGGAGAAGCCGGTACCGGCGATGTTGTAACTGAGGAACCAGAGGAAACAGCTACAGCAGCAGTCAGCAAAATTACTCTCAAGGTTAAAGAAAAAAGCAAATCCTCGGTTACGCTGACGTGGGAACTTTATGATTCCGAGGGAACAGTGATTACCGACACCGAAAGCCTGACGGGAGCGACTTGCACGATAGAGTATGCCGGTAATACAACAACAGCCGATCTGCTGAGTAAAACAGCAACGATTACCGGACTTAAAACCGACATAGAATACACCTTTAAAATTTCGTATACAAATGAGGACGAAACAATGGTGAGCGCTTCGGCGTCAATAACTATTAAGCCGACAGAGCCTGCAGCTGTGACTGATTTTAAGGCATATTCAGGTTATGCGCGTGTTGTTCTTACCTGGAAAAAAGTCAGTAACGCTACTGGATATGAAATCTGGAGATCCACCAAAGCGAAAAGCGGATTTAAGAAAATAAAGACAATTTCCAAAGTATCTACGACTACATATACAAATAAAGTAAGTGTAAACACAAAGTACTATTACAGAATCTATGCGCTGAACGGAAGTTCAAAATCATCTGAGTATGCATCGGTTTCCGACGAAGCAGTCAGATATATGACATACAAGATAACCTTTAAAAAGACAAGAACTCTGAAAAGCCACGACAGCAAGAAAGTAACCACAAAGTTCAAAGCGGGTACCACGGTAACAGCTACAGGATATAAAACCGGACGCTATGTATTTAAGTACAAAGGACGCACCTACTACGTTACCAGAATCAGCACCAAGAATCAGAAGGTCGGTCAGTACAGCAGCAAGAACTATTCCAAGAAAGAAGCTGAGTATTTTGTTAATCAAAAGGGACTGTCGAGCAAAACAAAATACCTGATTTGGGTAAACACATACACTCAGCAGGAGTTCATATTCAAAGGGTCTAAAGGAAAGTGGAAACTTGTCAAACAGTGGGATGTTGCAACAGGAAAAGCATCAACACCTACCCAAACAGGAACCTATAGAATAGTAAAGAAAATTGCGAGGAACAATGGACTGAAATATTGGAACATTGTATATAAATTCTCGATTCATGGAAAGGCAGGCAGCTGGAAGCTTGGATATCCGGCCTCTCATGCCTGTGTACGCAATACCAATGAGCATGCAAAATGGATATTTAACACTTGTCCTAACAAAACTACGGTGTGCGTATATTAGAGAATAAAAGGGCTCTATAACTTTTTCTGGGGTCAGGTGAAAATGACGCTTTTCCAGAATCTGGGGTGAAGAGCACAATGGGGTACTTGGCAAAGGCCAGGTACCCCAATTAGTATGCAGCAAGCAGCTCTTAAGTTTAGAGCTTAATTGATGAATCTTCGTTCAGAGCATAGAGAGTTCTGAGTTTGAATCTTTCAAAATTACGATAGCCGTTTCCGTTTTGCTTGATGATCTTAATCCTTGAGTTGACAGATTCTATCGGCCCATTGGATATACGTTGACCATCAACGCGGTTGAAGCTGTTAACGATCTCCTTCTTCCAACGCCGGAGCGTTCTGGCCACATCTGTCAGTTCTCTTATGTCATACAGTAAGAGCTCGCCAATGAAATTGTCTATGCGTTTTTCTGCATTCTCGATGGTAGAGGTTTTGTTAATGTAGGAATATTCCTCCTTGATTGAGTATCCCGCATTGAGCTCATAACTCCAAGTCAGCATTGTATCTATTATGACTCTTGGAGTAACGTACTGACTGTTGAAAACATAGTAGTACTGACGAAGGTTAATGGGCTCATAGAGATCAAGGTTAGAAGAATCCTTCATTAAGAGCCAATTGTAATGTTTGAGTAGACGATACTCCTCAGAGGAAGTTTCAAACTGCTTCATAGCCCTGACTCTTATCTTGGTAAATGCCTGGTTAATCAGTTTGACAACATGGAAGCTGTCAATGCAGATCTTTGCGTTAGGGAAATACACTCGAACAACATCCTTATACAGTTTATACATATCCATGCAGACATACTTAACCTTGCGCCTTTCGTCCAGGCTGATCCTTGAAAAATAGCTAGTCAGATCAGCTTTTTTCCTGGAAGGAAGCAGATCATAAATCTGACTTGTCTGCATATCCACAAGAACGCAGGCGAATATTCGCTGCTTATACTTGATTGCATATACCTCATCAATGCACAGACAAGCTGGCAGAGCAATCGGTGTCACGCCTGCATATCTGTCGAAAATCCGGACGACAGAAGAGACTGACAAGCCGGTGGCATCAGCAACACTAGAGAAGGTCATCCGAGGATTCCTGAGCAATTTCATAACACGCAAAGTGGTGTAGCTTGAGACTCTTCTGTTGGGATATGCAAACGGGTTGGCTTCAGGGAAAGACTTGCCGCACTGCGTGCAGCGATACCTGCGTTGGTTAAATACGATGGTGGTGTAGGCATCGTTGATTACAGCATGTGTCAGGGTTCGCTTTTTGTAATCGTGTATGCGCTTAGTGCTGCATCCGCAGACGGGGCATCTTTGCCTTTGCACGTTAAGAGTAATAAATGCAAAGACAGAATTCCCGGAACTGGTGATGTCGACGTCTTTAATCTCAGATGGTTCTAAATTGAACAACTTTATGATAGTATCTTTCATAGGAGACTCCTGTTCCGAGCTGCTTGCTAAGATAAAAGGTAGCACAGAACGGGAAGAGACGCATTGCCAATGTGACAATGCGTCTCTTTAATTGCATAAAAGAGCACCCCTGTTAATGCAATAGCGTAAGGTGACGCTTTAACAGCTATACCCCATTTATTGCAATAGCGTAAAATGACGCTATTGCAGAACACCCCTCTTAAAGTTAAAGGGTAGGGTCAAACCCCAAAAGAAGTTAAAGCCCCAATAAAAGTAACTTCAAAGAATCATGGGGAAGACGGTTAAAAACTGTCTTCCCCGGTTTATTATCCGAATATTTATCCCGCCGGAAACCTTGAAATTCTAAGTTTAATAAATGTAAAGGAACCTTGACAGGACTTTCTCCAAAGGGGAAGATAGGTATAGTCGCCTGAGATTACAAAGGAGGGGTCTATGTTAGGGATTAATTCGATGAAAAGACTGATTTCGATGGTACTTACCGCAGCATTGGTAATCACTTTTGCTGTATGTATGAATGTTGAATCTTCATATGCCGGGTCATCAGTGATTATAGGGCAGGCCGCTAATGGGGAAAAAGGACTGAAAGGTAATTCTCCCGGCGACCAGACAGGCAAGGAAGTAGCGACTACAACATGGAAATATTCAGGAAAATCATCTTCATGCTATCACTGGATTGTTGTTATAAGATGCAAGGACAGCAGCAAAGCCAGGAAAATGGCACAGGTGGTTAAAGATGCCTGTGATAACAATAACGTTGGATATGATCAGGGAACAGAAGACAGGCAGACATTTTATTATGCACTAAAAGAGGCCGGATGGGATGCAAAGAAAATCACAAAGAAAGTGGAAACCAGTTGCACCCCTTTGGTTGCAGCTGCAATAAATGCGGCAGGAATCACGACGGCAACAAGGGTGTCCTCTCAGGGACTTTATAAAAATTTAAAAAATGATTCAAATTTTATATGCTACACGTCGAGTTCATATGTTTCGTCAAGCAGTAAGCTGATGACAGGAGACATTCTGATTTCCTCAGGGCACACAGCAATGGTGGTTAGCAGCCCTAATACCGACTCATCGTTTAAGTCGACAAGTTCGTCGCCCAAGAACACATCAAGTTCGTCAATAAGTTCCCCGTTCAAGGTAGGTAAAGAGTATGTGCTCGCATCGAATCTCAATGTTCGCACAGGACCTTCAACATCATATTCAATCAAGAGCAGAAGCAGTCTGACTGCCAATGGTAAGAAGAATTCACTTAACACCAGCAAGGCTACACTTAAAAAGGGAACAGTGGTTACGTGTATTCAGACCAGCGGAAACTGGATAAAAATCCCGAGTGGGTGGATATGCGGTAAATCCGGCAGTAAGACTTACATAAAGGCGTACACCGCGAGCTCGACAAAATCGAGTGCGACGACAGCCAAGAGTACAAAATCGAGCACGACGACGTCCAAGAAATCAAGTACAACTGCAAGTAAAAACACATCGACTAAGAGCAGCAGTAAACTGGCTGTTAAAAAGGGCGGCACATACAAGCTCAAGGACAATATGAACGTGAGGAAGGGCCCGGGAACCAGTTATGCAATTAAGAAGAGGAGTGAGCTTACCGCAGATGGCAAGAAGAATGCGGTAAACTGCACAAATGCTGTTCTCAAGAAGGGAACTGTTGTGACCTGTCTTGAGGTTAAGGGCGAATGGATGAGAATCCCAAGCGGCTGGATATGCTGCAAGTCGGAATATATTACAAGCGCATAGGCTGACGCGGAATATAAAACAGAATCACATATGGAGCGGGAGAGCTGAAACGGGCTCTCCCTTTTAGTGGCAGAAGATATTATATATAGTTAAAATGCGCGCTTTGTGTTAGAATTTTGAATGAGTATAGGCATACTGATTTCAGTTATGCCATCAGAAAGGAGATACTTATGAGTTCCGAAAAAAAACTGGCCATAATAGGAGCATCTTTGTTTCAGCAGGCACTTATACTCAAAGCCAGGGAAATGGGTGTTGAAACTCACGTATTTGCATGGAAAACTGGAGATGCCGGCGAAGAAATGGCGGACTATTTTTATCCTATCAGTACCCGGGAACAGGATCAGATACTTGAAAAATGCCGTGAAATCGGAATAGATGGTATAACCAGTATAGGATCAGATATTGCTATGCTCACTGTAAATTATGTAGCAGATAAAATGGGTCTTGTCGGCAACTCAATTGAGGCAACAAGGATAAGTACAAACAAACATTGGATGAGAGAAGCTTTTGAGAAAAATGGTGACCCGAGCCCTAAAAGCGTTCTTGTAGATGATACGACAGACCTGAGCCAACTGAATTTTGACTTTCCGATTATAGTCAAACCAACAGACAGAAGTGGCAGCCGGGGGATAACCAAAATATGGAAACGTGAAGAATTAGAACCGGCAGTCAGAGAAGCAATTGAAATCAGTTGGGAGGGGAAGGCTCTGGTTGAGGAATTTGCTGAAGGTCAGGAATACAGCGTGGAATATATTTCATACGCCGGGAAACACTGGATGCTTACGGTTACACAGAAAAAAACGAGTGGAGAACCATATTATATGGAGACCGGTCACATTCAACCGGCGCCTATAACAAACAAACGAAGAGAGAATATAAGAAGAGTCTGTGACCATGCACTGGACACATTGGGTCTCAAATACGGAGCGGCGCATGCGGAACTCAAAGTAGATGATGACGAGTCGATTAAAATCATAGAGATAGGCGGAAGAATGGGAGGAGATTTTATAGGGAGCGATTTGGTCCAGCTTTCCACGGGGTATGATTTTGTGCGCGCAGTTATTGAGGTTGCACTTGGAGAGGAACTTGAGACACCGGAAGTATGCGATAAGCAGACAGTTGCAGTCCGATTTATAGCTTCTGAAGAAGATTATGAAGAATATCAGAAAATGAAGAATGAAAATCCGGAAAGGATAGTTAAAGAGCATATTACCGGAGAATGTAAAGGAACAATAAATCTGGTCGATGACCGAAC
>Ga0065709_1029427_pt1 | contig 22991 bp, 15 predicted proteins | sample Hoacrofraction14_2_FD_59096 | JGI IMG/M metagenome (GOLD analysis project Ga0065709, IMG submission 59096) | Hoatzin crop microbial communities from Cojedes, Venezuela, sample from fiber fraction 14 v1 | ecosystem: Host-associated > Birds > Digestive system > Esophagus > Crop | place: Venezuela...
TATACCTGTGATATACGGCTTGTCCGAGTCCGCAGGACGAAGGAGAAGCCATATATCCAGTGTTTACTGCGCGCTGCGCTCCAGCTGCTCTTCGCTGCAGAAGCCGCAGTACAGATCTTTGCCGCTGCGGTACTGGACCAGCAGCCATTTCTGCCCGTCGCGCTCGGTGTAGAATCCGTAGCAGCGGACGGTGTCGCCGGCCTTCATCGTCAGACGGAACTCGGTATCCTCGCCGGCGCCGCAGTGAAGATTCTTGTCTTCCTTGATCGTCCAGACACCGGCAAGCTTCTTATCGCGGCTCTGAGCGTAGGCCACGTGGCGGTTATAGAGCGGTGCCTCGGCCTGCGCGGCGGAAGCGGATTTCTCTTCGGATTCTTCCTCCTGCGGACCGACAGCGAGCAGGTCGCCGGCTTCTCCGGTATTATTCTGATACACCGACCAGATATCGTCAAGGTTTGTCTCTCCCGCCTCGGTCTCTTCGTTCTCTTCCTCTGCCGCCGGGTTCTCCGCCAGGTCGCCCTCGGTGTCATCGTCATCGTACACGGCTAAGATATCTTTCAGATCCGTCTCGCCGGCTTCCGTCTCCGCCATCGGATTCTCCGCCAGGTCGCCCTCCGTGTCATCGTCATCATACACGGCTAAGATATCTTTCAGATCCGTCTCGCCGGCTTCCGTCTCCGCCATCGGATTCGCTGCCAGATCGCCCTCCGTGTCATCGTCGTCATAGACCGCTAAAATGTCTTCGAGCTTCGTATCCTCCACATCAGTCTCGCCCGTCTCTTCCTCCGCCATAACTGCCAGATCATTCGGAGTGCCCGCCAGCATCAGGCCTTCTTCCGACGCGTCCGAATTTTCATAGACCGAGAAAATGTCTTCCAGACTCGTCTCTTCCACATTCGTCTCCCCCGTCTCTACGTCGTACGATGTGGTGCTGACCTCGTCGGCCATCGCCGGCGCAGATGCGCAAAGCATCGATGCGCTCATCAGGATCCCCAGCATTTTGATCATCTTTCTGTTCTTCATAATTGTTTCCTCCTCGTTTTCTCCTGTGTGAATGGTTCGGGCGGACGGTGCACCGATTGCCGCGGCCTGTCCGGCTCGTTTTGAGCTTCGGCTGTTCTTTTGCTTTTGGCCCGTTTTGCGCTTTCGGCCCGTTCGGATCGGTTCCTCTTCCCGCCTCTGTCCTATAAGACGGGAAGTCGAAGAAAAAGGTCACACGGTTTTTGAAAAAAATTGAATTTCTTTTTTTTCGTCCCCGGGTGCAAAAAAAGTGCAGCCGGATCGACTGCACTTTCGTAGCACGGAGTTTTTCGAGTTTCTTTCTATACAATTGTGATTTCAGTGGCCGCCGTTATTTCAGCGGCTCCTTCGCCGGCAGGCCGGCCTTGCGCGGATACTTGTCCGGGGTCGGCTTCTCTTTTTCGATCATGACGAAGCACCGGCCGATATCCGTGCCCGGCAGCGTGATCTCGCGCACCTCGCGGACCTTGCCGCCGAGCTTGCGGATCGCGCCCGCAGCCTCACGGACTTCCTCCCCCGCCTGCGCCTTGTACGCCACGAACAGACCGCCCGTCCGGACAAATGGCAGACAGTACTCCGCGAGCACGGACAGATTCGCGACCGCCCGCGACACGCACAGCCCGAAGTGCCCGCGCAGCGCACTGTCACGGCCAAGATCCTCAGCTCTTCCGTGCCGCGTCGTGATTCCCTGAAGGCCCAGCGCGCCGATCACCTCATCGAGGAAGGTCAGGCGCTTCTGCAGCGAATCGGCGAGCAGGAAGTCAAGCTCAGGATACGCGATCTTCAGCGGCAGCCCCGGAAACCCGGCGCCGGTGCCCACGTCGATCACGGGTCCGCTGCGCCGCAGCACCTCCGGCTCGATCGCCATCGTGAGCGCGAGACTGTCCGCGAAGTGCTTGGTGAGCGCCTCGTCAAAGTCCGTGATCGCCGTGAGATTCATGACCCTGTTCTTCTCCGTCATCCTCTCATAGAATTCGAGCATCTGCCCGGCCTGCGCCTGAGACAGCTCCGTCCCGACAGCCGCCGCGCTGCTGCGGATTGCTTCGATTCTCTCATCTGTCATGATCATTTCCTTTCGTCCCATGCGCCTGCAGCCAGACGAGCAGCACCGACACGTCTGCCGGTGTCACCCCGGAAATGCGCCCTGCCTGTCCCACCGACAGCGGCCGCACGCGCGAGAGCTTCTGCCGCGCTTCGGTGCGCAGGCTCGGGACCGCATCGTAGTCGATGTCCGCAGGGATCTTTTTGCCTTCCATCTTCCGAAACTGCTCGACCTGGCGCTCCTGGCGCTCGATGTAGCCGCGGTACTTGATCTCGATGTTGACTTCCTCCCGCACGTCCGCCGGAAGAGCGGGGCGGTCCGGATCGAGCTGCGCGAGTTCTTCATAGGAAAGCTCCGGCCGCCGGATCAGTTCCGCCAGCGTGGCGGAGGTTTTGAGGGGCGCGGAGCCGAGGCGGGAGAGGAGAGCGTTCGTCAGCTCATCTGCGCGAACACCGAGCTGCTCGACGCGCGCCGCCTCCGCCGTAATCTGTTCCCGCTTGACGCAGAGCTTCTGCCAGCGCTCCTCGGAGATGAGGCCCACACGGTACCCCTTCCCGGTCAGCCGCAGGTCCGCGTTATCCTGCCGCAGCAGCAGCCGGTACTCGGCGCGGGAGGTCATCATGCGGTAGGGCTCGGTGTTCTCGCGCGTTACCAGGTCATCGATCAGGACGCCGATGTAGCCCTCGGACCGGTCGATCACCAGCATATCCCGGCCCTTGAGCTTCATCGCCGCGTTGATGCCTGCGATGAGTCCCTGAGCTGCCGCCTCCTCGTAACCGGAGCTGCCGTTGAACTGGCCGGCGGAGAAGAGCCCCGGGATCTTCTTGAATTCCAGCGTGGGGTTCAGCTGCATCGCGTCGATGCAGTCGTACTCGATCGCGTACGCGTTCTTCACGATGCGCGCGTGCTCGAGTCCGGGAACGGTTCGATACATATCAATCTGTACATCCTCCGGCATCGAGCTGGACATGCCGCCCACGTACATCTCATTTGTACCGGCCCCCTCGGGTTCCAGGAAGACCTGGTGGCGTTCCCGGTCGGGGAAGCGCACGACCTTGTCCTCGATGGAAGGGCAGTAGCGCGGACCGGTGCTGTGGATCACGCCGCCGTAGAGGGGAGAGCGGTCGAGATTCTCGCGGATGATCCGGTGCGTCTCGGCGTTGGTGTAGGTGAGCCACACCGGCTTCTGCTCGATCTGCACGCTGGCCGGGTCCGTCTCGAAGGAGAACGGAATGACCGGATCGTCGCCGTCCTGGCGCTCCAGCTTCGAGTAGTCGATGGTCTTGCCGTCCATGCGGGCCGGGGTGCCGGTCTTGAATCGATGAACGTCGATACCGTGAGAGAGCAGGGAATCCGTCAGGTGATTGGCCGCCTGCAGGCCGTTCGGGCCGGTATAGCTGCTCACATCGCCGTAGATGCAGCGCGCCTTGAGGTAAGTGCCCGTGCAGAGCACCGCCGCGCGGCAGTGGTAAACCGCACCGGAGATTGTCTGCACCCCGGCGAGTTCATTCATATCGACAGTTATTGATTCGATGCCATCCTGCGTGTCATTTGCTCCGACTGTCCCGACTTCTCCGGCTGTGCCGTCTGTTTCGAATGTTGATTGTTCGATGGTTGTCGATTTGTTTTTCTCTGCATCAGCTTCCCCGGCAGCTGCTAATGAATCGTTAATTGTCGATATGTCTGTTGTCGACGGCACGCCCGTTACTTTTGATGTATCTATACTAATCGATATGTTTTCTTCGTCACATCCGTTATCACCGTCCGCCGCGCGGCGGATGGCGGCCGCCTGCGCCGCCGTATGGATCCCGGGGCACTGCACCGCAATTTTCTCGAGGTCGGCGGCGGTCAGGATCTTCGACACCTCGGTCTGGCGGATCGTCAGGTGCGGGCAGTTCTCCAGCGTCTGCCGCATCAGCGCCGAGTAGGCGGCCTTGTCGGCCTGGGCGCGGAGAGAGTGGACCGCCGGACCCTTCGAGCGGTTCAGCATCCGCGACTGCAGGAAAGTGCGGTCGATCACGCGGCCCATCTCACCGCCGAGCGCATCGACCTCGCGCACGAGGTGGCCCTTCGAGCTGCCGCCGATGCTCGGATTGCAGGGCATCAGGGCGATGCTCTCCACGCTCACCGTGAACAGGACGGTTTCGAGGCCGAGCCGCGCGCAGGCGAGCGCCGCCTCGCAGCCCGCATGCCCCGCGCCGACCACCGCCACATCGTAATATTCCTCAACGTACCTCATGTATATCTGCCTCCGTGCGGCACCGACCGTATCCGGTTTCCGTCAGCAAAAACAGCGGACCGGCCCTGTCGGCGCGCACCTTTTTCGTCTGTATAATCGATGAAGCCGGCGCATCCCGGCGCGCTTATTTCCCCATGCAGAACTTCGAGAAGATCTCATTCACCAGGTCCTCGCCGGTCTCCTCGCCGGTAATCTCGCCGAGGGCGGTGACGGCTTCACGCAGGTCGATGCAGAGGAAGTCCTCGGCCATGCCATTTGCAAGGCTCTCCTCAACGGAGCGAAGACTGTCCGCCGCCCGGCGCAGGCACTCGGCGTGGCGCTCGTTCGTGACAAGCACCTCAGCGTTCGTGTGGATGGTGCCGGCGAAGAACATGTCCTGCACCCGCCGCGTCAGCTCCTCCAGCCCGTCGCCTTCCTTCGCAGAAAATGTCAGCACCTCGGCCTCTGTCTCGATCCCGCACTGCGCCATTTTTTCCCGCAGTCCCGTCTCATCGACGACCGTCGATAAGTCATTCTTGTTCAGCAGGATCAGCGCGCGGTGTCCCTGCGTCAGGGAGAGGATCTCCATGTCGTCCTCGTCCGGCTCCTGCGCCGCGTCGATCACGCAGAGCAGCAGGTCGGCGTCCGCCACGGCGGCCCGCGCGCGCTCGACGCCGATCTTCTCGACCGGGTCGTCGGTCTGCCGGATGCCGGCCGTATCGGTCAGCAGAAGGCAGACGCCGCCGAGCGTCACGCTCTCGGTCAGCACGTCGCGCGTGGTGCCGGCGTACTCGGTCACGATCGCGCGGTCCTCGCCGGTCAGGCGGTTGAGGAGAGAGGACTTGCCGGCGTTCGGCTTGCCGATGATCGCGCAGCGCACGCCCTCGCGCACGAAGCGGCCCTCGCGCGCGCTCCGGAGCAGGTCCCCGATCTGTGCGAGCGCCTCCTGCACCGTGGCCGCGGTCTGCTCACGCTCGCCGAGCCGCGCGGTCTCCGGATTCTCCGGGTCGTCGAGCTGCGCCTCGATCTGCGCGAGCGTCTCGAGCAGCTTACCGCGGAGCGGAAGCACCTTCCGCGTGAGAGCGCCGCCGATCTGTCGGATGCCATTCTCAAGAGCGAGGTCGCTGCGCGAGCGGATGACGTCCATCACGGCCTCCGCCTCCGACAGGTCGATGCGCCCGTTCAGAAACGCGCGGCTCGTGAATTCGCCCGGCCGCGCAAGCCGCACACCTTCGCGCAGCACCCGCGCGAGCACCCGCTTCATCGGGTAGATGCCGCCGTGGCAGTTGATCTCGACCGTATCCTCCGCCGTGAACGTCCGCGGCGCGCGCATGACACTCACGAGCACCTCGTCGATGCGTATATTTTCATCCTTCTCGACGACCCACCCGTAATGGATCGTATGCGTCGGCACGTCCTTAAGGCGCAGCCCCGCCTTCGCCGCCCGGAAGAGCGCATCCGCCGCCTCCACCGCCCGCGGCCCGCTGATCCGGACAATCCCGATCCCCGCCTCATTCATCGCCGTGGAAATGGCAGCGATCGTGTCATTCTCCCCAAAGCTCCCGCCCATACTACCGCCTCCCTGGCTGCGAGAAAAGAGCCGGTACACATGTCCGGCTCTTCCGTTACTGCTATAAATACGTGTCTCAGATCAGGTCTTCCGCTGCATCCTTCACGGACTCAGCTGCCTCATCCGCAGCATCGGCTGCCATATCCGCAACCGTCTCAGCTGCACTGCTGACAGATTCTTCCGTACTGCTCACAGCTTCGTCCGCAAAATCTGCGGCATTCTCGGCCACGCTGCTCACCGCATCGACTGCCTCATCGACAAACTCCTCGGTACTTTCGACCGCTTCAGCCTTCGTCTCTGCCTCCGCGGCCGCCGCCTCGCGTATCTCCTCGACCGGGACAGTCTCGATGACATCCGGGCGGACCGACGTGAACTCGATGTTCTTGCGCACTTCCTCGCGCGCCTGGCGGAGGGCTTCCAGGCTCTCCGGCGTCATCGGCTCTTCCTCGCGCGGCTCATTTCTCCAGGAGCGATCCTCGCGGTAACCGCGGCGGTCGCGATCACGGTCCCGGCGGTCACGACGGTCGCGCCGTCCGCCACGCTCTCCACGCTCGCTGCGTTCCCCGCGCTCACCCGAACGCCCGCCGTCCCGGCCGTAACGGCGCTCACTGTAGCGGTCCTCACCGGTCGGGCTCACACCCTTCTTGAGCGTGATGACCACCTTGCGGTTCGGCTCCTCGCCCTCGCTGTGCGTCGTGACATACTCATCGGCCTGCAGCGCCGAGTGGATGATGCGGCGCTCGTACGGATTCATCGGCTCGAGATAGCTCGCACGGCCGGTGCGCTTCACCTTCGAAGCCAGGTTCTTCGCCAGGTTCTCCAGCGTGGCCTTGCGGCGCTCGCGGTAATTCTCGGTGTCGAGCTTGACGCGCACATAGGAATTCTTGCCGCGGTTGACGGCGAGGCTGGTCAGGTACTGGAGAGAATCCAGCGTCTGGCCGCGCTTTCCGATGAGCAGGCCCATGTCGTCGCCGGTCATCTCCACGTTCAGCGTCTCTTCATCGCAGTGCGCCTTAACCTCGACCTCGAGGCCCATCGCATTGTAGACATCGCGCAGGAATTCCTCCGCGCGGCGCTCGGCCTCGGCCGGATCCGCCGGCGGACGGGCCACACGCTCACGGCGCGGCGCCTTCTCCTTCACGGCGCCCCCGCTCAGATCAGCATCGGCCGGCACATCCACGCCCGGCATGCCCGCCGCAGCACCGGCACCCGCGGCCCCCGCTGCGCCGTAAGCCGCATCCGCCGCACCGGCGACACCGGCACCCGCCGCGCCGTAAGCCGCATCCGCAGCACCGGCGACACCGGCACCCGCCGCACCGTAAACAGCGCCCGCACCCGCATCAGCCGCAGCCGCGTCATCCGCCGCATAGCCGCCCATCCGGCCGGCCGCCTTCCCGGCATTCTTTGCCGCCTGTTCTGCATTCTGCCCGGCCTTCTCCGCCCGACGCGCCGCATTCTTCCCGGCGTTCTCAGCGCTCTTCCCGGCATTCTTCGCCGCTTTCTCCGCCGACTTGACCGCCTTCTCCGCGCTCTTCTCGGCAGACTTGACCGCCTTCTCGCCTTCCTTAACGGCCTTCTTCGCTTCCTTCTCGCCCTCTTTGGCCGCCTTCTTCGCGCTCTTCTCGGCGTTCTTCTCCGCCTTCTTCGCGCTGTCGCCCGCGCTCTTCACCGCGTCGCCCGCATCCGGGCCGGCCCCGGCGCCGTTCCCTTTGCGCCGCCCGCTCTTCTGCCCGTCGCGCGACCCGGCAGCCGCCGCGTCCTTCTTCGGATGGAAGACTTCATTAATAATATCCTCATCCGACAGGCTGACCTTCTTCTTCGCCTCGATCACCGCTTTGCGCGCACCGATCCCGAGGAAGCCCTTCGTCTCACGCTCGATCACGGTATACTCGATATTATCCCTGGTCGTGCCCAGCTGGATCGACGCCTCGGTGAGCGCGTCCTCCACCGTGCGGGCACTGACTCTGATCGTATCACTCATGACAGTTCACTCCTACCTCTTATGATCCTCTGATCCTCAGATCTTACCTCTTCAGATTTTGCCCTTCAGAGCTTACCTCTTCTGATGCGTCTTGTTGTATTCCGATACCATGTTGGCCTTCTCCGCGAGCGACCCGGGTTTGACATTTTCTTTTGCCTTCCCCACCTCTCCGGAAATGGCAGCGGCTTCTTTCTGGATCTCTTTCCGCCTGCTCTTCGCACTCTCCGCCGCCGCGTCGATCTGACGCGTGTTGATCCGCGCGTTTTCCGCCATCTGGGCGCGCGTCACGCCGCCCTTCTTCTCCATCTTCTGCTTGTTCTTCTCCAGATTCGCCGCCAGCATCGCCTCCAGATCAGAGTTGTCGAGATGGCGGTTGATCAGGTACTGCTGCACGCCGCGGACCACCGCACCGGCGATCCAGTAGATGCCCATACCAACCGGCAGCGTGAGGCAGAAGAACGCACTCATCAGCGGCATCATGGTGTTCATCGTCTTCATCGACGCCGCCATCTGATCCGAGCCCTGCGGCTCCTGTCCGCCGGACTGCGCCATCGCCATCTTGCTGACCACCCAGTTGGAGAGGGCAGAGAGGATCGGGATCATGGCCGCCCCGATCACCAGGAAGACAGACTTATGCGCCATGATGATGTTCATCGGCGTATCGGATATATCCAGCCCCAGGAAATTGTTCATGCGGCTGATCTCGGTCTGTGTCGTGGAGATCAGACTGCTCAGATCCGGAAACTGCTCCGCGAGCGCCTCCCAGTTGGCCGGGCGGAACTTGTAGAGCGTGTCGATGATAGTGTTCGCCGTGAATTCCTTGCTGATCGTCGTCGCCTGAATGCTCGACGCGATCGACTGCAGATACTCCTCCGCGCCCGACGTGGTCAGCAGCGCGTCCGCCAGGTCGACGAACACATCCTTGACCAGTGTGACGTACGCCGGCACGTTCATGATCACGCGGTACAGCGCGAAGAGGATCGGCATCTGAATGATGAGCTGCACGCAGCTGCCCATCGGGTTGACGCCGTACTTGGCATAGACGAGCTGGGTCTCCTCGTTCATGCGCTGCATCGACGCCTGGTCATTCTTCCCCTTGTACTTGTCGCGGATCGCGTTCAGCTCCGGGTTCATGAGCGGCGTCAGCTTCGAAAACTTCTGCTGCCGGATCGTCAGGGGCAGCAGCAGCATGTAGATGACGATCGTGAACAGGATGATACACAGACCGATGTTCGCCAGGCCGATCTTCGCCTGCAGCCAGAAGATACCGTTCATGATATATCCCAGCAGCGCAGCGATCGGGCCGAGGATCATCGAACTGCTCTTGGTCAGTACATTCATCTCTCTCTTCCCGTCTCTCCTTTCTTAACTCCTTGTAAATGTCATTCTCACGGCACCGGGTCATACCCGCCGTGTGAGAACGGATTGCAGCGGAGAATGCGCCAGACGGCCAGCCGCGTGCCCTTGAGCGCGCCGTATTTCTCCACGGCCTGCAGGGCATAGTGGCTGCAGGTCGGATAATACGGACAACGCGTCGTCTTGAGCGGCGACAGGTACTTTTGATACCAGCGGATCCCCGCGATCAGAAACCGTTTCATCATAGTTTTCTCTCTTACTCTGCATGCTTCTTCTGTTTCTCCGCCGCCAGCGACTGTGCGGTGCGGATGCCGGCGATCTTGCCTGCATGCAGCAGCGCGCGTTCGATATCAAAGAAATTGCTTTCTTTCGCGCCGGGCCGGGCGATCACGATCACATCCAGGCCCCCAACAAATTCTTCTTCGTGCAGCCGGTAGCTTTCCCGGATCAGTCTGCACAGATGATGTCTCACCACACTGTTCCCGACCTTGCGGCTCACCGATACGCCGAGCCGGTTCTGCCCGTCTTTCATCTTCCGGAAGGAAGAGGGCAGCGCCTCTTTTCCGCCCGCGTACGATGCGCGGCGGAAAACATATAAAATCAGGAGACGGTTCGCGCAGGACTTCCCGTTCTGATAGACGAACTGAAAATCCCGATTTTTCTTCAAAGATTCAGTAAACTTCATATAACGCCTGCCACAGAGCCATCCGGGAAATCCTTCGGATTCCCCGGATGTTTGGCTTCGCCAAACGGTCCGAACGTCAGTAACGCTTACGGACGCCAGCGTCCGACGCGTTATTGACGTCCGTCCCGATGTTTGACTTCGCCAAACGGTCTGAACGTCAGTAACGCTTACGGACGCCAGCGTCCGACGCGTTATTGACGTCCGTCCCGATGGCTCTGTTCTGTTACAAAAAAAGAGTTTCGCAATTTACGAAACTCCATTTTCAATCCTTAAATATGAAGGAAGCTTCTGTTACGCGGAAAGAACTTTTCTGCCCTTGGCTCTTCTGGCCTGCAGAACCTTTCTTCCACCCTTCGAGCTCATCCTCGCACGGAATCCGTGGACTTTGGACCGCTGTCTCTTCTTCGGCTGAAATGTCATCTTCATGGCTCAGACACCCCCTTTACTCCCAGTTATCTATCCTCATGGGTTATTTCGGCTGAACAGCCGTCTCCCGGCCTTACATGGCGAGAAAACATCGACCCTATTATATTCTCCGGGAATACAGGCGTCAAGCGCATTTTACCCACAAATTCCACGCAGTTATCCACAATTTACCGACAGCGGCCGTTTGTTTATTCACTGTTTTCATGTTCTATACACAATCTTTCCACCGCCCCCGGGCCGCCCGGGCCCGAAAACGGCCGTGATCGCCGTTTTGAGCCGTTTGGCGCTGTGGATAAAAAATCGGGGGTAAATGTGGAAAACCGACGCAAAGCCCGGTAAAGCCGCGCAGCGGCGGCGCCGCAAAAACGGCGGTTGAAATCGCTGTCATTTTAGCATAAAATTAGAAGTAATTGTAACAGTTCAGGACAGCCCGAAGCACTTGCTGCTGAGGGCGTACCGATAAGTATATTTGGCAGCATCGGACGAATTTGAATGCGAAGCTTCGTCCGATGCGTAACTGCTGCGCGAAGCGTTTTGAACAGTTACGAGTAATTATGGTTGGGGGAGAAGCTCTTTTTCCCTCTTAAAAAATATCACACGAAAACGCACCAAAGAAAGACGCTATATTATATGGAAGCAAAAGAACACGCAGTGTCCGGGGAGACCGCTGCTTTCAGGGAAAAATGGGAAGAGATCCTGCTCCGGGTGAAGGAAGATTTCGAACTGACCGACATCTCCTTCCGCACCTGGCTGCAGCCGCTGGAGGTCTACGATGTCTCCGACGGCGTCGTGACCCTGCTGGTCTCGAAGGGGCAGATGGCCCTCACACTGATCGAAAAGAAATATAAGGATGCGCTGATCGTCGCGATCGCGGAGACGATGCTCAGCGAGTACGATGTCGCCTTCATCCTGCCGGAGGACGTCCGGAAGGAGGAGCTGCACCGTCACGGGGCCTACGACGATCTCGATATCCCGCCGGCCACACGGCAGAAGCTCGCGGAGGCCGGGCTGAATCCGAAGTACACCTTCGATTCCTTCGTCGTCAGCGACAACAACAACCTCGCCCACGCGGCCGCGCTGGCGATCGCGGAGACACCGGGGAAGACTTACAATCCGTTCTTCCTCTACGGCGGCTCGGGACTGGGCAAGACGCACCTGATGCATTCGATCGCGCACTACATCATCGTCCACGATTCTGCGAAGAAGGTCCTCTATGTGACCAGCGAGAATTTCACGAACGACGTAATCGAAGCGCTCCGCACCGGTAATGACAACTCCGGCCCGATCGTCGCGCTGCGGCGCCACTACCGGGATGTGGATGTCCTCCTGATCGATGACATCCAGTTCATCATCGGCAAGGAGGCCACGCAGAACGAGTTCTTCAACACGATGAACGCGCTGACCGTGATCAACAAGCAGGTCATCATCTCCTCGGACCGGCCGTGGAAGGAATTCACGACGCTGCCCGAGCGCCTGGTGTCGCGCTTCTCGAACGGGCTGACGGCGGATATCCAGAAGCCGAACTACGAGACGCGTGTCGCGATCCTGCGCAAGAAGGCGGAGCTGGAGACGATCTCCATCGACGACGAGGTGCTCAAGTACATTGCGCGGAACATCAAGTCGAATGTCCGTGAGCTCGAGGGCGCCCTCAACAAGCTGATCGCTTACGGGCGGCTGGAGAAGCGGGAGATCACCGTCGAGCTGGCGGAGGATTCGCTGAAAGAATACATTTCCCCGAATCAGAAGCGGACGATCACGATGCAGCTGATCCTCGAGACGGTCTCGGAGCACTTCGGGATCTCGGAGAATGACATCATCAGCAAGAAGCGCAACAGTGAGATCGTCATGCCGCGCCAGATCGTCATGTACTTCGGGCGCGAGATGATCGACATGCCGTTCCAGTCGATCGGCGCCTTCCTGGGCAAGCGCGACCACTCGACCGTCATCCACGGCATCCAGAAGGTGGAGGACGCGATCTCGCAGTCCGAGGAATTCGCGCGCACGATCGATGTAATAAGGAAGAAAATCAATCCGATCACCTGACGGCGGACCGGCTCCGTGCTCAGCGCCGCCGGACACAGGTGCACAGTACGTGGAAAGCCTGCAGGCAGCGCCGCCGGCCGGTAGTGCACAGCATGTGGAAAGCCTGTGGGCAGCGCCGCCGGCCGGTGGTGCGTAATGTGTGGACAGTCTGTGGGCAGCGCCGGGATGCTCCGGCGAAGATGCTCTGAAACCTGCCCCGCCGAAAGTGCCGCATCCTTTTTCGCGGCGACTTTCCCACCGGCAACGCTCTGGTTTCCCCGCCTCCCGTCCACGGGTTTTGCCGCCGGGGAACGCAGGGCTGAAGCGGGGTGGAGGCGGTTTTCAACATTTCCACAGCCTATAATAATAGTACTACGGATTTATTCTTTTATCTGTTCCCGCTCCGGGCCCTCCGGGCTGGCGGCGGGGGGGATGTGCATAACGGAAAGAGAAACGGTAGACAAACCGATGAGAAGGGCGTCCCTTCGGGACGGCCGGCACGGGCGGACCGCAATGCTTTCCGGAAGAAGGAGTGACTGATCCATGAAGATCATCTGTGAAAAACAGGAACTGATGAAATCTCTGAACATCGTGCTGCGCGCGGTGCCGTCGAAGACGACGATGAACATTCTCTACTGCATCTTCATCGACGCGACGGTCGATGAGATCCGCTTCACGGCCAACGACATGGAGCTCGGGATCGAGACCAGGGTCGAGGGGCGCATCGAGGAGCGGGGGCTCATCTGCATCGAGGCGAAGCTCCTGGCGGACATCATCCGGAAGATGGCGGACGCCGAGGTCGTGATCGAGGCGGATGAAGACGGGCATGTGGTGATCACCTGCGAGAAGACGGTGTTTCACATTTCCGGGAAGGATCCCCTGGAGTTCACGCCGCTGCCGAATGTGGAGCGGACGGACTGCGTGGAGCTGTCGCAGATGTCGCTGCGCGATATGATCCGCCAGACGCTCTTCGCGGTGGCGGTTAATGACTCGAACCGGATCATGACCGGCGAACTGATGCAGATCCGGGAGGACGAGATGCGCCTGGTGGCGCTGGACGGGCACCGGATCGCGATCCGCAAGATCCGCCTGAAGGACAGCTATCCGGACCGCGAGGTGATCATCCCGGGCAAGGCGATGGGGGAGATCCTCCGCATTCTGAGCGGGGAGAGCGAGGAGACGTGCCGGCTGTATTTCACAAAGGGGCATGTGCTCTTTGAGATCGAGGGGACGATCCTCGTGTCGCGCCTGATCGAGGGCACGTACTTCAGGATCGACCAGATGCTGAGCACGGAGTTTGACACCGAGGTCACGGTCAACAAGAAGGAGCTCACGGACGCGGTGGACCGCGCGATGCTCTTCACCAGCGAGTCGGACAAGCGGCCGCTGGTCACGGCGATCGAGGATGACTCGATGGACATGAAGATCCGCTCGAATATCGGCTCGCTCAATGAGTCGGTCCCGATCGCGCTGCGGGGCAACAAGCTCAAGATCGGCTTCAATCCGAAGTTCATCCTGGACGCGCTGCGGGCGGTGGACGACGAGGAGATCCGGATGTATTTCCTGAATTCGAAGGCGCCGTGCTTCATCCGCGACGAGGAGGACACGTATGTGTACCTGGTGCTGCCGGTGAATTTTGTAGAATAGTAACTGTTCAGGACAGCCCGAAGCACTTGCTGCTGAGGGCGTACCGAAAAGTATATTTGGCAGCAGCCCTGCGCGCGCAGACAGAAGCGCGGGGGCGGAAGGCAAAGGATCAGACAAACATGGACAGGATCGAATTCACACTGCGGGGCGGCGAGGACTTTATCCGCCTCGGACAGGTGCTGAAGGCCTGCGGCCTGTGCGGCAGCGGGGTGGAGGCGAAGGAAGTCATTCAGGATGGCGAGGTTCTTGTGAACGGAGAGACGGAGACGCGGCGCGGGCGCAAGCTTCACGCCGGCGATGAGGCCGTCTTTGCCGGACAAACCATCGTCGTCAGGGGCGCGGAGACGGATACGGAGCACCATGCGGATTGAGAGCCTGAAGTTATCGGACTTCCGGAATTACGAGAACCTCGAGCTGGAACTGTGTCCGGGTACGAACCTCTTCTACGGCGACAACGCGCAGGGCAAGACGAACATCCTCGAGGGTGTGTACCTGTGCGGCACGACGCGCTCGCACCGGTCGACCCGCGACCGGGACATGATCCGGTTCGGGCAGGAGGAAGCGCACCTGCGCATGGAGATCGTGAGCCGGGACATTCCCTACCGCATCGACATGCACCTCCGGAAGAACCGCGCCAAGGGAATCGCCGTGAACGGCGTGCCGATCCGGCGGGCCGGCGAGCTGATGGGCCTGTGCCGGTTCGTGTTCTTCTCACCGGAGGACCTGAACCTGATCAAGAACGGCCCCGCGGAGCGCCGCCGCTTTCTGGACATGGAGCTCTGCCAGCTTGAGAGCGTGTACGTGCCGGCGCTGACCGGCTACACCCGTGCGCTCACGCAGCGCAACACGCTCCTGAAGAACCTGCCGCCGCACCCGACCGCGCAGGACAGCGCGATGCTCGACGTCTGGGACGCGCAGCTCGTCAGCTACGGGTGCAAAGTCATCGCGAGCCGGCAGGCCTTCGCGCAGACATTGAATACCAAGACCGGCCCGATCCACCGCCGCATCTCCGGCGGCCGCGAGGAGCTGACGGTTCTCTACGAGCCGGACAGCCCGGCGGAGCGCTTCGAGGAAGAGCTCTTCGCCGGCCGCGAGCGGGACTTGTATCTCCGGACCACGAACCGCGGCCCGCACCGCGACGACCTGTGTCTGCGTGTCAATGGCATCGACCTTCGCCGCTTCGGCTCCCAGGGCCAGCAGCGCTCCGCAGCGCTCTCGCTCAAGCTCTCCGAGATCGAGCTCGTGAAGGAGAAAGCGGGGGACAGCCCGGTGCTGCTCCTCGACGACGTGCTGTCGGAGCTCGACGAGCGGCGCGAGCGGGATCTGCTCGAGAGCATCACGGAGACACAGACGCTCATCACGTGCACCGGCGTGCAGGAATTCGAGAAAAACCATTTCCGGATCGACCGGCTGTTCCGCGTCGCAGGCGGAACAGCGGAGATCGCGACGGAAGAATAACATAGAACCAGGCAACGGACAGGAGGCAACATGGCAGGCAGCAGCAACACAGGCAGCAATGCAGAATACGGGGCAGATCAGATCCAGATCCTTGAAGGGCTGGAGGCCGTGCGCAAGAGACCGGGCATGTACATCGGCTCGACCTCGGCGCGGGGCCTGCATCATCTGGTCTATGAGATCGTGGACAATTCGGTCGACGAGGCGCTGGCCGGCGTGTGTTCCCACATCCAGGTAACGATCCATCCGGACAATTCCGTCACCGTGACGGACGACGGGCGCGGCATCCCGGTCGGGATCAACGCGAAGGCCGGCAAGCCGGCGGTCGAGGTCGTCTTCACGGTGCTTCACGCCGGCGGCAAGTTCGGCGGCGGAGGCTACAAGGTGTCGGGCGGTCTGCACGGCGTGGGCGCGTCGGTCGTGAACGCGCTCTCCGAATGGCTCGAGGTCGAGATCTTCCATCTCGGCAAGATCTACAAGCAGCGCTACGAGCGCGGACATGTCTGCTACAAGCTGGAGATCGCCGGCGAGTGCGATCCGAAGCGGACAGGGACACGCGTGACATTTCTCCCCGACAAGGAGATCTTCGAGGAGACGGAGTTCGACTTTGACACGCTCAAGCAGCGGCTGCGCGAGACGGCTTTCCTCACGAAGGGCCTGAAGATCACGCTCACCGACGAGCGGGGCGAGGAAGTGCGCGAGAAGACCTTCCACTACGAGGGCGGCATCCGCGAATTCGTCCAGTACTTAAACCGGGGCAAGACACCGCTCTACCCGGAGATCATCGACTGCGAGGGCACGGTCAACGGCGTCGCCGTGGAGGTGGCCTTCCAGCACAACGACGGCTATAACGAGAGCACCTACTCGTTTGTCAATAACATCGTGACGCCGGAGGGCGGGACGCACCTGACAGGCTTCCGCAATGCGCTCACGAAGACCTTCAACGACTACGCGCGCACGAACAAGCTGCTGCGCGACAGCGACCAGAACCTCACGGGCGATGATATCCGCGAGGGGCTGACGGCCATCATCTCGATCAAGATCGAGGACCCGCAGTTTGAGGGGCAGACGAAGCAGAAGCTCGGTAATTCCGAGGCGCGCGGGGCGGTGGAGACACTGCTGACCGACAGCCTTGCCATTTACCTCGAGCAGCATCCGCAGATCGCGAAGCTGATCATCGAGAAATCGGTGCTGGCGGCGCGGGCACGGGACGCGGCGCGCAAGGCGCGGGAGCTGACCCGCCGCAAGAGCGCGCTGGACGGGCTTTCCCTGCCGGGGAAGCTCGCGGACTGCACGGACAAGAATCCGGAGAACTGCGAGATCTTCATCGTCGAGGGCGACTCCGCCGGCGGCAGCGCGAAGTCGGCGCGCACGCGGGCGACGCAGGCAATCTTGCCGCTGCGCGGTAAGATCCTGAACGTGGAGAAAGCGCGCCTGGACCGGATCTACGGGAACGCGGAGATCCGCGCGATGATCACGGCGTTCGGGACGGGGATCCACGAAGACTTTGACATCACCAAATTGCGGTACAACCGCATTATCATCATGACCGATGCCGATGTGGACGGCGCTCACATCGCGACGCTCCTGCTGACGTTCTTCTACCGCTTCATGCCGGAGCTGATCCGCCAGGGACATGTGTATCTGGCGACGCCGCCGCTCTATAAGCTGGAGAAGAACCGCAAGGTCTGGTACGCCTACAGCGATGAGGAGCTGAACAGCATTCTCGAGGAGGTCGGGCGCGACCAGAACAATAAGATCCAGCGCTACAAGGGCCTCGGGGAAATGGATGCCGACCAGCTCTGGGAGACCACGATGGACCCGCAGCGGCGGATCCTCAAGCGGGTGTCGATGGAGGGGGACAATGAGTCGGAGGTCGACGTCACCTTCACGACGCTGATGGGCGACCAGGTGGAGCCGCGCCGCGAGTTCATTGAGGAGAACGCGGCACGGGTGCGGAATCTGGACGTGTAAAAGACGAAGAGGCATTCAGACGCAGGCTCGTGATCTGATGGCGGGCGCCTGCGCGGCAGACGGATTTCGCGCAGCACAGCAGGAGGAAACCTTTGGACGATAAAGTATTTGACCAGATCCAGGAAGTCGATTTAAAGAAAACGATGGAGGAGTCGTACATCGATTACGCCATGAGCGTCATCGCCTCCCGGGCCCTGCCCGATGTGCGGGACGGCCTGAAGCCGGTGCAGCGCCGCGTGCTGTATTCGATGATCGAGCTCAACAACGGCCCCGACAAGCCGCACCGCAAGTGCGCGCGTATCGTCGGCGACACGATGGGTAAGTACCACCCGCACGGGGACAGCTCCATCTACGGCTCCCTCGTGAACATGGCCCAGGAGTGGTCGATGCGCTACTGCCTGGTCGACGGGCACGGCAACTTCGGTTCCATGGACGGCGACGGCGCGGCCGCGATGCGTTACACCGAGGCGCGCCTGTCGAAGATCTCGATGGAGATGCTCGCGGACCTCAACAAGGACACCGTCGACTTCGTCCCGAACTTCGACGAGACCGAGAAGGAGCCGACCGTCCTGCCGAGCCGCTTCCCGAATCTCCTGGTAAATGGCACCACCGGCATCGCCGTCGGCATGGCGACCAACATCCCCCCTCACAACCTCCGCGAAGTGATCGACGGCGTCGTGCGCATCATCGACAACCGCGTGAATGAGGACCGGGAGACGCCGGTCGAGGAGCTGATGGACATCATCAAGGGGCCGGACTTCCCGACGGGTGCGATGATCCTCGGGACGAAGGGCATCCGCGACGCGTACCTGACCGGGCGCGGCAAGATCCGCGTGCGGGCCGTGACGGAGATCGAGACGACCGCGACCGGCAAGAGCCGGATCGTCGTGACGGAGCTCCCGTATCTGGTCAACAAGGCGCGCCTGATCGAGAAGATGGCGGAGCTCGTGCGCGATCACAAGATCGAAGGCATCACGGGCATCACGGACGAGTCGAGCCGCGAAGGCATGCGCATCACGATCGATGTGCGCCGCGACACGAACGCGAACATCGTCCTGAATAAGCTGTTCCTGCACACGCAGCTGCAGGACACCTTCGGCGTGATCAACCTGGCCCTGGTCGGGAACAAGCCGAAGGTCATGAACCTGCGCGAGATGCTCGACTACTACCTGGCTCACCAGGAGGAGGTCGTCACGCGCCGGACGCGCTATGACCTGAACAAGGCACAGGAGAGGGCCCACATCCTGCAGGGCCTGCTCATCGCCCTCGACAACATCGACGAGGTCGTGAGCATCATCCGCAGCAGCGCGAATGTGCAGGAAGCCAAGGCGACACTGTGCGAGCGCTTTTCGCTCGATGACGTGCAGGCCACCGCGATCGTGGACATGCGCCTGCGCACGCTGACCGGATTGGAGCGGGAGAAGCTGGAGGCGGAGTACGCCCAGCTGATGAAGATGATCGAGGAACTCAAGGCGATCCTCGCTGACGAGAAGCTCCTGCTCGGCGTGATCCGGAAGGAGATCCTCGAGATCCGCGACAAGTACGGCGACGACCGCCGCACGAAGATCGGCTTCGACGCGACGGAATTCTCCGCTGAGGACCTGATCGAGGAGTCGGACGTGGTCATCACGATGACGAACCTCGGCTACACGAAGCGGATGAGCAAGGACCACTTCAAGAGCCAGAACCGCGGCGGCAAGGGCATCCGCGGCATGCAGACCCTGGAAAATGACTACATCACCCACCTCCTGATGACGACCACGCACACGGATCTGATGCTGTTCACGGGCCGCGGGCGGGTCTATCGCCTGAGGGCGTACGAGATCCCGGAGGCCGGGCGCAATGCGCGCGGCACGGCGATCGTGAACCTGGTGCAGATCGAGCCGGATGAGCGCATCACGGCGGTGATCCCGGTCGAGGAGTATCAGGAGACGGGGTATCTGATGATGGCCACGCGCAACGGCATCATCAAGCGGACACCGATCTCGGAGTATAAGAACGTCCGGAAGAACGGACTGATTGCCATTTCCCTCAGGGACGATGACGAGCTCATCGATGTCAAGGCGACGGACGGGGACGATGAGTTCCTGCTGGTCACGAAGGACGGCATGTGCATCCGCTTCGCGGGGTCGGACGCGCGCTCGATCGGGCGTGTGTCGATGGGCGTGCGCGGCATCAACCTCGGCGACGGGGATGAGGTCGTGTCGATGCTCAAGGCGGACGATGCGCCGTATATGCTGACCGTGTCGGAGAAGGGCATGGGCAAGCGGACGGAGATCGCGGAGTTCACGCGGCAGAACCGCGGCGGCAAGGGCATCAAGTGCTACAAGATCCTGGAGAAGACGGGCAATGTCATCGGCGCGCTCTCGGTCGGCGACGACACGGAGATCATGCTGATCAGCACGGAGGGCATCATCATCCGGACGAGTGTCCGCGACATCTCGATCCGCGGCCGCATCACGTCGGGCGTGCGCCTGATGAATCTCGGCGAAGGCACCCACATCGCGAGCATCGCGCTGGTGAAGGAGCGCGTGGAGAACGAGGTGAGCGAGGAGAACGCTGCCGGTGCCGGGAGCGCCTTGGACGCTGCGGACGGCGGTATGGATCCGGAAGAGAACGGCCGTGAGGAGTTTGGCGAGTTTGGCGATTCCTCTGCGGATCGTGATGATAACGGGAGTTTTGAAGAAGAGGACGGTGAAGAACAGAGTCCGGACTATGCGGACAGCGGCATCGACAGACTGCTGGAGCGCGCGGCCGCTGACGAAGCGGACGACGAGTCCGATGAGGAGCCGGAGGAGTAACTGATCAGCGAAGCGTTTTGAACAGATCAGTTACCGGAAGGATGAATCATCCGGTTTGAACAAAGGGTCATCCCCGGATACTGCGGCGGGATGATCGGGAAGGAAACAGATCGTGATCAGAGACAGACAACCGGGCTTTTCGGGTCCGGGAGAAAATAAACGACAGGGCAGAAGGCGGGGCACCGTGAGGTGCGCCTGCCTTCTTGTGTCCGGATGGCTGGCGGTTTCGCTGACGGGGTGCGCGGTGACGGGCTCCGGCACCGGGACGGGCGCCGGCTCCGGGACGGGCGCGACGGAAAATGCCGGATCGCAGAGCGCCGGATCGGAGAGCGCGATGAGTGAGTTCCAGGTGCTCGCCGATGACGACGACGTCCTGACGGCGGACGATGTGATCCTGCCGGGGCAGGAAGAAGAGGCGGTGCTCTGGGAGGCGGAGACGGAAGAAGATATCGTGTTCCCGGAGGACCCCGAGGCGCTGAGCGAAGAAGATGAAGAACTGAGCGGCGAAACCGAAACGGACGGATCCGCCGGCGACGGCGGCTTCAGTGAAACCGAGGCGGATGACTTGCTCATCGTCTTCGGCGACGAGGACGGGGCGATCGCTGAGGATATAACGGAAGGCGCAGACATCGGCGATGTTTATACGGATGATCTGATCTTTCTGACCGGAAGTGATGGCGCCGATGAGGCCGTGCCGTCGCTCCACCCGGAGGGGATGGAAGCGGAGACCGAGGCGTCGGCGGAGGAAGAAGCCGGATCAGGGGCGGTGACGGAAGCAGAACCTGCGAAGGCAGCACACGCCGGGGAAGAAACCGAAACAGAAGAAAATTCGCTGACAGGCGAAGAGACGGAAGCAAACTTGCCGGCCGGCGGGACGTCGGAAGAGGCCGCGGCGCAGGCGGAGACGGAGACAGAGATGTCGGCGGAGGCCGCGGCGCAGGCGGAGACGGAGATGTCGGCGGAGGACGCGGCGCGGGCGGTGCGGAGTCGGTATACGATCGGCATCGATCCGGGGCATCAGGGCTCGTGGGTCGACATGAGCGACACCGAGCCGGTCGGGCCGGGCGCGCAGGAGCAGAAGGCGAAGGCGACGACGGGGACTGAGGGCTCGTACTCGGGCGTGGCGGAATATGAATTAAACCTTGCCATATCCCTGCAGCTGAGCGACCTCCTCGAGGAAATGGGGTATCGCACGGTGCTCACGCGCCTCGACAACGACACCGCGATCTCCAACAGCGAGCGGGCACAGCTCGCCGCGCGCGAGGGGAGCGACATCTATGTGCGCATCCACGCGAACGGCGACGACGATCCGTCCGTGAGCGGCGCGCTCGTCATGGCGCCGTCCGCGGACAATGTGTACGTCGGCGGCCTCGCGGAGGAGAGCCAGCGCCTGGCGACCTGCATCCTGGAGGCCTACTGCGCCGCGACCGGCTTCGAGAATAAGGGCCTGATCCTGACGGACACGATGACCGGCATCAACTGGAGCACGATCCCGGTCATGATCCTGGAGATGGGCTTCATGACCAACGAACACGACGACCTTGCGATGCAGGACAGCGCCGTGCAGGCGCAGATGGTCGAAGGCATCGCGGACGGGATCGACGACTACTTCGAAGTGGAAGCGGAGGCGGCGCAGCTGCTCGCCGAAGCGGAAAGCGGCGCGGAGGCCGGCGGAGCGGAAGACGAAAGTGAAGACGGCGCGGCGGAAGACGTAAGCGAAGCCGAGAGTGAAAACCGCACGGCGGCCGGCGAGACAGAAAGCGAAGAGGATAATCAGATGAGCGTGGCGGAGCGGGTTGCGCGGCGGGCCGTGGAGGAATGGTTCGGGGCGCAGGAAGAGAAAGGGCAGAAGTGGGCCCTGGCATGTGCGGGGAAAGACGGTGAGGAGAGCGGGTATCGCGAAGACGCGTCGATGCAGTCGGCGAGCGTCATCAAGCTCTTCATCATGGGCGCGGTCTACGACCGCATGTGCTGCGACGCGTCGGACCCGAAGTTCATCGCGTTCGGCGAGAGCTACGGCGGCGAGCTGTACGACACGCTCGTGAAGATGATCACGGTCAGCGACAATGACGCGGCCAACCTCCTCACGGAGCGGCTCGGCGGCGGGAATTTCGCGGCCGGGGCGCAGATCGTGAATGAATTCTGTCAGGAGTACGGCTTCACCGGGGTGCACCTCGGGCGGCGGTTCCTCGCGGAGAATCCGACGGATGACAATTACGTGACGGCGGCGGACTGCCGCGCATTTCTGAAGGGGATCCTCGAGGGGACGCTCATCAGTGAGCGGGCCTCGGCGCGGATGCTGGAGATTTTGAAGGGGCAGCAGCTGCAGAGCAAGCTTCCGGCGGGGCTGCCGGCGGGCTTCACCGCGGCGAACAAGACCGGGGAGATGCCGGACGGCTACGGCCTCGGCTGCATCGAGAACGACGTCGCGATCGTGTTCGCGCCGGACGGCGGCACGTATATCCTGTGCCTGCTCTCGAATGACCTCGGCGGCGAGAACGACGCCGCGCAGCAGGTGATCCGGGAGATCAGCGCGATGGCGGCGGAGGAGTATCTGCGCGGGGAAGCGTAACGCGTGAAGTGCTTTTGCCCTCGCCCCGCGCTCGCAGAAGTGAAACCAGCGGGTGTCGGCAGCAGTGTAATGCGTGAAGTGCCTCCACCCCCGCCCCGCAGGCGGGGCCCGGGCAGGCAGTTACAAATTCAGATACAGTAAACACTGGATGCAAGGCTTCACCTTCGCCGCAAGCGGCTCGGTTCAGCGTGCATCACAGGTATACGGAAAACCAGCCGGTCA
>Ga0065709_1029428_pt1 | contig 22925 bp, 14 predicted proteins | sample Hoacrofraction14_2_FD_59096 | JGI IMG/M metagenome (GOLD analysis project Ga0065709, IMG submission 59096) | Hoatzin crop microbial communities from Cojedes, Venezuela, sample from fiber fraction 14 v1 | ecosystem: Host-associated > Birds > Digestive system > Esophagus > Crop | place: Venezuela...
TTGCCTTGAATTATTGCAGGATAACTGTACTGGCTGATCGGACTGTCTTCAAGCGTCAACACATGTCGCCATGTCTCTCCGTCATCCGAAAGAGCAATGCTCAATGGCGTGCGCGGGCCTTTCTTTGTTCCTGAAACGGTCTCGAAATCGTTATAAATCAATGCATGACGACCGTCTTTCAGAGTAACAGCATCTGTTCCCGATTGATTGTTAGGCACATCCGAAAGTGTTACGTTTGTCCACGTCTCGCCGCCATCGCTGCTGTACGATTGAGCAAGTTTGCCGTTTCGTGACCGACAGAGCACTTTCAGTCTGCCGTCTTTCAGTTTCAATATCGAAGGCTGAATTACGTTTATTGGTTTTATGACAGATGGATCTTCCGTTGTTGGCGCATCATTTGATGTTATTGGTCCAACGTATTTCCATTGCTTCGTTTTCAGATCGTAAATCTCAAAGTGCAAACGCCATCCACCAACTTCTGTGCTTGAACCACATAGCAAGCGGTCGCCAATCAGTTCGGGCTTGTTTTTAACTGGACCAAGAAAGCCTTCAGGCAGAGCCTCTTTATCGCTCCAAGTCTTGCCGCCGTCTTTAGAACGTGCCATCCAGCCTGTCCAGTCAGCCACTTTCAATCCAATCTTATAGAATAGCCACAGTTCGCCATCAGGCATTTCGAACAATACAGGATTCCAGCAAGATTTTCTGCGGCAATTCTTCACGTTCGCTGCTTGACGAGAACTCTTTATCGGTCCTACTTCCGCCGCTGTTGTACTGTCGTTCACACCTGCAATTCTTGCGTAGTCGCTGCCAAGATCGAAAACGCCGTCGGCTGCCAGAATCGGTTCACTCCAAGTGTCAGATCCTTTTGGCTTGCGACTCACCCAGATGCAGACATCAGGATTGTTCTCGTGCTTTCCGCCAAAGTAAGCAGCAACGAGATCGCCATTCTTCAGTTCTGTGATGGTCGAAGCATGACATTGTGGGAACGATGCCTGCTCATACAAGAACTCATCTTTCACGATTGCAGCATTTGCAGTCGGGATTTCCGCGCTGAAATGATACTTTCCACTTCCCAGTCGTTTCACCTCGCCCGAAGGCAGACAAACGTCGGCTGTTGTGTTGCAAGGTATTTCAACGTCCCATTCCAGATGTTGCAGAGTCTTTTTCCAGTTGCTCACAATCTTTCCGTAAGGCGAAACATAGCTTACCGATGCGTTGAAGCAGTCCTGTATCTCAAAGCTCGGTTTCAGAATGATATGTTTGTAGGCTGGCTGATCTTGTCGGATACCGCCCAGATATTGCCAACACCATGTCAGCAGGTCGCCAAGCAACATCACGTGGTTTCCGCTATTCATCGACGGATTTGCCTTGTCGCCGTTCCAAAGTTCCCAAATGGTGGTCGCTCCGTTTTCGGTCATATAACCCCACGACGGGTATGACTTGTTTGTTGCAAGCAGATAGGCAACGTCAGCGAAACCGTTATCACTCAAACCGCGTAGCAGCCACGAAATACCAATCACTCCGCACGAAACGTGTCCGTTGTATTTCGTAATGATATTTTGAACAACATTCTTTGTAACTTCTTCGCGAAGCGAGTCAGGCACAATGCCAAACGACAATGCCAGCAGATTGGCGGTCGCTGTGTTGTTTCCATAGAAAATGCTGTCGGGATAAAGCGCGTGACCAGGACGAACCGATGTGCCGCGTTTGCAAACCAAGAACTTCTTGTTGAAAGCATCTTTCATCTCTTCGCGTTGCTGCTTAAACTGCTGTGCTTCGTCGTTCAGACCTTGCAGATTGGCGAATTTCTCCAGCAGTTGCAGAATTCTGATCGTATATGCAGTCGAAAGCAAACCGCCGTTGGTCTTACGAGTTGGGTCGTTGCTGCGAATTATCTTCAAGTTCTCTGGTGGAACGCACCAGTCGCCATAAGTGTCTTTCGTGATTATTCCGTCTTTAGAATATTCTTCAACCAAGTGTTTTACCCACTTCTTTATGTATGGATAGCTGTCGCGCAATGGGGCATCGTTGCCGAACTGCTCGTATAGCATATCACATGAGAAGGGGAGGGCGGCAGGCCAAGTCACATTGTCGGAATAATAGTTCCAAAAGGCTGGCGCTATATCGGGAATGCAACCGTCAGACCGTTGTGCTTCGCAAATATCGCGCATCCACTTTGCATAAAGTGCTGCGTTGTCGAACATAAAACTCTCGCCCAGCGAACCGACGGTGCGATCGCCGAGCCATGGTTGGCGCTCGTCGCGTTGCGGACAATCAACAGGCATTCCTTTATAATTGTCTTTTATTCCCCACCAAGCATTTTTGATTATTTTGTTTAATATCGTATCAGAACATTCAAACGTGCCGATGCTTGCCATTTCGTCTGCCACAACGTATGCACGGAAATCGTCTGCCGTTGCATTTTTCAGTCCACTAACTTCGATGTATCTGAAACCATGATACGAGAACAGCGGTTTGTGCCAGCGCCCGTTTTCGCGTCCGTTGCAAACGTAGATATCTTCTGAGCGAGCCCTGCGCAGATTGTTGCGATACAGACTACCATCGTCGTTCAGTTTTTCAGCGTAGCGAATACGGATAGTGTCGCCGCTTCGTCCGTTCATCTTAGCTGCTGCCCAACCAGCAATGTTCTGACCGAAATCGATGATGTATTTGTCGCCCAGTCGTGTTATCTTCGTTGGTTTCATTGCATCGCTCTCTTTCATGTTAGGCGTGGTCAGTCCGCGTAGTTCGCCTTCGGGAATTGCTGTGCGTTGAGCTTTCATCCAAGTAGAGTCAGCATAGCCGATCTTGTCCCAGTCGCCCAACTCCATTCGTGCATCATATTCCTCACCGTCATACTCGTTGTTGGCGCGAATCGGTCCAAGTCCTGTAACCTTCCATTTGTCGTCGGTGGCAATCGTCTCTTGCGTTCCGTCGGCGTATTCAATGATTATGTTGATTCGGCATTTCGGGAATCCGAACACAGACACTTTATATGGCTTCTCTTGTCGCATAGGGAAAACGCGACCATTACCAAGAACGATGCCGATGCACGTCTTTGGCGCAAGCAGATCGGTAATGTCGAAAGTGTTATAGATTATTGATTTGCGATAGTCGGTTGGAGATGGCGCAAGCACCTGATCGCCAACGACTTTCCCATTCACATGAAACTCGTAAAGACCAATGCCTGCCACATAGGCTGTTGCACGAACCACGCTCTTTTTGATTTCAATTTCCTTGCGCAGATAACGTGCTGCCAAACGACTGAAAGTGCCTGCATTTTCGCCGTCAAGCATCTGTTCTAAACCTATCCAACGGCCACGCCATTTGGCTTCCGATTGCAGACCAACGCTCCACATGGCTGGCTCGCTCCAATCGCTTTTGCCTTTATTGGTTGTTACGCGCACTTTCCAAAAAGCTCTTTCGTTGCTTTTCATCGCACGACCGCCATAAGTGATCCATAATTGCTCACTGCTGGCAACGTCGCCCGAATCCCACAGATCGCCTTCGCCGCGATTCAGAAGTTCCTTAGTCGATGCAACCAGAATGTGATAACTTGTCTGAACCACGTCTTTCTTGTCGGATGTAATAACCCAACTCAGTCGTGGTGCAGCAGTCTGCAATCCCAGCGGATTCGTCATGTGTTCGGCACGCAAATCACCAACTTCTACTTTCGCCGATGCTGTGGCAACAAAAAATAAAAGGAAAAAGCACAACCCGTTCTTCATCAGTCTCAAATGGTGATAACATTTGTCAAAGCAGATTTTGCTTGAATAGGTTTTTATAAAATTCTTAAACATAACGTCTATGTTATAAATCATTATCAAATATAATTAGCTTTTCTCAGTTAGCATTCCCCTCCCTTGGGGAGGGGTTAGGGGTAGGTTTTTTGTCTTTTATTCGTTCAAATCTCTATCCCTTCCTTTCGCAGTAGTATCGGTAATTGTCTTTTGATTTTTCGCGATATATTCCTTGCGACTATCCACAGCAATCAGCACGCCGTCGGTCTTATTGAGTTGTTGTTGGAAAAATGTTGTTGGCTTGTTGTCGAACTCACCGATAAAGGTCAGTTCACCTGTTGCGGCATCCATCCACCACACGTTTTTCTTCTCGCCAGCCACCTTTGTCAGATCGATTTTCATCGGGACATTGTTGTAGTTGTAAACCATTATCCAATCTTGACCACGAGTGGCGATCAGACGACTATACTGCTTGCCGTTTTTGCCAACAATCACGCTTTGATCTGCCACGCGCTCGAAATAAGGCATTGCCAACATCAGGTTTTTCAGATATTTCATTTGGTTATATCCTGGATCTTCCTGAGCTTCGTACCACGTCTTTTCATCTATCGAACGACCATAACTTGTCGGATAGCCTGGCTTCAGCATTTGCATTATTGCATTGTGACCGTAGGTGTGACCACACGAACCAGCAAACACCGACCAATAAGCATAACGTCTCACATCGTAATCTTGCCAGCGAGGTTCCTTCGGATCGTGCAATCCTTTCGGAATATCCTCGTAGCTAGGCTCTGCATCAAGCACTGGTTTCAGTGGCTTGTATGCCCAAGTGGAATCAACATACATCCATGAATCTTCTTCAGTGTTGTCAGGAATTGGATAGTCGGCGTTGCCCATTCGCTGACCGTATTTGCGATGACCGCTTTGGAAAGTATGAAAATCTATCCAAGGCGCTTTGCTCCACCATTTAGCCGAAGTGTATCTACCGCGTGGATGATATGTCATAAGATGATTTTTGTCGATGCTCTTGATAGTTGTGGCAAGCGCGTTCCATACTTCTGGCTTTATGTCGCCTTGAATATCACCGCCCATGAACCAGATTATGTTTGGACTGTTCTTGTATCTGTTGGCGAGGAACTTGCCGTAGGCTTTCGCTTGTTCAACGTTCATCAAACCAGCTTTCACCAAGCCGCCCCAGATGCAAACCATGCCGATATAGATGCCTTCGCGTTCAGCCGTTTTGATGATATAATCCATGTGATCCCAGTAGCCGTAAACGCCTTTGCGATTGATGTCGTTAAAGTTCCAGCCGTCGATGTGCGATGCCTGACCATAGATGTTGTATGCAGGAACGCCGTCGATAACCTGAATCTGAACAACATTGTAACCTGCCTCGCGAGCTCTGATGAGATATTGCTCTGCTTCGGCGCGGTCGAGTCGCTCGGGCAGAAGCCAGCCTGTATCGCCCAACCAGAAAAACGGTTTGCCGTCGGCGGTTTGAAGATAACGATTATTGGACGAAACCATCAGACGTCCGCCGTCCCATGGCTTAGTAGCACTGAATGTAGAGAGCAGTGAAAACGCAAATGCAACAACTGTTAGAATCAACTTCTTTTTCATGTGAAAGATTGTTTTTAAGTGAATAATACTATTAGAATAGGCCTTTTGCAGAACTCAAATCGCATCGGTGCGAAACAGGTTCGTTGGGCAAGTATTTAATTATTTCGCGAAGTTACTAAAAAAATATCTAACAACCAACTGTAAATCTGAAAAACTTGAAATAATAGACTTTTTTTAACTTAAACCGAAAACAAATCGCCCGTTATTTGTTCTGTTCCAACGAGATGAGGCTTTCAGAAAAAGAAGAAATTTGTGAGAAAAAGAAAAGCTGTAACTTTTAAATTAAAATGATTACAATTAGTAATGTGTGAATTGTGCTGATTATAAACGAAGTTTGAATTATATAAAATAATTAAATAAATAATTTAGTTTTAATTCGTAATATTTTGGAAGAAAAATGTTATAATTTAAAATTGAATTTATTTATATTTTGTTTATGGTTACAAATTGTAATAAATATTGGTTGAAAAAGTGTTGATTTGAAACGTGCCCAGTCTGCGCCCCAGTCTATGCCCCAGTTTGCGCCCCAGTCTGAGACCTTTGCTGCAAAGGGCGGAGCGCAGATAGATGGGACAGAAAAGTCCCGTAAGTAGTGCGAAAATGTGCCCCATCTTAAAGAATATAAAGAAAAGAAAGAAAATAGGCTTACGCCTATCAAAGATAACGAGGCGGCGGCGGAGGCAGAAGAATTTCTGTTTTGTTTTAAAGAATTTTTGCCGTTAAGCGCAATTCTCTCCCAAAGAGATTACAATCGCAGCTTTTCAAAATTACATTCGCAAGTTTTGTGATATTGCAACCGTTCGTAGAAAATCTAATTTCGTAGTGCCGTTTGAGTCTAAAATCTTTTTGATGCCGTAAATTAATCATTTTCAGACTGTTTATACATCGTTTTCAGACCATTCGTACATCGTTTTCTGTGTCTCAAAATGATGTAAGAATATGCTCAAAATGATGTAAAAACAAGTTCAAAATGGCGTAAGAATGGGCTGAAAACGGCGTGTGAGCGATCCAACAATGGCGTGTTCTGGTTTGTGATAATTTGCAAGAAAGCATAAAGCCATTTGCAAGAAAGCATAAAGAGTGATTACAAGAAAACGTAAAATAATTCGCAGGAAATCGTGAAAACGCAAATAAATCGCGTCTAACGAAAGAAAATTTTTCGGATGAGTAACTGTTCGCAAAGACGGTTTTGAGCGAATAGGCGCGATTTAAATGCGGTTTACGCGAATTTTTATGGCGTTACTCTGAACTGTAAAATCGGATGCTGCGAAAATTTGCTGCATTTTTATCGTTTTTCGCAGATTTTGGAGTGCTCCGATTTTGGTTTTGGATGGCTCCGATTTTGGACAAAATGGCGCAGCTTTTCGGTTCTGATTTGTTTTGATTTTGTTGGTTTCAATTTGTTATAGTTTCAATTTGAAACTTGTTTGATTTGTTTGCTCGCGTTGTTTGTTTTTTGAAAAATCGTTGTTTGAATCGTTTGATGTTTTGCTTGATTTAGGTGAATTTTTCACATTATTATAAAAAATAATTGCTTAATCTGTTCGCGGATTGATTTTTTTGATGTAACTTTGCGCACTCAAATTGAGTAATTAGAAAGAGATAAATAAAACATGGCTGGAACAAAAAGAATAAAGACGGCTCTCGTGTCTGTTTTTCATAAGGACGGACTGGATGAGATTTTGGCAAAACTCAACGAAGAGGGTGTGAAATTTTTGTCCACTGGCGGCACGCAGCGTTTCATTGAATCGCTTGGCTACGAATGCGGCGCAGTGGAAGATCTTACGAGTTATCCATCGATACTTGGTGGACGTGTGAAAACGCTTCATCCAAAGGTGTTCGGTGGCATTCTTGCTCGACGTGAAAACGCTGACGATGCAGCACAAATGGCGCAATATGAGATTCCTGAAATTGATCTCGTGATCGTTGATTTGTATCCTTTCGAGGAGACGGTTGCAACGGCTGGCGCAACGGAGAACGATATTATCGAAAAAATTGATATTGGCGGCATCTCACTAATTCGTGCTGGCGCAAAGAATTTCAACGATGTAGTGATCGTTCCAAGTAAGGCGGAATATCCGTTGCTGCTTGACATTTTGAAAAAGAATGGTGCTCAAACAGAGTTGGAGGAACGTCGCGCCTTTGCAGCCCGCGCTTTCGGTGTGAGCAGTCATTATGATACGGCAATTAGAGATTGGTTTAGCAAATAACGAATGTTGAATTTTTTTGAATTGTTTTCGCTTTGCTGCGGTTTGGGAATGACGGATCAAATAGGTTTTCAAAGAGAATAAATCGCAATTGCATGGCGACAATTCGTAACTAATAACCAACATTCAAAATTTTAAAAAGATATATGGGATTTTTTTCATTTATTCAAGAAATTGCGATGGACTTGGGCACTGCCAATACCATCATTATCAGTGATGATAAAATAGTTGTTGACGAGCCATCGGTTGTTGCTCTCGACCGCGAAACAAAGAAGATGATTGCGGTAGGCGAGAAAGCAAAGATGATGTATGAAAAGACACACGACAATATTCGCACTATCCGCCCTCTTCGCGATGGTGTGATTGCTGACTTCACAGCATGTGAGCAGATGATGCGTGGTCTGATAAAAATGGTTCACACGAGTAGAAGAATGTTCTCGCCATCACTGCGCATGGTGATCGGTGTGCCTTCGGGTTCTACTGAAGTTGAGCTGCGTGCCGTTCGCGACTCGGCAGAACATGCTGACGGTCGTGATGTGTATCTGATTTTTGAGCCAATGGCAGCAGCTATTGGTATCGGCATCGACGTTGAGGCACCAGAAGGAAATATGATTGTTGACATCGGCGGTGGTTCTACTGAGATTGCCGTTATCTCGCTTGGCGGTATCGTTTCTAACAACTCAATCCGCACGGCTGGTGACGATCTGACAGCTGATATTCAAGAGTATATGAGTCGTCAGCACAACGTGAAAGTCAGCGAGCGCATGGCAGAACGCATAAAGATTCATGTTGGTTCTGCTCTGACAGATCTTGGCGAAGATGCTCCTGAAGACTATATCATTCATGGTCCGAATCGTATCACAGCACTGCCAATGGAAGTGCCGGTATGCTATCAGGAGATTGCGCACTGCTTGGATAAAACAGTGGCAAAAATTGAAAACGCTGTGCTTTCTGCATTGGAAAACACTCCGCCTGAGTTGTATGCCGACATTGTGAAGAATGGTATCTACCTCACTGGTGGTGGCGCTTTGCTGCGCGGTCTTGATAAACGTCTGACAGATAAGATGCAGATACAATTCCATATCGCAGAAGATCCATTGCACAGCGTGGCAAAAGGTGCAGGCATAGCTTTGAAGAATGTAGATAAATTCTCTTTCTTGATGAGATAATGTGGTTTGAGAGTTGAGGTTTGAGGTTTGAGGTTTTTGCTCGCTCCTTGTCGGCACCGCTAACGCGATAAGCCGACTCGCATCGCAAGACCGTTGGTTGAGGTTTAGGCTTGCGCCATTTGGAACAATCCATCCCCGTCAGGCAAAACCTCAAACCTCAAATCTCAAACCTCAAACTAAAGTAAGTCATGCGTAATCTTATTGCTTTTCTGACGAAATATCACTACTGGTTTGTCTTCGTGGTATTGGAGGTGATCAGTATGGTCTTGCTGTTTCAGTTCAACAGCTATCAGGGGAGCGTATGGTTTAGCACGGCCAATTATGCAGCAGGGAAAGTGTACGAGGCAAACTCGGCGATTACACAATTCTTTGAACTGACAAACGTAAACAAAGAACTCACGCAGCGCAATCTGTATCTTGAACAACAAGTGCAAAAGCTGTCGGACGAGTTGACAGAAGCAACGGGCGACAGCTTATGGATGCATCGCAATCAAATGGCGATGCTGAAAGAATATAAACTCATCCCAGCTAAAGTGATCACAAACTCTATTGATAAAGCCGATAACTTGCTGACTATCAATAAGGGAAGTGCCGATGGCGTGAAAGCTGATATGGGCGTTGTGTCAGGCAATGGCGTTGTTGGCATCGTGTTCATGACATCGGCTCACTATTCGATAGTGATTCCAGTGCTTAATTCGCGCTCTAATATCAGTTGTGTGATCAAAGGACGAAAATACTTTGGTTCGCTGCATTGGTTAGGTAAGCCGAGCGACTTGGCGTATGTTGAGGACATTCCGCGTCATGCTCACTTCAAACTTGGCGAAGACGTCGTAACGAGCGGTTATTCGTCGGTGTTCCCTCCAGGAATACAAGTGGGAAAAATTCTGCATGTGTTTAATTCGCCCGATGGCATGTCGTATCGACTTCAAGTAAGACTCGCTACCAATTTCGGCACGTTGCGTGATGTTTGTGTTATCGACAATGCGTCGATGACAGAACGATTGCAGTTGATGCGCGCTGCGCAAGACTCTACAAAGGTAATGGATAATTAAGGAAGACGGACTATGTATGTTGATATTCTGAAACGTTGCGCACTGTTCATAGCCTTGCTTTTGGTGCAAGCGCTAGTGCTGAACAATATTCATCTGTTCGGCTTCGCAACTCCATTGCTGTATGTATATTTTGCGATGTCGTTTCGCCGCTATTATCCTAAGGCAGGCATTCTTGTGTGGTGTTTTCTGATGGGACTTGCCGTAGATGTGTTTTCAAATACTCCTGGTGTGGCAGCAGCATCTATGACGCTTATGGGCCTTATTCAGCCACATCTGTTCTCGTTGTTTATACAGCACGACAACGAAGAAGACTTTGAACCTTCGATGACCACGCTTGGCGTATCAAAGTACATTTATTATACGTTGATGTTCGTTCCGCTCTATTGCATTATTTTCTTCGCACTTGAAGCCTTCAGCTTCTACGACATTGTGCAATGGCTGGCGTGCGTAGGTGGTAGCATGGCATTGACAACTATTTTGATACTTGTTATTGAGAATGTGAGGAGAAAAGACGAATGAAGGATTTCAATCTTGAAAACCGAAAATATATCATTGGCGGCGTGGCAACAGCCATTGTCGTGGTGTATATCATTCGCCTTTTTACGTTGCAACTGCTTAGCGACGACTACAAGAAAAACGCCGATAGTAATGCATTTCAGAAGAAGATAGAATATCCTGCGCGCGGCGTGATAACCGATCGCAACGGAAAACTATTGGTGTATAACCAGCCGTCTTACGATATCATGGTGATCATGAACGAAGAAAGCGGTCGCCTTGATACGCTCGACTTCTGTAATGCACTTGGCATTACGAAGGAGTTTTTCATTCAGCGCATGAACGACATCAAGGATCGTTCGAAAAATCCTGGCTATTCGCGCTACACACAGCAGCTTTTCATGAGTCAGCTTTCGGAACAGGAGTTCAGTATTTTCCGTGAAAAGCTGTTCCGCTTTCCTGGTTTTTATATTCAGAAACGAAGTATCCGACAGTACCAATATCCTTACGCGGCGCACGTGTTGGGTGATGTTGCAGAGGTCTCAAAAGGAGATATCGAGGAAGACGATTATTATCAGTCGGGCGACTACATTGGAAAACTGGGTGTGGAACGCGCTTACGAAAAACAGCTGCGCGGCGAAAAAGGCGTTCAGATTCTTTTGCGAGATGCTCATGGACGAATACAGGGAAAATATCAGAACGGGAAATACGACCGACGGCCAGTGGCAGGAAAAGACTTGACGCTTTCTATTGATGTCGATCTTCAAGCGTTGGGCGAACGTTTGCTGGAAGGAAAAATCGGAAGTATTGTTGCAATAGAACCTTCAACGGGCGAAGTGCTTTGCATGGTGTCATCGCCTACCTACGATCCTCATCTCATGGTAGGTCGTCAACGTGGAAAGAATCACATCGCGTTGCAGCAGAATCCTTGGAAACCATTGCTCAATCGAGCGATTATGGGACAATATCCACCAGGTTCTACCTTTAAAACGTCGCAGGCTTTGACCTATATGACCGAAGGCATTATCAATCAACAGACGCGTTTCAGTTGTCATCATGGCTTCTATTATCGCGGATTGCACGTAGGCTGTCACGGTCATGCCTCGCCAATAGCACTTGTTGACGCGTTAAGTACGTCGTGCAACGGCTATTTCTGTTGGGGACTTTACTATATGTTAGGTAATCGACACAAATATAAAACCGTGCAAGATGCAATGGATTTGTGGCGCGACTACATGGTCAGTATGGGATTTGGATATAAATTGGGCATCGATTTGCCAGGCGAAAAGCGCGGACTGATTCCGAATGCCGACTTCTACGACCGAGCTTACAAAGGCTCGTGGAACGGACTGACGGTAATTTCTATCTCCATCGGACAAGGTGAGGTGAACTTAACACCGCTTCAGATCGCAAATCTTGGCGCGACAATAGCCAATCGCGGCTTCTACTATGTGCCTCACATTGTGAAAAAGGTTAAAGGCGAACCGCTCGACACTACTTACACGCGGAAGCATTACACAAAGGCAAGCCGCAGAGCTTACGATTACGTGGTGGCAGGTATGCGATCATCGGTTTTGAAAGGTACGTGTAAACATGCGAATCGCTGGGACTATGCCGTTTGTGGAAAGACAGGAACGGCACAGAATCGCGGTCAAGACCACTCCGTTTTCATGGGATTTGCTCCGATGGACAATCCGAAAATCGCCATTGCAGTATATGTGGAGAATGGTGGCTTCGGTGCTGAATACGGCGTTCCGATAGGATCGCTGATGATGGAACAATATATTAAAGGAAAGCTTTCGGCTGCTTCGCAAAAGAGAGCAAACGATTTTCAACGACGTAGAATTGCGTATGGCAAGAGAAACAGATAAACAACCCAGCGTGTTGCGCTCACTCGATTGGTGGACGATTGGCATCTACCTCGCATTGCTGATCTTTGGATGGATTAGCGTTTGTGGGGCAAGCTATACGTATGGCGATACCGATATCTTCAGCCTTGACACTCGTTCTGGTATGCAGATCATCTGGATTGGCACTTCCATTTGTTTGGGCTTTGTAATTCTCATGCTCGACGATCGCTTCTACGATACATTCGCGTATTTCATCTATGGAATGTTATTGTTGCTGCTTATTGCCACAATCTTTAATCCGCATCAGATAAAAGGCTCGCGGTCGTGGCTCGTTCTTGGTCCGTTGCGTCTGCAACCTGCTGAATTTGCGAAATTTGCGACGGCGCTCGCCATATCGAAGCTAATGAGTACGTATGGTTTCAACATTCAGCGATGGAAACATTTTGCCGCCGCTTGCGCTGTTGTCATGCTGCCAATGATGGCAATCATTCTGCAACGAGAGACTGGTTCGGCGTTGGTTTATCTTGCTTTCTTCCTTATGTTCTATCGCGAAGGAATGCCTGGCAGCATCTTGTTCACTGGTGTCGCGATGGTGATCTATTTCGTGGTAGGTATAAAATACGAACAGGTCTTTCTTTGGGACACGCCAACCTCGTTGGGAAAATTTGTCGTGCTGCTTCTCGTGCAAATTTTTACTTCGGGCATGGTCTATACTTATTGCAACAATCGGCGTCAGGCATATCAAATTGTTGGATTCTCTTTCGCTATAACGCTGATTTTCCTTTTGTTCTCTCACTTTGTAATTCCTTTCGATATTGTGTATGTGCAACTCTTGATTTGTGCTGCGTTGATAGGTTTTTTGGTTTATCAGGCATTGAGCACTCGCTTTAAGTCGTATTGGCTCATCTCACTCTTCACGCTGGGTTCAATCGTGTTTTTCTATTCTGCCGACTTCGTGTTGAATGACGTACTCGAACCGCATCAGCGAGTGAGAATTAATGTGCTTTTAGGACTTGATGAGGATTTGGCAGGCGCAGGATACAATGTTCATCAAAGTGAGATTGCAATCGGATCAGGCGGTTTAATTGGAAAAGGATTTCTCAATGGAACGCAAACAAAACTCAAGTTCGTGCCAGAACAAGACACCGACTTCATTTTCTGTACGGTGGGCGAAGAAGAAGGATTCTTGGGTTCATCGGCAGTGCTGCTTTTGTTCTTGGCGCTTATACTGCGACTGATAAAACTTGCAGAGCGACAACCATTCCGATTCGGCAGAGTGTATGGCTATTGTGTGCTGAGCATCTTCCTTTTCCATGTCTTCATAAATGTGGGCATGGTACTCGGTTTGACGCCCGTGATCGGCATTCCGCTTCCGTTCTTCAGCTACGGAGGTTCTTCGTTGTGGGGTTTCACCTTCCTCCTTTTCATCTTCCTCCGCATTGATGCAGGCAGAAATCTGATTAGAACATGATTTTCTAAGTTCACAAACATCGGAAATCAATGGCAAATAAAGAAAAAACGAGTTGGTTAGTGCCACTAACCAACTGAAATCAACTGCCTTCGACAGGCATTATTGTTTGCGAAGTCTTTTGTAATGTCCCTTTATCTAAACCTACCCCCGACCCCTCCCCAAGGGAGGGGAGTGCAAACTTGCAAACCCTTTGGTAACGTCCCTTTATCTTCCCATTATCTTCCCTTTATCTTCTCTTTATCTTCTCTTTATCTTCTCTTTATCTTCTCTTTATCTCCCCTTTATCTCCCCTTTATCTTCTCTTTATCTTCCCTTCCATAGTTAGTTCTCCCTTCCCTTGGGGAAGGGGCGGGGTTAGGTCTCTCTCCTCTCTCCTCTCTCCCCTTTCAATACTTCGTAATCTCAATTCCTATATCATTAAGTCCTGGCAGTATTTCGCGCTTCATGTCGTGTCTCACGGCGATGTACATGCTGTCGCCAGCGGAGAGTTTGGTGTCGGCGAGATGGAAGTCATACTGATAATAGCTGACGCCTTGCCCCATTGGATTTCCGTTTTTATCTACCAATCGGCAATCAAGCGTGTCGGTGATGGTAGATTTTGTTTGAGTCGCGCTGATCGTCGTTCGTTCCACTATGAGCGTCAGGCGCATGAAAGGATAACTGCCGTTTGTGCGCAGACCAAGATCAATGGAGTAGGCGCCGTCTTCCTGCATTTTTGGAATGGCGAACGTGAGTGTGTCGTTGCGATCCCAGCCACTGGAAGGCGTGCTGATGAACTTGAAGTAAGGCTTTGTGTCGCACGAAATGAGCATAAAAGCAAACGCGGCGACCATTACGACCGCCGCACGATGCAATATTTGTTTGCCATTATGCGTTTTCTTGTTGCTGATCATTACGCGGTTTGCGATTTTTCTTATTGCCTTGTTTCTTCTTTTTTCTTTTACTTTTGTCGAAGCGACTAATGTCGTCAGCCAGCAAATCGTGTTTGTTCGGGCGTTTCTGACCACTATCCTCAGTCAACGAAATAGGTTTTTCGCCTTTTCGGTTCATTTCGATAATCTCTTTCGCGCGCGCAGCCGTAATTGTTTGCAGGTTTGCAGCCAGGCGTTTGTCGGTAGAATATGTTACCATTCCCGAAAGGATGTCCGACTTAAAGAGATGATAATCACCGTCTTGCGTTTGCAGCACCACTTCCTTACTTGGCAGCGCCTTGCTTGCTTCGATGTATTCGTCAACTTCGTAGTTAAGGCAGCATTTCAGCTTTGCGCACATTCCAGCCAGCTTTTGCGGATTAAGCGATATATCCTGATATCGAGCCGCGTTTGTCGTAACGCTCACAAAGTTTTTCATCCATGTAGCGCAACACAACTCACGTCCGCAAGGTCCTGTTCCGCCTATTCGCCCAGCTTCTTGGCGCGCGCCGATCTGTTTCATCTCAATTCTCACGTGGAAAGCGTCTGCCAAAACCTTGATCAGTTGGCGGAAGTCAACGCGTTCGTCAGCTATATAATAAAAGATTGCCTTGTTTCCATCGCCCTGATACTCTACGTCTCCGATCTTCATGTCGAGTCCCAGCTCTTTCGCTATTTGGCGACTGCGAATCATCGTTTCGTGCTCGCGCGCCTTTGCCTCACGATATTTGTCCATGTCAACAGGCTTTGCGATGCGGTAGATGCGCTTTATGTCGTCTTCCGATTTGATATTCACTTTTTTCAGTTGCAGTTTCACAAGTCTGCCGGTGAGCGTAACTACGCCGATGTCGTGTCCAGGACTTGCTTCCACAGCCACGATGTCGCCTTTTTTCAGCGGAAGATTATTTACGTTATGATAATATCCTTTGCGCGTGTTCTTGAATTGAACTTCCACCAAGTCGGTACTCTCATTGTTGCCGGGAACATCAGCCAGCCAGTCGTAAGTGTTCAACTGCTTGTCTTGGCGTCCGATGCCCTTGCTGCATAGGCCGCGATCGCAACCTGTGCATATCTTAAATTTCATATCTTCAAATTCCATACTCATAAAGTGTGTATATATTAAAATTCTCATTGGCTGAAGACGCCGACTTTCGTCATTTTTCGGGTCTTATGCCGAGAATGGTTGTTCTTAATCAGAGCGTTTTCGGCTCCACGTTATTTTGCGATAAGCATCATTATCATTTGCATGGCGAAGTCGAAGAACACTATTTTAGCACTCGCGTTCTGCCTTATTCCACGAATAGCCTTTTCTATTTCCTCGCTTATCGCAATGACATTGGCTTCGTTGATGAAACGTGCAAAGTTGCGCGCGAAGTCTTCTTCGTCTTTCGTCATATATGTGAGCTGTTCGTTGCGGAAGTTGTACATGAAGTTCTCACGCACCATACGCGAAAAATAGGTGAGCAGTCGGATTTGTTTCTCGCGTCCGTAGGTTGAAACGGCGTCGCTCCACTTCTTCAGTTCTTTCACATCGCGTTTGTATGCCAGACGCATCAGCATCTTGAACATATCAAGAAACAGCTTGTTTTCGTTGCTCGCACTCAGTTCGCCAATCGCTTTCAGCCAGTCGCCGTTTGAAGAACGTGCTACCCGATGCGCCGTTTCAGCATCAATTCCGCGTCGTTCGGTCAGTGCCTGCTCAATGGCTGCTGTGTCAATCTTCGGAATATCAATGCGTTGCACACGACTTCTGACCGTTTCCAGCAGCAGATCGGGTTCTTCGCACGCCATTATGAAAAGCGTTTGCGAAGGCGGTTCTTCCAACAGCTTCAGCAATTTGTTGGCGCACTCATTGTTCATTCGTTCTGGCAGCCAGATGATGCTCACTTTCCATCCACCCTGACTGGATTTTAAACTCAGTGCGCGTGCCAGTTCGTCGCTTTCGGCTTCAAATATTCGTGCTTGTTTATTGCCGGCATTCATACGGTCGAGCCAAACGTCGATGGTGAAGTAGGGACTTTCGGCATTCAGCATCTCGTGCCATTCTTTGATGAAGTCGCTGCTCGTTATTTTGCGGTCAGCCGATACGCCTTCTGGACGAATCACCGGAAACGTGAAGTGCAAATCGGGATGTTCCAGTTTGCGAAGCATTGCTTCGGCGTTGCGCTGCTGTGGCGTTTCTGCTGAGTCGCGCTCACCAAGCAAGAACGAAGCGAAAGCCACTGCCAATGCGAACGTGCCGCTACCAGATGCGCCACAAAGCATCATGGCATGCGGAATGCGATCCTCATTTGCCATTTGCAAAAGACGTTCTTTTGCATTTTCCTGACCTATCACTTCGTTAAACTTCATAATCCTTTGTTCCGAATAACCATACTTCATTCGACTGAACGAAAAACGCTCAGCGCAAACTATTGTGCAAAGTTAATAATTAGCAATGAAAAACCAAAATAAATAAACACTTTTATTTATCAAAATACCAATTATCCATCCTTCTTCCCACTGCTTTTTGCAACGCTAATTATTGCTGCATGGCGACTGCCTTCGCAATTCTCCGTCATTATTTCTTGGATAGAACCCTTATTTGTATAAATATTCAATTACGCCTTTCGCAATACAAAACGCGTTCTTGAAGGTAGAAAAATCCCACAATTTTGAACTTTTCAATGCCGATTACGATGAAAAAACGGGGCAAATCGCGACTTTTCAGTCAGTGATATTTCCTTTTTTACTGCTTTTGCATAAAAATACAAAGTTTCGCTTGCTTATTTCATCTTATTCGATAATCTTTGTTGAATTTGTATTTACATCGTTTTGATTTTGGAGTTACGCCGTTTTGGTATGTTCACAGCGGCGTTTTGGGTTGTTTGCAGCGCCATCTTAGCTTGTCAACTCACGCTACTAAGGGTCTCAAACGCCGCTACTAAGGGTCTCAAGTGCCGCTGTGAATGATCTTAACTCACACTGCGAATGGGCTTAAGTGGCGCTGCAAAGTTACTAAAATGGCACTGTGAAGTTACTAATGTAACACTCAAAAGTCATTACGCCGTTTTCACATTGTTCATACATATTATTTTAGGTTGTTCATACATATTGTTTTAGGTTGTTCATGCATATTATTTCAGCTTCTTAAAATGATGTAAGAAGTAGATGAAAATGATGTAAGAAGGAGGCGAAAATGATGTAAGATTGAGATGGAAATTGTGTAAGAAAGAAGTGGAAATTGTGTAAGAAGGAAATGAAAATGACAAATGAATATTGTTACAAAAACGATGAGCGAAAGGTGAAAAGTGGAAAGCGAATGGCAGGAAAGTGGAGAGTGAATGGCAGGAAAGGGGAGAGTGAATGACAGGAAAGGGGAGAGTGAATGACAGAAAAGGGGGAAACTGAATGGCTGGAAACGGGAAACGCCATCGTCCAAAAGCTGGATGATGGCGTTATTAGTTGTTATCTCGGACCTCCGAATCCGCCGCCCGGTGGTCTTCCTCCTCCGAATCCACCGCCGCCTCGACGTCCACGACCGCCTCTGTCTGGTGGTCCTCCGAAGCCTGGTCCGCGCATTCCTTGTCGTGCTTCTTTTGTTCCGAACAAGTTAAGGCGATAGATGACGTGCAGCATTGCATACGAATTGATGCTGTTGTACTCGGTATCGCTGCGCTGCATGGCGTTGATTGTGCGAGTGAGATTGCTTTGCTGATTGAGAATGTCGTAAAGTTGCAGACTTATGGTGAGCGGTTTTCCTTTCAGGAATGAGTGTGCGAGCTGCGCATTCCAAATCAGTTCGTTCGTGTTCATTGATTCATCGCTGTAACCACGTCGGCTGTTCTCGTGCAGATCGGTGGAAAGTGTAGTTCCCCAAGGTGCAGTTAGGTTTACGGAAGCGCCGTATGCAAACTGCCAAGTGTCGAGATTGCTTGCCGATTGCAATTTGTTGCGCGAGTGAGTGTAATTGACCGATCCGTCCAGTTCTATTTCAAACCAGTCGTTTCTGTAGCTTGCGCCAAGTCGTTCGCTAAGCGTTGTTGAACGCGTAACGTTTTTCACTGACGATGATTGCTGATCGAGAGTGATGTAACCAACGTAGTTGTTGTAGCCAGCATTGGTGAACGTGTTAATGTTGAAATAACCAGCAGTGTCGATAGCCGTGTTGAACATAACGCCCAGATTAGCATTCCAGTTGCCGTTTATGTTCTCCGGTTTCGTAGTTCTTCCACCCGTTATCTCGTCGTAAGTAACCATGTTGCTAATGCTGTTTCGCGTATTGCTATAATTAAGGAACGTCATGATGGCACGCTGACGCTTTTGCATATAAGTGTTGTAGAACAGTCGGAGAGAGTTTGTGAACGACGGTTTCAGTCCCGGATTACCCTTTGTGATGTTCAGAGGGTCGCTATCATCGGTTATGTCAAGCAGATCGGTCATGCTAGGTTGCGTTGTTGTTCCGCGATAATTGATTCGCAGATTGCTTATCTTGTTGAAACGATAACGGAAGTCGAGAGTAGGCGAGAAGTTGTTGACCGTTCTCACAGTATCGGTGTTCACGCCTTGATAATGCTGAACGAAGTGCGATTTCTGTGGTTGCATCATCACGCCGACGTTGAAGTTGTATTTCTCTCTGATGAAACGGAGCATAACTTGAAATTCGTGAGTGTAGTTCTTGTATTCAGAGAAGCGACTCAGGTCGTCGTCCAAATAGCTTTCAACTGGCGAACTCAAGCGCGAGAGATAGCTGTCCCACCCGCGATAGGCAGCAACGATGTCTTCGAAATAGCTCTCGCCCAAGTTTGAAAAGTCGTAAGTGGAGCGGTCGCTCTTGCTGTAGCTATACTTGAATTTGTAGCTGAATTGCAGGAACGTGGCTTTCCATAACGGTTCGCTGTATGTTGTCTGAAGGCTGTAGCTCCAGTTCTTTGTCGGGCTGAGGTTGTATCTGTTTGTCTGATACGTAGAATCTGCTCCCCAATAGTTCTTCACCTGATAAAGATGAACGTTGCTTGTAGAGATGCTCTTTGAATCGGTCTCGCTGTAGCTCACATCGGCTCTCAGCGTAACGTTTCTTCCGTTGGTAGAAAGTTTTCTGTTGTATTGCAACATACCGCCTAAGCGCTTGTTCTCGTTGTAGGTGATTGATCCGTTGTTGCGTGAGTTGACCATCAGACTGTCTTTTGCCAGCAAAGCGATGTCGTCAGCGTTCAGAGGATCGGTAACATAGTCGTAAGGATCGTCGTTGTAAGATGCCGACTGACTTGCCGATTTGCCGTCGCTTGTGCTATAGCTTGCCGACGGGCGGAACATGATGTTTGTCATTGAGTCGGGTTTCCATTCCAGTCTCATCTGCCCGTTCCAGCTGTTGCTGCGAGTATAGTTCTGATTCAAGCTGTTGGAGAATGAACCGACCGTGCTCACAAAGTTTTCAGTAGCACTCTTTGAGCGCGCGTCGCCGTCGGAATGATTCCATCGAACACTTCCGTCGAGCTTCAGTTTATCGCCTTCATAATTGAGATTGACACCTGCCATCTTGTTGGCATTGAGTCCGTTGCGTCCACCGCCGAAGCGTCCGCGTCCACCGCCGCCCGGAAAGCCCATGTCGTTGACGTTGTTGGCATTGAACATCGACATCACACGATATTTATCGTTAAACCATGCGCCCATGAGACGAGCCGAATAACGATTTTCAGTGCCCACGCCGACGTCGTTGTTTGAGAACAAACCTTTGTTCATGCCCGGTTTCAAACCGAAGTCGAGCACTGTTTGTTCTTCGCCATCATCGATGCCCGTAACTCTTGCGAGGTCGCTCTTTTCGTCGTAAGCCTTTATGCGATCAACGATTGAAGTAGGGAGATTCTTTATTGCCGTCTTTGTATCGCCCGTCATAAACTCCTTACCGTCGATACGAATCTTTTTAACTTCTTTTCCGTTGATAGTGATTTTGCCTTCATCATCAACCTGCGCGCCTGGAATCTTCTTTACGAGTTCTTCAACAGTCGATCCTTCAGGCGTTCTGTAAGCTGCTGCATTGTAGATGAAAGTGTCTTCTTTCAGCGTTACTTTCGCAGCATGTCCCGTAACGGTGGTGCCTTTCAGCATGATAGCATCGGCCTTGATTTTGAGTTTTCCCAAATTCAACGCTTTATCCTGACTTATCTGAATGCTTTTTGAGAACGTTTTATAACCCACGCTCGTAATCTTCACGATGTATTTTCCGTTTTTTGGTGCTGTAACCTTAAACGTTCCGTCATCATTGGAAACCGTTCCAACGATAAAGGTAGAGTCGGTTTTCAGCAACTGAACGGTAGCTTGAAACATCGGTTCGTCAGTATCGGAATCGATGAGCGTTCCGCTTACGACGCGAGTTTGAGCCATTGCCGAGACAGAAAAAAACGTCAGCAACAGCAAGAGAAGTCTGCCTTTAATCTTGTTCTTGAACATAATTTATATGTGTTTAAGCATTTAGCGGTACCAATCTTTCCTTAAAAGTGAAACCTTGTAGATGTTTTTTCACGATGACGAAGGCACCAATTTCACTATTCTTTGACGCTAAACGCCGCCATAGGTTTAATTACGACAAACGTTTTTTATAAATTCAAAACGTTTTTTAAGTGCTTCGCGCGTATATATTATATATGTGGAGCGATTAAAGACTGTTCAAAATCTGCTCAATCACTTTTGGAAAATGCTCCATTTCGAGCAGATGCTCCTTCTGTGCGATGGTTTCGGGCGTGTCATCGGGTGACAGTTGCGTCTTGAATTGCGCAATAATTTCGCCGCCGTCGCAAACATTGCTGACCCAATGAACGGTCATTCCCGTCTCTTTTTCGCCAGCATCGAAAACCGCCTGATGCACATGGTGCCCATACATTCCGCGTCCGCCGTACTTAGGCAATAGGGCAGGGTGTATATTTATCATGCGATGATCGTATCGACGAATAAGAAAATCGGGCAGAATGAGCAGAAAGCCTGCCAAAACGATGAAGTTGATATTGAAAGAGTCGAGCAAACTGAACAGCGTTTGCTCATTGTTGAAATCAGCTTTTGTGAGAACGCGAGTCTCCACGCCCAAACGCTTTGCGCGTTCAAGAGCCGGTGCGTCGCTTTTGTTGCTAATGACAAGGGCAATGTTCACGTTGTCATTTTTGGCGAAATAACGAATTATGTTTTCGCAGTTTGTTCCACTTCCGGAAACGAGGATGGCGATATTGTGCATTGTGAAAAAAGGTTTTTAATCTTCGTCGTCATCAAAATCAAAGTCGAAATCATCATCATCGAAACCAAACATGACGGGTTCGGTGAAAGCCTCCATAGCGCGTCTGTCCTTCTTCGTTGGTCTTCCGGTGCCGCGAGCACGATCGACGAAGCCGCTTATTCTCGACATTTCCAGTATTTCGTATTGCTTCGGATCGGTTACATTCTCGTAGATTTCGGGAATGAGCTTTGCTCCGACACGCTGTTCGATTGTTTTCAGTATTTTGAAAGAGAACGTAACGGGCGGTTTTCTCACGTCGATGATGTCGCCAGCTTTCACCGTTCTGCTTGGCTTAACATTCATTCCGCCCATCGTGACGCGTCCGTTCTTAATGGCATCGGCAGCAATGGAGCGCGTCTTAAATATGCGTGCTGCCCAAAGCCAGATGTCAACTCTGACCTCGTCGTGCGTTTTTTCTTTTGCCGCAGGTTTGTTATTGCTGTTGTTCTTTTTCATTTTCAGATGCTGGAGCTTGCTTTTCTTCTGCTTTTTGCTGCTTAGGTTTAGCGTGCTTTCGGTTGAATTGATTCATTGTAATATTAATACCAGCCAACACAAAGCTCTTGATCAATTCAACAGAACTCTCAATGACAGGCTGAAGAGCCTCTTTCTCGTCGTCGCTAAACTTACCTAAAACCCAATCTACCTGCCCACCGCGAAGAAATTCGTTGCCTATTCCCACGCGCAAACGGGCATAATTGGCGCCGATAAGTTGCTGAATGTGTCCCAGTCCGTTGTGTCCGCCATTGCTTCCAGAACCTTTCAGACGAAATGTTCCCACCGGTAAGGCGATATCATCGGAGATAACGAGCAGTCGTTCTTGTGCAATATTTTCCTTATTGAGCCAATAACGCACTGCGTTTCCACTGAGGTTCATGTAGGTGGTTGGCTTCAGCAGAAAGAGTTTCTTCCCTTTGAGCGACGTTTCGGCAATATATCCGTAGCGCTTATCTTCAAAAACAACATTGGACGCTTTCGCAAAAGCGTCCAATATCATATATCCAGTGTTGTGGCGGGTACCAGAATATTCGTCTCCTGGATTGCCTAAACCCACAATTAAGTATTTATCCATTCTTATTCAGCGCTTTCTTCGCCTTCACCTTCGCCCTCGTCAGAAGCAGCAGCAAGCGATGCCTGACGTGTCATCTTGATAGAGCAAACCACAAC
>Ga0065709_1029429_pt1 | contig 22922 bp, 18 predicted proteins | sample Hoacrofraction14_2_FD_59096 | JGI IMG/M metagenome (GOLD analysis project Ga0065709, IMG submission 59096) | Hoatzin crop microbial communities from Cojedes, Venezuela, sample from fiber fraction 14 v1 | ecosystem: Host-associated > Birds > Digestive system > Esophagus > Crop | place: Venezuela...
CGTGCAGCACGGCTTCCTTCGCTTCGCTCCGTATGCCGCTTATGTGATGTCCTGTGCCACTTAAAGCCCGGTTCCCGCCCGCTTAGACGGCACACATGAAAAGCCGCCGCCCCGAACCCGGAGCGGCGCTTTTTCATGTGCTGGTTAATACTGTATCGCGGCTTGCCGCCCGCCTCAGCTAAGCGCGGGAAGTATGCAGCCGGCTATGAGCCCCAGGGCCATGATCACGGCCAGGACTATGACTATAATGCGCTGTACCTTCTTGCTGAACATATCACGCCTCCAGCGGATACTTGTCCGTGAGCGACTTAACGATCGCGCGCGCCTTCTCGACGTTCGCCGCGTCGGCGATGACGAGGGAGATAGCCTCGGCGATCCGGTCCATGTCGTCCTCCTTCATGCCGCGCGTCGTGACGGCGGGCGTGCCGAGGCGGATTCCGCTGGTGACGAAGGGCGAGAGCGGCTCGCGGGGAACGGTATTCTTGTTAGCCGTGATGTGGGCCTCGTCGAGCAGGGCTTCGATCTCCTTGCCCGTGTGGCCCGTTCCGCGCAGGTCTACGAGCATCAGGTGGTTGTCCGTGCCGCCGCTGACTATGTTGACGCCGCGCTTCATGAGGCCTTCGGACAGAGCCTTCGCATTCGCGACGATCTGCCCCGCGTAGGCCTTGTAGTCGTCGGAGAGGTCTTCCTTGAGCATGACCGCCTTCGCCGCGATGGAGTGCATCTGCGGGCCGCCCTGCGTCCCCGGGAAGATGGCCTTGTTGAGCTTGTGCTCCTTCGCGAACTCCGCGCTCGAAAGGATCATGCCGCCGCGCGGCCCCCTAAGGGTCTTGTGCGTGGTCGTCGTTACGACATGAGCGTAAGGGATCGGGCTCGGATGGTAGCCGGTCGCCACGAGGCCCGCGATGTGGGCCATGTCGACCATGAGGTAGGCCCCTACCTCGTCTGCGATCTCACGGAGCCTCGGGAAGTCGATCGTGCGGCAGTAGGCCGACGCACCCGCGACTATGAGCTTCGGGCGGCATTCAAGCGCGATGCTGCGGCACTTATCGTAGTCGATGAAGCCGTTCTCGTCGACGCCGTAGGGAACCGCCTTGAAATAATTGCCCGAAACGTTCGCGGGCGACCCGTGCGTGAGGTGGCCGCCTTCGTCGAGGCTCATGCCCATGAAGGTGTCGCCCGGCTCAAGCAGCGCGTAGAACACCGCGAAATTCGCCTGTGCGCCCGAGTGCGGCTGTACGTTGGCGTAGGTGCAGCCGAAAAGCTCCATGGCGCGGTTCCTGGCAAGGTCCTCGATTTCGTCGACGCACTCGCAGCCGCCGTAGTAGCGGTGTCCGGGATATCCTTCCGCGTACTTGTTGGTAAGCACCGAGCCGAGCGCGGACATGACCGCCTTGCTTGCCCAGTTCTCGGAAGCGATGAGCTCGATGTGCGAGTTCTGACGCTCGAACTCGGCTTCGATGAGGCCCGCTACTTCCGGATCCGTCTTCCTGATGTCTTCAATCGTGTACATTGGCGCTCCTCCTTTGGGGCAGTGCATTTATGGGAAAGCCGTCGCCGGCGTCCTTAACATTTTCATGGATACGCGCACGCAAAGCCTTTGCCGGCGCGTTCAGTCGTTCTTGTCCGTCTGCGGCGGGCGCTTCGAATTCTCGAACCGCGTGAACTCCGCGAACCAGATCAGGTAGACCGTTCCTATCGGGCCGTTCCTCTGCTTGGCAATGATGATCTCGGATTCGTCCTTCCGCTCCGAGTCCTTATTATAATAGCCGTCGCGGTAAATGAACATCACGACGTCCGCGTCCTGTTCTATGGCTCCCGACTCGCGCAGGTCCGAGAGCACGGGCCGGTGGTCGTCGCGCATGTCGGCGGCGCGGTTGAGCTGCGAGAGCGCGATGACGGGCACGTTAAGCTCCCTGGCCAGCGACTTTAAGGAGCGCGAGATGTCGGAGATCTCCTGCTGCCTGTTCTCGCCGCGGCCTCCAGAACCGCTCATCAGCTGCAGGTAGTCGATGAAGATGGCCTGCACCTTGTGGTCAAGGACGTATTTCCTCGCCTTCGAGCGGAACTGCTGGATGGTGATTCCCGGCGTGTCGTCGATTATCAGCCCCGAGCGCCCGATCTTCTCTGCCGCCTCGGTCAGCTTCGCCCAGTCGGCAAAGTCGAGCGAGCCCGTCCGGAGCTTGTTGGCGTCTATCCGCGCCTCCATGGCGATAAGACGGTTCATCAGCTGTTCCTTCGACATTTCCAAAGAGAACAGCGCACAGGGAACATCCTTCGCGAACGCGAGGTGGGCGCAGATATTCAGGACGAACGCGGTCTTTCCCATCGAAGGGCGGGCGGCGACGAGGACGAGGTCCGAAGGGTGCAGCCCCGCGGTCTTTAAGTCGAGGTCGGTGAAGCCCGTCGGAAGGCCCGTCACGGGGTTCTTGTTCGCCCCTGCCTCGCTTATTTTCCTGACGGTAGCCTTTACGACTTCCTTTATCGGGACGAAGGCGTCCGTGCTCCTGTCCTGCAGCACCGCGAACACGTTCTTCTCCGCCTTGTCGAAGATGGCCTCCGTTTCCTCCTGGTCCTTGTAGCAGTCCTCCTCGATGTCCGCGGCGACCTTGATCATCCTGCGGAGCGCGGCCTTCCTGCTCACGATTTCCGCGTAATGCTTCACGTTCGCCGAGGTCGGGACGGCGTTGACCGTCTCGGCGAGGAAGGCGGCGTCGACCGCGCCTTCGGGCATGTCGGACGCGCTTAGCCGGTCTAGCACCGTGACGGCGTCGGCGGGCTTGCCCGCCTCATTCAGCTCCTTTATGGCGCCGAAGACCATTCCGTACTGTCTGACGTAGAAATCCTCTTCGCTGAGCATTTCCAGGGCCGTGTCTATGGCTTCGGGCGATATGAGCATCGCGCCGATGACGGACTGCTCCGCCGCCCTGTCGTTCGGCGGTATTCTCCTTACTACGGCTTCCTCCATTTGCCCCTCCGCTCAATTGACGGCATGACTTGCTCCTGATCAGGCAGGCCGGCATTCACCGTCCCTGCGGCTTAAAAGCTAAGCCGCTCTGCCGGCTTGACTTAAGTCCTGCGGCCTGCATAAAAGATTTCCCTGCTCCCTTGCTTAAGCATGAGCCCCTGCAAATCCCTTGGCCCCGCTTCGGCGGCACAAGGCTCCGCGGGCAGGCTTGATGTCCGCCGCGCGGCATACCGCTTTTCTCCGCTTTACTCCTCGGCCTTGACGACTACGTTCAGCTCGCCCGTGACCTTCGGATGCACCTTGACCGGCACCTTGCTCGTCCCGATTTCCTTTATCGGGGAGGCGAGCAGGATCTTCCTCTTGTCGATGTCGATCCCGAGCTGGCTCTTCACCGCCTCCGCGATTTCCTTGGTGGAGACGGAGCCGAAGGTGCGCCCTGCCGACCCGACCTTGATCGGGATCGTGACGGACATTTCGGCGAGCTTCGCGGCGAAATCCCTGGCCGCGTCCTCTTCCTCCTTGGCTATCCTCGCCTCGTTCTTTTTCTTCAAATTAATGTCCTTGATGTTGTTCGCGGTCGCGGCGGCGGCGAGCTTCTTCGGAAGAAGCATGTTGCGCGCGTATCCGTCCGAAACCTCGACTATGTCGTCCTTCTTGCCCACGGACTTGACGTCCGCCAGAAGTATAACCTTCATTTTTTCTCCTTTCGCGGCCAAGCCGCCTGATATCCGGGCCCAGGGCAAAGGCAAGGCATAAAATCCGCTTTGCCGCCCTCGGGCCGCATTTTCACGTGAGCTCAAGAACCCTGCGGACGTTCCCTTGGATGATTCTTTAGAGCTCGCCCTCCGACTGCATCGTGTTGATAGTCTCTTTTAAGAGGCGAACGGCATTGTCCACGGTGACGTCCTTAAGCTGCGCTCCCGCTATATTGAGGTGCCCGCCGCCGCCGAGGCGCTCCATTATCCGCTGCACGTTGACCTCGTCGATCGCGCGCGCGCTTATGTAAATGACGCCGTTGTAGTCCGTGAGTGCGAACGAGGCCTTGATCCCGACGACCGAGAGCAGCTCGTTGGCCGTCTGCGCCGCTATGACCGTGGGGTCTTTTAGCCCCTCGCTGTCGCAGACCGTGATCGCGAAGGATTCCTTGTAGACCTCCGTCTTGGAAATGGCGGCCGACTTGGCGCGGACGTCGTCCATGCTGTCCCTGAAGAGCTTCCTTATCCTGTTGACGTCGGCGCCGCTCCTCCTTAGGTAGGCCGCGGCCTCGAAGGTCCTTACGCCCGAGCGCGTCAGGAAGTTGCCCGTGTCGATCATTATGCCGCCGTAGAGCGCGTCGGCCTCCTTCGGGCGGAGCTTAAGCTTCTCGTCGAAGTACTGGACGACCTCGGCGACCATTTCCGAGGCGCTGGAGGCGTAGGGCTCGATGTACGAAAGCACCGCGTTCTGAATTATGTCGCGCCCCTGCCTGTGGTGGTCAAGGACTATGACGGTATTCGTCCGGCGGAGCAGGTCCTCGCAGGCGGTGTTCGAGGGCTTGTTAGTGTCCACGACGACGACCGCGATCCTGCTGGAAATGATCTCCTTCGCGTCGCGGCTTGAGATGAACATCCTCTCGCCGTACTCCGGGCTCTTCGTGAAGCCGTCGACCATCTTCTTCAGCGTCCCAGGCGGGTCGTCCATGACGATGTGCGCGGGCTTGCCGATGCTGACCGCGCAGCGGTATATTCCGACCGCCGCGCCGAGGACGTCCGCGTCGGGGATCTTGTGCCCCATGATGAGGACAGCGTCCTTCGTGCTCAGTATTTCCTTAAGGGCGAGGGCCTTGACGCGCGCCTTGACGCGCGTGTACTTCTCCATCTTCTCGGTCTTGCCGCCGAAATAGCGCGTGTTGTACCCCTCTCGGATAACGACCTGGTCCCCGCCGCGGCCGAGCGCGAGGTCGATCGCGCGCCGCGCGGCCTCTGCATTTTCAACCATCGACTCGGAGCCGAAGCCGATCCCGATCGAGAGGGTCATCTTCTCGTCGGTGCCGACGTTGACGTTCTTTACGTCCTCAAGGATCGAGAAATGCCCGTCCTCGAGGGTCTGCATTGCCTGCTTCTTCATGATGAAGAAATACTTGTCGGGCTCGGTCTTCCTTATGATGCCGCCGACCTCTGTGAAGTACTTCGTGAGCTTCCTGTCGACGAGCGCGAGGAGGAGCGAGCGCTGGAGGTCGTCTCCCTTGTCGACGACTTCGTCGTAGTTGTCGATCGAGAGCTGGCCGCACACGATGCGATCCGCCTCCTGCTTCTTCAGGAGCGAGCTGATTTCAGTTTCATCGAAAATGTAAAGCGCGATGACCGTGTTGTCGTTCGCCCTGCGGTCGCCGTCCTCTAAGTCGAGGAGCTCCTTTATGACGACCTTCTGCATCGCCGCCTGCAGCGTCTTGTCGCCGTACTCGAGCGTGCATTCCGTGCGGAGCTTCTTCGAGGGCAGCTTGTCCGCCGTCAGCTCCGGGAATATGCCCGAGATTCCCCTTCGGTACCCCGCCTCTTTTCCCGTCAGTTCGGTAAATGCCTCGTTCAGCCAAAGCACGGTTCCCTGCGGGTCGAGGACCGCGTAGGGGATGGCGAATTCCTTTAAGAGATGCCCCTGGATCTGGCCGTATTCCGTCGCGAAGGACACTAGCGCCCCGCCGACCTTCGGCCTTCCGAAGTAGTAATAAAGCAGCGCGGGCACGAGGTAGGCGACGAGGGCCGCGAGGGCGATGAGGCCCGGCACCGTGCCGCATACGGCGAAAATGATAACGGCCGCGGCCGCCCATATAAGCGAGAGGTTCAGCGGCAAAAGGGCGTATCGCTTAAGATGTCCGGACAAAGTGTACTGTTCCATTCTCCCTCTCCGCTGGTGCAATTAGCAAAGCCGCCATTGCGGGCGCAATGGCGGCTTAATTATATCACGTCGGATCAATCCTGTACATACGGCAGGATCGCCATGTGGCGCGCGCGCTTCACGGCGAGCGTCACCGCGCGCTGGTGCTTCGCGCAGTTGCCGGTAATCCTGCGGGGAAGGATCTTGCCCCTCTCGGAGATGTACTTGCGGAGCTTGTTGACGTCCTTGTAGCTGACTTCGCTGTCGGCGCCGCAGAAAGCGCAGACCTTCTTGCGCCTGCGGAATCCCATAGACTTCTTCCTGTATCCGCCTTCGCGGCCTTCGCCGCCCTTATTGAATGCCATAGCTGGTTCTCCCTTCTTCGCGCTCGTTTAAGCGCGCCGCTGCTGCATTTCGCCGCAGCATCAATCGATTAATTGAACGGAAGCTCGTCGTCGACGCTGTCCGGTATGTTCATGAAACCTTCGTCGCCCGCGTCCGCCTTGCCTTGGCTCTGTGACTGGCCGCCGCCGTAGCCCGAACCCGACTTCGGGTCGCGGGGGATCGGCGCGTCCAGATTCTGAGCGTTCTTGCTCTCGGCAAATTCCACGTTGTCCACGACGATCTGGTCACGGTAGACCGTCTGGCCGTCGCGGCCCTTGTAATTATCGTTCTGTATCGAACCCTGGACGTTGATCTTCGTTCCCTGGCGCAGGTACTTCTCGACGAACTCGGCCTGCTTGCCGAAGGAGACGCAGTCGAAGAAATCAGCCTCGGGCTGTCCTTCCCTCTTAAAGCGCCTGTTGACGGCAATCCTGTACCTTGCCACGGGGTTCCCGTTGGAACCGTAGCGGATATCCGGGTCGCGGGTAAGCCTTCCGCACATTACGACAACATTCATCTTCTTTCCTCCTTATATTCGCGCTCTGCAAATGCTACCTTCGGAGCCTTAGCGGGATGTTTCCCGCTCCGCCCCGTGCCTATGGACTTCAAGAGCCTTGTCCGCTCATGCCCATACGTCCTGCGCCGCTAAAGCGCACTGCTTCATTTTACAAAAGAAGACGGATTCGATTCACATCAATGCTTTACTGCTCTGCAGCCTCGACGGCGGCCTCTTCCGCGGCTTCTGCGGCCTCGACGGTCTCGGCGGCAGCTTCGACAGCCTCGGCGGCCTCGGCCTCGACGGCCTCAGCGGCGGCTTCAGGAGCGGCCTCCTCGGACTTCGGAGCCTTCTCCGCGGTTACCTTGAAGGTGTCGTTCTCGTCCTTGGCGACGATGAGGTAACGGAGCACGTTGTCCATGATGCGCATGCGCCTCTCAAGCTCGGCGGGGCAGGTCGGCTCAGCTTCAAACTGAACGAAATAGTAATACGCCTCGGTCTGCTTGTTGATCTCGTAGGCAAGCTTCCTCTTGCCCCACTCTTCTACCTCGGACACCTCGCCGCCGAAGCGGGCAATGTATCCCTTTGCTTTCTCAACGAGAGCGGCACGCCCCTCTTCGTCGAGCCTGGCCGATACGACCAGTGCCAGTTCGTACTTGTTCATTGCATTTCCTCCTTATGGCCTTATGGCCTTCCGCCTTTTAGCGGAAGACAAGGAACTAAAGAAACTCTCACGGTTCGCCAATATAGCACACCCGCCCCCGAATTACAAGCTCCGATTCGCTACTTGGATACATGCGGGACGCGCTTTTTCGCCTGCTCAGCCGCAATTCCATTTAAGCGGCCGAGCCCGCGCCTTATGCACGCTCCGCTCCATGCCCGATACAAGCGGCTAGGCTCCCGCAGGCCTGTCCCCATCCCCATCCGCCTGAGCCTTTTGCGGCGCGAAGGCAGAGGGTTGCCCGGGACGTTCTTCACACGGAAGGAGGACGCGAGGGCCGAACTCGAAGCCCTCAAAGCGCGAAGGCAGAGGGTTGCCCGGGACGTTCTTCACACCCTGGCGAGCACCTCTCCGATCGGATCGTTTATTACGAGCTCGGCGTCAAGGCCGCTGTGTACCGCCGACTTATTGATATTTACGAGGTGCTTTCCCGCAAAGTACCTCACGAAGCCCGCCGCGGGATATACCACCAGCGACGTGCCGCCGATTATCAGGCAGTCCGCCCGCGAGATCGCCCGCAGAGCGCCTTCCACGGTCCTATCGTCCAGCCCTTCCTCGTACAAGACCACGTCGGGCTTTATTATCCCGCCGCAGCTGCACCTAGGGATGCCCTCGGACGCCTTGACGTACTCCGCGCTGTAGGCCTTTCCGCAGTCCATGCAGTAGTTCCTCCAGATCGACCCGTGGAGCTCATAGACCTTCCGGCTCCCCGCCTTTTGGTGCAGCCCGTCGATGTTCTGCGTCACCACGGCGTCAAGCTTCCCCGCCGCCTCAAGCTCTGCCAGCTTCCTGTGGGCCGCGTTCGGCTCGGCGTCCAAGATCATCATGCGGTCCCTGTAAAAGCGGTAGAATTCCTCCGTCCTTCTGCTGAAGAAAGTATGGGAAATGATAGTCTCTGGCGGGTACTTGTATTTCTGATTGTACAGCCCGTCCGCGGACCTGAAGTCGGGGATGCCGCTCTCAGTCGAAACGCCCGCGCCGCCGAAGAAAACTATTCTATCCGAATCATCTATTATCTCTTTGAGCTTCGCGATTTTATCAGGATCCATAAGCCTTCTCCTTGCTTTTTCCTGTCGGGCGGGGACGGCTTCTTCTCCCCTTCAGGCCCTGCGGGCTGCCGCCGCGCCGACTCCGCCCGGGCTGCGCGGCCGCTCGGTGCTCAGGTCTGCGCCCGCATGGGCGCGGCACGATTCAGAGCGAGGCGCCGGCCTCGCCGCCCCGCGGGATTCCGCTTCGCCGTTTCCTCCTAGGCCCTTTAGGGCCGCCCGGCGGCCCGATGCCCGCCCGCTCGGGCGCGGCTGCCTTGTCGCAAAAGGAGGCCCCGCAGCCGCGGCAGCCCCCTTATTGCATCACTATTTTACGATTCCGCTACGAGCTTCGCTCCGACGACGACCCTGTGGACGCGGTCGGTAGTGCAGGTCGAAAGCATGATCGTCTTATCGCCTAACCCCACATCGACCGAGGTCGACACGACCGACATCGACTTGAGCTTCTGCGCCCAGGCGACGAAGGCCTCGTCGTTGTCGTTGTGTATCGCGAAGATGTCGGAGTACATGTCGACTTCCGCGACCGCGAATATCTGATAGCACTTCGTCCCGGTCGGCGTATATATCCAGATGTACGGGTTGGCATTGACGTTCGCCTGGTCCTTCAGATTGTAAAGGCCGCCGAACATGCTGTTGTCGTCCATCCTGTGGCCGTAGATTATCGTGCAGGCGCTCGAATAGTCCGAATAGTTCCTGTAGTCCATGAAGATCGCTCCCGGCGGCCACGACTCCCTTCGGAATGAAATCCTGAGGTAATAGTCGTTGTTGGCCGCCTGGCAGACCGGATAATTTATGTTCGGAACGCCGTCCACGGTGATCCAGCCGACGATGTCGCTGTTGATCGCCTTAAGCCCCGCGAAATCGACCTTGAGCTTGCCGTGCGCCGCCGGAAGGCTCGCCGCCTGCTCCGCTGCGTCGGGTTCCTCTCCGCCTTCATCTTCGACATTGTTTGCATCGACTGCATTGTAGGCATCGGCGTCCGTGTATTCTATCGTGCCGCCCCCGCCTTCGCTGCCGCCGTCCGCCTCGGAAGACTCCGACGACTCGCCATAAGGGTCGGCCTCGGTGACGAATTCATCGATCAGCCCGTCGTACTCGCGCTTCGCGCCCGCGTACCCATGGTAGATGGTATATAGCTGATAGCCCGAATATCCGATGACCCCTAAGGCAATCAAAAGTATCAGGATTTCGAGTATAGAGAATTTCTTCTTTTTTTTCTTCTTATCCTTGTCCTTGGCCATTCCCGCTCCTTGTTCCTGACCGTGAGCCCTAAGCTCAGGCCTCTTAATCCTCGTCCGCTCCCGAGTCCTCCGCTGCTGAAGCCTCCGCCTCAGAAGCCTCCTCGTCAGCGCCCTGACGCGCTCCCGGATCATCGTATACGACGACCGCCATTCCTTCCGAAGCCGCGTTGAATACCTTCATCATCTCGGACGATGGCACGTACACGCAGCCGCCCGATCCGTCCGAAGCGTAGACGCTTCCGCCGAAGTCCTCAAGCCATGAGGCGTCGCATATGCCCTGGCCGCCGTTGAAGGCGAGCCAATAGTCGATCCACTTCCCGGCGTCGGCCTGATCGCCGCCGAGCACCGTGCCTTCCGTCTTCTCGTCGATAGAGAAGCACCCCGGGACAGTCTCAGTCCCGTCGCCCGGCAGGCCGGTCACGACATCTGCCTCGGCCACGAGCTCATAATCCTTGTACGCCCACAGATGCTGGCCCGCGAGGTCGATTTCGATGTAGCTGCCGGTGAGCCCGCCGTTGTCCCAGCCTCGGCCCTCGACGAGCCAGACCGCCTCGGTCTCGCACTGCAGCCCGTCGACGAGCGCCTGCTGAAGCTGCTCCGCCGTCACCTTCTGGTCGATGCAATAGCCGTAGTCGCCTCCCGCGGGAACCGTCGCCTCAGTGCCGTAGCTAGTGGTGAACTGCCATTCCTTGCCGCAGCTGTCATACTTCTCGGCCCAGCCCGCCACGAGCCCCGCGATGTAATCGGAGCCGACCGTGACAGTCGTGCCGTCGTCCCTTATGTAATCCTTGATCTCGCTGCCCTTTACTTCCTCGTCCGCATCTCCGAAATCGTAGACGATGTCGGCCGTGAGTATGCGGTTCCAGGTATCGTACCTCTGTATGAGGAGCGTGTCGCCCGCCTTGACCTCCGCCTCGGCGTAGCAGCCGCAAGCGTCAAGGTCGATCTGCGTGGAGCCGTTCTTCACGGCGTCCACGACCGCCGACGCGAGCTTTTCCGCGTCGACGAGCGTCCCCTCGCTGTCAGGCACTATCACCGCCGTGCCGCTGCTCGCGTCGATCGAAGCGTCGGTCGGCAGCTGCTGCTTCGCGGCGTCGGTGCATTCGAGCTGCGTCACGGCGTCCATGACGGAATCGTAATCCACCGAAGCCTCCGTGCCGCCGCCCGCGTCATTTTTACTGAAAATGGCGGCGATCCAGCTCTTCCCTTCCTGCGCTTTGAGCAGCTCGTCCAGGGAATTTCCCGCATCATACGACACATTTATGTCCGAGCCGTGAATTATTTCATTTTCACCGTACTTTCCGACGATTTGGATCTCATAACCGCCGGCCGCGGCCGCCGCAAGAAGCGCCTGCGCCTCCTCCTTGGTCTTCGAGGAAATATCCACGCCCGCGTAGGAGGTGTTCGCGAAGAAGCGGTTCTTGTAAAATGCCGCCCCCGCAAAATACCCAATCAAAAGCGCCGCCGCGGCGCCTGCCGTGACGCCGATCGCTATGCGCTTTTTCTTGCTCAGCTTGGGCTTCGAGGGCTCCTCGGCTGGAACGCTCGTCCAAAGCGATCCGCCCACGGTCTTCTCGGAAGCACCCTTCGCCGCGTCCTTTGCTTCGGCCTTTGACGCGCCGCTTTCGGCCGCGCCATTCGCACCGGCCTTCGCCGCATCCTCTGACGCACTGGCTTTTCCAGCCGCGTCCGTCGCTTCGGCCTTTGCCGCGCCGCCTTCAGCCGCGCCATTCGCGCCGGCCTTCGCCGCATCCTCTGACGCACTGGCTTTTCCAGCCGCGTCCTTTGCTTCGGCCTTTGATGCGCCGCTTTCAGCCGCGCCATTCGCACCGGCTTCCGCCGCATCCTTAGCTTCGCTCTTTGCCGCACCGGCTTCCGCCGCCGCATCCTTAGCTTCACTCTTTGCCGCGCCGGCTTCTCCAACCGTGCCCGTCGCTTCATTCTTTGCCTCGCCGGCTTCCGCCGCCGCATCTTTAGCTTCGCTCTTTGACGCACCGGCTTCTCCTGCCGTGCCCGTCGCTTCAGCCCCTGCCGCGCCCTCTGACGCGCCGGCTTCTCCAGCCGCAGCGCCGTCGCCGGCCGCTGCTCCGGAAACGGCCGCTCCGGCAGCATTGCCGATAGTTTCTTCAGCGCTGCCCGCGGCCTGTGCCGCCGTGGCCTCTAAAGCCGCCTTGGCGCCTTCCGCCGCGTTTTCAGGCACGGCACCGCCGGTTGCCGCAGACGCATTTTTACCGTCAGCAGTTCCTGCAACATTTCCGGCAACGGCTGCAGAAGCCGCCCCGGCTCCCGCAGCAACAGCAGCCGCGGCCGCGCCGGCGTTTCCGGTTCTTTCAGCCTTCCCCGCTTCCGCGCCTTTCTCCCCGGCCGCTTTCGCCGCTGCCTTGGCCTCGGCCTCTTCGACGGCCTTCAGCTGCTTGGCGAGCTTCGCGTTGTCCTTGGCTTCCCTGGCTTGCGCCTTCGCGGCCGCCTTTGCGGCCTTCTCCGCGGCCTTCTCCTCAGCCGCCTTCGCGGCGGCTTCAAGCTTGGCTTCCTTCGCGGCCGCCTTTTCTTCGGCCGCCTTCACGGCGGCCTCAAGCTTAGCCTCCTTTGCCGCGGCCCTGGCCTCGATCCTGGCCTCCTTCGCCGCCGCGCGCGACTCCGCCCGCTGCTTCCTCGTCTCCTCGAGGCGCTCTCTTAAGCCCGCGCCTTCCTTCGACCAGTCCTTCGGCGTGCCTATGCCCGCGCTCTTTTCGAAAATGTTTTCTCCGGCGGCGATGCTGTCCTTCTTTTTCTTTCTGGCGGCCTCTATCAAGGCCTCGGCCGCCGCGTCCTGCGCCGCCGCCATGGCTTCGTACTCCCGTGCGGCTTTGCTCTTCGCCTCGGCTCCTTCATTTACAGAATCGTCCGCCGCCTTCGCGGCTTCACTTTTCAGCAGGTCTTTATCCATTGCGTCACCTCCCTGCCATATTTATTTCCCGCTTCAATCGTCGCTTCCCGCAAGGCAGGCTTCGACGCTGACGAGCTTCACGGCGAGCGTGAATACGTCGAGCGCGGCCGAAAGCTCCTCGATCTCCGGGTACGACGGCGCTATGCGGATGTTGCTGTCCTTGGGATCCTTGCCGTAGGGGTAGGTCGCGCCCGCGCCCGTCAGCTTGACTCCCGCCTCGGCCGCCTTGGCGACGATCGCCTTCGCGCAGCCGGGCATCGACTCGAAGGATACGAAATACCCTCCGTTCGGCTTCGTCCACTCGGCGATCCCTAAGCCTCCGAGTTCGGCCGAAAGCTTCTCCTCCACCAGCTCGAACTTCGGGCGGAGAATCGCAGCGTGCCGCTTCATGTGCTCAAGCATGTTCGGAAGGTTTCCAAAGAAGCGGACGTGCATGAGCTGGTTCATTTTGTTGTGGCCGATCGTCTGGACGGTCATGTACTTCTTTATTTCCTCGAGGTTGTTCTTCGAAGAAGCGAGGGCGGCTATGCCCGCGCCCGGGAAGGTCACCTTCGAGGTCGAGATGAACTTATATACGATGTCGGGGTTGCCCGCCTTGCGGCATTCGCTGAGGATTTCAAGCAGGTAGTCCTGCTTCTTCGGATCCTCGTAGAGGTGGTGGATCGAGTAGGCATTGTCCCAGAAAATCCTGAAGTCCGGCGCCGCGGGCTTAAGGGCCGCGAAGCGCTTAACCGTCTCCTCCGAATAGGTGTAGCCCTGCGGGTTCGAGTACTTCGGCACGCACCAGATGCCCTTCACCGCCGGGTCGTTGTTGACGTACTCTTCGACCATGTCCATATCCGGGCCCGTCGGCGACATCGGAACGTTTATCATCTCGATGCCGAAGAACTCGGTAATCCTGAAGTGCCTGTCGTATCCAGGAACCGGGCAGAGGAACTTGACCTTGTCGAGTTTGCACCACGGCGTCGAGCCCATGACCCCGTGCGTCATCGACCTCGATATCGTGTCGAACATGATATTCAAAGAGGAATTTCCGAAAATGATCATGTCGTCGGGCCCGACTTCGGACATCGCGCCCATCAGCCGCTTGGCCTCGGGTATGCCCGTCAGCGTCCCGTAGTTCCTGCAGTCGTTCCCCGTCTCGTCGTTAAAATAGCTCTGCGAGTAGAGGACGTCCATCATCTTGTGGGAGAGCTCAAGCTGCTCCGTCGAGGGCTTGCCGCGCGACATGTCGAGCGAAAGGTTCTTCGCCTTGACTTCCTCAAACGCCCTGTCGAGACTTTCCTTCTCCGCGAGGAGCTCCTCACGCGTCATTTCCTTATAAGACTTCACCGCAGTGCCTCCTTTTTCCTTCACCGGCACGGACGCGCCGGACCGCTGCTGCCGCGGCCGCGAAAGCCCCTAAGGCCGCGCCGCAACCAATTCATGATAATCCCAACTTTTTTAGCTTGTCAACTTTACATGCCGCGTGATAGTATCCCGTTTAATGCCTGACGGGCGGCTTTAAGCAAAAGCCTTTACGTGCGCCCTTAGGCTTCTATTTCGGAAAATGGAGGCGTTCATGGGCCGCAAATGGCATTTGCCCGCCCCGCGCCGTTTCATTTTCCGCAGAATGCAAAGGCCGCAGCGTTTCTTTCGCGGCGAAAGGAAGCTATGGGAATAATAGACATAATCCTCATCGGCGTCGCGCTGTCCATGGACGCTTTCGCGGTCTCCGTCTGCAAGGGGCTGACGCAGCGCAGGGGCTCCTACAAGAACGCCGCCGTCGCGGGCGCCTACTTCGGCTTTTTCCAGGCCCTAATGCCCGTCCTCGGCTACCTTCTCGGCTCGGCCTTCGCGAATATGATCGCGAAGATAGACCACTGGATAGTGTTCATAATCCTTTCGCTTATCGGCGGCAACATGATCCGCGAGGCGATCGTTTCGCTTAAGAACGGCGGCGAAAGCACCGGCGACGAGGCCGACTTCTCCGCCCGCGTCATGCTCCCGCTCGCGGTCGCGACCAGCATCGACGCGCTCGCGGTCGGCGTTTCGTTCTCGTTCATGTCGGTGTCGATAGTTCCCGCCGCGGCCCTCATCGGCTGCACGACCTTCGCCTTCGGCTTCATCGGGGTCAAGCTCGGCAGCTACCTCGGCGCGAAGTTCGGCGACTGGGCCTCCATCGCGGGCGGCGCCGTGCTGATAATCATCGGCCTTAAGATCCTGCTTGAGCACCTGGGGATGCTGCCCTTCTGAAGGCAATATACGGGGAACTGTTCGTGTCGGTTCGCATTATAAAAGGGAGCTGGATTTCTCCGACTCCCTCAAGCACGCATCCGCAAACGCATGCCCCAATTAGTGAGCGTATTATATCGAAATCGATTCTGAAATTCAATACTACCCAACGTAGTTTTTCAAAATAGTCATTCTCTGCTGCAGGTCCCCGCGAACGACTATGTCTGCCACAGCTGGACTCACAAGCGCTCTATAGTCGTCGGTCACTTTCTCAAACTCACGAATAAAGCTCTTTATCTCTGTCTTAGTGACTCCCAAGTTCTTAAGGTAGTAGCACGTCAGAATCACGTAATCGCCGATTGATTTGAAATTCACAAACGGTAATGCGATGTCGCGCTGAAGACAGTCCTTCATAGCTTTGGTCGGGTCAATTCTTCTGAACCTCGCATCAAAAATGACGTCATTATGTGCTATGGCATTCCGTAAATCCTTGAATGCATAGAGATATTTATATATCAGCTCCCAGTTCGTATCTGCAGCCAAATTCATTCCCAGAGCCTTCGTGATCTCATCCCTGGTTTGTAAGTCAAGACATTCAAGAAGTGATCCGAAGTCTCCCATCATCATGATTTCAAACAGCGACCACAATGGCACGCTCTCGTAGTTGAGATTATTATAAAAATGAGTGACCTTTGGATTGCCTCTCGCATAAGCCCGTTCAAGATTTGATTGAATCGTACTTCTTTATTTCAAAACATATTTTGGGTCTTTTCCGAACGTCACCCTCGCGGCGGCGCCGCAGGGCAGGACGAGGTCTTTTCCCTCGACGGGAAGCCCGACTTCGCCAGCCTCGACTTTGGGTGAATATTTTTCAAGGACGACTTTGAGCATGTATTCGAGCACGCCGCTCTGGATGCCCGTGGTGTACGAGTTGAAGAGGAAGAAAAGCGGGTCGTCCGAGAGCACCTTCGCGCAGAGCTCAAGCAGCGGGTAGACCGTCTCCTCAAGCTTCCACACCTCGCCCTTCGGCCCCCTGCCGTAGGAAGGCGGGTCCATGATGATGGCGTCGTACTTGTTGCCGCGGCGTATCTCCCGCTCGACGAACTTCGTGCAGTCGTCCACGAGCCAGCGCACGGGCCGGTCTTCAAGTGCCGAGAGCCTTGCATTTTCCTTCGCCCAGCCGACCATGCCCTTGGAGGCGTCGACGTGCGTGACGGAGGCTCCCGCCGCGAGCGCGGCAAGGGTCGCGCCGCCGGTGTAGGCGAAGAGGTTCAGCACCTTAACCGGCCGTCCCGCGCTGCCGATCAGCCCGTAGGACCACTCCCAGTTGGCGGCCTGCTCGGGGAAGACTCCCGTGTGCTTGAACTTAAAGGGCTGCAGGCGGAAGGAAAGCCGCGCGGCATCATCGCTTCCCGCCGCGAGCTCGTAGGCGATCTGCCACTGCTCGGGAAGGTTCCTCCCCTCCCAGCGCCCGCCGCCGCTGCTGCTCCTTATGTAGTGCCCGTCCGCGCCCTTCCACCTTCTGTCGTTTTTCGGCGTCTGCCAGATCACCTGCGGGTCCGGGCGCACAAGGGTATACTCTCCCCACCTTTCGAGCTTCTCGCCCGACGAAGCGTCGAGCACCGCGAAATCCTTCCAACCGTCGGCCTTCCACATATGGCTGCTCCCCGCGCTCCTAAGGTGCCGGAGCGCTTTTCATTTACCAGGTTATAATGACCTGTGGATTGTACCACGAATCGCGGATCCGCGCCGCATTCATCGGCACGATTGCCCCCCGGCGTGTTATACTTTTTGACAGAATGCATTGAAAATGATTCCCGGAGGGACTTATGGCAGTTACCAGTGAATACCAACAGGCGCAGCGCCTCGCGGGGCGCGAGACTAACCTCGCCGACTTCTCGGGCGGGTCGGCTCTCCTGCCCGCGCTTGACGATATCATTTCCAAGAACGACTTAGCGGGCGAGCTCGACCTGGGCGTGTGCGAGATCCCGCTCTCGGAGGTCGTCGGCACGAAGACGGGCGGCCGCCAGACCTCGTTCGCAAGCAACTTCATGCCGCTCCTGCCGGAGAACAGCGAGTTCGCCGACAAGTGGAAGGCGGTGTACGAGGCGCAGGTCAACGAGGGCCTGCGCGACCCAATCAAGGTCTACGAGTACTTGAACCGCTTCTACGTCGAGGAGGGAAATAAAAGGGTCTCGGTCTTAAAGTACCTGAACGCCTACAGCTACCGCGCGCGCGTCTACCGCCTTCTCCCGAAGAAGAGCGACAAGCTCAGGATAAGGATCTACTACGAGTACCTCGACTTCTACAAGGTCACGGGCTTTTTCACCGTCGTCTACTCGAAGACGGGCAGCTACGCGCGCCTTGCCTCGCTCCTGGGCCAGAACCTCACCGACCGCTGGCCGGAGGAGCTCCTTAAAGACCTGGAGACGGCGCACTTCGTCTTCTCGGACATTTTCCTAAGCCGCGGCGGCAGGAAGCTCGGCATAACGGTCCACGACGCGATGCTGATCTACCTTTCGGTCTATCCCTTAAATACCTTGACGAGCGGCAGCCGCCCCGACATCACGGAGCGGATCGACCGCGTCTGGAAGGAGTTCATAGTCGAGACGCGCCCCGAGAGCATCGCCCTGGTCGACGACCCCGAGAAGATCGGGAGCCGCTCAAAGCCGCAGGGAGGCTTCTTCCGCCTCTTTTCGGGCAGCCCCTACACTAAGGAAAGGCCCTTGTCGGCGGCTTTCATTTACGCGAAGAACCCGAACAATTCGACCTGGGTGTACAACCACGAGCTCGGCAGGCTCGACGTCGAAAACCGCTTCGGCGGGCTGGTCAAGACCCGTGCGATCAGCGACTGCAACACGGACGAGGCGGTCAGGAAGGCGATCGACGTCGCCCTCTTTGAAAAATGCGACGTCATCTTCACGACCTCGCCCTTCATGATGCGCCAGACGGTCGCCGCGGCGGTCGAGAACCCGAAGGCGATCTTCCTCAACTGCTCGATCAACCTCTCGGCGAAGTCGGTAAGGACCTACTACGAGCAGCTCTACGGCGTCAAGTTCCTGATGGGCGCCCTTGCGGGGAGCCTCGCCGACAACCACCTCATCGGCTACGAGGCCGAGTACCCGCTCCTCGGGAGCATCGCGAACATCAACGCCTTCGCGCTCGGCGCGGCGCTCGTCGACCCCAAAAGCCGCGTCATTTTAAAATGGAACAAGCTCAAAGGCCACACCGCCGCCGACGTCGACTTCGACCCAGAGGTGCGCATAGTCTGCGGCCACGACTTCATAAGGCCGAACCGGGCCGACAAGCGCGGCGGCCTCTACCGCATCGAGGACGACGGCTCGATCTCGAACCTCGCCCTGCCGATGGTCAACTGGGGGCGCTACTACCGCCTCATCATCGAGAGCGTCTTAAACGGCTCCTACTCCCAGGCGACGCTCGGCCAGAAGGACGAGGCGCTCAACTACTGGTACGGCCTCTCCTCCGGCGTCGTCGACCTGCTGACGGCCAGCCGCATCTCCTACCATTCTTTGAAAATGCTGAACGCGGTGCGCATGAGCATAACCGCGAACTTCATGCATCCCTTCGGCGGCGAGATGCGCGACCAGGGCGGCAACGTGATAAAGCCCGCCGGAAGCCCGGGCCTTACGAACGAGGAAATCCTCACGATGAACTACCTCGTCGACAACGTCACGGGCGAGATCCCGCCCGCCGAGGAGTTCCAGATGGACAGCTTCGGCCTTCTCTCCCTCCTTAAGATATCCGAAGAGGCGGCGCTCACCGCAAAAGAGACCGTCACGGCGAAGGCGCAGCTTGCGCAGGCGGAAAAGCCCGTCCCGCCCGACATCGAGGCGAAGGCCGCCAAGGCCGCGCAGATAAAGGCGAACGAGCGGGCGGAGCTCGCCGAGAGCAAGGCCGCGGCCGCCGAGCAGAAGCTAAAAGAAGCCGCTATCGCCAAGGAAGAAGCCGAGGAAACCCTCGCGCGCGCGCGTCAGGCGCAGGAGGCGGCCCTCGACGCGGCCGCCGAGGTGGCCAAGGCCAAGGCCGAAGTCGACGAGAAGGCCGCCCGCGTCAAGGAGGCCGTGTCCGCGGTCGAGGACACGGTCGGCGAAGTCATCCAGGGAAGCGGCATAACCGAGAAGGCCCCCGCCTTAAACGACGCCGCCAACAAGGCGAGCGAGAACGCCGCGGCCGTGGAGAAAAAGCAGGAAACGATCCGCAAGAAGGCCGAAGCCCTCGCCGCGGTCGCCGCCTCGCTCGACCCCAAAGACGACGGGGAGGTGGCCGAATGAAGATACTCCTCGTAGCCGACGAGCCCTCCAAGGCCCTCTGGGACTTCTACGACGCGCAGCGCACCGAGGGCGTCGACCTCATCCTCTCGGCAGGCGACCTGTCCGCCTCCTACCTCGAGTTCCTCGTGACCATGGTCAACTGCCCCCTGCTCTACGTCCGCGGCAACCACGACGACATTTTCAGCATCTACCCGCCCGACGGCTGCACCTGCATAGAGGACACCATTTACAAATTCAAAGGGATCCGCATCATGGGCATCGGCGGGTCCATGCGCTACCGCGACGGGAAGAATATGTTCACGGAAGACCAGATGCGCAAGCGCGTCCGGAAAATGGATCTCGCCGCGATGCGCACCCACGGCTTCGACATCCTTCTGACCCACGCGCCCGCCAAAGGGCACGGCGACCTCCAAGACCTCCCGCACATCGGCTTCGAATGCTTCAACGAGCTTTTGGAGAAGTGGAAGCCGCAGTACATGATCCACGGCCACGTCCACCAGAGCTACGGCCATTTCACCCGCGAGCAGATGCACCCCTCTGGAGCCAAGATCATAAACGCCTTCGGCTACACGATGCTTGAGCTCCCCGACCCCGTCGAGGAGGTGGAGCAGGTCTCGCGCCTTGCCTCGATACGCCTGACGCTCAAGTCGAAATTCAGGAAGGCGTAAGCCATAAGCCGAATGCCCTTGCAGTCTGGCAGGCCGGGCCGGCTCTGCCCTGCCAGGTTCCGCGGCAAACCGCGCAAACCCCGGAATCCACTTATAGCGGCATAGCCGCTAAGTCCTGCTTAGGCGTCAACTGTCCGCTCATTCAGGCACCGCGGCAATCGATTCCTTCCCGCAAAAGAAAGCAGCGCCCCTCCATGGAGACGCTGCTTTTTTTATGGCTGCCCTTTAAAAATCCATTTCAAAAAAGGAGCTCTGCGATCCGGCTGCCCGCCTGCCCTCTAAGCGCGGTCCTTAGCAAGCTTTATTCGCGCTTCGGCGTGCTTGCTTCCGCCCGCGCCTCGGTTTCCACCGCCTGCTCCGGTCCTCAGCAAGGTTCATTCGTGCTTCGGCGCCTCTGCGGTCTTCTTCCTGAAGTAGCCCATCGCGAGGAAGCAGAGGACGATCTGCACAACCGTCGATATCGGAGTCGCAAGGCCTATCCTGAAGATGCTCACCGGCTCTAAGCGGCTCATGAAAATGGAAACCGGGACGCGCACCGCCATCGCCCCGACGATTCCCTGGAACATTACGAAGCGCGTCATGCCGACGCCGTTGAAGAAGCCGACGAAGCAGAAGAGGAAGGCCGTCAGGACGGTGTCGATCGCGTAGGCCTTAAGGTACTCCGCGCCGATCGCCGTCAGGTTCGCCTCCTTGGTGAATATCGTGCACAGGAGCCGCCCGTTAAAGAAGGTGAAGGCTCCGATCACTACGCCGCAGGCGAGCGAGAGCGCGATCCCGTAGAAAAGCGCCTTCTTCGCCCTGTCGTGCCTGCCCGCGCCGTAGTTCTGCGACACGAACGCCGCCATCGACTGCATGAAGGCGATCGACACGAGCATAATGAACGCGCAGACCTTCTCGGCGACGCCGACGCCAGCCGACACTTCGAGCCCGAGGCCGTTGAAGACCGCTAGGATGATGAGGAAGGAGAGGTCGACGAGGAAGGCCGAGCACAGAAGCGGCAGCCCGAGCGCGGCTATTTTCTTCATGAGCTGCCTCTCGGGGGCTATGTACTCCATCTTTACTTCAAATGAAAGCCCGCGGCGCCTTATGACGATGACGGACGCCAGCACCGACACGAGCTGCGCCGCGACCGTGGCTATAGCGGCCCCCGCCGCGCCCATGCCGCAGACGGCGACCAAAAAGAGGTCTCCGAAAATATTTACCACGCAGGCGATCGCGACCGTGATGAGCGGCGTCGTGGAATCGCCGATCCCGCGGAAAATGCTGCCGATGAGGTTGTAGGCGAGGATGACGATGAGCCCGCCGCCGCAGATGCGGATGTAGGCAACCGTCGCCCCGAAGGCCTCTTCCGGAGCCTTGAGGAGAGTCGCCATCAGCGGGGCGCCGATTATCGTCACGGCGGTCAGCGCGATGCCGATAATCGCGAAGAGGAAAATGCTCACGCCGATTATTTTCCCGCATTCGTCCTTCCTGCCCTGCCCGAGCTTCTGCCCAAGGAGGATGGTCGTGCCCATGGCGAAGTTCGCGACCATGTTGGTGATGGTCATCATGAGCTGCGCGCCCGTGGAAACGCCCGAGACTTCCGCCGCCGTCGAAAACTGCCCGACTACCAAAAGGTCGACCGCGCCGTAGAGGGACTGCAGAAAAAGCGCCGCCAGAACCGGCAGCATGAACTTCACCAGCGGCTTCAAAATCTCGCCATTCGTAAAATCCTTCTCCATAGCCATTGCATTTTCTCCGATAAGATGCGGGGATTTCCCCAGTCAAACAGTAAGCAACAGGACGGCTCAGCCGCCGTCCTGCACTGTTGGGTATTCTAACCTATTCAGACAAAAGTTCAAGGGTAAGTTCGCCGCGCTTCACGCAAGGCCGTTCGCCCTCTCGTAGGCCGCGATCATGTCAACGTTGGCGCGTTCAGCCGCGCTCAAGAGGCTGTCGTCGAACTTGCCCTCGGGCACGGTCGGCATGTACCAGGAAAACTGCGCGAAATAGGCGGTATTCTCCTCGTTCTTGAAGGTATACCCCTTCCTTGCGTATATCTCGCTGGAAATGAGCCTGATCTCGCGTGCGCTCTTTCCCTCAAGGTCTTCCTCGGTCAGAAGCCTCGTCGAGCTCTCCGCCATGAGCATTCCGCCGTTAGCCGCGGCCTTGGCCGTGATTTCCTGGTCCTCCTTAGAAATCGAGGAAGAGGGCGTCACGGTGTACTCTTCCGCCGCGGACGCCTCGGATCCATCCTCCTCGCCCTCCGTGCTCGCCGATTCTTCAGAAAGCTCCGATTCTTCGGACGCGGAATCCGACGAAATCGCTTCACTGGATTCATCGGACGCCTCGGATCCGCTGGATTCCTCCGACTCCCCGGAAGCTTCAGGGCTTTCATCCGGCTTATCCGACGATTTGCTTGAAATCTCAACCGCCGATGAGAGCAGGATGTCGTCGTCGCCCGCTCCGCCGCCGGAGAACAGCTTCGTCAGCTGGTACTTCCCCGCCGCCGGCGTCATCAGGAAAATAATCGCCGCGAGCACTGCCGCGCACGCGCCTATGACGATGAAGCGCCCCTTGCCGCCCTTCTTTACGGTCTGGGGTTCCTTGCCTTCCTCCTCAGCCCTCAGGTAGTAGTTCTCGTCGCCGTCGACCAGCTCGCCGTTCGGCGCGAAATACTTGAACTCGCCGTCCGCGGCCAGCTGCTCCGCCGAGACGTCGTCGAAATCGTCCGTCCAGGCGGCTTCGTCGGCAGCGTCTGACTTTGCATCTGACTTCACATCCGCATCTGCGTCTGAATTTGCGTCCGGCTCAGGCTCCGCCGAGCCGCTTACTGCGCCTGCCTCTAAGCCGTGCAGGGCCGCCTGTCCTTCGGCGCCTTCCGACTCTGAAGGCTCCTGTCCGGCGTCATCGTCCAACTCTTTCGGACTTTCATCCGAGCCGGAATCCGCGGCTTCGTCCCATCCTGCGGCTTCGCCCGAATTATCATCAGGCCGTCCGGTCTCGTTTGCTTCCGAGGCTTCAGGCGCATCCGCTTCATCCGAAGCTTCGGCTGCGTCCAAATCGCCATCGGGCTGCCCGGCTTCGTCTGCTTCCGAGGCTTCAGGCGCATCCGGTTCATCCGCAGCTTCGGC